>Ga0194113_10005753_pt1 | contig 15879 bp, 10 predicted proteins | sample TA2MahC200mmetaG_FD_146193 | JGI IMG/M metagenome (GOLD analysis project Ga0194113, IMG submission 146193) | Freshwater microbial communities from Lake Tanganyika, Tanzania - TA2015017 Mahale Deep Cast 200m | ecosystem: Environmental > Aquatic > Freshwater > Lake | place: Tanzania: Lake... | reverse complement strand
ACCCATTGGTTAGCGAAATTGGCGTAGAAGAGTATATTGCCCACCAGGAGTGCATTGATGGCCACGACGACAATCGCCAGCAGCCAGCTCCGGCCAAAATAGCGCCGCATCCCCTGGACGAAGAGGCTAAAGCGCACGCTCTCGCCGCGGGCGAGATGATGGGCCAGGTAGTAGACGCCGGCGGTGGCCGGGGGCGCCGTGACGACCAGCAGGGAGAGCCCCAGCCAGGCCAGGTTGACCCCCATGAGCAAGAAGAGCTCGTAGTACAGGCCGCCCAGGGACGACCAGAAGACCTTGAGGGCGCGGAGCAAGGGTTCCTTTCCGTGGTGCGTGTTCCATTTTGGCCTTAGGCAACACGCAGCGCGCAACCCGCCGTGCGTGCCGTTGTCAGGGGACGCGTGCTTCCCGTTCGGGCGTGCTCAGCTCAGGAGACGGCTGTCTGTGCGCGTCCACGTAGGCCCTGAGCAGGGCATTGATGCGCGTCTGGTAACCGCGTCCCTGCGTTTTGAACCAGGCCAGCACGTCGCTATCTACACGCAGCGCGATTTGTGCCTTTTTAGGGACGGGCTTTAAACCACGACGCACCACTGCCCTGGCGAGCATCTCGGGTGTAATCTCTGGAATGTCAGACAGGTCAATGTCGGCGTCTTCTAGGGCGTCGAGTCGCTCCCAATCGGTCAGTGATTTGTTTGAATAAGGAGAATTCTTCATGCTTGGTTGCCTTTCTGGCCGAAATGATGCGTATCTTACCGCCACGCTCTGTATAGGCTACGGCGACCACACGTCCATAGAGAAACCCAATGGTGATATGGCGTAGTTCTTCGTAGGCGAAGCGCGCGTCTTCCACAGTCATAGTGTAGCCGTCAAAGACTGCGGGCACGTCAACGAAATCAATGCCGTGCTTGCGGATGTTGGCCTGGCGTTTGTCTTCGTCCCACTCGAAGTCCATATTTCACCTGCCCATATTCTACACTAATTGGGACGAATGTGCAAGCGCCGTCCTTGCAGAAAGGGGACGCAGATTAACGCCGACAAACGCTGATTCCCGTTTGTTGTTCCGGCGGCCAGCCGGCAACGCTATCGCTTCTACCACTTTGGCGATGCCCTGCTGTCGGTGTAACAGGAGGAGCATTTTGCTCTTGCCAGGCAGCATAAAAAGTGATATAATCCTCTGTGTAGAGAAAACCTCTCCGGTTCCCTGTCGCCCCAGGAAGGCCGGCCCACATCTACCACCAGAGCCGCCTTTCTGCCAGAGGCAGGGGTGGCTTTATGCTTAAATGCATATTCTGTAGGAGGGCAGAATCAGTTTCTGCGAAGGGGCTGTGAGGAATGTGATACCCCAAGATTTGATTGCTAAAGGCAAGGAGCAAGGCTTTATAACAGACGAAGAGTTAATTGCTGTATTCTCCGATACGGAACAGCAACTCGACGAAATGGCCTCTTTGCACTGGGAGCTCATAAACTCGGGTATCGAAATTGTTTCGGCGGCTTCGATCAGGGAAATGACTACAGCCGCCGAACCTGAGCTGGAGCCTATACCAGTTCCTTTCCTGCAACAGCTAGAGTTAGTAGAAGACCTGTACGCCCTATATATGACGGAAATTCGCCAGGTGCGTTTGCTTACCGCGGGAGAAGAGGCCAACCTGGCCATGCAGATGGAGGAGGGCAAGACCCTCGACGACATCACCGAGCGGCTCACCAAGACCCTGGGGCGCAACCCCACCTCCGCCGAGATCATCCGGGACATCTACCGCCGCCTGCGTGACGATTGGCGGATTGTGGAGCGCATCTGTGCCCACCTGGGGCTGCCCACCGACCAGCCGGCGCAGATGATCCGGGAGATGGCCATCAACTTTGAGGTGGACACCCAGATCACCCGGGAGGTAGCTCTGGAGCTGGGCATCCCGCAGAAGGACCTGGACAATCGCCAGATCAAGATCTCCGTGGAGGCCCGCCTCCTACCCGAGGAGGCGCTGGTGGCCATTGAAAAGCTCCCCCGCCGGGGCGGCACGCCACCCAGCCCCCAGGACCTGCACGCGGCCATCGCCAACGAGACGCGGCTGCTGGAGCTTCACCTGCGGCACATTCGCCAGGACTCTGACCGGGCGCGCCGCCATCTCACGGAGGCCAACCTGCGCCTGGTGGTCAGCGTAGCCAAGAAATACATCGGCCGGGGCATGCCGCTGCTCGACCTGATCCAGGAGGGCAACATTGGCCTCATCCGGGCCGTGGAGAAGTTCGATTACCGTCTTCGCTGCAGATTCTCAACATACGCAACGTGGTGGATTCGTCAGACCATTACGCGAGCCGTTGCAGATCGGGGTAATACTATTCGTTTGCCCGTTCACATACAAGATGCTCTGGATAAGGTTAAGCAAGCAGCAAAGGATTTGAAGGCACGGTTAGGTAGGAATCCAACGCTGGAACAAATTGCACAATGCTGCGGAATGTCACGGGAGAAGGTAATACACCTTCTAGAAGAGCTGCCGAAAATGTGTTCCTTGGATTCACTTCTTTGTTGCTCGGACTTTCCATTGACATGGCACGGTACTGAAGCTGGTTTTGTCCAGCAGCGGCCTTGTCCAGTTCGCGAATTTGCCGAGCACCACTGGGCCCAAGTTGATCAAGACGACAATCTGGAGCTTCCACCCTGCCTTGCATCGTTGACGGTTTCCAGAGGGAGCAATAAGACCACCCGTGTTGATTATAGCCTGCTTATGCTTTCAAAGTTCGTCTTTAGCCCTCAGCAAAACCTCACCTACAGGCTCCTCAATGAAACAATCAAGGAAGTAATAGATACTTTGTCACCACGACAGAGGAGAGTCATTGAACTACGTTTCGGACTCGATTGCGGTGAAGAGAGGACTCTTGAAGAAGTAGGCAAAGAACTATGTGTAACCCGCGAACGGATTCGTCAGATCCAAGAAAAGGCTCTCCTAAGATTGCGTCATCCCTCCAGGTCACGCAAGCTCAAGCAGTTCTGGTCCGGAAAGTAGGGAAATAATGATTTATCTAGATAATGCCGCCACATCCTTCCCTAAGCCGGAAAGCGTCTATCAGGCCATTGATCACTTCAACCGTAACATTGGCGCCAATCCTGGGCGGTCTAGCTACGCTACAGCCAGGGCGGCCGATAGGATTGTAGCGGAAACGCGAGGGTTGGTGGCCCAATTGTTCCATGTGGAGAGAGCCAGCCAGATTGTCTTCACCGCTAACGCTACCGAAGCCCTGAACCTGGGCCTGAAAGGAGTGCTACGGCCAGGCGATCACGTAGTTACCACTGTGACAGACCACAATTCGGTTTTGCGCCCCCTACGCTCTCTGGTAGAGCACGGACAGATCACTGTCACTTGGGTAAAGTGCGATAGTGCCGGCTCCATTGATGCCAAGAGCATTAATGCTGCTCTCCGCCCCAACACCAGGTTGGTCTGTATGACCCACGCCTCCAATGTCACGGGCACTATTCACGACATTGGTACCATCAGCACTCTGATACACAAGAATGAAACATTGCTCATGGTAGATGCTGCTCAGACCGCCGGCTGTGTCCCCATAGACGTGCAGGCGATGCAGATTGACCTGTTGGCCTTTACTGGCCACAAGAGTCTGCTGGGGCCACAGGGAACTGGCGGCCTATACATCAAACCAGGGGTAGACGTCCAGCCACTGCGTGAGGGGGGGACCGGTTCGCAGTCGTCGTCCGACCGACAACCGGAGAAGATGCCAGATCGTTACGAAGGCGGCACGCCCAACACCCCTGGCCTGGCTGGATTGAGGGCTGGTCTTCACTTTGTACTTGAAACTGGAGTAGAGGCCATTCAAGCCCACGAGCAAATGTTGACAGAACGACTTCTTGACCTTCTGGCCTCCGTTCCAGGTGTCAAAGTCTATGGCCCTCCGCCAGGGGCGCGGCGCGTCGCTGTTGTGTCTTTCACTTTAGAGGGATGCCCGCCGCTTAACTTGGCTCACTTGCTGTCCAGCGGTTTTGACATCGCCGTTCGCAGCGGTTTGCACTGTGCTCCTCTTATTCACCGCTATCTGGGCACGTCTAACACCGGCACCGTCCGTGTCAGCATGGGTTATTTCAACACCACAGATGACATTGATGCCTTGGCGGCTGCCCTTAGGCAGATCGCAAGCAAGATGCCGGCGAGCTAACATGCAGGGACTCAACGATACGGTTCTGTATTTCGTTGAAAGATCAATTGAAAGGCACTCCCCATAAATGAACCAGCAAATGCACGCTTCTGAAACTGAAGAGTGGAAGGTGTTCTGGTGCCCTCAATGCGAGTTTCCCGTCATGGCTGAGGTATGCCCGCTATGCGGCGCAAAGGCAAGACGTACGTCTGGGGATCGGAGACCTGTTTTCACAACGGAGCGACGGATACTAGAACGCCTTGTGAAAAGACCACTCCCCACCTTTCTTTTTGCCCGCCAGAACTTTATCTATTATGGCGAAGGCGCTCTATTACGTTTGACCGTTGAAGATGACGAACTGCACATTGCCCAGGACTGGCTACATAAACTTGGCAATGTTGATCCCGTTGTGTTCACCGAGCAATATGGTCTCTCCAAATGGGAACGATGTCTGTCGGTGAACCGAGACGCCCTTTTCTGCATGGAAGCGGAGGCTGTCACCTTTGTAAGAACAACAACTGCCAGGTATCCGCAAAGAGCAAGATTCGTCTCCTTTTCTGGTGGTAAGGATAGTGCATTAGTAGCCGTATTGGTTAACAAAGCACTTGGCCCTACACCGTTATTGTTCAGTGACACTACTATAGAATATCCTCCAACCTATGACTACATCAAGCGTTTTGCAGAATTCCTCGGTGTGCAACTGTTCTGGCGAAAACCACAGCAGTCTTTCTTGGAACTGTGCGATGTCCTCGGCCCCCCCAGTCGAATCATGCGGTGGTGTTGTACAGTATGCAAGTCTCAACCTATCAATGCTTTTTACAATACTTTAGACCACGAGGTGTTGAACTTTGATGGCATAAGAAGGGCTGAGTCCGCAAGGCGAGCACGGTATCCAAGAGTATACCAGGTACCTAAGTACGCACGTGAAATCACGGCTAGGCCTATTTTGTACTGGCCTACATTTGCGGTATGGGCATACTTGGAAGCTAACAAGATTCCTAGCAATCCGCTGTACGACCTGGGATTCAGTCGTATTGGCTGCATGTATTGCCCAAGCAACAGAGGGTACAACGAGTATCTGACACGCTCCCATTTTCCCGCTCTCTACGCCAAATGGCACCAGTATCTGATTAACTATGCTATTCGTGAAGGCAAGCCTAACCCGGAAGAATATGTCAGTTGCGGACATTGGAAGGCGCGAAATATCCGTAGAGAGAAGAAATACGTAGTTGAGCAAACCGAGTCATGTCTTGCACCGCAGGGTTACTCTTATGAGTTTTCCACTCCGGTTACTGACAGAATAATTGAATTCCTACGGCCTCTTGGAAAAGTCACTACCTTTACCGTTAATGGCAGGATAGGCTTTACTGTTGGTAGCAAGAATCCTTTCTTGATCAGCGGCGTATTCGGCGATACTAGGATCGGCATATCCTTTGCCGTGCATGGGAACTTAGAGACATTGGCCAGGAGTAGAGTAGATAGGCAGATAGAGAAATATCTGAACTGTGTAAAATGCGGGGGATGTGTAGGTGTTTGCCCGTTCGGCGCAATCTCCATAGCCCAAGATGGTCTGACGATTGACGACAAACGGTGCGTTCGGTGCGGCAAATGCACCACGACTGCCTACCTGGAGCGTGGGTGTGTAGCGCTTAGTTATCGCGGTAACAAACAAACCATAAGGAGAGAATGATCAATGACTACACCCTTGCAAAACTTTAACCTTGACTTAGGCAATGTGGCAAACACTGTTTCCCTAATCGCAAGTGACACGAATCTTCTGTCTGGCATTGCCGACAATCTGGGCATGGGGTCAAGAAAGGTGCGTGACATATTCGAGTGGTGCAACCATCTTGGTCTGCTTGTTGAGAAGTCTAGGAACTCTCCTCAATATCTGACTACTCTGGGACAATGCCTAGCATCTTATGAGGGTTGGACCAATCGATTGCCAATACTAGACATCTTATACTACTCTCTTGTGACTAGACACAAGATCATCGGTAGAATCGCAAGCGATTTCGCCTATACTGCATCATTACGTGTCACGCCCCAGTTCTCAATAGATGAATACCGGAACTTCCTCATCTCTCTTTCATCGGACATGGATGCCAAGCCACAAGTCATCCTAGACAGGGGATCTAAGTTCTTGAATGCCCTTGCGCACCCTTCTGGTTTTGGCAAGATGGGCATGTTCTCATTGACCACAGATCGTTCCCATGTGAGCATTAGACCGAGAGTTCCTTCATGGAAATCTGCTGCCTATATTCTCTACGCTTCATGGCCGGAGAATGTCTCTAGGATGAGAATAAAAGAAATAGTTAGTGGACAGAACAGCATAGGACGCATCTTCTTCTTGACCGAATCCCAGGTTATGGTCTTGCTATCCAAGATGGAGCAGGAGCGAGCTATTGCCCTGGAAATTGTCGCCGACCTGAACCAGATCGGGCTGAACCCAGCCATGAAAGCCGAGGACTTTCTGGAGATGCTGATCCATGATCAGAGCTGACCCGTCAGAATGGTCACTCACGCCATCTCAACAGGAACAGTACGCGGCGATACGGGCAAGACTGACCGCCCTTCGCGGGCATCAACGCCCCTTTCTTCTCACGGGAGAGGTGGGCGTGGGCAAGACCTTTCTGGCCCGCCGGTTAGCTGCTGATCCTGCCACCTACTATAACATTGCGCAGGACCACATGGCTTCACTGCTGACAGTTCATAACCTGTCTGACCTGACACCTGAGGCCGTGGTCAGGTTTGTGGCCGATCTGCTTAAAGTCAGCAACGCCCTGTATGCCGTTGTAGATGGCCTGGAACCGCTCTTGAGCCTCTGGGCAGTTGAACGCGCTGAAGTCTTGCCCAACTTCTTCGTTGCTTTCTCCCGATCTATCCGGCCTCAGCCTCTCCTGGTTGTGGTTCAGACATCTAAATACCTGCCCTACGATACGGTTCGCAAAGGCGAGTGGTGGCCTTCCGAGTGTCGCTTTCGTCTGGAGCTGACCCAGGAAGATAAGGAAGTCGTAGCCAGAAACTGGGGCCTGGATCCCATGCGCGGGCACGTCTCAGCCAACTTATATGAACTGCTGGCTACCAGATTGGAGGGATAGAGGATGGATAAGCCTCTTCTTATCAAGGATGTTACTACCCTGGCGCGTTTTGAACGGGCCATCAAATTGCAAGCCCTCAGTGCCGATTTGGAAAATCCATACTTCAAGGATTACATCTTAACCCAAGACCTGGCCAATCTATATGAGAGAATACTCTCCAGCGTTCTGGGCGCTGGTTGGGGCAGCACTGCCAGCAGCCTGCCAGCCGAACGCCGTCGCTCTCACCTGATTGGCGCCCAGTACGGTACTGGCAAGAGTTACTTCCTCATGATTCTGTCGGCCCTCCTGTCCGCTGCTGGCGACACAATCAGGCTCCAGACAGCCAAAGAAAAGTTCAGAGCCTTCCGTGAAGTCCAGTCCTTGCTTGGCCAACTGGCAGATAAGAAGTTCCTGATACTCCAAATCAGTGCTGAGGATAAGGGAGATATTCGTTTCAAGGAACTCCTGGTGCGCAACCTTGTGGACCAGGTATCCAAAGTGTTACCAGACGCAACCTTCTCTAACGAGTACACCAAAGCCATCAGTCACCTGGAAGAGGTGGAATCATCGCCCCCCATCGGGCAGGTCTTTGCGCAAACACTAGACGAACACTTCGGGATCTCACTGCAACAGTTGCGGGCCAGGTTAGGTCTCTACGATCGTGATAGCTTACGGACCTACTATAAAGCTTGTGAGCGGGCACTAAGGCGTGAAGTAAGCCGTGATGTCCTGGATATAGAGACCACCTTCCAGGAAGCACTGGACTTACTGAAGCCCAAAGGCTATACCGACATCGCCGTGCTGGTTGACGAACTGACTGCCTATCTTAATGCCTCTGCTGGGCATCACTCGTTAGCTGAGACGTTAAGCGAAGTGCAGACCTTCGCTGCCTACTGCAACAAGCCTACCAGCCGGTGTCTCTTTGTTGGAGCTATGCACGTGTCAGTGAGAGATTTCCTGCAAGAACGTTCCATGCAAAGAGACTATGACAAGATGATGGGGCGATTCTATGACCATCCTTTCCCAATCTACTCCAATAAACTGCTGGCCGGCGTGTTCCACCCCAATCAGGCGGCCTTTGACCAAGCTATGAAAGGCCATCGCGGTCAAGTTGAGGAACTTAATAACCTAATTCAAACCTTCCAGATGGTAGACGATGGCCAGCCTATTAGGCTATCGGCCTTCTTCCCCTTACATCCCGCTGTGGCTCACTACCTGCCCCGTGTTTCCCGCGTTCTTGGTCAGGCCGAGCGCACTTCGTTTGGGTTCATAGACGAAGTAGTACGCCAGAAACTCAATGAGCCTTTGGCTGTGGAGCAGCGCCTCAACTTGGTCACCCTTGACCGGGTGTTTGACTACTTCCTACCCGCCATGGAGCAGCGGGAGTATTACCTGCAAGTCATTGCTGCCTACAATGCGGTGCAAAGCAAGGTTGCTAACCCGCTGGCACGCAAGGCATTCAAACCACTTGCCCTGCTGTGGGTAGCCAGCCGGGTACGCTCTGAAGAGGCTCAATATCTCCAGACTGATTTGTCTGGTGAACAAGTAGCAGATTTCATTGGCGCTGAAGACAACCTTGCTGTGCAAGAGGCTCTGGATGCTCTGTGCAAGACGGGCTACATCTATTTTGATGGATCCACCCAAAAGTATTTCTATAGCCCCGCTGATCCTGGCTGGGATCCAGAAAGCGAAATCCAGGATGCAATGGTCAACGTAAACCCGTATGAGGTTTTACGCAGCGAACTGCCGGCTTTGGGGGCTCGTGTCTGCCTGAATGTGCCAGAGACGGTGACTGTCAAGGTAGACCGTAGCGTTGAGTCTCAGTGGCTAAATATCCAGCAATTGGAAGAGACTGCCTCTCTAAAACCGAAGCGTGCTGAGGGCAAGATTGCATTTGTTGTACCGTATCCTGATGAAGTGCAAAGCTACGATGCACGACTCAGTGATGTCACCCTCAAAGCCCGTGATCTGTCGGCGCCTAACGTGGTAGTAGCCGTACCCAAGAGAGTGGACATGCTCAACATGGCGAATCTTCAGCGCTACCGTGCCCTTCAGGAGATTAGCAATCGCTTGGGCGGCAGGGAGCAAGGAAGCATCACCGAAAATCGCCTTCGTATCATAAGAGCCAGGCTCTCCGGAGTTCAAGAGCGGGTCCAACGAGATATAGAGGCGTTTGGTCATGAGTCCAATTTCATTTTCTTTATCAACCGCCAACCGCAGGAAGCGGAGGATCTAGATACCGTACTTGGAGACATGTTTGAGCGTTACTATTACAGGTTCCCCAAGGTCAAAGTAGAGCGCATCAACGGGCGGAGCACCACCAATGCCCTTATTGAAGACTGTATTATCAATACGCGAAAATCCTTCGCTGGTGATACGTCAGAAGTGGCCCGTCAGGCGCGCGATACCTTACAGGTGCTTGGCCTGTGCACCTGGGAGAAGGCGGGCGGCGGCAGGTACGATGTGGAACTAAAGGAACCAAAGCCAGGCAGCGAAGGGTATGAGACCTGGAGAATCGTGCTGGAAACTTTGACGGAGACCTCCGATACCCCTTTCACAACTCTATACGAACGACTGGGCGCGCCCCCGTATGGCCTGCCAGACTACATGGTTGAACTGTACATTGCGGCAGCCAGGGCCCTCAAAAAGGTCTACATCCTGGACAGGAATAACACCATGCCAGCAGTCAGCAAGGCGCTTGTGGCCGATATTACCAGACAGAAGGATAAAGCCTATAGGGTGTTGCGTGTTCAGGAGACGGAAGTCCCTCATACGTATGTTTGTTCGGTATGGCAGGCGATTGACCAACCTTTAGGTCTACGAAACTATCAGGAATTGGAGAAAAACCTGGGCCGCCCCATTGATGAACCGAGAATATGGTTTGATCTCAAAGCAGACAGCAACAACTTGCTGCAAAACCGGCTTAGTCAGGTGGCGGAGCGGCTACGGTCCCTTGAAGCCGAGAGCACGCCTTTTGCCACCCTTATAAAGCATCTGGAACAAACTCGAAAGATCTTTGTGCCGGCACAGGGCTTTGCGCAGATGGCGGCCCTGGGCGAAGAACTCTCCGGTGCAAAGGTCAGCAACAACCCTGATGCCGCTGCTCTGGCCGTTCGTCAGACGATTGAAGCTAGCGAACAGTTCTTGAACGAATGGGCGACTCTTCAAGCCGCTCACCGGCAGTATAGGCAGTTGCGGCAGGCCATCGGCGCGGATCACTTCGCCCACTTTGCACAGGCAGTGGATGAAACATGGCAAGCCTATCGTACCGATGCGCTTTCTTCCGAGAAGCAGCAGGCATTCCTAGCGGGATTCAGACGACTATGGCAGAAGTACACCGAGCAGTACGTGGATGAGCACAATGCAGTGGCTAAGGCAAGAATGGCCTATGGCAAGAAGACTGAGCAGTCTTTGTCCTACGATTTAGTGGGCGAGTTCAGTTGCTTTGATTTTAAAGGTATTACTACCATTTCTGGCTTTGACGCCAGGATCAGGGAGGTGCGCCAGCAGTGTTGCCAGGTATTGGCAGAAGATGCCATGCGTGATTACCGGCAGTTTGGCAGAACGATCTGTGCTTGTGGCTATCGACTTGGCACAGCTATGCAGATCCTGCAACAACTTCAAGAAAACGAAACTAGTCTCGTTGCCAGCATCAACAATGCCCTGGGCAGTTACCTGGCTAAACTGAGCGAGTTGGTAGGTTCTGAAAGTATCCAACTCTACGCTAGAGAGAAGGCAACCGCTGACGAAAAGACAATTATCGCCAGCATCCAGGACTTGGCAGGCAGAGGCCCGCAATTAGCTGAAGCCCAGTACAGGAAGCTAAAAACCTTGCTTCCTCAATTTAGACTGATAGTGCCAGTTGCGGAAGGATATGTCAGAGAACAAGCCAAAAAGCGTAAAGAACTGGAGAGGCAGTTGGAGGAGGAGGAAAGGCGCAAGCATGTCCCCCGCTTGCCAACGGCGCAACTAGGTGACGATGTTCGCTGTTTTCTGCTGTATAGTGGCCTGGAATCTATGACGCTGAAGGAGTTAGAGGAACTGTTGACGATTTGGTTACAGACGATTGCCAAAGAATTTGAGGTGCAAGCCCAAACAGGTAGGTAGAAGCCCATGAAGCATCCTGTTCTAGTGAAACTATATTATGACCAATATGCTAGTTTGGTGGATGTTGACAATGCGTCGTTGGTCGTGACTGATGCGCTGTCTTATGCCGCTGCCCGTCAGTCCATAGAGAGGATGAAGGCTGGGGATATTCCTGCTCCCTTGACCATCATCGTGCGCTCACGCCGCTTCTTCACAGGCTTTCACGACCTGGCCTTGTTGGGCAACTTGGTAGAAACTAGGCGCATCGCTCCTAAGGAAGAGATCGCCAGCGTATTCCATATTCAGATTCCCATTCATCTTACTGACCGTGACCTGATCGCTCTGGGAATTGAGGGCTGCGCCGATTTGCTGGCTGGCGCAGGCTACCAAGGAATTTGCGATCAAACCACCTTTGACGATGCGCTGCTGGCCAAGGCCTTTGGCAGCCAGGTCTTCAGAATCAGCGGTGTTACCGATTTCCAAGGCTGGTTCACGGATTTGATTGCATTTCTGTACTCTGAGGGCACACCTGCCCGAAAAGGGTGGGCTGTTGATTATGTACGACATATGGCTGAAGAAAGGGTCAGGTTGATCTTGGAGCAATTTGGCAAGAAGCACCTTTCACCATTTGTCACCGACCTCCTGCAAAGGTGCGCTACCGGCAAGGCCAAAATCTACCTCAACCAACTGGCTGTGCGCTACTGGCTAAACAGCTATTCAAGGCTGGCACGCAAGACTGTGATTAACCATATGACCGATCAAGTAGGGCAATGGCAAGACATCAACGGCGAGGTTGCTATTCTGGAAGCTCTATCCCCCTGGTGCGAGGATCTGTACGGACAAGCTAAGAATCCGCTGATCGAACGCCTGGAGCACTTTCTGACTCTCTTGTTGGCCGAAGGTGATTTGATTGAGGACGAGGACTTAGGCTGGTACATGCAGCAAATGTCAGGCCGTTTTGCGGCGGAGTACGAGGCCGTTCAGATACGGCTAGGCAGGTTGCTCCTGGAGCAGCATAACGCCGACACCTTGAGGGAGCGAAAAGCCGCACTTTCTCGGTATCTTGCCCAACTGAACAGCCACTTTGCCCATTTCTTCCAGCGAACCGGCCAGGGAGCACGTAAGGCCAGCTGGCTAGATAACCTTCTTGAATTCGGCGAGGTCATCAGCCACCTGAGCGAAGCCGCCCCCTCCCGCTGGGCAGATTGGCTGCCGACCTACGAATTGCTCATCAAAGCCAGACACCTGCAAAGGCAGGTTCAAGACACGATACCCAGCCAATATGCCAACAAACTGGCTGACTTGAGCGACTCGTTCTCCGTCCTAGACGAAAGGCTAAACAGTCAGTTTGCGGAGTGGCTGCTTTGTGAACACCCCAAACTGCTGACTTCCTCCATGAGCCAGCCACCCTTGTCCATGCACGCTGCCCGTCTGGCTTTGGATAACGTAGGCAAAGGGCATAGGATCATCCTCCTGGTGATAGATGCTCTGGATTGGGAATTGTGGCGGCACCTTCGTAGTGCGTTCGGCCGGCAGGGTTTTATTGTCCAGGGCAGTGATGCTGGCCTGGCTATGCTGCCGACCATCACCGAGTTTTCTCGGCGTGCCATCTTTGGAGGGATATCGCCTCGTAACCTGGCCCATTTTGTGGATGACGTCTACGGCACCGAAATATCTCCAAATGAAGAAGCCAAGACTTTGGCTCGTGCCTTGGGCTACCTTGGGCGAATTGACCAACTAAAGGTACTGCCTAACAACAAGCACATTCAGTACCTTGCTGACGAATTGGTCTACGCTAACGGCAGCGCAAAGGACTTTCGCCAGGCCCTTGAGCTTGCCGCCAAATGCTACGCCTTCGTTTACACTGAAATAGATACCTACATTCACGGCTCTAAGTTGGAAGAGCCAGAAGTGAAGGCCTCCGCTGCCCAGTGGCTTTCTAGCCTTGCTGAAGAGATCCTTCAAGGAATTCAGCATAACCCTTCACTCCGAGACTACCCGCATCTTAAGGTCATCATCGCCAGTGACCACGGATTCCTGGACGTGTCAAAGCAGAACCAGGCTACATTTGAGAGATCGTTGATGACTATCCTTGATCTTGAACGCCACGGACGATTAGCTATTGCCAGGGTAGGAAATACACAAGTGATGACCTCTGCGCTGCAAGCAGTGAAGGATTTCTACCATGGTCACTCTGCCGCCTGGCACGTCATCTGGCGAGAACAGAGCGAGCATTTCGGATTGGCCGAATCCAGCCCCAGCGAGGGCGAGGTGGTCGCTTGGCTTATGCCCAGGTCTTTCCAATACGTCACCAGGAGCAGGGGCAACTATGTGCACGGCGGGTTATCCATGTATGAGGCAATCGTACCTCTGGCCGTACTATCCAGAGGTGTGCTTGAGGTGGAAGCTCCCGTGGTAACCATAACCGGACGGTTGGCCAGTGAGGAGGAAGGCGAACTCTCAATCGCGATTCTAAACCAAGGTGATCGGCCACTCCAAAATCTGGTGATAGATATTCCCGAATTGGGCCTTAGAAGATTGCAAGCAAGAGATACTGGGCCCGGTGAAGTGGGGAAGCTGGTCGTGCCTGTCATTCCACCCCAATCCGGCGACATCTCTGTTCAGGTTATACTGGATGCCGAGGTTGGTGGTGTGCACAAGCACTTGGAGGAGTGGCGTGTTCTATCTGTGATGCCAGGGCGACGAGAAAGGATGCGTCTGTCCACGCGCCGCACCTTTGACGAGGACGAGTTGTAGGAGAACGATGTATGTCACTATCTGAAGGTCAGACCACCAAACCACAACACGTTGAGTGGAGCAGACGATTGGTGGAGGTCTACCCAGGAGCCGTGGTCAACAAGTCACTTGGTCTTCGCCACGAAGTCAGCCAGTTGCCGCGTTTCGTATCTGAATGGCTGGTGGGAAAATTCTGTGAGGCAGGCGATACAAAGGAAAGCCTAGCCGAAATGGACGCCTATGTTCGTGCTCACTTCATGGAACGCAAACAGAAGAACATAGCCCTGCACCAATTGGAACAGCAAGGCCAGATCAAACTGATAGATGCCTACAAGGTCACCGTTGATCTATCCAAACCAGAAGACGAGCGGTATCGCCTTGAGATTCCCTCTCTGGGATTGTTCAACGCCAAAATCCAGCGTCAGATCATTGATGCCCATCCCAGGATGCTGGTAGATGGTGTCTGGGGAATGGGGCAACTGGTATACAAAGGCGATACGGGAGAAGTAATTCTCACCCAATTCAAACCTTTTCAGCTATCCAATGTAGACTTGGCCGCCTTCCAGGAGGGCCGGAGATACTTTACGACGGAAGAGTGGCAAAGTGTGCTCATCAGCAGTACAGGTCTCAATCCTGACGCCTATGCCCCTGGGGTCAGGATGCATATCATCTCACGCATGGTCCCTCTCGTTGAGAAGAACGCCCACATGATAGAGTTAGGCCCGCCTGGTACGGGAAAAACCTATCTATTTGATAAAGTTTCGGTCTACTCCCGCGTCATCTCTGGTAGCGTAGTCAGCCCTGCCGTGTTGTTCTACAACATCCGTGATAAGACCCCTGGCTTGCTGGCCTACTACGATGTCGTGGTTTTTGACGAGATTGACAAAGTTGGGCATGAACTGAAGGATGAAGTGGTCAATAAACTACTCAAATTCATGGCTGATGGCTCCTATGACCGAGGTGATGTGGAAATTCCGAGTACCGCCGCCGTCGTTCTGGCGGGCAACCTGCCTGCACTTAACCAGGATTATGAATCCATAGCTTGCTTTGAACTTTTTCCGCGCTCTATGCAGCACAAAGCCTTTCTGGACAGGCTGGCGGGCTTCATACCTGGTTGGGAGATTGGTAAGATTGGCCAACGTCAGGAGCACCTGACGCCATACAACGGCTTCGCCGCCGACTACTTCTGCGAGATCTTGCACCTCCTCAGAGGCCTCAACTACCAGAACTACATTGAACAATACGTAGAACTGGAAAATGCTAACATGCGTGATGAGAAGGGCATCAAAGCTATCGCTAGCGGTCTTCTGAAACTACTGTTCCCTGACGGCAATTTCAGGCCGGAAGATGTGGAAACGTGTGTTGAGCACGCCGTCAACTATCGCCAACGAGTACTCAATCAGCGATATATTCTGTACCGCGATCCCGTGGACAAAAAGAGACTTGCGTTACAGATGAGAGCACAAAAATGATACTAGCTTGCAAAGCCAGAGTTGTGTAGAGGAATTCATAAGAATGTGCCACTCACGCTTGAGGAGATGTGCGGGAGATGTGCCAACGGGTTATAGCGAGGATTGGCAGCGAGCATCAGTGGTCACTGTCCCTCTAAGCACAAGAAAACCACGGGGGCTGAGCCCGCAGGGTGCGGCGTCTCAGCCCCCAGTAGCCAAAACCTGACAGGTCTCGGAAGACCTGTCAGGTTTGTGAAAATAAAGGATAGGGCCGTTATTATTACCGTCTACGAGCCAGACTCGGATCGCTGGATTGAATTGCGCAGGAGGTCGCCATGAAGTGCCTTATCTGCCACAGCACGGACATCTCTTTGCGCCGTGTGCACGAG
>Ga0194113_10005749_pt1 | contig 15886 bp, 12 predicted proteins | sample TA2MahC200mmetaG_FD_146193 | JGI IMG/M metagenome (GOLD analysis project Ga0194113, IMG submission 146193) | Freshwater microbial communities from Lake Tanganyika, Tanzania - TA2015017 Mahale Deep Cast 200m | ecosystem: Environmental > Aquatic > Freshwater > Lake | place: Tanzania: Lake... | reverse complement strand
GGGTCGGTGATGCACGCGATGGGGGGCGTGATCGACATGCGGCGGTTCGGCGGACTGCGGCGGATCATGCCCGTCACGGCGGCCACGTTCCTGGCCGGGGCCCTGGCGCTGGCGGGGGTGGCCCCGTTCGCCGGCTTCTTCAGCAAAGACGAGATTCTCGCGGCCCTGCATTCGCGGGGCTGGGCCGACGCCCACGCGGATCACCACGAGGGTCTGCCAGCCGACGGCCACGCGGCGGCGGCGGCGGTGTTCCGGCTGGTGAGCAGCCCGACCGACGCGGCCCGCATCTCCGCCGGCCCCCGGGCCTCCACGCTCGACGCCCTCGACACGCCGGCCACGTTCCGGCTTCTGTTTTGGATGTCGCTGGTGACCGCGGCGCTGACGGCCTTCTACACGTTTCGGGCCGTGTTCATGACGTTCACCGGTCCGACGCGCGTGCCCGAGGAGGCCGGGCATCACGCCCACGAGTCACCCCCGTCGATGACGGTGCCGCTGGCGATCCTCGCCGTGCTCTCGGCCGTGAGCGGCTGGTGGCTGTTCAGCACCCATTCCCTGGCGACGTTCCTGGCGGCCACGCCCTCGTTCACCGCCCCCGCGGTGGCCGCCTCCGCCACGCCTGCCGTCTTCCACTGGGATCTCGCGATCCAGGGAACGCTGGCCGCGGCCCTGGGCATCGTGGTCGCGGCGCTGGGCCACCTGGGCCGCCGCAGCGACGGCCCGCAGCCCGAGCGGTTCCTCGGGCCCCTGGCCACGCTGTTCGCCAACCGGATGTACTTCGACCAGGTCTACGCGGCCTTGATCGTCAAGCCCCTGCAAGTGATCGCGTTGATCGCGGCGTTCGTCGACCGTCATCTCGTCGACGGCCTCGTCGACCTCGTGGCCCGCGTCCCGCTGGGCTTGGGGGGAGTCGTTCGCCACCTGCAGTCCGGGATCGTCCAGCGGTATGCCCTGGCCGGGGTGATCGGAGCACTCTTGATCGTGCTCGCGGTCGTCGCCCGGGCCATGGGCTAACGGAACCACAGGCGCATCGGCATGAACGGCTTCAGCCCCTCCACCCACCTCGTGCTGACGATCGCCGCGCCCCTGATCGGCGCGGGCATCGCCTGGGTGTTGGGCTCCCGGGGAGTCGCCGCCGTCCGCCAGAGCGCCGCCGTGACGACCCTGGTGACACTCGGCCTCGCCGGTTGGCTGGTCCTGCGCTACCTGGCCGAACCGGGCACGGCGGCGGGCCTGCCCTACGCGCTCTCGGAGGTGCCGTGGCTCACGGAGGGCATCTTCGACGTCCGCTTCTCGCTCGGGCTCGACGGGCTCTCGCTCTGGATGTTCGCCTTGGCGGCGCTGCTGTCCGTGACCGCCGTGTTCGTCAGCTGGGACGCGATCACGGACCGGCCCGTCGGCTTCTACGTGCTGCTGCTCGTGCTGGAAGCGGCGATGCTGGGCGTGTTCGCGGCCCGCGACGTGATCCTGTTTTACGTGTTCTTCGAGTTCACGCTGGTGCCGCTGTTCTTCCTGATCGGCATCTGGGGACACGAGGAGCGGCGGCGGGCGGCCGTCAAGTTCTTCCTCTACACCCTCGCCGGCAGCGTGCTCACCTTCCTGGGCCTGCTGGCGATCGTGCTCTGGCACGCCTCGCACGCCAACGTCGTGACGTTCGACATCGAGGCGCTGGTCGACGGCACGACCATCCACCCCCTGCCCATGACGGCCGCGGGGGGCTGGCTGCAGATGGTGGTCTTCCTGGCCCTGCTGGCGGGCTTCGCCGTGAAGGTGCCGATCGTGCCGCTCCACACCTGGCTGCCCCTGGCCCATGTGGAGGCGCCCACCGGCGGCTCCGTCGATCTGGCCGGCGTGCTGCTCAAGCTGGGCATCTACGGGTTCCTGCGGTTCTCGATGCCGATGCTCCCCGAGGCCACGGCCGTGGCGGCCCCCTGGCTGTTCGGCCTCGGTGTCGCCGGCATCATCTACGGCGCGCTGGTCGCCCTGGTGCAGACCGACCTCAAGCGGCTGGTCGCCTACTCGTCGGTGAGCCACATGGGCTACATCGTGATGGGGCTGTTCGCCCTCACCCCGGTGGCGACCGAGGGCGTTAACCTGCAGCTGGTCAATCACGGGCTGTCATCAGCCGGCCTGTTCGCCCTGGTGGGCATGATCTACGAGCGGTTCCACACGCGGAACATCGCCAGCCTCGGAGGCATCGCCTCGCGGGCTCCCTGGCTGGCCGTGTTCTTCATGCTGTTCACCTTCTCGAGCATCGGCCTGCCGGGGCTCAACGGGTTCGTGGGCGAGTTCATGATCCTGCTCGGCGCCTTCCAGCGGGCCTGGTCGGGCGTGTCGCCGGCCTGGCAGTTCGCCTACCTCGTGATGGCCCTGCTCGCCGTGGCGGGCGTCGTCCTCGGCGCGTGGTACATGCTCTGGGCGGTCGAGCGGGTCCTGTTTGGGACATCCCGCGAACCCCCTCGGGGCGGCCAGGACAGCGGCCAGGACGCCGCGGATCACGGCCACGCCGCCGCCACCGCCGACCGCTGCGATCTCCGCTGGCACGAAGTCGTGGCGCTGGCGCCGCTGGCGGTGTTCGTCCTCTGGATCGGCCTCGCGCCGGGGACGTTCCTGCGACCGGCGGCGGTCGCCGTCCAGCGGGCCACGGCCGCGCCCGCCGCGGCATTCACCGCCAGGATGCAGGCCGATTCCACCGGCACCGCCGTGCAGGCTTCGACACCATGAACGCGACCTCGCTCGACACCTTCGCGCTGATCGCCCCCGAACTCGTGCTCGTGCTGGCGGCACTGGTGATCTACCTGGGCGGCGCGTTCGCGGGCCTGCGCTCCGGCTGGCTGGTCGCGCTGGCCGCGATCGTCACCGCCATGCTCGTGGCCCAGGGGCGGGGCACCGGGGTCTCCGCCGGCGTGACGCTCGACGGATTCTCGTCATTCATCCGCTGGACCACGCTCGCCTCGGGGCTGCTGCTCGCGCTCGTGATGGCCGGCGACCTGTTCGTCGCGGCGGCGAGCCGCGGACCGGGACTTCGTCGCGGGGGCACGTGCGAGGAGGCGGGGACGTTTCTGATCCTGCTGGCAGGCCTGTCGCTCGTGGGGGCGGCGGGGGACCTCGTGCTGTTGTTCGCCGGGCTGGAGCTGGTTTCGATCCCGACGTACATCCTGCTCGGCCTCAAGCGGACCGATGCCCGGGGGCAGGAGGCGAGCCTGAAGTACTTCTTCCTGTCGCTGATCGCCTCGGCGCTGTTCCTGTATGCCGTCGTCTGCCTCTACGGCCTGGGGGGCTCGACCGACCTCGGGGCGATCGCGGCCCGCATCCGCGCGGAGTCCACCGGCCGAACGGTGCAGGCGCTCCTCCCCCTGGCCATCGGGCTGGGGGTCGTGGGAGCGGCCTTTCGGCTGGCGGCCGTGCCGATGCACTTCTACGCCCCGGACGTCTACGAGGGCACGAGTCCCGGCAACGCCGCCCTGCTCTCGACGCTCCCCAAGGTGGCGGGGATCGTCGTCCTGGCACGGATCATCTCCACCGTCGGCTCGTCGGCTTCGCCGGAACTGCTCTGGCGGGTGGTCGCCGGGCTGGCCGCGGTCACGATGACCGTCGGCAACGTGATGGCACTCTGGCAGACCAACCTCCGCCGGCTCCTCGCCTGCTCGTCGATCGCCCACTCCGGCTACCTGCTCGTCGGCATCGCGGCCGCAGCCGCCGGGCCGGCCGCCGCTCCCGGGCTGCTCTCGGCCGGCGGCCTGCCGGCGACGCTCTTCTACCTGGCCACCTATGCCGTCGCCACGATCGGCATCTTCGGGGCGCTGGCCTACCTCGGCCATCGCTGGCCGGAGTGGACGGCCGGCGGCGGGGCTCGGCCGCCGCGGCACGAGATCGCCGACGTCGACGACCTCGACGGGCTCTCGGGCACCAATCCCGTCGCGGCGTTCGCCATGGCCGTGTTCCTGCTGTCGCTTGCCGGCATTCCTCCCCTGCCGGGATTCTGGGGCAAGCTCTCGTTGGCCGTCTCCGCGCTCGACGTGGACGCCGGAGCGGCGATCGTGTCCGGGAGCCGCCGCGCGTGGTTCGTGGGGCTGGCGGTCGTGCTGGTTCTCAACGCGGCCATCGCCGCCGCCTACTACCTTCGCATCATCGCGGCGATGTACTTCAAGACGACGAAGCGGGGCGTGCAGGCCGACGGAGGCCTCGCGGCGGGCGTGGCGATGCTCGCCTGCCTCGCGCTGGTCGGCGTGCTGACGCTCCAGCCCCGCGCACTCGTCGCGGCCGCCTCGCGGGCGGGAGAAGCGTTGATTCCCCTCACGCCACCAGCCACGACCCTTCTCGCTCCCGACGCCACCTTGGCCACCGGCCGCTGATGCCCGCTCCCACCACAGCCGCCGTCGAGGCGATCCTCGCCGACTTCCCCGACCCGGAGACGGGCCGCCCGCTCACCGCCATGGGTCAAGTCCAGGCGGTCGCCGCCAACGCCGCGGGCATCTCGGCCACCATCGGCCTGACGTCGCATTCCGCGATTCTCTGGCCGGCCACCCGGGCTCGGATCGAGGAGCGGTTGCGGACCGCCTTTCCCGAGGTCCCGGGGATCACGGTCACGATCGGGCCCCACGACCGGCCCCCGGTGAAGCTGGGCCAACTCGGGGTCGAGGCCAAGAGCGTGATCGCCGTCGGCTCGGGCAAGGGGGGGGTCGGCAAGAGCACGATCGCCAGCAGCATCGCCATCGGCCTGGCCCTGGCGGGGAGCCGCACCGGCCTGCTCGACGCCGACGTCTACGGCCCGAGCGTGCCGCACCTCCTGGGCCTGGCGGGGCGGCCGCAGGTCGAGAACGGCAGGATCGTCCCGCAGGTGCTCGATGTCGGCCGTTCCCAGATGCCCGTGATGTCGATGGGCTTCCTGGTGCCGCCGGGCGAGGCCGTCGTCTGGCGGGGTCCGATGCTCCACGGCGCCATCACGCAGATGCTCCGCGACACGCTCTGGGGCCAGCTCGATTACCTGGTGATCGACATGCCGCCGGGCACCGGCGACGTGGCCCTCACGCTCTCGCAGGCCCTGCCGCTCTCGGGCGCCGTCGTCGTCTGCACGCCGCAGGACGTGGCGCTGCTCGATGCCACGAAGGCGATCGCGATGTTCCGCAAGGTCAACATCCCGCTCCTGGGCATGGTGGAGAACATGAGCTTCTTCGTCTGCCCCGACACCGGCAAGCGCTACGACATCTTCGGCACCGGTGGCGCCCGGAGAACCGCACGGGAACTCGACATTCCGTTCCTCGGCGAGGTTCCGATCCAGATCCCGATCCGTGAGCACGGCGACGCGGGCCGCACGGCCGCCAACTACGACGACCCGGCCTCGCGCCCCTACTTCCAGTCCATCTGCGAGCGACTCGTGGGCAATCTCGCCGCCGCGGCCGCCACCAAGCCGCCGATGCCATCGCTGCCGGTGCTGTGAGTTCACCCGCGCGGCTCCAGGGCACCGCGCGTGCCGACGCCCTCATCAGTAGAGCCACAGCCGCAGGTCGGGCCGCGTGACGACGGGCTGGGGCGTATACGTGAGCGCACACCACAGCCACCCTTGTAGCCCCTGATAGCCTCGGCCGGTGGACCTTTTCCATCGGCAACGGAGGCATGGCATGGGGCGGGGTGTGGATCGGGACAAGCTGGCGGCGTGGCGTCTGCGGTTGGCGCGACACGCGAAGAGCGGCCTGACTGCTGCTGAGTTTTGCAGGCGGGAGCGGGTGAGTGTCTCGCTCTGGAAGTATTGGCGGCGACGGATCGAGCGGGCGGCGTTGACGCCGAGGGTTCAGCCGCTGTCAGCCGGATCGTTCCGCCCGGTCGAGGTCATTCCGCGGCGCTCGGTGCTCGTGCACTTCCAGGGCGGTGCGACCCTGGAGATCCCGGATGATCGCGTGGACCTGGTGCGAGTGGCGATCGATCGCATGCTCATGCAGGCGGAGGCGGCGCGATGCTGAGCGTCTCGCCGGCCCATGCGATCTTCCTGCACACCGACGCCACCGACATGCGCAAGAGCTTCACAGGCCTGTGCGGGCTGATCCGGGGCGTCTTCGGCGACGACCCCGCCGACGGCAGTCTCTTTCTGTTCGTCAACAAGCGGAGGGATCGCATCAAGGCGCTCTGGTGGGACGGCGACGGCTTCGTGCTCTGGTACAAGCGGCTGGAGCAGGGAACATTCGAGGTCGTGGCGGCAAGCGACAGCGCGAAGCGAGTGCGCATCGACTCGACGCAGCTCGCGATGATCCTCGGCGGTGTACGGCTCGAGACGGCGAGACGCCGCAAGCGATTCAGTCGCGCGAGTTGAGCGAAGTCGCATTGTGTTTGGCACACGATTATTTCTCGTGCGTGGGTGAATCTGCTCTTGTCATACGTCGCGTGCTGTGCATGATGCGGACATGACGAAAGCAGTCGTGCTTCCAACCGATCTTGCCGCCTGCCACGCGATCATTCGCGATCTGGCGGAGCGGGTCACCAAGCTTGAAGCCGAGCGGGATGCCGCCCTGCAGTTCGCCTTCCGCAAGAAGGTCGAACGATACATGAATGACCCCAGGCAGTTCGTGCTCGACTTCGGAGCCACACCGGATGTCGTCGACGCCGCCGAGGGGATCGCCGATGCAGCTTTGGAGACGATCGATGGCTACGAGCGTCGCAAGCAGGTCGCTCACAAGACCCGGAACGAACAGCTTCCGGCGCATCTGCCCCGGTACGAAGTGATCCTCGAGGCACCTGCGGCGACAAAGACCTGCCCAACGCATGGCGAGAGGGAGCTCGTCGGGATGGATTGGCAGGAGACACTCGAAGTCGAGCCCCCAAAACTCGTCGTCCGACGGACGGGTATCCCGAAGTACGCCTGCGTAAAGGCCCCGGAATGCGGAGTGGTCGAAGCGCCCCGCCCGGTGGGCCTCGTCGAAGGCAACAGGTACGACACGAGCATTGCGGCCCAGGTCATGGTCGCCAAATATGCGTATCACACGCCGGTGTACCGCCAGCAGGACATCTTCGCCGCCAGCGGCTGGACCCCCGCTCGCAGCACCTTGCTGAACGTGCTGGAAGCAGCCGCCCACCTCATTCGACCCCTGGTCGCGCACCTTCGGGAGGCGGTGCGGGCCGGACCGATCATCGCCACCGACGACACGACTGTGACGTTGACCGTCAAGGACTCACCGCTCCCGAAAGATCTGAACAACCCGAAGAACGCCCGTGCCTGCGAGGTGATCGCAGCTGCGCAGGCCGAGTTGCGCGGCAGCATCACGGCGCGGATGTGGGTGTATCGGAGCGTCACGCAGCCGATCAACGTGTTCGACTTCACTGTGAGCCGCCATCGGGATGGCCCGGAGCTGTTCTTGGACGGCTTTGCCGGCAGCCTCATGGCTGACTGCTACTCGGGCTACGAGGCGGTGCGGCTCCGCAGTGAAGGCAAGCTCGTCCGAGCCGCCTGTGTCGCACACGCTCGGCGGAAGGTCTTCAATGCGCAGGACAACCATCCGCTTCACGCCCGCGAACTTCTGGCGATGTTCCGGGCGCTCTACGACATCGAAGATCGAGCCAAGGCCTGCACGGCGGAAGAGCGACGCACCCTTCGGACTTCCGAAGCGCGGCCGATCTGGGAGCGGATGCGGGGATACCTTGCAAGTGACGCTGTCGCGAACGTGATGCCGAAGGAGTCGTTCGGCCAGGCCCTCGCGTATCTACGCAACCAGTTCGAACACCTGCTCGTCTACCTCGATGACGGCCTGATGCCGATCGACAACAACGAGACCGAGCAGTTGATGAAGCAGGTGGCTTTGGGCCGGAAAAACTGGATGTTCATCGGCAGCGTCGCTGCTGGTTACCGCGCTGCCGATCTCATGTCACTCGTCAGCAGTGCCGCCCGAAATGATCTCGATGTCTTTCTCTACGTGAAGCATGTGCTCGATCGGCTTCTCGCCGGTGACACCGAGTACGAAGCACTCCGGCCGGACGTGTGGAAGCAGTCTCACCCCGAGGCCGTTCGGCTTTACCGGGTCGAGGAGCGACAGGCCAGGGCAGACGCTCAGGCGGTCAAACGCGCTCGACGGCGGCTCACGAAAAGCCGCTGATCAGGTCGGCATCTGGCCAGCACGCACCGCAAAAGGGATGGCGGTGGTGTGCGCTCACGTTGAGGTCGGGGACGAGGTCGGTCGTCACGACCATCGCCGTCCGGGGAATCCCGAGCGCGATCCGCTGGGCCTCCCAGATGCCCTCCACGTTGCCGGGCGGATACTTCGCCCAGGGAGCCAACTGGACGAACAGCACCGGCAGCGTGGCGTCGCCCCAGAGTCCGCGATAGCCGGCGATCAGCGCCCGCAGCTTGGCGAGATACTCGAGTCCCTGCCCGTTGTTGGCCTCGCCCTGGTACACGGCGAAGCCGCGAAGGCCGTACGGGATCAGCGGATGCACCGCTCCGTGGTACAGGCCGAGCGGCATCCAGCCGCGCTGGGCGATCGCGTCAGGCACAGCCGGGGGTGTTCATCCGGGGAGCGGACGGTCATCCTCGATGGCATCGAGCGCCTGAACGCGCCAGGCCGAGACGGCCTCCTCGAGCGCCCGTTCCCGAATCCGGCGAAGGTCGGTGCGGACCTGGGCGGCGATCCGTGGAAACGACGCCTGGGAGGGCTCGTCCGCACATCCCTCCGGCGACAGGAACGACTCGATCGGGATCGCCCCGGCCGCGATCTGCATCACGCCCACCGGGACGTCCAGCCGGCTCCGCAGCTCCCGGCCGAAGTGCCAGGCCACGGCGGAGAAACCGGCCGCCGAGCCCGGCCCGCTCACCCCCCAGACGGCGGCGACATCGTCCTGGGGCGCGGTGGCGACGATGGTCGGCACCATGCACAGCCGGAGGCGGTCGTCGGCCGACCCGGGCACGTCCCGCCCGGCGGTCGCCGCCTGCGAGAGCTTCCACTGCATGTTCGATTGGCCGATGCAGAGCCAGACGTCGCCGATCATGACGTCGGTCCGCTTCAGCGTGTCGCCGGCAGAGACGACCAGCTCGTGCGGCCCGCCGGCTTCCAGCGCCGGCAGATCGACGCGAAATCGTCCGGCGGCGTCGGCCTTGGCCGTGCCGGTCTGGCCAGCCAACGAGACCGACACGTCCGCGTCCGGAGCGGCCCATCCCCAGATCGGGATCGGCCGGCCGCGCTGGAGCACCATGTGGTCGGAGAACACCTGCGGCAGGCGGACCCCGGCCTCGAGCGGCGCCGCGGCGGCAAGGCTGCCGACCAGCAGGGCCGCCACCCGGAGCATCCGGATGGCGGGAGCGGCGGATGCGGATCGATCGGACACGGGGCACGGCGTCATCGGCTTGGTCCTCGGGAACGGGGATGCGGGATCACGTCAGGGAGTACGGGACTCGGCGGCGGGCGTCGTGGGCACGACGAAGGTCACCCGCGCGGCCTCGCCGGACGGGAGTTTTTCCGACCAGCTCCACCCGTCCCAGGAGAGCCGCAGCCCGACCTCCGCGTCGACGGGCACGAGCAGGGGGACGTCGTCGTGCATGTCGAATCGCTCGTCGTTGGTGCGGCCGGACTGCAGCACCTCGCCGTCGGCATCGCGGACTTCGTATTCGGCCGCGACGCGATCCCCCGCCGGCTCCGCGAGCACCCGGAGCAGCACCTGCCGTCGGCCTTCGGGGAGCGGCACGCCCCGGCGGGTGTAGCGGTCGGTGACGTTGACCGCCCAGGGCCGCAGATCCTCCCGCCCGTGCCACGGCAGCGGAAACCGCTCGGGTCGCCGCGCGAAACTCGCCGCGTGGATCGCGTGCCGCGAAACGTCGCGCATCGCGCCGGCGGCACGGCCGGTGAACCAGGCTTCGTCGAGCCGATCGCCCGCGGGCTCGGCGGCGCCCGTGAAGTGCCAGTCCCCGTCCCAGATCTCCACCCAGGAATGGTTTCCCGTGTCGCCGGGCCAGGCTGGAATGCCGACGAACCGCGCCGGGATCGCCACCGACCGGCAGGCCGCGACCAGCACGATCGAGAGACCCGTGCAGGATGCCATTCCCGACTCCATCGCCTGGGCGGGGCTGGGATCGACCACGGGCCGGCGCTTGGAATAACGCACCTTGATCAGGGAAAACAACTGCTTGTTGAGGGCGGCCGCGGCCGCGGCCGGGGTCGTGATGCCGTCGATCAGCGGGCGACAGCGGTCTTGCATCTCCCGTCGCCAGGAATCCCGCCGCTCGGTCAGCGCGCAGTAGGGGAGAATCTCGTTGAGAAACAAGGCCTCGTCGATCCGGTCGCGCCACGGCGCCCGTTCCAGGGCGGCTTAGGCGCACTCGACGTTCTCGGCCAGCAGATCGACGGACATCTCCCGCAGATCGCGGTCCGGCATGTTGGCGAGGAGGAACTCGAGTCCACGTCGCCGGGGCTGGGGCGTGGCGGCCAGGAGCGATTCGAGGGCGGGGCGATTGCCTCCCGACCGTGCCAGGGCGCCGGCGACCTGATCGGCGTCAGCGGACGTTTCCGCCGCCGGGCCCGCGGCGACCGGAACGTCGGCCGGCAGTTCGACTTCGGCGCTGAAGATCGACGCCGGATCGCCCCGCTCCCGGATCGTCTTTTCGAGCACCGCCACCGTTCGGGGCGGGCGGCCGGCATACACCGGCCTGCCGGCGAGCCGGATCGTGACGTCGGAATCGAGGTCGAGCATCGCGTCGTTGAGCCGCACGGCCACGCGCGGCTTCCCCTGGCGGACGGTGACGTCGATCGTCGCCCCGTCGCGCGAGGCCACGACTTCGTCGCCGACGTGAACGCTGTCGGCGGCGGCGGCCAACCAGTAGAACCGCGGGTGCGTCGCGTGCCCCTGCCGCCAGACGACCCGCTGCGGCAGAGGCTGGCGGCGAAAGGCCTGCATCCATGGAATCGCCTCGCGATCCTCCATGTCCATCCAGTGCCCCTTGCCCTCGTGGACATGCACCACGTGCTCGTACCCCGCCGGGTCGTCGGACTTCAACGCGGCGAGCTTGTCCCTCCAGGTGACGGCCACGTTGTTGCGGCCGTAGGCCCGGTCGTTCTGTCCGACGTGGATGGTGAACGGCAGGTTCCGCAACCCGAGGGGCGACGAGTCGTTCGGATGGCCCGCCATCGACGCCGCGGCCGCGAGCCGGTCGGCGAACCGGGGCGCGAGCTGATAGGCACCGTCGCCGCCGGCCGAGTAGCCCATCAGGTACACCTGATCAGGATCGACGTTTTCGAGCACGATCATGGTCTCGATGAGCCGGTCGAAGCAGGCATCGACCGCTGGAACCGACCACATGGCGGCGCTGTCGGCCGGGGCCCGCGGGGCGACGTAGACAGCGTTGCTCGGCCGGTAGCGGTCGGCCAGCTTGACCTGGTTGCGCCACTGGGAGTCGTTGACCTCGGCGGGCGCGCGGCCGCCGCCGTGCATCGACAGAAACAGCGCCCGACGCGCGGGGGGCGGCTGGTCGTCGTTCGGCGGGAAGTCCACGGTTTCGAATCGCATCCGGGCGTTGCCCGAACGCATCTCGCGGGCCTCCAGTTCGGCGACCCGGGTCCGACGGATCTCGGCCGCATGATCGTCCCAGAGCATCCGGCCAGCCTCCCGCGCCTCGGCGGCCGTGAGTGCCACGCGGGCGAACGCCTGCTCGGCGATGGGCGGCCGTTCGCCGGCGGGACGCGCCAGCCAGGCCCGGAGGTCGTCCAGCGCCCCGGCTTCGCCGGCCCCCGCCGCGCGGCCCAGCGCCGCAAGCAGGGCCGCGGCGACGACAGGCACGTGGAGCCACCACGCAACGAGGCGTCGCCGTCGGATCAGGCAGGTGCGGTTCATCACTCTGGAACTCCTCCCAGGGAAAACGGCGAGGCAGGCAGGCCTGCACCGTTGACGAGGTTCGGTTCGGCGAGCTGATGCCAGCCGAGACGGACTGCCACCGGCTCGGGCACGTCCGGACTCGACACCACCACCACCGCCGCCGGTCCGTCGATTTTCGCCGTCGCAGCCGCGAAGCGGCCGTCCGACCCGGCCACTTCGAACCAGTCGAGCGGCTTGTCGTCCCGCGACGCGAGACCGCCGTCGGCGTGAGCGAAGTGGACGATCACGCTCGCGCCGTTGATCTCGTAGTGATGCGGCAGCGGCCCGCTGGCCACGAGCTTCTCCCGGCCATAGGTCTGAGCCAGGGCCCACCGGGCCAGGCGGCGGCCCACCTCGCGCTTCTCAGGCGGGTGGAGGTCACCCTCCCCGATGTCCGTGGTCACCGCCATGCCGGTGTTGGGAATCTGCAGGCTGTCGAGCTGCGCCTGCCAGATCACGCAGAGCTTCGTCGGGTCGTCGCGATGCTTGAACGGGGCGAGTTGCACGAAGTAGACCGGAAACTGACCCTGCCCCCATTCCCGTCGCCAGCCGCCGATGAGTTGCTCCATCTGGCGACGATAGTTCGCTCCCGATTCGATGTTCGACTCGCCCTGATACCAGATGGCTCCTCGAATCGGGAACGGGAGCAGCGGATGAAGCATTCCGTTGTACCAATGGCCCACGGGGCCGGGCGTCCAGTTCTCGATGGGCGTCCCGCCGATCGCCGCCTGGACCAAGCCGATCGGAACGCCCGTCTCACGGTGCAGTTCAACGCCAAACGTGGAGCCGACGGCGGAGAATTCGGCCGCGTGGGGAGTCGTGCACCGCCGCCACGTGCCGATCATGCGTGCCGCCGGCCCCGCCGACCAGAGGGCAGGGATGCGAAACAGCCGGATTCCTGGGGCGTCGATTTCGGGCTGCTCGGCGACGAAATGCTTGTCCTGCTTCAGCGGCATCTCCATGTTGGACTGGCCAGAGCACAGCCAGACGTCGCCGATGAGCACGTCGTGGAGCGTCACACGCCGCTCGCCAGTCACCGTCATCTCGTGCGGTCCACCGGCAGGCAGGGGAGGAAGCCGAGCCTGCCAGCGGCCATCGGCTCCGGTCCGGGCGGCGACGCGGCGGCCCGCGATCTCGACCACGACTTCCTGACCGGGCCGCGCCCATCCCCAGACCGGAATGGGTCGATCCCGCTGCACGACCATCCCGGCGGCGAATATCGGCGGCAGGGCGACGTCCGCAGGAGGGGCCTCTCGATCGCTCCAGAGTTCGACCCGTGACACCACCGCGTTGTGTCCTTCGACCTTCTCGATCCGCAGCACGACGGCCCCGTCGTCGGCATAGGCCTCGCGACGCAGCTCCACGTCGCGACTCAGCAGTTCGTCCTCGGGCAGGTCGACGGCGTCGGCGAGCACGTCGTCGTCGGCCCGGACCCGGACGACCCGCCGGGGAAACCTCGGGCCGGAAGGGTGATCGGAGAGAAACGTCAGCCGAGCCGTGTAGCGGGCGGCGGCATCAAGGCCGCGGTATTCGTAGACCACCGCCCCCGGGTCATGCACGATCGTCCGCGCGGGATCGTCTGCCGCCACCCGGTCCGCCGGCACCTGCCCCTCGGCGAACCGCGCCGGCTGACCGAGCACCAGGTGAGGCTGCACCCTGCCGGCAGCATCGTCGGCCACGAGGTGCCGCATGGTGGCGGGAGGCGACGCGGCGGATGCGGAGCCCGGTCCGACGCCGAGAACCGCGGCGAGAACGATCAGCAGTCGGGAATCGACCGGTGCCGATGGACCGATCGGGGCGTGGTGCGTCATCGTGGCCTCTGGAGGGAAAATTCGACGTCCGGGTTCGTGCCCTCCCCCGGAGCGGCGGCACCCCGACGGCCGGTGGCGGCCTGCGGATCGCTGGCCATGGGCACGCGGACGGATAGCCGTGTCCCGCGTCCTGCGGCACTCTCCACCCGACACTCGCCCCGTACCATGGCCGTCCGTTCGCGGATACCCGTCAGACCAAACCCTCCGGTTTCCAAGGTGGTGGCTTCGAAGCCGCAGCCGTCGTCTTCGACGACGAGTTCGAGCGCTCCCGGATCGCGACGCAGCGAGAGCTGGGCGACGGTCGCCCCGCTGTGTTTTCGCACGTTGGCGAGCAGCTCCTGGGCGATCCGGTAGATCACGACCCGCACTTCGCTCGGGACGTCGCCCATGTCGTCGGCGAACGCAACGCCGACCTCGGTCCCCGCGACTCCGCACTGCTCGACGAGGTCCTCGATGGCTCCGCGGAGCCCGAGATCGTCGAGCGGTGCGGTCCGCATCCCGCGGATCATGTGGCGAGCCTCGACGATCGCCCGCTCCAGGCTGTCGGAGGCCGCCTGGAGTTCACCGTCGACAGTGGGACCGCCGCGACGGTCAAGGGTCGCGTCGAGCATCATCTTGGCACCGATGACGTACTGCAGCACACCGTCATGGAGATCGTATCCAGCGGACTGCTTCTCGCTCTCCTGGATCCGCAGCAGCTGGTGCAGGACGCGGGTCTTGGACTCCAGCATCGACTGGCGGATCGCCAAGGCCTCCTTCGATGCCTGGACGCTTAGCATAAGCGTACTCAGCAGGCCGGCGATCCCTGCCGAGACGAGCACCTGCACCACCTCGGCGACCGAGGTGAACTTGAGCACCGAGCCGCGCGGCGACATGAACAGATAGTCGCAGGCCAGGAAACTCGTCGCGAACGCCAGCACGGTCGGCCCGAGGCCGCAGAATCGGGCGGCGAGCGTGACCGACACGAAGCAGGCACTGAACGGCAGGGTGGTGAGGATCGAGCCGAGGGCGAACCGAACGGCAACCGACCCGGCAACGATCATGATCGCCAGCCCGGAGCGGCGAATCAGGTGGGCGTGCATGGCGGAACCCTTCCTTGCCACCAGCGAGCCAGCCCGGATCCATGGCCGGCGGCGACGGCCCGCCGAGGCCGAGACCCACGTCACTGCGACAGCAGTTCCGATTCGTCTCCGGCACGAGACGCGATCGACGCGTACACGCGGCCGTCGACATTGGGCTCGATCGCTGCCACGTGCGTGTCGCCGAACGAGTGCAGCGTGACCCCGAGCGTGTGGTTGCTGCTCGGACCCCACGACCACGTCGTACCCCGCCAACCCGTCAGCCATGGCGTGGCGTCGCCGCCGACTCCGAGGCCGGTAATCGGAATCGGCATCCAGAGGCCCTTGAGGTGCTTGGGAATCACCAAGTTGCCGGCGAGACCGTACGGCTTGGTGGCAACGACCCAGCAACTCGCGCCATCGACCCAACAGGAGTATCCCGGTTCCCTGGTTTCAGCCGCGATGACCGTGTTGGTGATGCCGTCCACCACAGATGATTGACGGGCGCCGAGCCGAGAGGCCGCGGTGCCAGGCCCTTCGGGAGCGAACTGGACCAAGCCCGCACCCGGCACCATACCGCTGACTCCTGGAATGCCCTGCGTCGTCCCGCTCGTGACGAACACTCCCGCCATCGCCTTGTAGTTGGTGACGCCGAGCCCCGGGGCAGCGCCCGAGGTCGTCTTTCCTCCGGAATATGCCGGGCAGCCGAGGATCGGGATCACCTCCGCGGCAGCGGGAGTCCCGCCGGAGTTTGCGGCTGCGTTGAATGGCCCGGTCGTCAAGTTGGCCGTGCCCAGTGACACGGCATCGAAGATCTGCTGCTGCTCCATGTAGGGCAGGACCATGAAAATCCAGCTGTAGCCGGTGCTGCCGTCGGTATTCGGCGTTGCAGTCGCGGCGTTGCGATCGACGACCGACGGATACTGCTTCTTGTGCGATTCGAATGTGACGACCGCCTGGGCGACGGCCCGCATATTGGAACTGCAGACTGACCGGCGAGACGCCTCGCGAGCGCTCTGCACCGCCGGCAGGATCAGCGCGACGAGCAGCGCGATGATCGCCATCACCACGAGGAGCTCCACGAGCGTGAAACCATGTAGGGGGCGAGGGCATGCGTTCGCATACCCTCTCATTGGTTGCTGAGACCGTTTCCCCCTGACATGGAGTTCACGATGATTGCTCGCCCTGACGCGGCCT
>Ga0194113_10005744_pt1 | contig 15897 bp, 8 predicted proteins | sample TA2MahC200mmetaG_FD_146193 | JGI IMG/M metagenome (GOLD analysis project Ga0194113, IMG submission 146193) | Freshwater microbial communities from Lake Tanganyika, Tanzania - TA2015017 Mahale Deep Cast 200m | ecosystem: Environmental > Aquatic > Freshwater > Lake | place: Tanzania: Lake... | reverse complement strand
AGCCACGTCCTCGCCTGGGATAGCGCCGACGACGCCGGGCGGGCGATGCCGGCGGGCCTCTACTACTGCCGGGTCAGCGGCGAGCGGACGCAACTGCAGCAGAAGGTGGTGCTGCTCAAGTAGCGAGCCCCGAGCCGTCCCCGGCGGGGGCCGGCGCGCAGGGAGGCGCGATGGCTCGATGGACGGAGCTCCGTTCGGCCGCGGCCCTCGCCGCGGCCGCCCTGCTCGCCCTCGCGGCGATGGCGACGGCGGCCCAGCTTCCGCCCGCGGCCGACATGCTTCCTTTCCCGGGCGAGGGAGTGGTCCTCGTGGGAGAACCGGCCGTCTACCGCGGCGAGGAGCTCTTCGACTACATCGACGGGGGCGCGCCGCAGTTCCTCGAGTACGGCTTCATCGAGGCGGCGACGCAGGAGGTGCGCTATCACGAGCGCGCCTACGTCTTCGACGTCTATCGCCTGCGCGACCCGCTGGCCGCCTTCGGCGTCTTCAGCGTCCGGCGCCCCGCGGGCGCTCCTCCCCTGGGGATGTTCGCCTACAGCAGTCGCGCGCCCTACCAGTGCCTGCTCGCCTACGGGCCCTACTACATCGAGATCGTCCCCTACGAGGTTTCCGCCGAGGCGCTGGAGGAGATCGAGTACCTCGCCCGGCGCGGGACGGCGGCCCTCGATCCCTCCCGCGCGCCCCGCAACCTCACCGAGACCTCCTTCTTCCGCGCCCTCCCGGCCGAGGGGCGCGTGGCCGGCTCGGAGCGGCTCGCCCGCGGCCCGGTGAGCGCGCGCACCGCGCTGGCCGCCGCGCCCGGCGGCGCCTGGCGCGAGGCCCACGAGGCGATCCTCGAGCGCCTCTTCCCGCCCGGCTCCCCGCCCGATCCCGCGCCCTTCTGGCAGGTCGTCGACTACCATCCCGCCCGGGCCGCGACGGAGGCTGGCGCGGCTGGCGCGGGCGGGGACGCAGGCGTGACCGAGGGTGACTCGGGCGCGGCCGCGGAGGCGATGACCGCCGACTCGGGCACCGCCCCGGCCACGACGCTCGTGCGCATCTCCGGTCTGGAGGATCCGCGGAGCCTGCTGGCGATCGCGCATCCCGGAGGGGGGTCGAGTCCGGACCCGACCCCCCTTCCCGGAGGCGCGGGCTGGATCGCCTACGACGACGAGAAGGGCCACGGCTTCGCCCGGCTGCGCGCCGAGGGGGAGATCCTGATGGGCGGCTCGCGCCTGCCCCGCGAGAAGTTCACCGACTGGGTGCTGTCTTTGGGCAACGAGCCGGAGACCCGCCGCTAGCGGCCGCCCCCGCGGACGCTCGATGGCGGGCCGTGATCGCGAGAACCAGGGAGGAGTGCGCATGCCCGCCAAGCGCGCCAGACCGGCGATGAAGAAGATCCCGCGGCGCGTCTCCACGCGGCCGTCGCGGCGGATGGAGACCTTCGCCAACCCGCGCCGGGGGCGCGAGTATGAGATCTCGATCGTCTACCCGGAGTTCACCTGCCTCTGCCCGATGACCGGACAGCCAGACTTCGCCCGCGTCGAGATCGCCTACATCCCGGACGAGGTCTGCGTGGAGTTGAAGTCGCTGCGCAACTACCTCTGGTCCTACCGCAACGAGGGCGCCTTCCACGAGGCGGTCACGAACCGGATCGCCGACGACCTGATCGCTCTCCTCCAGCCGCGCTGGCTGCAGGTCGAGGCGCAGTTCCAGGCGCGCGGCGGGATCGCCACCGGCGTGAGCGTCGAGCACGCGCCGGGCGTGGCCCCCGGAAGCAAAGCATAGGGACCGCGCGCCGCCGCGCGGTCCCTATGGATCCCGCTGCGTCCCGCTCATCCGCCGGGCGAGGCGCCCCGCTCGCAGAGCCCGCCGGCTACTTGGCGAAGACGCTCTTCACCGCGCCCCAGGTGGACTCGTCGGCCGGCGAGGCGCCGCCTTCGCAGAGCCAGCCGAGGACATTGATCACGTACTGGTCGGACCCGGGGTCCCCCGACGCGTAGCTGAGGTTGGACAGGTCGGCGAACACGCGGCCCTCGCCGTAGCAGCCGGCCGCCGCGCACACATCGTTGCTGCAGCCGCCGGTGCCTCGAGCGACGAGCGTGTAGCCGGAACCGAGCGCCGTGACCGGCACCGTGTCGAAGCGCCCGGCGAGGTCGGCGTTCCCGAGCCCCTGCATCGTCGGGTGGCCCGGGTCGACGATGGCATTCGCGTCCTCTGGTTCGCACCACCAGTTGTTCGTCACCGTGAACTCGAAACCGACCGGGGCGTAGTCGACCTGGCCGATCGCGTTCGGCTGGTGGATGAAGAGCCCGCCGCCGCCGGCCACGTACTGCTGGATGCCCGCCTGGTAGCCGCCGATCGTCCCCGGGGCGATGAGCGGGAGCATGAGGATGTCGTAGTTCGAGATGTTGCCGTAGCTGAGATCGCCGCCCACCGTGACCTGGAAGCCGAGCGAGGCCAGACGGCTCGCCTCGTTCATCGCGTCGCCGTACATGTAGACGCTGCACTGGCGCATGGGCTGAGGCGGCGAGTCCTGCCAGGCCTCGGGATCGAAGCCGGTGTCGTCGATGGCGAGAGCGGCGCCGGCGGATAGCAGGAGACCGAGAAGCAAAGCAGATGCGGTCTTCATGATGTACCCCTCCCCGTTCACTCCAGGCACGATAGCGGTCGCGACCCCCGGGTCGCGTCGGGGCGAAACGCCCCTGGCACAGGAGTATTGTACCCGAAGACATCGGCCGGGACCAAGGCCGACTTTGCCGGCATTCGGCCTAACTGAATGTCCGGCAGCATGTTAGACATATCTGAATCTGTCAGCCCATAGTTGACAGGCGCCCCGCAGGGCCGAGTGCTGGTTGCTGATCGCGGCTGGGGATTCGTCGGTCGTGCAGCACGGGGCCGAATGGCGGATGGCGGCGGCCCCGGGTTCGCGAGGCGGGATGCTCGCCCCCCGTCACGGCCGGGGGAGGCCGCCGCGCCCGGCGCGGGGCCTCCCCTGGCTCGGGGGATCGGACTACTCGGTGACGACCATCTTGCGGGTGATCGTCCGGCCCTGAGTCTCCAGCCGGTAGAGGTAGACGCCGCCCGACACCGCGCGGCCCCCCTCGTCACGGCCGTCCCAGACGACCGCATGCTCGCCCGCGGCCAGGCTCCCGCTCACCAGCGTCCTCACCGCGCGACCGCTCACGTCGTAGACCGCCAGGCGAACCGTGCCCTCGCTCGGCAGCCCGAAGACGATCCCCGTCCCGCCCTGCGCCGGGTTGGGCCGGTTCGCGCTCAAGAACACCTCCGCCGGGATCCTCGCCTCCGGACCCGCCACCACGTCGCTCGTCTCGGCGAACAGATCCTCGTTCAGCACGTTGCGCGCCGAAACCTCCTCCAACCGCAGCGCCAGGGGCCCCTCGCCCGTGCAGCGGAAGCGCAGCACCGCCAGCTCGCCCGAGCGCCCGAAGGTCGCCCCGTCGCCCAGCGCCGCCGCGTCCACGACGGGCAGACCCTCGTGCACCACCGGCATGAAGAAGCTCTCCTCGCACCCCTGCACCAGCGCCCCGGGCTGCGCCCCCAGGTACTGGAGCGTGTGCGCGTCGTAGCCGACCGCGAAGTGGACCCCCTGGACCACCCCGCGCGCGTCCTCCAGGTAGACCGGCACCGACAGCTCCGCGCCGGGCGCCACGGAGACGGGCGGCTCGAGCCGCAACGCCACCGCGCCGGTCGTCTCCGTCGGCGGCACGCCCACCGGCGGCAGCGCCTGCGGAGCGACCACGCCGAAGTTCATGGCGAAGATCATCAAGTCCTCGAACTGGACCTGGTCGTCGGGATAGGGCAGCCCGAGCCGGCTGCCGTTGTGCGTCGGGCCGACGTCGCACCGGTTGTCCCAGGCGCCGCCGCCCTCCGGCTCGTAGTAGCTGCTCGCGAGCACGCTGATGTCGCCCGTCCCCACGGCACCATCGCCGTTGACATCGCCCAGCCAGTAGTTGGTCGCACTGGCGGTGTCCGGGATGGCGCAGTAGTTGCGCGCCTCATCGTAGGAGAAGGCGCTGAAGAAGTAGATGTCGCGGTCGGTCTGGCTCCAGGTGTAGCTCGTGCCCGCAGCCGCGAAGGCAACGTCCGGATCGGAATGCGCCGTCGGATAGTCGGGGCTCGGCCTCGGGCTGCCGTTGTTGCTGCCATACTCCGGATAGGCGCCCCACCGGTTGTAGACGATCTTGACGCCGGCGTAGTGGTCATCGCTGCCGTTGGTCCAGCCGAGCTGCACCGTCTGGTGCCCCGGCGCGGCGGCGAAGTCGCTCGGCGAGGTCGGGGGCGTGTTGTCGACGATGATGCCATCGCTGCCCGCCGCGGCCGGGTTGCCCAGCCGGTCCGTGGCGTTCACGGTGACCAAGCGGGTGCCGTCGGCGGCCAGGGTCACGTCCGCCAGCGGAACCGTCCAGGTGGCCACGGTGCCGTCGTAGCTGTCCGGCTCGACAGCCGTGTCGCCGCCGTCGAGCAGCACAGAAAGGTCGGCCAGGATGTCCTCCTTGTCGACCCCTTCGTCGTCGGTCACGACGGCGGTCACCTCCAGGTCGTCCCCATCCTTGACGTAGTCGTCAGTGTGGATCAGCGTCAGATTGGCGATGTGGACGCTCGAGACCGTCGGCGCCACGACATCCACCTGGATCTCGCCGTCATCCTCGCTGACGCCGGTGACGCCGTTGCGCTCCCTCGTCACCAGGCTCACGATCTCCAGATCCACCGGACTCGTGCCCGATCCCACGGCGCTGAAGTCGATCGAGAAGAGATCGCCCGGGAAGGCCACGCCCAGGATGCTCGTGTCTTCGCACAGCATCGCGCAGTCGACGACGAGCGTGTGCGCCGGGGGGGGAACACTGACCGCGAAGTAGGTGTCGCACGTCTCGGCCATGAAGGGGCCCTCGTCGACATCGTACCTCGTCGTGCTGACCACGTCCCCGTCCCAGGCGAAGGTGACGGAGTAGCCGAAGATCGGATGCGATCCTCCGCCCAGGTACTTCACCGTCACCGTGCCGTCCGGAGCGGAGAGGTTCAGCTTCATCGGATCGGGCACGCAGACGAGATTCGCTGTGTAGAACGGATCGTAGAGGACGTCCCCCTCGATCGGGTCGCCGCCGCGGCCCGGAACCGTCGGTCCGCTCGGATCCCCCCACCAGTTGTAGCGCGCGTCGACCTGAGCGGCGGCCGTGTTCTTGACCCCGCAGTAGTTGCCGCTGAAACCGTTGTAGTGGACCGCCACGCCGCCGCCCGACGCGCGCACCCAGACGGCTCCGCCGCCCCCTCCGCCGCCGTTGGAGGCGAAGTAGTTGTCGTGAACCTCGATGTCCGAGAGCTCCTGTTCAGTGCCGCCGCACACGCGACCGACGAGGAGTCCGTAGTTGAACCCCTCGATCGTGTTGCGATGCACCCGGACCGCGCTCTCCTCCCGGCAGCCGTAGTCCTGGATCACAACCCCGTAGCCCGTCGGAGCCGAGTCGTGCTTGAGCGCGTTGCGCACGATCTCGACACTCGACCGTTCGGTCCAGATCCCTTGGAACGGCGTGCCGGTCATCGTGTTGTCGCGCACCCGCACCAGGCCGGTCCCGACCTCGGTGTGATTGATGAAGACGCCCACATATCCGCCCGCCGGCGTTCCGCTGAAGTCGTTGTCGTGGATGTCGAGGCCCGAGATGTCGCTGTCGTAGCCGGGCACGTTGTCCCGGTAGGTCTGGATGACGACGCAGCCGCCGGGATCCGAGCCGCCCGCGCCGATCGAGACGAAGTCGTTATCGTGGATCTCGATACCGGTGCCGCTCAGACAGATCCCGCTCGAGTAGTAGCCGTCGGGCACATCCGGGCTCTCGATGCGGAAGCCGTGGAGCTTCACTCCGTCGGCCTGGAGATCGATGTTGGGATGCGCCAGCGGCCAGTTGATCCAGGGGTCGGTGGCGACGCCCTTGAGGACCGGTTTCGCGCGCGTTCCCTCGACACCGCGGATGTCCAGGCCGTCCTTGGTGATGACGAGGTCCTCGACGAAATCGCTGAGCCCCGCTTCGCACCAGACCGTTCCGCGCTCCTCGACGGCGTCGATGGCGTCCTGGATCGTCGCGAACGCGTCGTAGCCGAAGACGTGGTCTCCGCCCGAGTACACGATTCGCCGGCCGAGAGCGCTGCCGGCCCAATCGGCATTGGCCCACACCTCGGGGGGGACGTGGGGGATGTTCTGAGCCCGGACGGTGACATCGAAGGCGGTCGCCTTGTACTCACCGGAGCCATACTCGTTGACGAACAGCTGCAGGCCGAATGACTTGATCCCGGTCAGCGAGCCGGTGGCGGGCAAGTAGCAGGCGCACACCCTGGTTTCACCCGGCTTAAGCCAGATGTTGCCGCCCTGCTGCCAGGCCCATGAGGCGTTCAGGAAGTACGCTGTCGCCATGACCCAATCGGTTGTGCGGTGATTGGTGAACTCGAGCATGTACCACGTGTATCCTGACCAGTCCGCCGCCCCTCCGGATACCGGGAATCCGTAGGCCGGAGCCCCGGCAATCGGGTTCTTGTCGGCGATCGGCAGCTTCTTCTCGCCCGCCGCGCTGGTGAGTGTGGCCGTGTAGCGAACCCCACCCGACGGGTCCATGGCCTTGGTCAACGGCAAGTTCACACCGGACGCCCACCCCGCCTCCTCGAAGTAGCTGTAGATGGAAGCGTCGGGGATGGCTTCGTTCACATAGGCCGACGCCAGCCATGGAGCACTGGCCACCCAAAGGGCCCCCACGAGCAGTAGCAGTCGTACTCTCACATTCATGGCAGCTCCTCCTTCCTCGAAGACTCTCACGGTCTCAGCCACTCGCCGCGCAGCCGGAACTCAACGGACACCGGTTGTGCAGCGCGTCGCTGTATGCACGAGCACCTCGAACCGACCGAAACTGCGACCTCTATCTACACCCCCCGGCCCCGGGGCCTTCCGGAGAGGGAATCCCCCGCCCCTCGCCTCGCTCCCTGCCGACTCAATCGATCAGCACGATCCTCCCTCGCTGGCGCTCGGATCCCGAGCGCAGCTCGAGCAGGTACACGCCCGGCCCCAGTCGCCCGCCCGCGGGGCCGCGACGGTCCCACTCGCATCTCGCCCTGCCGCCCTCCGCCAGCCAGGGCCCGAGCGCGGCGACCGCGCGTCCCTGCACGTCGTACACGGTGCCCGCGACGGCGGCCGGCGACTCGATCCAGAGCGACACCGCGCCGGCCGCGGGACTGGGACCCGGGCTGAACTTCAGCGCGCCCGGCCTCTGCGCAGGAGGGGTGAAGACCACCTGCACGGACAGCTCGCGATTCGCCGGATCCCTGGCCGCGACCCGCGCCAGTCGGACATCTGGAGCATCGGCCGCACCGGCAAGGTCGATCGCCGCCAGGACCAGGCGCTCTCCCTGCAGGCCTCCCGCCCGCAGGCAGGCGGCCGTCACGACCAGGCCCGGCGCAGAGGGCTCGCTCACATGGAACCAGGCCGGCGAGCCCCAAGCCTCTCCGGCCCTCACGGCAGGGGAGTCCGTCCGGGGAGCATCGCTCGCGCCCGACCAGGTGAAGACCATCCGCACGCCCTTGAGCGCGTGCCCCCCCGTGGCGCAGCAGACTCGCCAGCCCTTCGCGCCCCCGGCGGCCCCGCCCGACTCCGGGCGATCGACCGGCTCCAGCCAGAAGACGACCGGCCCTTCCTCGCCTGCTTCGTCCGCGCGGAACTGCCGCTGCGCCGGCCTCCGCCCTCCCCCATCCCACGCCAACGAAAGGATCATCAGGTCCTCGAACCCGACGCATCCGTCGGTCAACGGCAGGCCGAGCTCGGTCGCGTCGTCGGTGGGGCCGATGTCGATCTCCGCCAGGAAGCCGGGCTGACCCGCACAGGTGTCGAAGGCGTTGGAGAAGATCACCAGGTCCTGGAAGTAGACGGAGCCGTCCGCGTCGAAGTCCCCCAGCCGGTAGTTGAGCGACCGCCCGCGAGCGCCGGGCGCGCCGCCGGCGACGAGCCCGTTGCAGCCCTCGGTGAAGGCGGCGTAGTAGCACATGTCCCGCGCGCCCGGCTGGTCCACGCCGAGCGGCGTCCCCGGCGCCTGGTCCACGACCGGCGTCCAGCCCTGCGCCTGCGCCTCGCCCTCGCTCTCCGGCCACTCGGGCACGACGCCGCCGCCGTCGTCGTAGAGCGGATAGCCCCCCACGCCCCGGCGGTAGATCCGCACGGCGGTGATCCCCTCCGGCTCGCTCCAGGCAAGATCGATCAGGCCTTCCTCGCCCGAGCGCGTCTCGGCCCAGAAGCCGGAGACATTCTCGGGCGGATCGGTGCCGGCCGCGGCCTCGGCCGCCGCCTCGATGATCGCGATCGTGGCGGCATCGGCCGGGTAGTAGACGCCGAAGCCGTCGTAGTCGGGATAGGCGTCGTGGTAGAGGATCCAGAAGAGCGATCCCGAGGCCGACTGCGTCGCGAACGCGTCGAAGACGCCCTGGTAGAGCTGGTCGCGCCCGCTCGTCCCCCCCCCGCCGTCGCGCGGGTAGCCGAACTCGCCGATGAAGATCGGCTTGCCGATCGTCCCGTGGGCATCGGCGATGTGGGAGCTCACCCAGCTCATGCTCTGGCTGTAGTTCCAGCTCCAGTGGCTCGGCCAGAGGTGGAAGGTGCAGAGATCGACCTCCGGCACCTGGTGGTTGGTGATGAAGTTCGTGCCCTGGCTGCCGTTCAGCCACCAGGGGCCCGAGTCGTAGTCGTAGAAGCCCTCCTGGCCGGTGGTCAGCAGGTGGTTCGCGTCGACCGCCTTGAAGAAGGGCGCCATCTCCTCGATCCAGGCCTGCATCTTCGCGCCCGTGTTGTCCGACTGCGCGCGCGGCTCGTTGCCCAGCTCCCAGCAGAGGATCGTCGGGTCGTCCCGGTAGGCCGTGCCGGTCAGCGTGTTGATCCGGGTCAGCACCGCCTCGACGTGGTCCCTGTAGAAGCGCCTGCAGGTCGGGTGGGTGTAGAAGTCGTCGTGCGCGCTCGGGCCCAGGTAGGCGAAGAGCTGCGCGGCATGCGCGGCGATCGCCGCCGCGGTTCCGGCGTCGGCGTCGTAGACGCTGTACCAGCCCTGCTCCTCGTGGGGCGGATCGCCGATCCAGGGATCTCCCGGCGACCAGTGGCTGCCGTAGGGCTGGAGCGGTCGCCCCTCGCCCGCCCAGGACCAGAAGTTGGAGCCGGCTCCGGGCCCGTTCGTCGAGATCGAGGCGTACACCTCGGCGAACATCGCCGCGAAGAAGGCGTCCCGGTAGCTCGTCCCGCTGGCGGGGTCGAAGCTACCGCCGTCGCGCGCCAGGCCGAACTCCTCCAGCACCATCGGCTTGTTGAGCGTGACCGCTTTCGACTCGTGCGTGTTGTAGTAGTTGCGCGCGTTCGTCTCGGCGGTGGCGTAGGTCCCGCCCGGGTTGGCCGGATCGTACCAGCCCCAGTTCTGCGGCCAGATGTGGATCGTCGCGTAGTCGATGTTCGGGCCGTTGTGGTTCGAGTTGAAGTCGAGGCCGTTCCAGGCCGGCCAGGGCGTGTCGCCCTCGCAGCCGGTCGTCACCATGTGGTTCGGATCGAGCGACTTGATGTAGGCGGCGGTGTCGTCGATCCAGACGTTGAAGGCGGCGGCGTTGTTGTTGTAGCCGCGCGGCTCGTTGGCCAGCTCCCAGGAGAAGATCGTCGGGTCGTTCCTGTAGGCGAGCCCCGTGTAGGGGTTGACCCGCTGGACGACGAAGGCGATGTGGTCGCGGAAGTCCTGCATCGCGCCGGCGTTCGAGTAGAAGTCGGAGGCGTAGTCCTGGTAGAGGTTCCAGTCGCCTCCCGGCTCCGGCGGCGGGTAGGGGATCGGCCCGCCGCCGTTCCAGCTCACGTACTGGGCCATGCCGCCCGACCAGGGCCAGAAGTTGTTGAGGCACATCACCGCCCGCAGGTCCCGCGCCTTCATCGCCGCCAGCAGGTAGTCGAGACCATCGAGCACCTGGTTGTCGTAGACGCCGGGGCTCGTCTGCAGCGAGGGCACCATCCGCCAGGGCTCCGTGTCGGGCCCTTCGCTGCCGGCCATGACGCGCAGATTGGTGATGCCGCGGGCGCGCAGATCGTCGAGCTCGCGCAGCAGCCTCTCGCGGTCGCCCCCCGGGCCGCTCGCGGCGAGGTTCAGCCCGTACCAGTAGTTGGCGCCGACGTAGCCGTAGGTACGCCCGTCGAGCAGGAAGCGCTTGCCCGAGCGGGTGACGAAGCCGGTCCCCACCGGAGGCACGGCGCGCGCCCACTGGACGTACTGGTTCATGCCGCCGTAGTCGTTCCAGTTGTTGACCAGCGGCAGCACCAGGCGCAGCCCCACGGAGTCGGCCTTGGCGATCACCCAGTCGAGTGCCTGGAAGACGGTCTCGTCGTAGACGCCGGGCGCGGTCTGGAGCGCGTTCCACTGGGTCGCGCCGTCGTTGAAGGCCCAGGTGCGCAGGACCGTACAGCCCATGGCGACCGCTTCCTCCAACACCTCGCCCGCGTGGGGCCGCAGGCCCGGATCGGCGCCGTAGACCATCAGGTAGTAGCAGTTCGCGCCGACGAAGTCGAAGCGGCAGGGCCCGTCGACGAGATGCGTGCCCTCGACCGTGACGAAGCCCGCCCCGGCCGTGGCGGCAAGCGCCGTGAGCGCCGCGAGTCCGGCGATCGCCGGCAGGGCGCGGGCGGAGGCGATGGCCCCATGCCCGATCCCGCGCGCGTCGCTCGCCGCCCGTGGCAAGCGCGCCGGCCGGCCGCTCGGCTTCGTTCTCATCGCGCCGCCTCCCTTCCCTCGCCGAGCAGCAGCACTCGCGCCGGCTCATTCGGTCCCGGCCGGTCGAGGGCGATGAGGTAGAGCCCGGGCGGCACCCGCCTCCCCCGCGCGTCGCGGCCGGTCCAGGTGCCGGCGATTCCGGGCCCTGTCCCCAGCACCACGCTGCCTACCAGACGCCCGCCCGGCTCGAAGACGCGCGCGACGCCGCCCGGAGAGGCGGCGTGCGGCGCGAGCCACTCGATGCTCACCGGCCCCGAGGCGGGATTGGGCCGGGCGCGCAGCGCGCCTCCCGCCCCCCGCGCGCCGGGGCCGTCGCGCGGATCGGGCGCGCCGCTCGGCGCGTTCATCCGCAGCCATCCGCTCTCGACCTGCACCCCGGGGATCTCCTGGCGGTCGATGTCGGTCACGATCGCCCCCGCCAGCAGCGCTTCGCTCATCGCCGGATCGCTGGTGCGCGACTCCATGCGCAGGCGGACGATCTCGCCCGGGCCCAGGAGGAAGGTGCGATGGCCGAGGACGCAGTCGATGAAGCGGCTGGCCGCGGGCGAGAGGGAGTCGCAGACGAAGAAGGTCGGTTGCCCGGAGTTCGCGTACAGCTCCCCCTCGAAGGCGGCGACGAGCGCCACCCGGGAGGTGTCGACCTCCAGCGTGACGGCGAAACAGGCGATGCTGTCGCCGCTGCCGTCGATCCAGATGGCCCACTCGAACTCGGTCGCGCCCGGAGCCACGAAGAGCGTGTCGGGCTGAAAGTGGAGCACCGGCGCCGCGCCCGCGGGCGCCGCCCCGGCGGCGATCCCGAACAGGACGGTCCCGAGCAGCGCGATCCCGAGCAGGAGCGGCGCGAGCGGTGCCGGCGCGAGCGGCGACATCCCGCGGAGCGCCCCGCGCGACGACCGGCCGCCAGGCGCCCCGGGCCGCCGCCTGCCGCCGGACGGCTCGAGCTGCCGCACGCCGCAGGGCGCCCCGGGCCGCGGCCTCCGGCAAGGCGTCCCGGGCCGGGGCGCCCCGAACGACTGCGAGAGCCTCAACGCACCCACAGGAACTGCCTCGTCTGCTCGTGCGCCCCCGCGCGCAGGCGGGCGAGATAGAGCCCGCTCGTCGCCGCCGACCCCTGCGCGTCGCGCCCGTCCCAGAGACGCCTGTGGTCCCCCGCCTCGACCAGGCTGTCGAGCAGCAGGCGCACGCGCCGCCCCGAGACGTCCAGCACCTCCAGCGTCACCGGCGCCGCCTCCGGCAACGCGAAGCCGAACGAGATCGCCCCGCGCGCCGGATTGGGCTCGGCGCCGCGGAAGGCGAACCGCTCCGGCAGCGTCCCCGGATCGGGCGCCTCCGGGGCGGCGATGCCCGCCGCCAAGCGCTCGTTGCGCGCGCCGCGCGCCTCGACCTCCTCGAGCGCCGGTAGCGTCGCCGTCGCCGTCAGGCGCCTGAAGCGCAGGCGCGCCAGCGTTCCGTCGCCCTCGATCACCGCCTCGCGCCCCAACCGCGCGATGTCGACCTCGACCCGCCCCGCGCCCGGCCGCGACGCGACGAAGTCCGCCGCGCCCGACAGCAGCCCGGCCGTCGCCAGGCCCGCGAACTCGAGTTCCCGATCGTCGAAGCCGATCTCGGCGCGCAGCCCCTTGAGCCCGGCGCCGCCGGTCACGGCAAGCAGCATGTTCAGGAGACCGTCTGGAGCCGAGGAGTCCGGTTCCACGAGCAGCGCGAGGACAGGCTGTGCCGGGGGGGCCGCCTCCCGCGCGCGCGGCCGGCCGCCGGGAACGCGGCCGTCTGCCTGCGCCTCCTCCGTCCCGGAGGTCGCCTCCTGCCCCGCGAGCCCGCGCGGGGCGACGCTGCCGAAGGTCAGCGAGAAGACCATCAGGTCCTCGAAGCCGATCTCGCCGTCGGTCAGCGGATAGCCCGTCTCGAGGTTGTCGCTCGTCGGGCCGACGTCCATCTCGGCGCAGTAGCCCGACTGCCCCTCGTACAGGCCGAAGACGGCGGAGAAGGCGTTGAGGTCGGCCGCGTCGACGCGGCCGTCGTAACCGCCGAGCACGCAGTCGAAGGTGTAGTCGTCGTCGAAGTCGCCGAGCCAGTAGGAGAGCGCCCAGTCCTGCGCCGAGGCCGGCGCGGGCTCGGCGGAGCCGTTGCCCGCGGCGTCAAAGGCGAAGGCCGTGTAGACGTAGTAGTTGCGCTCGAGATCCGTGAAGGTGTCGACGGCCTCGGTCGTCCCGATCGGGTACTCGCCGACCAGGGCCCCGTCGCCGGCGAAGGCGGGCGGCTGCGGCTTCGGCATGGCGTCGTCGTAGTAAGGATAGCTCCAGGCCTGGCGGTAGATCCTGACGATCGACGCGTCGGCGGGCGGGACCCAGGAGAGCGTGACGCGATTGTGGCCCGAAGCGGCCTGCATGCCGCTGACGTCGCCCGGGGGAAGCGTGTCAATGCCGAAAGGCCCGTAGTGGTCGACGAGGCTCGGGTTGCCGACTGCGTCGTAGGCGGCGATGTGGATGTAGTAGCCCTCGCCGTCGGGCAGCTCGAAGCTGCCCTCGCAGGCTCCGCCGTCGGCGACGAAGAGGTCGTGCAGACCCGGTCCCGGCGCCGTCGCCGGATTCTGATCCGCCGCAAGGTAGTAGCCATCGACCCCGGACGCGCAGCCCGCGGGCAGGTCGGTCACGGCCCCCCACTGCACGTCGACGACGCCCGCCGCCGTCGTCTCCCCCTCCGGGTGCGATGGAGAGCCGAGCGCGGGCGGCTGCGGTCCGCTGGCGTCGAAGGCGATCCAGCCGCCGGCGTAGCTCGCCGGAAGGTCGTTGTTCTGCACGTCGCGGATCACGCAGGCCTGCGCGTCGAATTCGAGATCGCCGCAGCCCTCGGCCGCGCCCTGCCCGTCGAGGGTGACGGTGAAGAGCGTCCCGCTGCCCGTGGCGCCGCCCGTGCTGCCGAGGATGGCGGCGTTGACCGTGATCCTCCCCCCTTCGGCCGAGGAGAAGAAGGCGACCGTGCCGCCGCCGCTCAGGAAGTCCCCCTGGGCGATGCCGGCCACGCGAGCGTAGGCTTGGGGATAGGTGATCTCGATGCGGTAGCCGCGCACCGCGGGGCTGGACTGGCCCTCGTCGTCGTACCAGACGGTGACGACCGCTTGGCCGTGTCCGCTGCGCTCCGAGAACCAGGCCTGAGCGGGCTCGACGGAAACCTCGCGCGCGGCCGAAGGCGTGGAACCGGCGAGCAGGACGAGCAGACCCAGAGACGGTAGCGCAAGCGCGCGCGCCCGGGCGGCGCGGGGACGGCCCTTCATGGTGCACCTCACGCTGCGGGGAGTTGGCGGGCGGCGCGCTCCAGCCGTTAGGGACGAGCGAGACGCCGAGGAGCGAGACTCGACATGCCCGGCGCGGCCGCCATCCACGCGGCGGACGGCCTCGCGCCGGCCGGCGGGTCCCACCGGGGACCTCTGTTGCCATCGACACGGTAGCGTCATCACGGGTCCTCGCGGGGTGCCCTGCCCGCCCGATCGCTCACGGGAAGCTCACTGCTCTTCTGGGCACATCGTTCGTCGATAATGATGCCAGTCCGCGCGCGCTCTCGTCAACTATCCGCTACAAGTCCACGCGCGCCGAGCGGCGCGAATGCGGGCCGCCTGCGCTATGTCTGACGATTCGAGATATCTCATCGGTCGATTCTCTCGAGGATCGCGGCGCGGGCGTTGACGCGGGCGATGTCCGCGTGCGACAATCAGGCGTCGGTGAGGCGCGATCCGCCGCTATGGGTCGCGCGCAGGTACACGCATCATCCGGCATACCGTGATCCAAGCGAAGGCGGCAGGTGCGATGCGGGCCGAAGAGACAGCGGGAAGCCCCTTCCCTCTCTCGCGGATTCCTGAACGGCGAATCGTCGCCTGTGCTCGCGATCGGCGGGCGCGGATCCGGCGGGCGGCACGTCGCACCGGGGAGGGTCGATGCGATCCCCGGCAAGGCTCCAGGTGAGCGGATCCCCCGCGGTCGGGGGTCTGCTCCTGCTCGGGCTCTCCGTGCTGGCGACCTGTGTCGCCGCCCAGGAGGGCCAGCCGCTCTCGCCCGAGGCGGTGGCCATCACGCTCGACTCCCCGATGCAGACCGTCCGCTTCGAGCCGCTGCCCGCCGATCCGGGCGCAGGCAAGCCCTGGCTCGGACAGGCGGAGTTCACGGCGACGGTGCTCTCCATGATCCCCGTCTGGGGAGTGAGCATCGACGAGGCCGCCGTTCGCGGCCCGCGCGGACGGGTGCCGCCGGATCGGCTGGCCATCGCCATGGGCGGCCCCGGCGCGCCCCTCCGCCCACTGCGCGCGGGGGAGCCGCTGGCCATTGGCGATCCGACTTCCCCCGCGGAGCTGCGCGGCCGCCTCGAGTTCCGCCCGCGCTGGTGCGACCCCGCGGGCCCCTACGAGATCAGGATGACGCTGCGCAGCTTCGCGCCCATGACGCGCGATCCCGCGGCCGCCGAGGCGGAGCAGGCGGTCACGCTCGGCCGCTCGGGCCCGATCGTCATCCTCGCGGACGTGCCGGAGGTCGTCTCCATCTCCGTCTCCGGGGGCAGTCTCTCGTTCCCCGGCGTCCTCGGCCCGGGGCGCTACGAGGCCGACCGCGAGATCGCCTTCGCCGTCTCGACCAACGCCGCGCGCTGGGCGGTCGTCTGCCACGCGGCGCCGCTGCAAGGCCCGCAAGGCGGGATCCCCAACGAGCGGCTCTTCTGGGAGCGGCGCGACCCGCACGGACGGCTGCTCGCCTCGGGCTCGCTCGCCGAGGGTTCCGTCGTCATGCAGGGCGACGCCCCGGTGGAAGGCCTCGAGGGCAGGCTGACCTTCGCGGTACAGGTCCAGGCCGCGGACCTGGGTGGCGACTACCAGGGAGAGGTCTCCCTGACCGGCATGGCTCTTCCTTAGTGTGCGCGAACTCTCGGGAGCTCCCGGGCGAGGGCTGCGGCCCGGTTCGGATCGCGCGGGAGACGATGAGGAAAGGAGGTGATGCGGGCCTGGTCTGGTCCGAGGACCGGGCGGAATACCATTCGCCGCCCGGCGGCGAATCAGCGGTTCGAGGGGACTGAACCATGTGACCGTGTTCAGAAGGAGGTTGGCGATGAGACTGTGCACCTTGATCGCGGCAGCTCTGCTTCTCGCCGCGGGACCGGCGTCCGG
>Ga0194113_10005740_pt1 | contig 15905 bp, 11 predicted proteins | sample TA2MahC200mmetaG_FD_146193 | JGI IMG/M metagenome (GOLD analysis project Ga0194113, IMG submission 146193) | Freshwater microbial communities from Lake Tanganyika, Tanzania - TA2015017 Mahale Deep Cast 200m | ecosystem: Environmental > Aquatic > Freshwater > Lake | place: Tanzania: Lake... | reverse complement strand
ACTTCTTTCAGCCCAATATTGTCGTGTTCGCATGTACTGAATTTTCGCTTTTAATAAGTCTGAGTAAAGAGTTTTTTCATCTTGCTGCATTCTACTTAGTATTTGGTATGCAGTAACTGGTCCCACGCCATGCACTGACAGCGCTTCTATGGCTCGCCGACCATAACTTAAAACTAAGTCAGCTGTCTTCCTACCCTTAGTAATACTCTCTCTTTCTTCTGGTAACAGTTCTTCATTATTATAATGCCTTTCAAGCATGTTAAGGAATATTTTTGGATCTTTGTTGTACTCCATAACTGCGAGAAGCCCAGAACCACAGTTGCCACAAACGGGTTTCTCAGAAAACTTCCATAACCGATCTTCGTAACTCCAAAACCGACAATTCATGCAGGCTACATTAATTTTTCTAGCATGGATGCTTTTACGCATATAATTTAATTGTTCCTCCGAACCTGCTTCTTTAACCAAAATATCATCGATGTCAGCATAAGCTTCGAGAATGTGTTTTGCGAGTGGACTCGGTTGAACGCTGATGTATTTTTTAATGTCAACCCGATTGATGTTTATCTTTGTTACAATCTCTTTAACTGATTCAAGATCAAGCTTGGAAGTATAAACCTCCTGCAATGTCTCTTTGAAAATTGGTGTGTTTTTATACCTATTATAAATTCTTGAAAGCCCCTCAGAGCCGATTGATCTACCTCTTCTTATTACACCAAACCTTTCTGCAATGAATTTAAAATTATAAGTATATGAAAACCTCGTATTCAAGTAATCGTTAAGTCTATTCTCGACTTTTTCAGGCGTTAATTCTCTGAATGCTTTAACTATTGTATCAAGATCATTTTCAGTTATTTTGTATGGTGCCTCTAGTAGAATCCTGTAGGCATCATTCCACCATCCATGAATTAAATCAAATTCGCTTAAAATCGAATCTAATATGCTACCTAAAGTTGTATTCACTCGGTTACCAAATCCACTATGAATTACTAACCATTTATCATATGCTTCAAAAAGAATTTTTTCTTTATCTGGTAAAATTACCCCCGTCTCACTTTGTGCCTGAATTTCAGCAATAATAATTCTAACCGAAGCAGGCTTCAAATTGTATTGATTAGATATTGTTTCTACAGTTTTTTCAATTCCCTTTTTTTCAAGCTCTTCACTAATTTCTACTCTAATTTCATTTACCTTTTCAGCTAAATCTTTAGGTACACCAAGTAGTTCTCCATCCCAACCGGGGAGAGCACCCAAGGGATCATCACTGGGTAAAACGAAGAGTCTGCCATTTTCTTCATCTATTTGCAGGATCTTCCAGACATGCCCACGGAGAATAACATTTAAACCAACTCTAGCACGTAGATTCCAAAACTCGTCTCCAACTGTTCCAATAATCTTGTCAGTGATTACATTAATGAAAGGATAACGCCTTTCATCGTTAATCATACCCAAATTTTCGTAATAATATAATTGACCTTTTTTGGTTTTCATAAAATTGTTCTCCTCAATTTTCAATAATCCTATTGAACTAGCAAACTTAGCTACCTCAATAAACTCGTTTAGGCTTAATTTTTTGAAAGGATATGCCTTTAAAATCGTGTCAAATATTTCCTGATACTCAATTTTTCCTTCTTCAAGAATTATACCTACAATTTGATGGCACAACACATCATATGGCTTATTATAAATTGTAATGGGTTCTATCTCTTTCATTTGTGCTTTCTTAACCGAAGCAAGTGATTCAAGCAGGTCTTCGCCATATGAGCTAACAATAATACCTTTACTCTTTTTAGTTAGGCTATGACCAGATCTTCCTACTCTTTGAATTAATGTTGAGATCTGTCGTGGACTATTGTATTGGACTGTTAAATCAACATCTCCAATATCTATACCTAGTTGAAGAGTTGATGTGCATACAATTGCTTTAAGATCTCCTGACTTGAACTGGTCTTCTGTTTTGTGACGTTGTTCTCTACTTAAGCTACCATGATGTACTTCAACTTTCGAATCTATAAGCGCTAATTTATGGCCAAGGCTTTCAGCTTGGCCTCTGCCTTGAACAAAAATCAGAGTTTTCTGGTGTTCATTAATTAATTCTTTGATTTTCCTGATTCTGCTAACAAATTTTGCTGATGAGTGAAGATCATCAGCTAATTCAAAATCAGAGATATCAGGTTCAGGGTATTCAATTGAATATTGATGATCCTTATCAATTTCAACTTCAACAATTCTTGAATCCTTTACACCACTTAAAAAATTTGAGACCTCTAAGGGATTACCGACCGTGGCGCTTAATCCGATTCTTTGAAATTCCCTTTTAGTAATTCTCCCTAATCTCTCTAAACCAATAGATAATTGTGCTCCTCGTCGACTTCCAGCTAATTCATGTATCTCATCGATTACTACCCAACGAACGTTTCTAAGGTGTGTATTCATTTTTTTACTACTTAGAATCGCTTGAAGAGTCTCAGGAGTGGTTATCATCATAATAGGGGGTTTACGTTCCTGATGCTGCCTCTCCTTCCTGGATGTATCACTATGTCTGATTTCGATTGAAATGTCTAAAAATTTTGCCCATTCAAACATTCTTTTATGCATGTCTCTATTGAGTGCCCTAAGCGGTGTGATGTAAACGAATTGTATGCCTTCTTTTTTTCCATTTTTTAAGATGCTAGTAAAAATTGGTAAAACAGCAGCTTCAGTTTTTCCACTTCCTGTAGGAGCGATTAAAAGAATGTTGTCTCCAGCTAGAACAAATGGAATAATCTTCTGTGGATCTGTTGGTTCAACAATTCCCCATTTAGTTAATCCTTCAAGTATTCTTGGATGAAGTAGCTGGAAGACTGATGACATCAATACCAAAAAGATCGACGAACCTTAAAACTCTAGTTTCTGTTTATATATGAATAAATTAAATTATTAGAGATTGATTTGGAGATAAATACACCTTTCTGGATAATGCGTGACCATATAAAATGTTCTGGGTGTAGAAGATGTGAAATCGCATGTAGCCTAAAACATGAGGGGAAGATTTGGCCTGAAGCTTCAAGAATCCGGATTTTCATGCTTTTTCCTGGACTTGAAGTTGCACATCTATGTGCTCAATGTGAAGATCCTAAATGTATCAAATCATGCCCTGTTGAAGCGATTACTGTGAATCTTGATTTGAAATGTGTAAATATTGATAATGAAAAATGCATTGCTTGTGGTAATTGTATTAAAGTATGTCCAGGACATATTCCAACAATTCATCCAACAAAAAATTCTGCATTAATTTGTGATTTATGTGATGGCAACCCTGAATGTGTAAAAGCCTGTCAAGAAACTCGGTTTAACTGTTTATACATTGTTCCGAGAGAGTCTTCAAGCCAATATGGTCTATTTGCGCAGACCCCTGAAGAAGTGTCAAAAAATTTGGCAATATCTCTTTTCGGAGAAAAAGGTAAGGAACTGATCTAAAATGAGAGGATATGCTGGTAAATTTATTGATATTAACCTAACAAATCAAACAATTAAAGACTACAAATTTTCTGAGGAAGATCTTCAAAATTATGTTGGTGGCAGAGGGCTTTCAGTGAAGCTTCTTTGGGACAGACTTGGTGAACATTGGGATGAAGTCGATCCATTAAGCCCTGAAAATATTCTTACCTTTTTTACAGGACCTCTAACTGGATATTGGCCTGGTGCAAGGCTCTGTATTAGTGGGAAATCTCCTCAAAGTATGGGAATCGTTGGTAGTACAATTGGATGTGAGTTGCCAATTGAATTAAAATGCGCTGGAATAGACGGTGTCATTGTATCTGGAAGAAGCGAGAAACCAATATACCTGTGGGTGACTGACGACAAGGTAGAGATTTGTGATGCAAAGCATCTTTGGGGAATGAAAGGTATAGATTTTTTAAAAACAATAAGCAAAGAAGGTAGAGAGATACTAAAAAAAGATTACCAGAATAAAAGAGAGGTAAAAGAACCTCAAAGTGTCTATATTGGCCCAGCAGGAGAGAATCAAGTTCGTGCAGCAGCTGTTATTGGTAAACTGAGTCATGGAGCTGGTTACGGTGGTTATGGTGCTGTTATGGGTAGTAAAAACCTTAAAGCACTTGTAGTTAAAGGGCATGGTCCATTACCAGAACCATACGACTTTGAGAAGACTCTTCATTTAATCAAAGAGTTAACAAATAATATCTTGGCCAGTGACTTTAGGCGTCGTTGGGGTACAAGCTGGTTTAGTTATCATGCAGGTAATACTCTTAGTGCTGAACCAGTAAGAAACTGGCAAGAGGAGTGGCATGATGAAAAAACTCAAGGCTGCCAATGGTATGAGCAACGTGTATGGGTTAAAAGGTACTGGGCAGACTTTGGATGCCCAACAGGATGCATGAAATTATCTACACCAAAAATTGGCAAATATATTGGAGCACTAACAGATAACCCAGATTACGAGTTAATGGCCTATGAGGGTACAAACTTAGGCATTTTTACCCCTGAAGAAAATGTTTACTTAAGCTCATTGGTTGATGATAATGGTCTTTGTGGGATACAAGGAGGAAATATCCTGGGTTTTACAGCTGAATTATTCCAAAGAGGCATAATTACAAGAGAAGAGTTAAGCTTTGAATTAAAGTGGGGAGATGCTGACGCTTTCGCTAAACTTATTGAATTGATAGTAACTAGAAAGGGTTTAGGGAATATATTAGCTGAAGGAACCCATTTCGCTTCTGAAATATTGGGTAAACAAAAAGGACTTGATCTTTCTCTCTATAATATTACAACTAAGGGAATTGCATTAGGGGCGCATGGGATCAGAAGTGGGCTAGATTACCCACACGCAATTAGCTATGCTTTAAGCAGTCAGGGAGGAGACCATACAAGCTGTGCATATTTACCAATTGATCATCCAACAAGCGAGTTAACCGTATTACTCAATGATAGTGGTGTACATTGTAACTTCAACACATACCCTACAGGTACAAGAAGCAAACTTTTCGAGTTTTATACAGCTGTTAGAGGTTGGCCTATGGAGAAAGAAACATGGTACAATACTGATGCGAAAAGGATAATCAATATTCAAAGAGCTGCGTTATTGCTAGGCGGACCTGAAGTTAAATGGAGGTCAAAGATAGATGACATTAATCCAAAAAGATTTTATGAACCACTACCAAATGGACCATATAAGGGAAAAACAAAAACTGTTGAAGAAGTTGATGCCTACATTCAGGAATATTATTCAGCAATGAACTGGGATCAAAACGGAATACCCCTTTCACAGGAGTTACAACGTCTAAAGTTAGATTCAGTGGATAAAAAAATTGGGAAATATCGTTAATCGTTTCTCCCAGTTAAAACAGCAACAAAGTCCAAACCCTTTACAGGTTTAAGAATTTTCAAATATTGAGCAATAGCTACAAGCGATGCAGATGATGCGGGTAACACTGATAACCCCTCTTCTTTCTCAATAAGATTTGAGTAATGTAAGAGTTCTTCATCACTGGCATAAGTCGCCCACCCATTACTTTCCCACAAAGCATCAAGCGCTTCTTGTCCATCGAGGCTGATCCAACTAACTAAGGGTTCATTATATTTTGTCTCAATAATGTCACTTGAGTTCAAGTCTTCTATCATTTTTTTCTGTTCTTGGAAGCATTTGATTATGGGATTACCGCCTGGAGTGCTTGATGCAATAATTTTTGGTAATTTTGGTATATACTTTGATTTTTTTAGGGATTTGAATCCATGGTGTATACCTGCAATAGTGGTTCCATTACCTACAGGTACTGCAACAAAATCAGGGGTTCTTCCAAGTTCCTCAAAAATTTCATAGGAAATAGTTGCATACGCTTCCATTGCGAGCTTAGTATTTCGTTTTACTCCCGGGTTGGCATCAAACCAGTTATTCTTCTGCGCTTCTTTTGAACTATGGAAAACCACCTCTTCATAAGTGCCTGGGGCTCTATGAATAATACCTCCTTTTTGTTCCATTTCAACTATTCTTTGAGTATGATAATGTTCTGGAATGTATATGTGTGGAGTAATATCAAATATTTTTGATACATGGACAAAAGCTGCCCCAAAGTTTCCACAGGAACCTAAAACTATTTCTTTGTAACCTAACTCTTTTGCCTTTTTTAGACAAATGTATGCTGCCCTGTCTTTCATGGTTCCCGTTGGGTTTCCGCCTTCGAATTTTAAGAAAATATTGTTATAAACGAGCAATTTTTCAAGGTTACGTGAATGTGTTAAAATTGTATCACCTATGCCGTTTAATATTAATTCATTTTGCAATCTATTCGTCAAGATTTGATTCAAACCAAATGATAAACTCTATTAGGTACCTTTAAGGATTATCGCATCCGGATATAAATCCACAAGGTATCACTAAGTGTCTAGCCTCTCAATTGAAGCCAGACAAACGGATTCTGGTTTTGAGATAAATCTCCGTGGGTCTAGGTATGTTGTAAAGTATCCTAATGGTTTTTGGAAGAATTACCCCCAAGAAGCAAAGGATGTACTGTATGATAACCTAGTTTATGCAGAGACAATTCATCTCCCTCTTACACTAAGAAAGAAAGAGATTAAGTATAATACTTCAGCTCCATACTTCCAAAGCCAATTTTTCCAAAACTTGATTATGGATCTTCCAAGCTGCGCTGATGTAGATGGTACGAAAACTTCTGACCTCATAAAAGACTTCATGAATTTGAATGTTAAATTCAAGGATTATGATGTTAAGATCCCATCTAATTCACAGCCAAGCCGTGATGACAGCAGTGTCGTTGCTTTAAGTTTTGGTAAGGATAGTCTACTAACTTGGGCAGTATGTAAAGAGATTGGATTAAATCCTCAGATAACATACATCGTTGAACCCCTTCTACTCTATGAAGAAAAACACAAAGACTTATTAGCTAAAGACTTTGAAAAGGAATTTAAAGTAAAATTACATAAAATAATTCATACAACAGGTCATCTACGTGATGGTATCAGGTTAGGTGTTGGAAAAACAGAGCTTGGATGGGGACTTCAAAATACTGAGTATGCTATGATGATTCTGCCCATAGCTAAAATGTTTGAATCAAAATACATTCTCTTCGGTAATGAACAAAGCTGTGGGGAATACTATTATGATAGGGAAGGATTCATCTGTTATCCTGCATTTGATCAAAGTCATAAATGGACAATAAATATTGATTTGATTACGAGACGTCTAACAAATGATGGAGTTAGAACAATTAGCGTAATTGAGCCATTGAATGACATTGCTGTGGTTTATGCACTTTATAAAAGATATCCTGAAGTAGCAAAATATCATATGAGTTGCTTTGTTGAGACCGAAGCAGGGAGAGACACTAGATGGTGCATGAACTGTAGTGTATGTAGTAAAATGTACCTTTTAATAAGAGCCTGTGGCTTCTATCCAGCTTCTGTTGGAATTAATAGGAACATGCTTACCGAAGACTGCAAAGATTATTTCAGTTTGTTTGGTGGATCAAGCATAAACACCTACGCTTTAACTGGAAGAGGCCGTGATGAGCAGCTCTTCGCATTTTATTTAGCATGGAAAAACGGTGACAAGAGTCCATTAGTTCAAGAATTCGCTCAACGATTCCTAGATGAAGCGAAAGGTAGAGAAGATGAACTCTATAAAACCTTCTTCAGCATTCATGAAGCAATAACCATGCCTAAAAATATTAACAATAAAGTAATCAGCATTTATAAGGAGGTCTTATCGGACGTCCCTTAAAAAAAATAAGAAAATCCAAGTAGCTTTTGTTTGTAATACTCGCAAAGATGAAGGCGAGTTTCAAGTAGAATACGAGCCTGAACATACGATTAAACTCGTAAAACATGGGATAGAGGCAGCAGGGTGGGAGTACATCCACATCGAAGCAGATGAAACATGTTATGAAAACTTGAAAAAAATTAAGCCTACCATTGTTTTTAATAGAGCTGAGGGCGTCAGAGGTGAAAGCAGAGAAAGTCATATACCTGCATTCTGTGAAATGCTTGGAATTCCCTATGTAGGAGCAGGTATAATGTCAACTGCAATATGTTTAGATAAGCCTACAACAAAAAAAATATTAGAATTCCATGGAGTAAAAACCGCATCATTCATGGTATTTCTTACTGTTAAGGATGAAATTGATTCTAAGTTAAAGTATCCTCTAATTTTGAAGCCAAGCCATGAAGGCTCTAGTATGGGAATTAATGAAGATAATGTAGTTCAAAATGAAAAAGCTCTTAGAAAGAAGCTTGCTGAAATGATTGAAGTTTACAATCAGCCAATTCTAGCTGAAGAGTTCATTGATGGTAGAGAGTTCAGTGTTGGCTTTTATGGTAACTTTGGTAAAGATGAAAAACCGGTGGTGTTACCCATCTTTGAAGTCGATTTCAGTAAATTTGATCCAAAATTAGGCAAAGTCTTAGGACAGAGAGCAAAAACAATCTATGATACGTCAGATAATTATTTGTGCCCTGCAAAGGTTTCTAAAAAATTAAAAAATGAAATAGTTGAAACAACTTTGAGAGTAGCAAAAATTTTAGAGAGCAGAGATTGGGGTAGAGTAGATTATAGGTATAATGAGAAAGGTGAACTCGTTTTTCTAGAAATTAATCCGTTACCTGGAATAGATTTTGATGCTGCTGAAGACGACTACAGTTTCTATCCCTATATGTGGATGAAGGCAAATTATAGTTTCGATGATATGATTAAACTAATTATTAGCGCAGGACTTAAGCGTAACAAAATTATATAATATATTATGTCATCTGAAGAGCCTCCCTTTTTGGAAGAAGCACAAAGGACAGCTGAAGCAAAATTATCACGTGTACTGGAGTCACCCTGCAAAATTTCTATACATTTACATTTAGATGATAAACTCTTCAGAATAATTAATGAAGTAGAATTACAGATGTTCCGAGAAGAATTAAGGTATACTAGAGAGGAATTAGTTTCTAGGGTAAACTTGAAGGGGTTCATATTTTTTATTGCTACAGTTAATGACAAACCCATATCATTGCTTTTTGGGTATAATGATCCCGCAATACAGAATGGTTTCTATTTGGACACTTTAGCAAGCGTCCTTGAAGGAAAAGGAGTTGGTAGCACTCTAGTAGCTCTATCAATGATTTACTGTTATGAAGCAGGCTATAATCTTCTCTCCTTAAACACAGAGGAGTTGGATGAGAAAAAGCGTCCCTTAAGGAAATTTTACGAGAGTATAGGCTTCCAGTATCTATATACTGATCCCAATGATGGTGATCTTTTAAGAATTCAAATAACACCTGATCGAATTATTCCAATTTATAAAAAATTCATTGCTGCAGCTCCCAGTCAGAGTCAGCAAACACCTTCATCTAATCAATCAATTACTTAATAACTAAAAAAATTATATTGTATTAATCACTGCTTGTGCCATCTGGTCTGTTGAGGCTTTTCCTCCGAGATCTGGGGTAACTACTTTTCCTTCTTTAAGGACTTCCATCACTGCATTCTCTAATTTTTTTGCTGCTTCCTTTTCTCCAAGCCAATCAAGCATCATAGCAGCTGATAGTATTGTTGCTGTTGGATTTGCAATGTTTTTTCCTGTAATATCAGGCGCTGAGCCATGAACTGGCTCAAAAATTGAAATTTTATCGCCAATGTTACCACTTGGAGCCATGCCTAATCCTCCTACAAGACCCGCAGCTTCATCAGATAAGATATCTCCAAACATGTTAGTTGTTACTATGATGTCAAAACTTTCGGGAGATAATATGAGTTTCATTGCACAAGCATCCACTATTGCTTCATCGTACTTGATTTCAGGGTATTCAGAAGCAATTTTCCTTGTTGCTTCAAGGAAGACATTATCGGTTAAATCTAAGACATTTGCTTTATGAACTGCAGTAACTTTTTTGCGTTTATTTTTTTTACCCCATTCAAATGCGTATCTAGCTATTCTTTCAGATGCTTCTTTAGTAATTATCCGTAAATTTACTCCCCAACCATCGCCTTGGTATCCAACCATTTTGTATAGGCATTCCGTGTTTTCTCTAAAAATCATTAAATCCAGATTTGGTTTGAATGCTTTAACTCCTGGATAGGCTTTTGCTGGACGTAAATTGGCATAGCAATTATACATTTGTCGTAGAGGTAAAATCACTTCCTTTGCAGTGTTACCCACAGCTACAAACAAAGTTGCATCTGCTTCTTTAACTCCCTGAATTGTTTCAGGTGGAAGTGCTACTCCTGTTTTTGCTTTATATTCATCACCTGCATTATATTCTTTGAAATCGAGAGTGAATGTACCAATTTTCTTTGTTAACGCATTTAATACGTTTTGAGTAGCCTTCATACATTCTGGGCCAATACCATCACCTGGTATTGATGCAATTTTATAATGTTTCATTACCAATCACCAACTTTCTTTAAATAAGGTACTATGCCACCTGAATTTAATACCTCTAGCATAAACTCTGGTAGAGGAATAAATTCAATTCTTTCTCCTGTTGTTTTATTTAGTATGATGCCTTCTGTTAAATTTACTTCAATTAGGTCTGCTTCTTTTACTTTAAGTGTTATTTCAGGGCATTCTAATGCTAGGAGTCCAATGTTGATGGCATTACGATAAAAGATACGAGCATAACTCTCTGCAATTACACATCCCACTCCTGCATATTTCAAAGCTAAAGGTGCATGCTCTCTACTTGATCCACAACCGAAATTGTTTCCCCCAACAATAATGTCGTTTTTCTTTATTTCTTTAACAAATTTGGGGTCTATGCCTTCCATCGCATGCTTTGCCATCTCCTGAGGATCGGTTAACTCCATGTATCTACCTGGAATAATGTTGTCAGTGTTAATATCGTCACCATACTTCCATACATTTCCCACAATTTTCATTACTATATCTCCCTTGGGTCAGATATTTTTCCTGTAAGTGCTGAAACAGCTGCTACATATGGGGAACATAAATAGACTTCCGAATCTAGTGAACCTTGTCTTCCTCTAAAATTACGATTTGATGTTGTTAACCCCACTTCACCCGGGGCTAATATTCCAATTGAACCCCCGAAGCATGTTGCACAACTGGGGTTGCTTATTATTGCTCCTGCATCACTTAGGTCACTGATTATACCTTTCCTCAAAGCTTCTTTGAATATTGTTTTCGATGCTGGCACTACAATCATTCTGACTTCTTTATGGATTTTATGTCCCTTAATTACGCTGTTAACCTGTTCTAAATCTTCTAAACGTCCATTAGTGCAGCTGCCAACAAAAATTTGATTTACTTTAACATCTTTAAGATTGCTTACTGGTTTCACGTTATCCACATTATGAGGGCAAGCAATTTGTGGTTCAAGGTCATCAACCTGTAATTTCAAAATTTTTTTATATTTTGCATCTTCATCAGCCATTACTGGTTGATAGACTCCGCTTGTTTTTGATTTAAGCCAAGCATAGGTCTTATCATCCGGCTCCACTAATCCTGATTTTGCTCCCATTTCAATAGCCATGTTACATAGAGTCATTCTACCTGAAACACTCATATCCCTAATAGTTTCACCTGTAAACTCAAGTGACATGTAAGTGGCTCCCGAGACCCCAATTTTTTGAGCTATCATTAAGATTATGTCTTTTGGAGTAACTTTCTCTTTTAATTTCCCAGTTATTTCAATTTTTATGCTTTCAGGGATTTTAAACCAGTTTTTACCAAAGGCAAGAGCAACCCCAGCGTCGGTACTCCCTACACCAGTGGCGAAGCAACCAAATGCTCCATATGTACATGTGTGACTATCTGCTCCAACTATTACTATTCCTGGTTTTACATGACCTTTCTCAGGTATTAGTTGATGGCATACGCCTTCACCAACATCGTAGAGATGCCTAATATTTTGATCTTTTGCGAATGCACGTAACTCTTTATGGACTTTCGCTGCTTGAATAGTGCATGCTGGGGCAAAATGATCGTTAACGATTACTACTTTTTCTGGATCCCATACTTTTGATTTTCCTAAATCTTTCAAAGCCTGAGTAGCTAAAACTCCGGTTGCATCGTTAATCATAACTAAATCTACTTTCGCTTTAACGATCTCCCCAGCTTTTGCATCCTGTAAACCTGCTGCATGTGAAAGTATTTTCTCAGAAATGGTGTAACCCATTACTTTTCGCCTATTTTCCGTTTTGTCATACTGCTGTAAACATTTACTCCTTTGAGGTAAGCGTCAACGCTGGCTTTTACTATGTCTTCACTAACTCCTCTTGAGGTGACAAGTTTTTCACCTTGTTTGAGACGCACTTCCACGTTTACTACTGCGTCTGTTCCACCTGTGATTGCTTCTACATGATATACATCTAAGTTGACTCTCTGTTCAGGTAGTATGGCTTTGTTGATAGCGTTTATAGTCGCATCAACTGGGCCATTACCTGTTTCAGCTTCAACAATTATTGCACCATTCCGACGTAACTTAACTGAGGCAGTTGGTGTTATTTTATTTCCTGTAGTTACTATAAACTCCTCAAGGATTAAGGGGTTAATCATTTTAGTACCAGTGACTTCCTCAGCAAGACTATATAGATCTGTATCACTGATTGGTTTACCTTCATCCCCTAAATTCTTTACCTTCTGGTAAATTTTATCAAATTGATCTGGAGTTGGAATGAAACCCATTTCAGTTAAAGATTTGCTTAATCCCGCTGATCCAGTGTGTTTACCTGTAGCTATTCTTCTGACAGCACCAACAACTGAAGGATCTATTGATTCGTAAGTAGCAGGATCTCTCAAAATTGCATGAGTATGAATACCTGACTCATGAGCAAATGCGTTTGCTCCAACTATCGCTTTATTCGCTTGAACTAACATTCCTGTAGTCCTTGATACAATTTGTGAAGTCTCTTGAAGAAGAGTCAGGTTAACTCCCGATTCAATTCCATACAGAAGTTTTAATGCAACAGCCATCTCTTCAAGGCTTGCGTTTCCAGCTCTTTCTCCAAGCCCATTTATGGTACCATGGAAATGAGTGGCACCTGCAGCAATTGCAGCGAGTGAATTCGCTACTGCTAAGCCAAAGTCATTGTGGCAGTGAACCCCCAGGATTAACTCGGGGAAAGTCTTATGGATCTCACCATAAAAATCGTAAGCCTTTTCTGGTGTAAGAGTGCCAACCGTGTCACATGGTGTAATTCGATCAACTTTAGCATCTATGGCTCGTTGAATTACTTTTTTAAGATAATCCATATCTGTTCTTGAACCATCTTCAAGGCATATTTCAACGATTATTCCATGATCTTTTGCATAGCTAATTACAGAAGTTGTTATATCTAAAACGTCTTCTCTAGTTTTGTCAAGCTTCTTCTTAATATGCAAATCTGATGTTGGGATAATAATATTAACTGAATCGACGCCTGCCTCAATAGCTGCATCGATGTCTCTTTTAACACTCCTTGTTGCACTACAGATTTCTGCATTAAGTCCTTCTGAGGCAATTAGTTTAACAGCTTCTTTTTCACCATTACTGACAGCTGCGAAACCAGCCTCGATAACTTTAACACCTAGCTTGTCAAGTGATTTGGCTATTGTAAGCTTCTTTACTGCAGTGAGAGATACTCCAGGAGTTTGCTCCCCATCACGGAGAGTTGTATCAAAAAAGGTTACTTTTTCGGGCTTGTTACTGAATAAAGCGATACCCCATTTTTTCACACTCGTGTACCGTATAGACTACTATGTCTAAATTTAAAGCTAACGAAAAATAATCAAGTGGATAAAAATATTTTAACATTTTTAAAATAAATTGATTAAATGTTTAGAGGTCTAGTTGATAATGCATTTATTATGTAATCAACTGCTGATTTGTCTTCTAAAGTAGTGACATCTCCAACTGTCTCACCTTCAACTAATGCCTTCACTATTCTACGCATAATTTTTCCACTTCTTGTTTTAGGTAATCCTTGAACAAAATAGATGTTACTAAATGTAGCTACTGGTCCTATAATATTTCGTACATGTCTCTTTAATTCATCTGCAAGTTGTTTACTGGGGTTATGCCCATTTTTTAAAACAACAAATCCAACTGGCACCTCGCCTTTGATTTCATCAGATTTTCCAACAACTGAAGATTCAGCAACTGATGGATGGCTTAATAGAGTGTCTTCAAGTTCTATTGTTCCTAAACGATGACCCGCTACCTTCAGAACATCATCTGATCTTCCTAATAACCAGTAATAGCCATCAGAGTCTTGAATAGCATAATCTCCTGTATAGAAAAGTGGTTGACCTGCTTTTGGATATTTACTCCAGTAATAATTCTGGTATCTCTCTTCATCTTTAAATAATGTCATTAACATACCTGGCCAGGGTTTCCTTATTGTTAGGTAGCCTTTTACTCCTTGAGGTACAGGTCTCCCATCTTCATCTACAATCACTGGGTCTACACCTGGTAATGGGTAAGTTGCTGAACCAGGTTTCATTGGTGCTAATTCTATTCCTGGTGCAGGTGATAACATAAAACCGCCTGTCTCAGTTTGCCACCAAGTGTCTGAAATGGGGCAACGTTCTTTCCCTATAACCTTATAATACCACTTCCATACTTCCGGATTAATTGGCTCACCAACTGATCCAAGGATTTTCAAGGTATCAATATCGTATTTGTTGGGGTACTCATCGCCATACTTCATGAGAAGACGTAGTAATGTTGGGCTAGTGTAAAATTTAGTAACTCCATAATCTTCAATTATTCTCCATACGCGACCCGGGTCTGGGTATTCTGGGGCTCCCTCATACATAACTAGACTTAATCCAAAAGCTAGGGGAGCAAAAACTATGTAACTATGACCTGTAACCCAACCAATGTCTGCAGCACACCACCATACATCGTTTTCATCAACATCAAAAGCCCACTTCAATGTTGAAGTAATGTAGGTTAAATATCCCCCTGTCCCAACCTGTATTCCTTTAGGTTTAGCTGTGGTTCCAGATGTGTATAGAACATATAATGTTTGGTCACTAGTAAGGGGTTCAGGTGTCACGTGTTTTTCTTTAGCTAGATTAAGGGCTTCATGATACCATAAATCTCTTCCTTCCTCCATATGGATTGGGTGACCAGTGCGTTTTAGGACAATAACGTTTTCAACTGTTGGGCATTCTTCTAATGCTTTATCAACTGTACCTTTAAGATCAACAATTTTGCCACGTCTCCATAATCCATCGCTTGTTATAACAATTTTTGCGTCCATGTGCTGGATTCTTTCAGCTAAAGCACCTGCACTAAAACCTGAATACACTTGAGTAAATGGAGCTCCAATCCTTGCACATGCTAACATTGCTATTGGTAACTCAGGTACCATAGGCATGTACATTGCCACCGCAGTGTCTTTCTTAACTCCAAGCTCTTTCAATACACTAGCAATTTTATTTACTTCTCTATACAGGCTATGATATGTTAAACCTCTCCGATCTCCATCTTCTCCTTCCCAAATTATAGCTACTTTATTTTTCCTACTAGTCTTTGCATGTCTATCGACGCAATTATAACTGACGTTAATTAAGCCCCCTGTAAACCATTTAGCATGATTATTATTCCACTCAAGCACATGATCCCATTCTTTAATCCAATCAAGCTTTTTTGCTTGTGCTGACCAAAATTCATCAGGATTATCAAGGGATCTTCTCCACATATCTTTCAAATTTTTTAATGGTGTGAATTTTTCGTTAACTGGTAATGCTTTTGAAAAAGATTGTTCTTCAAGTGTTAAAGCTGGAGGTTGCATGAGCCACCCATCATACGACAAGTGTCTATAAATCTTTCGACAATTGTCTAAGTAACCTAAATTAAAATAAGTTATTTAATTACTGAGATTTCCGAATAACCTAGTTTTTACTCACCCCAGTTAAACTTAAAGATCAAAACAATAAATCAATATCCATGGAGTC
>Ga0194113_10005737_pt1 | contig 15907 bp, 11 predicted proteins | sample TA2MahC200mmetaG_FD_146193 | JGI IMG/M metagenome (GOLD analysis project Ga0194113, IMG submission 146193) | Freshwater microbial communities from Lake Tanganyika, Tanzania - TA2015017 Mahale Deep Cast 200m | ecosystem: Environmental > Aquatic > Freshwater > Lake | place: Tanzania: Lake... | reverse complement strand
CCTCGCCCCGGAGGGCGTGATCGCGCGTCTCACGCCCAGAGGGTCCTTCGAGGAATGGAAGCGGGAGGTACGCGGCCGCTCGCGGCCCTTCAGTATTCCCGGGCCACCCAGCAGAGCCTGCAACCCGCACCCACCGAGCTCACGGCGCTGGTCAGCGAGGTACGGGAGAATCTCACCGCCAGGCTGCAAGACCATCATGTGCGGATGGTCGTCCTGGGCAGTCTGCCCACGCTGAATTGCGACCCGGAGAGAGTACGCGTCGTGTTCGAGAATTTGATTGCCAACGGCATCAAATACAACGACAAGACCGAGCGGCGGGTCGAGATCGGCGCCATCGCATCGGTTCCGCCGATTCTGTATGTCAAGGACAACGGGATCGGTATTGCCCCCGAGCACCAGGAGGTGGTTTTCACCCTCTTCCGGCGGCTGCATGGCCGGGATGATTATGGCGGCGGCGCCGGCGCCGGACTGACATTGGCGCGGAAGCAGGTTGAGCGGCATGGCGGGCGATTGTGGCTGGAATCCTCCCTGGGTCGAGGTACCTGTTTTTACTTCACCCTGGCGCCCGGCAACGTCTCGCCGTCCGCTCAAGGCCTTATCTCCCTGGTCCAGGAGACGCCACAGTGACCATGTGGACTCTGACGGCTTATTGGTTCGGAACGGTGTTGCTGCCCGAGGAACACACATGAAGCATCATGCGACGGCCGTGGCGCCCCCGCTTGGCATTCTGGAGCGCATCAAGCACGAGACCCTGCCCCAGCACAAACGCCTGGAGCGGGTCTTCAGGATTCTCGATCCCGATTTGACGCGGGAGGACTATCGGTATTGGCTGGAGCGTCTGTATGGTCTGCATGCGGGCTTTGAAGCCGCCATCGAACCCTGGGCCGCGACGCTGGATATCGACTGGGCAAGTCGCCGGAAAGCGGCATGGCTGCGCCGGGATCTGCTGTCTTTGGGCCGCTCCGAGGCTGAGTTGGACGGAATCGCCCTCCGCGAGGCGCTGCCTCAATTGGCCAGCCTGGGCCGTGCCTTCGGCGTCCTCTATGTGTTGGAGGGTTCCACCCTGGGGGGGCGACACATCGCCCTGGCACTGGAAAAACGCCTCGGTCTGACCGCTGGCAACGGCGCGATGTTCTTCAACGCTTACGGTGATCTCTTGATGCCGCGTTGACAGAGTTTTCGCGCGCGCCTGTCCGCCACCGCGACGACGCAGGCTGTGGAGCAGCAGATGATCGGGGCCGCCCGGGAGACGTTCGAGGCTTTCGAATACTGGCTGACCCGTCCTTGAATTCCGGAAGGTTCCCGTCGATAGCGCCGGAAACATCCATTTGGCGCTGCATTCGGGCGACCTGATTCCGCCCGGGGGGCGCACAGGCTGAATGCGAGAATGCTCGCACTGGAATCCCTGAAGCCGTTCAGTTACCATAAGCGGCCTTGGAACCACGGCTCCGGAGAGGTGGCTGAGCGGTTTAAAGCGGCGGTCTTGAAAACCGTTGACTGTAACAGGTCCGGGGGTTCGAATCCCTCCCTCTCCGCCAATCTGCTCATAAGAGCATCATAAAATCAATGGGTTAGCGTTTGGGTTGCATCTCTATCACCCAATCTGTTCCCCGGAATATCAACAGTCTCCGTAACCGGCGTTCTACTCGGAGTGATTCCTGTTGATCAGGTCAACGGTTAGGTGCCGAGTTTGGAAGGGGATTCCCAACCGTAATGGGTAAGCCGATTCGGTAGGGGCAGCCGATTCGTTGAAATTTCGGTGCATGTGCCGACTTGGCCAGTGTTGTAAGACGTTCAGACTTGGATGGCGCTTTCCCAACTCATGATCTGTCTCTGAATCTGCCACTGACCACCCCATACCCCAATCAATAAAGGCCTGATCTCCACCACAGGTTGGATTGTGTCAATCAATAAAGGTCCGATCCATATCCAGCAAGTTAATTTCCTCTTGCCCTGTTCAGACTCTCGAAATACCGAGTGCGGGATGTTTTGATCCAAATGGGCACCAACGGCTTGGCTGCAAAATCCTGAGCCTCACGTCTGGAGAATAAGAGATAGATCGCTCAGCCAGATCATTGGGTTTTCCTTCTTGACGGTGTCATGCTCAAGTAAGCCTCTTTGTTGGGTATGCCGAACTCCAAGGTATCGAAGGTCGACTGGTTTACGCTGATGACTGCTCACAGTCGAGCCATGCGTACTGGCTCAGTTCCTGTACGCGAACCCGGCGGTGGAAGGCGAAGGGTTCCGTGTGCTGTGGGCCTGGTGTCGTGTCGTCGGGATCGCTAGGCGAGTTTTGAATCACCACAAACCCATTTTTTCGTAAAGCGCTCGCTTTTCCATGAGTTGCGGGTCATAGTGTAAAGTGCGCAAGCATGCACGAAGGTACCCAGCGGCAGAGCGGTAATCCCGAAGCTGTTCACATACCTGGACCAGACGACGAAGTACCTGAGCTTCACCGGGCTGTCGCTGATTGAGATGTTCGAGTAGTTTCCTGGATTCCGCGTACTTGGCTTCCATCCCCAGGATGGAAGCCCGAAGCAAAACCAATTCGTCCTGAGATTTCTCAAATAAACAGGCCTCGTCAAGTAACTCCTTCGCAAAATCAAGCTTCCTGATCAGGATGAAAGCCCTGACACCAAGAATTAGAGCCGCCTGATCGAGCGGCTGAGAGTTCCTGCTCCTGAATTTGATAAAGGCATTCTCAAAATCGAACCACCGCTCAGCTCTGAATAGAGCATTGATCTGTTGAAAAAAGGCGGAATAATCGTCAGTCCTCTTGAATTCAGCCTCCGCCAGCCGGGCCGCCTTTAAGTAGTTCCCCACTTCCAGGGCTTTTGTAACGTCGACAGACCAGTCCGTTTTCTTTATGTGGTCGGCAGGAACCGCTGAATGGCCACGAAATGTCAGTTGTGCCGTCGAGGCTTCAAAAAAGGCGCTCTTTAGTTCCGCGACCGACCTGTATCGATTGTCTGGATTCCTGCATAAGCACTTGAGAATCAGATTATCGATTGAAAGGCATATGTTGGAGTTGACCTCGGAGGGCTTTGGGAAGGGAGCATGACTTCTGATTTGAGCGGGTGTGTCATGCGGAAGTCGCCCAGTAGTTAATTGATAAAGAAGAACCCCCAGGCTATAGAAATCGCCCCGTAGCAAGCTGACAAAGTTTCCTCGTCTGGCAGCACAATCCGAATATTCCGGCGCGGAATAAAGTAATGTTCCCCCGTTTTCCCGAGTTCGGACATAGATTTCCTCCGGTAAGGCCGAGCTTCCGAAGTCGGTAAGCTTTACCAGATCATTGGATCCCACCAGAATGTTATGGGGCTTGATGTCGCCATGGGATATTGGGGTCGGCAAGTTCGCCAAGAAGGCAACAGCATCCAGAACCTGGTTGAATATATTGAATAGCCGGTCGTAGGTATTACCGAAATGTTGGGCACGTCTTTCAAGCTTCTGCGCCAAGCTCTCACTAGGAAAGTACTCCATCTCGATGGCGAACCATTCCAGATCCGGTGGCACTCTGCCCATATCATGAATGCGGATAATGTTTGGGTGCTGCTCGATACCCATGAGGTCTCTGCCCTCCGAGAGAGACCTATCGTCCTTGGTCAATTGTTTGGGTATCTTAACGGCAACGATCTGACCGTCTTTCAGACGCTCCGCTCGCCACACCCACCCATGACTTCCGTCTCCAAGGCACTCTAAAAGCAAGTATTTATTGCCGAGCCTCTTATTGGTGCCGGGAAGAAAATGTGCTGATTTGTAGGTCATTACAACTCGACCCAACGGATTTTGTGGAGACGCAGTAGCTGGTCCCGCCCTTGCTCGAAGATGAAGCGGCAGAACAACAGCGTTGACTGGGCGATCCCAGGAATATGGGCTCCACTGGAATTCCGGAATCCTTTCCTCAATTTGGCCTGGAGCGCAGCCGTGTCGGGTGCGCTAACCAGGCCTGAACTCCACGTCGTCAAAATGAGTAACCGTGGAGTATGCTGCCAGCGCATGGCCGCCTCCATGAGATTGTTTGTTTTCTCGTCGAGTTTGGCTTTCCCTCGCGCGCCGCCATCATATCGCTCGAATTCTATGATGACTTCCGGCTTTCGGCTCTGCAGCGACATCCATACGGCATCCGACCTGATATCCGATCCGACCGCTGCCGGAATAGGGCACTCCGCGATGGCCATGTAGCCTAGATTCTGGCCGAGCAGAGTCCACGCGCTGCATCCCAGGCTATGGATGAAGACATCGCCATCACCCACCCCCCACTCAGTGAGAATAGGGTAATGGGTATGGAGAAAGCGGCCTTCCTCGAGCGCAGCGATTACACGGCCGCAGAGATCACTCATCGAATGAATCCCAAACCCGGAGCACTTCTGGAGATTCACCGCCATGAATGAGTGCCTTGGGACCAATCTTTACCAGCAGGGGTGCGGGGATCGAACGGCCGCAGATCAATGCTTCACCCGTGGAAAGACTCGGAAGCTCGTCGAGGTCTGCCTTGCTCACCATATCCGATGCTTTGGAAATGAATCTTTGATCATCCGGATTCTTTAGCCGCATCGTGATTAGGGTATTGCATTGGGAAGTGACATCGGAATCCAGTTTCGAGGGACGTTGACTGACGATTCCAATACCAACCCCGAACTTGCGGCCCTCGGCCGCAATTTTCTTGATAATTCGATGGCTGACGGCATTGCCACCGGCGGGCGCAAAGTTATGACCTTCCTCGTACACCAGGAAGCAGGGCCGCGATTGATCGGTCTTGCTGGAGGCGGCTTGCAGAACCTCACTGGACAGCAATGCGCAGATGACCTGTTTGGCGGTATCGCTGAGCCCTTGCAGATCGATTACAACAAGCCGTCCCTTCTTGTTTGATGGTCGACCAACCATGCGGTAAATATTGGTAGGCTCGGAAAGAGTCGCTGAGTAAAAGCTCTGGGCTTCATTCAGTACCCGGTTGAGTTTCAGTGAGACCACTGCCGCACTCCGATTGTTAAGAGCTTTGCTCTCCGCCTCCGATAAATCATCCCATTCCCGAATCTCTTCCATCCCTTCACCCAAGAAATGCCGGAGACGGTTAATATCTCGGGGTTCATGTTTGTCGGTAATCCGCCAGTACCGAATGGCTACGTCTAAAACCCGCTGCTGAGGCTCGGTAAGCCCGGGAAGGATTTCCGAGACGTCGTCCATTTCAAAATGGTCGAACTGCAAAGCGAGAATCTGATTCTGACCGGCATACTTGTACCGAAAGGACTCATGTTGAGGGGTATAAACCTGAATTCCGGCGCCTGCCGCTTGCAGCCGTTCTATTACCTCGCGAATGGCCGGAAGCGTTTTTCGATCTCTCTCATCTTCCACGTCCTCCCATCCTTCGCTGAATTGCAGTGTCCCCTTGGCAAGGGCTTTGCCATATTCCCCATGAGGGTCAAAGACGATGACCGTACCGTTGTTCAGGGCCACCAAACGTTCAATGATGCGCCCGACGGTATATGACTTGCCGGAACCCGTCATGGCCAGCACAGCCAGATGTTCCGTGACGAGTTTGTTGACATCGAGAAAAACGGGAACGGTGTTATCACCCCGTTCGTAGCCCACCAGGTTTCCTATGTGGAGACTGGTGTGTTCGTTGAATTGATAGAAATCACTGAGGAATTGAAAATCGACGGTCTCGACGACGGCACCGGGATCCAGTGGACGGCGGGGTATTTTGATTTGCCGAGAAACCGGGTCACGATAACCAATCAATTCCAGAGTCGCGAATAATGACTCTCCGGTCACCCGGGCGCCGGGGAGCAATTCGAGTTCAGTAACCCCATCCCCGAAGCCTGCATTGAAAAGCATGTTGGATCGATGAATTTGGGTCACCCGGCCGAGCACTGGAACCGAGCTCTCGTCTGATCGCTCCCGATGCATGATGCGCACGAATTCCCCCCTGCGAACGGAAAAGGAGTCCTCGACCACCATGCTGAGCCGGGCAGCTTCCCCGGTGTTGCCGACAAGCTTTCCCAAGACTTTGTGTTTCATTGCTCAGCATTCCTCATTCAAACCCGATAACCACACCGCTTCCACATCGTTTGTCTTCAATGCTTCGTTCAGGCCTTGCCTGTAGTAGACCGTGAACTGTTCAAGGACCTTAAGTTGCTGTTGTCCGAGCAACTGAGGCAAAGGAGCCCCCTTGCGCTGGCTTTGCATATCCAAAACCATTAACCGCCAGGCGGCGGTGTCGAGTTGTTCGCTGGTCCAGTTCGCTTCCTCTCCGGCGAGTTGAACCATTTGGATTTGGCTGCTGCGCCCGCCCTTGAAGTGGAAGCCGATCACGCCCTCCGACGCCGATGCCAAAGGTTCGAGACGCGCTCGATTCTCCGTCATGCGGAATGCGATCGTTCGTGTGAAGCTTCCCAGAATCCCGGCGATGAATCGCGTATCGCCGATACCGGCCAGACGATCTTCAAGCTCGTCCAACTTGGCTACGCTTTCCTCCCGAAACCCATCGCTGAGCAAGAGATGCTTCCGTCCCTCGTGAGTCCGCAGATCCTGTCGGGCAATACTGACGATGGCGCTGAAACGTTCCGCCAGCACGCTGGCCAGGACCGGCCCATCAAGCTTCCACGGGAAAAGACGTGCCCTGGCATTTGCCCAAAAAGCTTCTATGGTCGATCGTGTTTGCTCGTACTCATGCCAATGTTTCCGATTCCGCTTGAGAGGAATCATCTCCCGGCTAATGAAGAGCGGAGTATCCAGCAGTATCAATTGAGGTGGATGGGCAAGTGATAGGGCGCTTTCGGCCAGCCGATAGGCCTGTCTCATTTCAATCAGATCGAGCCGCTTTCTCTGGGCCTCAAAGTCGATGTCGTCCAGTTCGGAGACCGAATCACTTCCGGTTGTGCTGACCCGGTTTTCCTCGATCAGCATGTCCGTGCGTACCGCCGCCGAGGCAAAGATAAATCCACCCAAGGCCTTCTTGATGACGCTTTGAGTCGCCACACCCGAAACCGAGAGATTGATGACGCTTGGACGAGCCACCGGCTTCACCAGACCCGCATCCCGGAATAGAGGCGCAATCCCTTCGATGTCCCGAATCTGCTTGAGGAGCCGACCGGCGCTTCCTGGCAATCTGAGTTGGCTCTCGATCGCAAGTGTCTGAGCCAGATTTGCGGGTTTCATCTCGACACTTCCTCCTTCAGACGCACGGCGTAGAGCCAGTAGGGCGATTGCCGCAAGGTCTCCTCGCCGGACTCGGATATCGCTTCCTCATCGAGAAGGCCCATGGCACGCAGGCACTGGATTCTATTGCCCAGGTCTAACCGCTCCAAATCAACAATGGGAACAGCAACGTCCGCTGCGCTTTGGCGGAGTTTGCGCACAATCGCCGTCTCCCAAGCATAACAGCACACCAGGACGGCAAAATCCTCCGGACCAGGCTCAACCAGCGTGGCATCGCTGGTGCTGATGGCAGCCTTGGAGGGCTCTACAGCTTTGCCAGATAACTCATGCAAGCGTGCAAGCCACTCTCTGACTTCATTGTCTTGCTCCAAGAGTGAAATCGACCAAAGCGGCAGGCATGTCACCGCGAAAACACCGCTGCCGCTGTGGATCTTGTAAATTCGCGTATTGAAAGTGGAGTCAGACCACTGGTGCCCTTCGGCTCGAATGGCAGTGCCATCCTGACCCTGGACGCTGAAAACGACTTCGTGAGCGACCTTCCCCGCAAGCGGATGGTCGTTGGCGGGCGGTGAACCTGAGCGGAATTGCTGAATCCAGTCCAAATGTTCGCTGACGCGGCCTGACTGATAGGGGGGAACCAGGAGCAATGTCCTGCCAGGGCGATAACTCCATTCCTCGATAGAGCGACGGTCTTCCACTGAAAGTCCCTGAAACCGCTCTCCCATGGATAGTATGATGCCACTTGCCGGCAGTGAGTCCTGCGATAGGGCCTCCGCACCCAATAGGCTTGCCAGGAAGCGCCCACGGCGGTGATCAGCAAGATCAGATGCCAGGAAAATATTCATCCCGGCTCCCCGAATCCGACGCGCACTTTCACTATCCCCCTTTCGACAAGAAGCGCCAGTTCCTCGGCCGAGAACAATGGAGCCTTGCCAGCCAGTATCGAGCGCGCCGCGGCACGCCAGCGGTCAACCGAAATACCCGTCCCGCTGAGTTGCTTGTCCGCTCGATTAAGCGCCTCCTGGGTGCGGAGTTCCAAGTGAACATCCAGATCATGGAGCGAAAGTCCCCGGATATCGTTTAGCAACAAGGTGGCAATCGGAGTCTCCCTACAGGCGGCGAAAAGCGGGTTCAGCGTACAGGGCAAGTCGCCATTGGCTTCCTCCAGCCGGGTCGATCGATAAGCTTCGATGCAATGCTCGATCTTCAGGGTGGCCCCGCCAAGAACGCTTAGCTCTTCCCGAATCGATTTGATCAAGCGTTCAGGAATCTCACGAATGGCATCAAATTTCCCTTTCCTGGCTTGTGGGCTGAAGCGTTCCCGTTCGATACCGGCATCGTCGGCAAGATTTTCGAACGCATCACTGACAAAGGATAGTTTCTGCTGAATAGTGATGAGTTCGCCCGGATGGCAGGATTCCCCATAGTCGACGGGAAGCGGCTCGAGAATCCGGCTGGCCTCCCCAAGGCGGTGTCTGAGTGCCCGCATGCTCTCTTGTGTGGCTTGATAGCGGTCCTTGAATTGTCGATAGCTTTCGATGATATGTCCCGTGACCTGGCCGAACGGTTTAGGCGCCCCGCCATGGGGGTCCACTCCCGTTTCCTCGGCCAACCGCTCCAGTCGTTCCGCGGCCTTGTCCAGTTGCAGGGAACGAAGGAAGTGCAACAGGGTATCGGAACCGGCCTGTGCTTCGGTTAAAACGGTATCGCCCTCGGCCGCCTGGTGAAGTGCGCCAGCCAGGATGCTGCGTATCGTCTCCAGGGACAATGTAAAGAGATTCTTGGGGAAATGAGGGAGGTCCCGGCAATCTGCCTCCAACTGTTCGATGAGCGCGTCGACTTGTCCGGAAATCGCCTTCGCCATTTGCTCCACGTATTCGGCGAATAGCCGCGCCCGGCACACTCGCTCGTAAAGGGATATTCTTTTGTCATTGAGCCTGATGGTCTTCAGGTTATCCAGCCTTACCGCCGGCGTAACGGCTGGCTTGACCCTCCCCACCTGATGGAGCAAATCGGCCCTCGCCCTCAGCAAAGCCGGCAGGGCCTGGACGATGTCGTCAAGATTCTTCGCGTTCGCCAACACTTCCTCGTCGAGTCTGAGGCGGTCGAAGATTTGGCGGGCGTGCCGCAGTTGATCGGACGCTTCCACCGTCTCGGTGCCCAGCTTGGCGGACCCCATCGGGGAGAATAGCCCGGGAATCAGATCGGCCCCGAAGACACGTTCCAGAATCTTGATCGTCGCCCGGTAGCCATCCTGGGCAGGACCATCGAACCAATTCATGGCCTCCTTGATGGAATTCTCCAGTTCGGCTCGCAGCACCGAAATCCAGCGGCCTTGCCTCGCCGCCGCATCCTCCACCTTGAGCAGATGAAGCTCCGTGCACCACCACATCCAGTCTTCGAAGACACTCTTGGCGGAGAGGCCATTGCCTGACCACAGGTAGCCCCAGTACCACTCCCGCTTGGCGCGATCGAGGGTCCAGGCGACCTCCTTCGCCGGATTGGCGATCCGCGCGAGGAAAGCCGGCACGCGGGCCTGTGACCGCGAGGGGTCGCCAAGATCGATGAATAAACCGGCATGTTCGTCCGCCTCGTATCCCGCCGCCTGCACTTTCCCCCCGACCGCCAGGCGGGAAAACAGGGCCGCCACCTCGGCGGCATCCAGTCCATGCTCGGGTTGCAGATCATGCAATCCAGCGATTTCGGGCCGTGACAAGGCGAGAAGTTGCCACGCCGCAAACAGCATCTCGCGATCTTCCGGGCTAAGCCGGCTCAAAGGACGCAGAGGCCAGGCGATCAGGCCCCGCGAGTTCAACTGGCGGCGCCAGACGTGGATCGCCTGATAGGCGTAATCGCGGAGAGCATTCAGCCGGTTCTTGAATTTGGTCGTGAAAACCTGGTCCCCCAGCGAAAAACCTTGGCAGAACGGCGGCAAGAGACCGATTCTCTCCAACTGATCCGCTTCGCTGCTGTTGAGCGGATAGAGCAGAATGTCGCCCTTCAACGCCTCGCTGACGCCGCCGCGCTGGTAGAAATCGGCCACGCCGATAGAGGTCGTAAACGCCATGACCGGAATCCGTCCGGAATCTTCCCGGGTCCTTCCGGCGAATTCGTGGAGCCTCTGAAGCTCTTCCTTGCTGTTGATCCAGGCAAACCAGGCCTGATTATCCGGGTGGAGTTTCAGCCCCTCGCAGAACTGCAAGCCGCCGCGCTGGCCCTGTCCCTGGCCTCTCGGGGCAATCTGGATCACCAGGTTCCCCCTGTTCGGATAGGCCTCCTGGGCGTACAGCCAGTTCCGATCCAACAGGCGGAACAATCCCGTCAGACGCGTGCGGTACCTCAAGGCATCATCCTGCTTGGCCGCCTGGCCGAATTCCCGCATGGCCCGCTCGTGGGCGTCCGCCAATTCCGGGTCCCGGAAGATCATCGAATTGTGCTGCTGGCTACGGTAGCGCAGATCCAGCCGCAGCAGCATCGCGACGCTCGGTCCGATGTGAGTGGCGTCACCGTCCGACAGTTGCTTTTCGCTGCCCACCAGTTTCTGCCACAAGGCATCCGCTGCGAATTCCGCCGCCGGATGATCGTACAACAGGGCGAGGAGATGCCGGAATTCGGCATGCGCCAGGGGAATCAGCAGAGCGTCGCTGTCCGCTTCCTTGATCGCGAAGGTTCGGAGGTTCTGCAACAGGCCGGAGAGGTTCAGCCCCTGCTCGACGCTCGGGTAGAACCATTCGTCCTGGTGGCGCTGGAACTTGGCTTCCTCCAGCGCCCGCCGGCAGTCGAGCGGGTCCCATCGCACCTTCCGGTAGCGGCTGGCGACCGGCTCGCCATCCTCGTTTTCCAGGTCGAGCAGGGCCAGAGTCGGCTCGTCGCACTCTTGCAGCGACATCGGCAACTGGCCAAAGAGCAACCGCCGGGCCGCCGCGAGTTTCTGATGATCACCGGTCTTGATGCCTTCGATGGCATGGGCATCGAGCACATGACGAGAGACTCGCCCGCTGCGATTTAACACCTCCTCGAACAAATCGCCCGTGGGCGGAATACCCTTGCCGGCGCCGGCGTAGTCCTCCAGGACGACGTCGATGTTGGCCATCACCACGTTGAACCAGCCGAAATTGGCCCCGCTCATGGCATAAGCGGCCTCTACCAGTCCGACCGGATAATCGAACCTTAGCTTCCGCGCCCGCTGGAGTTCAGCCACGTAGTCCGACACATCGGCAAAAGCGTTGTGTTCCAGTTCCGCCAACTCGAAGCGGCGGGCGGTAGACTGGATTTCCCGCAACTGCTGGCCCAGGAGCGGGGAGCACAGGGCCACGTAACGCAGCCAGGGAAGCTTCCGCCGCGGGTCCTCCTCCTTGATCGCCCTGCCGATCAGCCGGATCGCCTGGCCGTCGAGACGCTTGGCATCGTCCTGCTCCAGGCCGAAGGTGGCCGCCTCGGCGACCGTCTCCAGTTCATCCAGGACCACCAGCAAGTAGCGAATGCCGAATGTCTTGAGATATTCGTAGGCCTGCTGGACGAGCCCAGTGACCAGGTTCGGGTCTTCGTAAAGAAGCTCCTCGCTGTGCGCCTGGTCCAGTTCCAGAATGTCCCGGAGCCGCTCCGGCGCGAAACCGTAAGGCTCCAGTCTCGCCAAGGCCTGTTTGGCGATTTCGCTCTGGATCGAGCCGTCGAAAACCTTGGTCGCCAGCGGCAGCAGGGCTTTATACAGGCCGAAGCCGAACCAGTTGTCCGAGTTCTGGTAGTCCGATGCGACCTGTGAATAGCGGAGATAAAGCCCCAGGTATTGATCTCGCGCGGCCTCCTCGAAAAGCTGGACATTGCCCAATTGGCCTGCCGCGCCCCGCACGAACCAGCCTTTGGAGCAGTCGTTGATCTGGGCGATCAACTCATGGCCCAACCGGGATTTTCCTCGCCCCCATTCCCCCTCCACCGCGAACACGTGGGCGAAGTGATCGGCTTCCTGGTCGACGGTCTGGATGAATGTTCGGTAGCGGCGGAAGAATCGGCTCTGGCCCACCAGCGGATCGCGGGGCGGATAATCGGAGACGCCGGTGGCCGCCCAGCGATGCTGTCGGGCCAGGTTGTCCACGTATTCGGGGGTCAGGTTCGATTCCATGATCGTGTTCATTGGGTTGCCATTCGCGCGGGGGGCCGGTAGCGCTCGGCCCGCCATTGTTCCGCCTGGATTCGGATCGCCTGCCATACGGCGCGCCCGTGGCGGCCGAAGCTACGTGCCCCGGCGATGCGGTAGCAGGCATCGGCGAAGTCCGGGTGAATGTCGAAAATGCCCTGCTGTCCAGAAAGGGTTTCCCGGTAACGCCAGACCTTCCGCCGCAACAGGCTCTCGATGATGGGGGCCAGACGGCTATTGAGTTCTCCGGGTTCGGGGGAGTGGGGGAACAGCCCGATTTGTAGTCGGTCCAGGGCCCGCGTCACCAACTCGCCCAGTGAGCCGCACAGCAGTTCGTCGCCGTCCGGCCCGGCCACCAGCACCCGAACTTCCTGGGGAAGCTGCGGCGCCTGGCCAGCGGGCAATTCCAGCAGCAGGCCGCCGCGGGACTCCGCGGCCCAGGAATACTGAGCATAGATGACCGCCGCCAGCAGGAACGCCCAGGGATGGGCGAGCACCCATTCCAGGCTATCGGCATCGGAGCCCCTGTCGCTGGTGTCGACCAGCAGGTAAGCCTCATCCGCATGCCTGCCGGGCACGCTCAGCAATCGGCCGGGACACCAGTTGCGGTCGGGACGGGCACCGGAGCGGTCCACCTCCGGCAGAGTGGCCAGTGCATCGCCCCGTTGGGCGACCAGCCGCGCCGCGGCGCGCATGATCCGGGTCAGCTTCGGGACGGCGCTCGCCTGCTCCGCGCCGACACCCAGGAGTTCCCGCTCAAGCTCCCCCAGCGAGGTCGCCGCCAGGTCGGCACCTTTTAGGCCGCCTTCCACCCAGGCCGCCGCTTCTCCCAGGCGGGTGACAAGCTGGATGAGTACCGATGGATCGTCCAACCGCCCGGCCTCCCGCGCCCGCGCCGCCAGAATTCGGACCCAGGGTCGCCGGAGGTCTTTGTCCGTGGCCAAAAGCGCCGCTACGGCCTCCCCGTTATCCTGAAGCGCCTGTCGGGTGTCCAGCAGATATCGGCCGGCGACCCAGCCCAAACCGCTCTCGGTGCGATGGGCGAGGCCGTGGAGCAGCGGGGAGAGGCGTCCCATGCCGTCAGGGCAGAAGCCTGAGGCGAGCAGCGCGGAGAGATGCTGGATTTCGTGGCCATTCATAGCCTTCTCCCGCTAGGTTCGTTAAGATTTTTCGAAAACGTCATCGCCCTCATTGTTCTTCTAAAAATTTTTCGATGGCCGTGAACATTTTTCGAGGTTCTCCATGGAAACTCTGGGCTACGCCCACCTGATCGAGGCTTTGAAACTGCGGGTTCGCCCCCTGGACAGGACGGCCTACCTCTCTTCCTCCGTAAACCGTCGGACGGAAGCGGCGGATCGCATTTTCTTTCCGAAGAATGTGGTTTTCGAGGACACTCAGTTGGGCCATCTCGAATTCGCATTGAGACATGAGGCCGTTCGCCTCGACATTATTGCCGAAGTTTATACAAAACTCGAACCGGCCGTCTTGATTGCCCGTCTGCGCGACAACCCGAATGGGGAATACATCCGCAAGCTGGCTTTTCTTTGGGAATGGCTGGGCGGGACTTCCCTCGATGCCGGCGTCGAGGTGAAAGGCCGCTATGTCGATTTGCTGCCGCCCGATGACTATATCGTCGCGGGGAACCCGGTCCGAAACCGCCGGTATCGGGTCAATGACAACACCTTGGGGAATCCCGCCTTCTGTCCCTTCGTGCGGAAATCTTCTTTGCCGGAATCTCCGAGCCTGGCCGTACTGCTGGGCGAGGCGACCGCCCTGATCGATGCTTACCTGGAAAGCGGCGATCTATACTCCCGCGCGGTGAAGTATCTCTACCTTTCCGAAACCCGTGGCAGTTTCGCCATCGAGAAGGAGACCCCGGATGGGACTAAAGAAGAGCTCTTCGTGCGGCTTTTACGGCGGGCTGGCGAGCAAACCAGCATTTCCGAGGACTGGCTGGTTGAATTACAAAACGCCGTAGTGAGGCACGACTTCGCCAAGGAAGCCAGTTACCGCACCAAGCAGAACTGGCTGGAAGATCACGCCGGAAGAATCACCTATTTCCCGCCCCAGGCGGAGTATCTCCGCGACCTTATGGCGGGTTGGGAAGCTTTCGCCAACGATACCGCGAAAGCCGTGGACCCGCTGGTCAAAATAGCCTGCGCGTCGTTCGGGTTCGTTTATCTGCATCCGTTCCTGGATGGCAACGGCCGCTTGCATCGCTTCATCATCCATCAATTGCTGTCCCGCTCCGGCTTGATGGGCCGGGGGATTCTGATCCCGGTCTCGGCGGTTATCATCAGGAAGCTGCCGGAATATCTCGACGTGCTGACTGGATTCTCCAAGCCGACCACCGCGCTTTGGCAATATAGCCTGCCGGCGCCGGACGTTGATCCCCTGATTAACGCGGCTGCCCCTGCCAGCGCTTACCGCTATTGGGACGCCAGCCGGGAAACCGCCTTCCTTCACGAGGCCATCACGAGCACCGTGCGGGAGGAAATCCCGAGGGAAATCGGTTTCCTGCACGGTTACGACGCCGCCTTCGCAGCCATCGACCGGAACTTTGACCTGCCGCAAAAGGATATTGCCAGCCTGATCCGCATGATATTCAGCAACGGCATGAGCTTGTCCAATCACCGGCGCAAACAGTATTCATATTTGCCCGCCGAAATTTTGGACGAGATCGAGGCCTTGGTCCGGGAAGCTTTCGCCGGGAATCAGGAATCCCTCCCAAAATGCCCTCTTCCTACGGAAGGGGGTAACTCCCATTCCCTCTCCCGGTGGGAGGGGGAGCAAGAAATCCCCTCTCCCACCGGGAGAGGGCTAGGGTGAGGGGATGGAATCAGGATTTCTTCCTTTAAAAATCCAGGCTACGTGCTTATGGCGGGCACGGGGACAATAAGGAAGAAAACCTTTTTTCCCCCTCACCTCAACCCTCTCCCGGTGGGAGAGGGAGTAAGATAGGCGCGTCACGAAGTCGAAATGATCGCCTGCCGAATACTTTCGAGCACCGCCTCAATATTACTTATGGCCTCGTTATTCCAAAACCTTAATACCTGGTAGCCCATCGCGGAAAGGTAAGCGGTTCGCGCGGCATCGCTGTCTTGCTGTTCCACATGCTGCCCACCATCCAATTCGACGATAAGTTTGGGTTCCAAACATAAAAAATCCGCGATATAGGGGCCAATAATCTGCTGTCTTCGAAATTTGCGGCCTTCAAGCTGACGGTTTCTAAGACGACTCCATAACAGCTTTTCCGAGTCGGTTTGGTTTCGGCGTAGCTCTCTGGCGAAATGCTTCATAAAGGATCGCGTGTGCTTTCTGTTCTTTCATTAGAGTGGGAGTAGCATTCATCCCCTCTCCCGGTGGGAGAGGGAGTAAGAAATCCCCTCTCCCCTAGGGAGAGGGCTAGGGTGAGGGGATCGAATCAGGATTTCTTCCTTTAAAAATCCAGGCTTCGTGCTTATGGCGGGCGCTGGGACAATAAGAGACTTGTTTCCGACGCTTCTGGTGCGCCCAATATCCCTATACAATAGCGTTATCTATTCTACCCTACAAACCATCAAGCCATGGCCTACGAACAATTCAAACAACTGGACGCGGTGAAGCATGACC
>Ga0194113_10005731_pt1 | contig 15922 bp, 13 predicted proteins | sample TA2MahC200mmetaG_FD_146193 | JGI IMG/M metagenome (GOLD analysis project Ga0194113, IMG submission 146193) | Freshwater microbial communities from Lake Tanganyika, Tanzania - TA2015017 Mahale Deep Cast 200m | ecosystem: Environmental > Aquatic > Freshwater > Lake | place: Tanzania: Lake... | reverse complement strand
GCAAGACACGGATGTCGGGAATGTCGAGCGGAATCGAAATCTGGGCGGCAGACATGGCATTCTCCTTTTTGGTGGGACCAAGATGATACCAACAATTCTACCACATTTCATGCCCACTAGATCTAGTGGGCATCACGGCAATTCCCAAAGAGCCTAAAAGTTTTCCCCCAAACGCTTGCATATTCCTGGCGCCAACCAATACAGGTACATTAGTGAAAATCAGGCGCGCATCGGGTGGCAAAGCAGGATGCAGTGACAGAACTTGCTGGGTAACCAATTGAGTAATCTGTGCCGCACGCGCCCAAGCCGTATTACGTGTGTGCAATCCATTCGCATACAACGCCAACACCACCAGACACAGTACGATTGCCACCCGGTATGACCGCCCTATCAAGGAGGAAAGCGGATCTGCTATGACGCTGGCCAACAAAATCCCTAACCCCACCGAAGGTAGATAGACATATCGGTCAAACACGTCGGCATCAAGACTGAAAAGAGAAGGAAGAATCGTGATGATCAACCAAGCAACCGCCAACCACACCTCTCGCCGTGAACGATAAACAAAGAGCAAAACCCCCACCACACCGAGAATGATCCAACGAATCTCATTACTCATATCCACCAGTAGCGGATCTACCAACGCCAAAAGATATGCCTGTGAAAAATGATCCCATGGGAACTGTGGCGATCTTGGCACGGGCGACATACCTGTCATATCCCACAACAGAATACGGACAGCCAAATAGACAACCAGAAATCCGCAAAAAAGCAAATGTGTGTACATCCTTTTCAGACATAACAATGCCTTGCGCTCGTAGAGCCAATCATAGATCAACAAAATCAAAGGCAGGGTTACGGATGACTCCTTTGCCAACAAAGCAAGAACAAAGGCAACGCTCGATGCGGCAAGGAACAGAATGCGATGAGACTTCGAAAAAAGGATAAAGAACAAAATGCTCATTACATACGCGAGTGCCACTAACACATCCGCGCGCGCGCCAAACCAAGATACCGCCTCGACATGGATTGGCATCACAGCAAATAATAACCCTGCCACACAAGCAACACGACGGCGATGAGTTAGTAACCAACTTAACAAAAAAGACGAAAACGCTGCTAAGAGGTGTAATGCCAAACTTGTAAGATGATATCCCAGTGGATTTAACCCCCACACGAGATAATCATACAAATAGGATAATTGAAATACAGGGCGGAAATAACTCCATGCGCCAAAACCCGAGAAAGTGGATAGCCAGTTTTCCCACCTTTGCCCATCAAGCAGATCAGGAAAGTAGAAAAAAAGATACCATACGTAACGAAAATCATCTCCTTGAAATGGCGCATCTATAACTGGGTGGTAAAGAATAACAATGACAATGAACAGTATACCCATGAGAATAATCGAAAAGGTACGCCATTCGTCTAGAAACCACTGTTCGGATTTACGAATTCCTATCACCTTGCCCCCTAGTCATTTTACCATCACTACCCACAGGATGGCAACATCCATTTGAACGCCCCTCAACGTCACCCACTCCTCCCCACTCCCCGCATCATACACCACAATCACCAACCGATACGCCCCCGGCGCGGCATCTGCCGGAACAAAAAATCCCGCGTCGTCCTCCACGATCTCCCCCGGCGCCCAGCCAATCGTCGGACGCGCGCCATTCGCCGGTTCCGCGTCGCGCTGATAGACGACGCGGTCTTGCGCGTCCACCACGCGCAGTGAAATCGTCAACCGCGCGCTCACCGCTTCCGGCGCACGCCACGAAAGCATCAGCAAGCCGAACTCACCCGCACGCAAATTCGGCGACGGATACACCGCGTAACTCACCAGCTCGATCCCGCTCCCCGCATGATCGCGAAAGATCGCGCCCAACTTGATGACTGGCGCTCCGCAACTTGCCCCTTGCCCCTCGCCCCTCGCCTCTCGCCCTTCGCAATTCACGATTCGCCACAACTCGCCCACGCGCACCAAACGAAATTGCTCCGCCAACGCGCCCAACGTCTCTGTCTCGTTCGGATGAACGGTAAAATACACCGGTCGCCCCGCGCGCACCGCGCGCTCGATGTCCGATTGCCGCGAACCATAATCGGTGAACTTTAATTGCTCTTGCTTGACGATCACCTTCCAGCGTTCCAAATCCGTGCGCCGATGCTCCACGTACTGCGCGTATTCAAGCGGCGTCAACGTCTCCCAGGGTCCAACGATCAGCGCGTTGTGTTCCAGCGGCAGCGCGAGATTTTCATCCCACGCGCGCGCCACTTCAGTTCGACCACTCCAATCATTCACCGAAAAATTGTTGACCGCCAGAAAACCAACTGATGCGAACAAACCCGCCAACAACAACGCACGGGCAAAAACCGAGCACCCCTCACCGATCACCCGACTTTTTATTTCTACCTTTTGCCTTTTGCCTTGTCCAAGCCAGTCCCCCACCACCGCGATCCCCACACCCATCAAGAACAGAAACGTGATGTACGAGGGCAAGAAAAATTTTTCCACGTCAATCGTATTGAAGAACACACAGAACGCGCTATTGCCGATGTTCGTCAGCGCGATGAAAACGAACGCGTCGCGCGCGGGCAACCCGCTCTGCCATCCACGCGGCACACGATTCGACACAAGCGCGCCAATGCCGATCAATCCCACGACGAAACCCAGCGGCGTAAATTGTTCGATCAGCAATGGAAGGTACACATCGCGGATGCGGTGAACGATCCAATCGAGTCCGCCGTAATACATCCAACGACTCGCGTTGCCCGCCAGAATCATCTCGTTGAAATCTTTGAGGTGAAACTCGACGCCGACATCGCTATCGCCGCGCCAAAAGACATAGCCGTACAACAAAAGCGGCAGCGCGAACGCGCCAGCCAGCGCGATCAACCGGCGCGGCTGAAACAGCGCGGCGCGCTCCTGCCACAAAATCAAAACCGCGATCGCCGGCGCAAACCAGATCATCGTGCGATGATTTGTCAAACTCAACCCAAAGATAAAAACGGGGACGGTCAGATCGACTTTGCCGGTGCGCCACAGAAAAAAGAAAAACGTAACCAGGATGACGAACAACGCGTTGAGCGTATACGGACGCGGAATGATCGCTTGCGACCACTCGACGCGCGAGACGGTGAGCAAGAGCGCGACCCCCAACGCGATCCAGCGCGTGCCGACGAGCCAGCGCGTAAACACAAAGAGCGCGGCGACCGCAAGCGCGCCCCAGAACGCCGCAAACAAATTCGCGCGCGCCGCCATCGTCCCCACCGGAACGAGCATCGTCCAGAGTTTGCCGAGCAAAAAGAAAAGCGGGTAGCCGGTGTGGCTTACGCCCAAGCGCGCGATGTTCGTCTGAAACTCGCCTTCATCACCGTCGAGCAAGCCAGGCGCGGCGGTGCGCGCGTACAGCGCGAACGCGGCGCCGAACAGCGCGAGCGCGAGCAACCAATCGCGCGAAACGCGAAACGTCAAACCTGAAACCTGAAACCTGAAACCTGAAGCAAGACGCGTTTTCATTTCGATCCGATCTCAATCGTCCCGACGAACGGCGTGATGATTTCGCCGCGCGGATCGCGCGCCGTCAGATCGCGTTTCCGCACGCGCTCGTACACTGCGATCTGAATTTGCGCGGCGCTCGGCGCGTGTGCGTCCGCGTTGATCGGCAACCAATACTCATCGCGAATCGTTTGCCCGGCGTACCACAAGCGCGTCGGCAACATTCCGTGTCCCGGATAACTGTTGCGCGCGCCGATGACGCGTTGTTGCGCGTCCACCACGCTGATCCCAATCGAATAATCGTCGTCCATTGTCGTCAGCGCTTGCCAGTACAACGTCAGTTCGATCGCATCGCCAGGCGCGACGCGCCGCGCCGAAACATCATAGCCGAGCAATTTGATCTGGTCATCGTACGAAATGTCCACGCGATTCGGAATGAGCGCGATGTCCCGATCGCCCAGGGTCGGCGGATACGCGTACGCTGGCTGCAAAATCAGGAATGGCGCGAGCGCGGCAAAAGTAAAAAGTAAAAACGCAAAAGGCAAAAGTAAACCCTGAAACGCAAAGCGCGATCGCTGACGGCTGACCGCTGACGGCTGACCGCTGACCCCTGTCCCCTGAAACTGCTCCAGCCCGAAAGCAATCAGCACCGCGAGCGCGGGCAACGCCGGGAAAAAGAGTCGTCCGTGCGGCGCTTGGGTGCTTTGCATCCAGTAAAGCAGCGCGCCCAACATCAACACAACCCACGCGAACAGAATCGCGAATTGCGAATTTTGAATTGCGAATTTTGAATTGCGAATTCCCAACACCCAACCAATCGCGCCGAGCGCGACGAAAATTTCAATCACGGTGTACACGATTGGCAATGCACGAATATTTCCCCAGCCGAACCCGACCCAGAAGGTCTCCCACACTTCGCGCAACTGCACCAGCAATTGATCGAACGACATTGGCGCGGCGCGCACGTGGAAGATTTCACTCATTCGCGCCGTGCCGGTCAATTCTCCGTACAGCACCAAGTTGCGCGCGTACCACCATCCGGCGACAAGTAAAAAGGAAAAAGTGAAAAGTAAAAAGCGAAAAACGATTTCTGACCGCTGACCGCTGACCGCCGATGGCTGATCGCTGATGGCTGATGGCTTGAAAATTTGCCACACGAATACAAGTGCTCCCAACGCGGACAGTCCCAAGCCACTCACTTTCGCCAGCGCCGCAAGTCCGCACACGACGCCAAGCGCGAACGCGGCGCGCTGGCTGACCGCTGACCGCTGACTGCTGACCGCTATCAGCCAAAGTGACAACGCGCTCAGCGCGACGATCGTACTATCGTTGCTCACCGCGCTGCTGATGAAAAGAAATTGTGGAACGAATGCGACAATCGCCGCTGCGCTTGCCGCGAGAAATTTTTCTCGGTTGTCATTGCGAGGACGGTTTTTGTCCGAAGCAATCTCCAAATCGCGGATCGGGGATTGCTTCGCGGAGTTTACACTGAGCGAAGCGAACGTGCTCGCAATGACAGTTCGCGCGAGCAAGTACGTAAACAACACTGCGAGCGCGCCCGTCAGCACCGAAAGTAATCGCGCGAGATGAATCGCCAACACGGCGCCGCGATACGGAAAACTTTCGAGCGACGTGTGAATGAAAAGATTCTTGTTATCGTTGACGATGCCGGGCACATCATAACCGTAATGCGGATTCTCCCAAACGATGCTGGGAAAATCGGACGTGTCAATCCAAAACGTCCCGCCCGCCGCGAGCAAATAGTACAACGGCGGCTGACTCCCCTCTTGCCGCGCGAGATGCGTCAGCGGTTCGGCTTGCACCGGCAAACCGCGCCCGGTCGCGATATGCTGCACAAACGCGAAATGCCACTGCTCGTCCGGCGCTTCGAAGAGCGGCGTCGTCACACTGTAAACGATCCCCAGCGCGACGAATAATGTCAAGACGATGGCGATCTCGCGATGCGCGCCAAGTGTCTGTCGAATCATCACCGAGCGACCTCGCACAGCGGCACACGATTTTGCGGAAATGCTTTGCCGTGCGCATCGAGAACAATCAAACGCTCGTGTGTCTGCGAATCGTACATTCCGATATGCACGAAATATTTTCCCGCTGGCGCGTCCGCCGGAAGTACCAACACGTACTCGTCCACGATGACCTGATCCGCTTGCCACTCGAGCGTCGGATACGTTCCGTTGACTGGCGCGTTGTCTTGCTGGCTCCACAACTTGCCATCGGCATCGTACAAATGCACGAACACCGTCGCCGCGCGCGCGGGACGCGCGAGCGCGTGCCAGTACAACGTCACGCGGAAAACGTTCGCCGCCCGCGCGTCACAATCGAACGCGCGCAACCGAATTTGCCCCGCCAGCGTCGCGTCCACCGGTTGCGCCTCGCGCAGCGCGATGGACGCCGGCGCATAAAGCACCAGGCGCAAACCGCGCGGTTCAATCACACTGATTTGACGCGCGTGGCGGCGCAGCCACATTTCGACCAAGCCCTCGGTGTCCCACGTCGAGTACGGCGCGGCTTGAAACCACACGCGCGCGTACTTGGTCGTCACGCGTTGCATATCGGCGTCAATCTCCGCCGCCGTCGCGAAACTCGAACGCGGCAACAACACGCGCGGCACACGATCTTGCAAATAGTACGGCAGCGCGGGATCCGGATAGTTTTGCAAGACGACGTCGCCGGGCTGCGCCTGATCGTCAAGTGTTTGCACAAAGGTACGCCAATCCGGGCTGCGCGCAAATTCGGGTACGTGAAAATAGTTGTTGAGCGCGTAGCCATCGGCGAGCAAAATGAACGCGGCGGCGGCAAGCGCGATCCAGCGACGTCCCGGCACATCCCAGAAATTCGTGAGACCGCGCGCGACCATCAGCGAGAACGCGGCGGAAATGTACAGAATGTATCGCTCGTCGAACAATGGAAAACGGACGAGTGAATAAGCGAAGAACGCGCCCATCGGCGCGCCGAGAAAAATCGCCAACGCGATGCGCGCCGCGCCTTCGGTCGCATTGCGCGCGAACGCGCCGTACAGAAAAATCGCGAGAAAGCCAAGCGAGAGCCAGATGCCGATCGTCGGATCGACCCAGGCGGGCGCCATCCGCGTATCGGTGCGTCCCACAGTGAACGTGACGAGCGCGCGCTGACACATTTCCAGCAGCGACGACGCCGGAATAAAATCGGAATGAAAAGTCGTCAGCAAGGGAAATGCCACGCTCACCCAGGGCAGGAACAGGATCACCACCGCACTTGCGGCAAGCGCGAAACGAATGGTGGTGCGAAAATCAATCTGCCGCGTCACAATCCACACCATCCAGAGAATCCCTTGCGCGAGCAAGATGAACGCGAAGAAATAGTGAAAGTACAATCCGACCGCGCTGGCGACAATGTACGCCACCCAGTGCGACCGCCGCGCACCGGACTCGAGGCGCAGAAATAGATTGAACGAGACAAGCGTCATCGCGGTGAGCGCGGAGTACATATAAACATCTTGCGCGTCCCAGATCAGAAACGGATTGAGCGCGATCAATGCCGCGCCGAGCAACGCGATCTGCCGCCGACGCGGAAAGAGTTGTTTGCCTAGCGCGTACGTGAGCGCAACACTCAAGACGCCGACGAAAATAGCGGGAAAGCGCACGGCGAGTTCCGAGATGCCGACTGCCAACATCCAAAAGTGCAAAATGAGAAAGTAAAGCGGCATGTGCGGATCGCTCGTGATAAACACGCGCACGATGGCTTGCGGGTCTTGCCGCGCGAGCAACAGACTGGTCGCTTCATCCGCGCGCAATGACATTTCACCCGCGCGATAAAATCGCAACGCGGTAGCAACCAAAAGAATCGCGAGCGATAGCCAGCGCGCGCGCGTCATCGTCCGACTCCGCGCGAAATAATCTCGATATGATCGCTCGCGCCGACCGGCAAGCGCTCGCCGGTCTCCGCGCGGTACAATCCGACGATCATACGTGCCACGATTGTTCCCGGCGGCAACGCGAGCGCGTAATCATCGCGCAGCTGTTCCCCCGCGTCCCACAACGACGTGGGATACGGTCGCGGCGGACGATCCGCTTGCGCGATGATTTTGCCGTTCGCGTCGAGCGCGTGGATGAACACAGTATAATCGCGATCGGGCGCGACGCGCGCGCGCCAATACAAGGTCAGTTCAAGCGCATTTTGATTCGCACTGACGTCGTAGCCGAGCAATTCGATTTGATCCGCAAAATTCGCGTTGACGCGCGCGCGCGGATCGAACGCGGCGCGCTCCACGTCGCGCGGCGCGATTTTGATCGCGGTCAACTTGACATGGCTTTCCTCGCTCCCCGCGAGTGGCAATCGCTCACCCGGCTTGCCGACCGGATACGCGCCGACTTGGATCTCGTACTTGCCCGGCGGCGCATCCGGGGCAATCGGAATCGCGACGACATCGCGCAGCGCATCGCCCGGTTTCCAGTACACCGTCGGAAACGCGCCGCGCGCCGGAATCACGTCCGCGCCGCCCGCGCTGCGATCGTCCGCGCCGATCAAATGCACGAACACGCGGTACGATTCAGCCATCGGCGCGCGCGCGCGCCAGTACAGCGCGACGCGCAAGGTATCGCCCGGTTTCACCGCGCGCGCGTCGAGATCATAGCCCAGCAATTCGAATTGATCCGCGAACGTCGCGTTCACCGGGTGTGCGATGCGCGTCAGCTCGTTGGACGATAACAGCGATGGGCGCGCGTACGCGGGGAGCGTGTAGGCGAACGGAACGTAGAGCGCGAGAAGAAAAAATGAGCCAATGAGCCAATGAGCCAATGAGCCAAAACGTGAGGCGAGAGGCGAGAGGCGAGAGGCATGTTGCGCGAGAGTATTCAGTCCCAAGCCGAAAAAGAGTGCGATGACGCTGATCGCGGGGAAGAGATAACGTCCCTGGTCGGCACCGGTGGTTGTGCGGATGAATTGAATTTGCGCGACGAGAATGAACGCCAGCCACGCGCTGAGAAGGAGAAGCGAATTGCGAATTGCGAATTGCCGCGCCGCGTTGCGAATTGCGAAAACGATCATCCCGATAAAAGCAAGCAGTGCCATTGCTCCAAGCACGATCAACAGCGCGGGCGCAAAATCGCCGGGGGTTGGTCCACCCCAAAACGTTTGCCACAACCAGGGCAGCGAAATCTGAAACAACTCGGGGAAGGTAAGTTCGCCCGCGCGCGGAAAAATCGCGGATGCGATCATCAGCCGATACGCCAACGGATCGCCGTAGAGCATTTGGTTGCGAGCGAACCACCACCCGCAGATGAGCGCGATGAGCGCGAGCATCACTGCGTTGCTGATGATCGCGAGACGCGCATCGCGCTTGCGCCACGCGGCGATGATGAGCACAAGCATCGAGAAAGGAATCAAGCCCAGCGCGGTCGTCTTGGTCAAGATTCCCAAGCCGATCAGCACACCGAGAAGCGCGGCGGAACGTGTCATTGCGAGGAGGCGTCCTGAGCGGAATCGGAGCGAAGCGGAGATGGAGTCGAAGGATGCCGACGAAGCAATCTCCAAAGTGCGATTTGGAGATTGCTTCGCTTCGCTCGCAATGACAGCGCCGGACGCGGTTTCGCCAGTGAGCAAGCGAACCCACAGCAGCACCACAAGCGACGAAAATGCGGCGAGCATCGCGTCGTTCGAGACGAGCGCGCTCGCGAAAAGAAAACTGGGATTGAACGCGACGATGGCGGCAGCGGCAATTGCCAATTGATAATTGACAATTGACAATTGTCTGGCGATCCCAAACGTTGCAGCGACCGTGATCGCGCCAAACAAAATCGAAAGCAGACGCGCGAGATGAACGGCAAGCGTCGTGCGCGTGTACGGAAAATTCTCGGACTCGGTGTGATAGTAGATGTTGCGACCGCAGCAGGATGGATCGCCTACAAACGTCGCGGCATAGTTACGCCACAAACGTTGCTCGTAATCGGACGTATCAATCGGCGCGAGGACGAGCGCGACGAGCGAATAGTACAGCGGCGGCTGCCATCCTTGGTGACCGGCAATCCCGCCCCCGGGCTCGAAAAGTTGCACCGGCAGTGCGCCGTGATCCGCAATGAATTTGGCGTAGCGAAAATGATTGTCCTCGTCGGGTCCTTCGAACAACGGGAGGATGATCGAATAGAACAGTGCGAGCGCGACAAAGACGCCGAGCAGGATGATCAGCGGCTTGTCTCTGCGATCTCGATTCGATTGCATTTCAGAATTATCTTTGCGTGCCAATTTCGAATTGTCCCAGATCGATCACATCGTCCGGCGATGACGCGCCGTTGGCGTAGATCACTGGCAAACGTTCCAGGTCTGGATAATGATACATTCCCACAATGACAATATATTTTCCGGGCTGGAGATCGGGTGGATGGATCGATCGGGAAACAGAATGCTGACACATCGGACAAAACAAAGCGGGCAATCGGATTGCCCGCTCATTTTCTACGCGTTGCCGCGTTTTTGCAAATTCGGATCGTCCGGGTCCACCAGCGGCGGCGCGCTGCCGAGCAAGCCGAAACGTTTGCGAAAGAGAAAGAACAAATTGTAAAAGCCGTCGCGCCAAATTCGCAATTTGCTGACGCCGTGCCGTTCTTTGTAGTAAATCGGCAACTCGTTGGCGCGAATGATTTTTTTCTTCGACATCGCTTCGAGTTTGAGTTCTTCCGAAAATGCCATCCCGTCACTCGTCAGACTGAGGTGCATCAACACCCAGCGACGGAAGACCCACATTCCTGATTGCGAATCGCGCACGCGAAACCAAAACAGAATCCAGATGAAGAAATTCAGCACGTCGTTGCCAAAGACGCGCAACCAGTTGCTGGGTTTATCTTTGTGTCCGGTGCGATCGCACGTGATGAAATCGAATCCCTCGTCAATCATCACGTCGAGCAGGATCGGGATGAAATTGCGCGGGTAGGTGCCGTCGGCGTCCATCGTGACGATGATGTCGCCGGTGGCGGCGCGCAAGCCGGTTTTGTACGCCGCGCCGTACCCTTGCCTGGTCTCGCGGATCACGCGCGCGCCAAAGCGTTGCGCCACCTCCGCCGTGCGATCGGTCGAGTTGTTGTCTACCGCGATCACTTCGTCTACGATGTTCAGATCGAGATCACGATAGACTTCGGGCAAGCCGTGTTCTTCATTGTAACACGGCATCACGAGTGAGATGCGATGGTTTTTGTACATTACGGTGTGAGCGCTCCGCGCAGTTGGGTTTCGAGTTCGGTTTCGGTGACACGCCCGGCTTTTTTCCAGACGACTTTGCCGGTTGGGTCGAGCAAGAAAAAGTGCGGCTGGGCAAGATAACCCAGGCGATCTTTCGCATTCTTGGTCGCGGCGTTGTCAATATCAAGATAGATGAAATCTACGCAGTTACCATACTTGGATTCGAGTCCGTGCACGACGGACGTAAGCGCGCGGCAGGTCGGTCACCACACCGCGTAAAACTCGACGAGTTTCGGTTTCCCGGCTTGATCGAGTTTCTTCGGGTCGTCGGAGCGGAAATCGTTGCCGGGCACTGCATACGTGGCTGGGCACGCTGTGACACCGGAAGCCGCTGGCGCCGTCGGCGGAATCGCCGGTGGCTTGGTCGGCGGCGGTGGCGTTGGCGTGGCGGGTACCGCGCACGCGGCGAGAATGAGCGCGAGCGCGCCGATCAGAAATCGAAATCGAATCATGCGTAGACCCTTTCTGATTCTGCATACGAAACGATGGAAACCTCAGTATGCAAATTTTTCACGCGACAAACCAAATCAACGAGACGATCTGTGACTGCCCCAATCGTGAACGGCTCACGACAATTATCGCAAATTTGCGCGGGGACCTGTTTGACCAGAACTGCCGTGTCGGCAAAAATAAAAGGAATCGTGGTAATCCCCGCCGAAAGATGTCCGCCACACAGCGGACAACGTCCATTATTTTCTTGATCGCCAATCATGGCTCCACTCTACAACTTCACCTGATAACTTTCAACCGGGCGCGGCGCGGCTTGCATTACGTCGGGCGAAAGCCCGTGCCGCAACTGCGCCCATTTCAGAGTTGCCCACTCTTTCAGAATGACCGGATACATCAACGGATTGAACAAAATGTTGACGGTCATAAAACACTCGTACGTGCAAAAACATTTCGTCTTGGAAATCCACGCGCGCACGTCGTCTGCTTTTTGGTTGCGCCAGATTTTCTTGAAATCGTAATCGAAATCGCGCACATTGCCAAGAACCTGGTCTTCGCCCATCTGCTCGCACGCGAGCACGTCGCCGTTCGAAAACATATTGCCGCCGAGCGTCCCAGCGTAGCACGGGATCACGAACCGGCGTTCCTTCACCATTTGCGAAATCAATTTCGGGCGGATGATGCGCTTGGCATTGATGAAATCGCCAAAGGGTAATTTGTAATAGCCCGATAATTCGCGCGCTTTGTTTTCGCGCTCCAGGCGATAGTGGAAATCGAGATAGTTGTCAATGTCGAACTGATTCGCCTGCGGATCGATCGGCGGCGTGTACTTGGCGGCAGGATCTTTCGGTCCGCCGCGCATCAACAACGTGAACACGGTGTTGACGCCGACGTGCGTTTTAAGGTAATCGTAGAGTTCGTTCAGTTTCGCGTGATTGTACGCGCTGACCGAAATTTGAATGCACGCCGAAAAATTCTTGTAATGCTTTTCGAGCACGCGCAATTCGCGATACGTCCGGATCGCGCGGTCGAACAAACCCTTGAATCCGCGAATTCTATCGTGATCCTCGCCGATGCCGTCAATCGAAATGTCAATGTGCAGATCGAGATCGGGGCAGGCGTCGAGCATTGCGCGCGTGCCGTCCACGACGCGGCTGGTGAGCGATCCGTTCGTCGGGATGCCGACGTTCGGCGCGTGGTTGTTCTTGTGAAAAATTTTGACGATCTCCGGCAAATCTTTTCGCAGAAACGGTTCGCCGCCGGTCGGCGTGAAGAAAATCATATCGTCCATCGAGCGGCTGACTTTTTCGATTTCGTCAATCGTCAGTTCGCCGATATGCCGTTCGTGCGAGCCGAGCAAGCAGTGCCCGCACCGCGCGTTGCAGTTCTTGGTCACGAACAACACAAAATATAGGGGCGACGCGCCGCGCTTGGAAAGAATGCGCGGCGCGAATTTCAGATAGTTCAGCAGAGACATTCGATATTCCTTCTGGTCTCGTTATTGCAATTTTCGATTTTCGATTTCAGATTGTAGATTTGCCGCGTGTATGGTGTCGCCTACCCACGCGGCATCTTCCGCGCTCAATTCCGCGAGCGCTTGCGCGTAATCGAGCAAGCGTTCATAGCCGACAAGATCAAAGCACGCGTCGAGCGCGGCTTGCAGATCGAGTGGCACATCGGGATCAGGCGATAACAGCGGCACCGGTACGGTCGGCAATTTATCGCGCAGTTGAATTGGATAGACCTGGGTTTTCGGGCGGCGCGTCGCGCGCGAGAGAAAGACGTAGTACGCCGCGCGCGGCAATTCGCCGACGAGTTCGATGCGTTGACCGTGTCGCAACAGATCAATTTCGAGCAGATGCGTGTCGGTCGCCAGAATCGCAGCGCGCTTGGCGTCGTATTCCAGGTATCCTTTGCCGCGTTTGTTTTCCGGCGAAAGAATTTCGATCACCGTTACGAGTCGCCGCTCCGCCACGTCGCGAATCTCGATCGCGAGATAAGGCATTGGCTCCGGTTCTGGTGGCGGATTTTCCAACTCGAATGGCGGCGCGATGGCAGTTGTCCATGTTGTGTCTGGCACGATATATGCTTCGCGCGTTTGCTTGACAATGTGAACATCCGGATAAAATGTCCGGGTGACGTTGAGCACGGGATGCTCAATCGTGTAACGCTTGGCAAGCAGCGCGACGTATTTGGGTTTCAGGCGCGGCAACAATTGGCTACGAATCGCGCCAGCAAACGTGCTGTGAAATTCTTGCCACATCTCGCCTTCGAGAAATGGATCCATACCGGGAAAGGGAGAAGGCATAGCAACTCTCATCAAGCCGGCACAAGAGTTTTCAAAAACTCTCCACCCAATGGCACAGGAATTGAGCGCGATTCCTTGCGTGCTGTTTCTAACCAAAGTTCCATTGCCACTTTGATCTCGGCAAGGGCTTGTTCTTCTGATTCTCCAAAAGCCGAACAGCCCGGCAACTCGGGTACGGTGGCAATATATCCTTCGTCTTCTTCGCTGTAGAAAATTTCGATTGCATATTTCGATGACATCTAGTCCTCCCACAATCGGTGTTGCTCAACCAGCCGCAAGAACTGTTTGACTTGGTATGGCTTGGTTTTTCCTTTGGCGTTTTGAAAATTGAGCAAGTCCCGCACGCCCGGTCTCACGTAGATGCGGTGGCTTCCCTTGCCGCCGCGAAAAGTGAAACCGAAAATTTCAGCCGCACGACATATTTCGTCGAAGCGAATGTTCTTTGGATTTCGTTTGAGAGATTCGTAAAGCTCGCGCTTGTTCAAGGGGTTTCCCCACCCAACAATCAGTACTGCGTTCCGCGCGCAAACAAAACTACCGCTTGCATCATCCCCAATCCTACCGCGATCACATCCAGCGGCTGGAACAGCGCGGCAAGCAACGCAAAGCGCGCGCCGCGTTCACGCGCGAGAAAAAAAAGCCAAGGCAAAAGTAAAAAGTAAAAAGTAAAAAGTAAGAGCGCGCTTGCCGCGAGAAAGATCACATTGAAGAACGCGAGTACGAGCGATGCGAGCGCGAGAAAAATCATCGGCACAGCGAGTTGGTAAAAGCGCGGGACGCTCGTGTAGAACCGCGCAGCGTGACCGCGCTTGCGAAGCCGCATCAACATCAACGCGCGCGCGCGCAGAAAATCGGTTCGCAGGACTTGGCGCGGCGTGTACTGTTTACAGTGCGTCACACTCACGCGCGGATCGAGGACGATGTTGTGTCCCGCCGCCCACGCGCGCTGACCGAACTCGGTGTCTTCGGCGATGCTCGCGCCGCGATAGTTCTCGTCAAAGCCGCCAAGCGCGAGAAATGTTGCGCGGCGGATCGCGGCGACGCTCGTGTAGAACAAGCCGATGCGTTTGCGCGGCATCCGTTCGTACGTAAAGCGCATCCAGAGATTCTTAAAATTGCTCGCAAAATCGTCGAACGGAATTTTGCGATCGAGCAAGCCGACCACGCCCGCGACGCGCGCGTCATCGAAATTCTCCGCGAGCCGCGCGAGCGCGTCGCGCGCAACGATCACGTCGTCGTCGGTGAAAAACAAAATGTCGCCCGTCGCAATTGCCGCGCCGCGATTTTTCGCACGCGCCGCACCGATGTTTTCGTCGGCGCGGATCACGCGGCAAGCGAATCGCCGCGCGATGTCGCCCGTGCCGTCGCTGGACGCGTCGTCCACGACGATGATTTCGGCGGGCGGAAGCGACGAGGCGCGGAGCGATTCCAAACACGCGGGCAGCGTGCGCGCGCCATCGCGCGTGGGGATGACGACGGAAATTTGTGGGCGGTTCATTTGAGCGGGGAGATTATAACACGGGGAGAATCGTTCGTCAAAGACGCGATGGATCCGGTTTTATGGAAACGGGGATCAGAGCATTGGCAAAAATAGAACCCTGTCTGTGGAAAGACAAGGTTCTTGGTGGGGAGAAGGTAACGGTCGGGTTCAGCCGCGTTGCGAAGCGCAGCGGAGCAACGTCGGCTGCAACCCGTTGTTAGCCCGCCATTGCTTCCATATGAAATGATAAAGTGTCTCCATCTTTTATATCGTTCTGCCTGAAAGTCAAACCATCGTCGAGCATTTTACCTGCTGATTTGCTGTAAAGGCGATATACAATTGACCAGCCGTTTTCGAGTTTGCGTGGAAGTTTGAAGGCTTCTATCAACTCGTCTTGAATGTGCCGAACTAAACCATCAAGTGGCACTTCGACAGTATAGCGGTCTCCAGTTCTTGTGATAACCACGTCAACCTTGATAGTTTCTCGCTTTGTGTCTACCATCTTCAAGGAACTAATTGCGGGTTTACCATTTGGTGTCGGAGAACCTGTCAATGACCAATGTGTTAGTGGGAAAAGCAGAGGATTCATTCTTGCCCAATCTGCCGCTTTGTGATTTGCTGGAGAAGAAAGGTCATAGATTTGATAATCAATCATCTTGGCGAGATGAATACAGACATCTGATAACTGGTATGGAATTTCAAACCACCCCAAACAAACTTTCCCACCACTCCAAATGTTAGGGTGAAATATCGGAGTATAGAATTGTACGAAGGGCATACTCATTGGATAATCATCGTGTATTATCATCTCGACTGTGTGATTCTCTGTAAATATAGGCAATAGCGCAAAAGTCACTTGGGCACATTGTCCGCTGGGAGCATTTTCCAACGCCGCACCATGTCTTTGAGTTGAGCAGTGGATTGTTTGACTGAGCGCGTGTGCATCCGAAACCGACGCCGATGT
>Ga0194113_10005728_pt1 | contig 15925 bp, 7 predicted proteins | sample TA2MahC200mmetaG_FD_146193 | JGI IMG/M metagenome (GOLD analysis project Ga0194113, IMG submission 146193) | Freshwater microbial communities from Lake Tanganyika, Tanzania - TA2015017 Mahale Deep Cast 200m | ecosystem: Environmental > Aquatic > Freshwater > Lake | place: Tanzania: Lake... | reverse complement strand
CATTCCGACCGCTGCCTGAAAAGGCTGCCGCACCTGCTGCGGCGCCGGCCGCGCCGGCCCCGTGAGGTTGCCATGATCCGCCACGGCCTGCGCATACTGGTTGCCATGCTGGCGCTCGCCTTTGCCGGCGCGTTCCCGTCATCCGCTGCCGAGAAAAAACCAGACCCCAAGAAAACCCCGGCCAAGGCACCCGCCGCCAATCCGCCGATGGTGGCGCCCACGAAAGCCGCCCTCCCCGCCCCGCCGGCTGCACCCCAATCGGGGGCGTTGACACCCCAAGCTGCCTTTGACCAGGCGGAGGACCTCTACCGATCCGGCGATTGGCCTGCGGCGTTGAAGGCGTTTCAGGATTTCGACAAAAAGTTCCCTTATAGCGGCGCCCGCCCCATCGGCCAATACTATCAGGGCTGGTGCTATTTCAACCTCAAGCGATACGACGAGGCGATCAAGATCCTCAACGGCATGATCACGAACTATAAAGAGGCGCCTATCGTTCCCGAGGCGATCCTCAAGCTCGCCGAATGCTACCGCGAGAAGCGGGATTTCAAGCAGGCCACCCAGTGGTACCGCACCTTTCAGGAAAAATACAAAGACAACCCATTCCTTCCGCAAGCCATCATCGGCGAGGCATGGGTGCTCTACAAAAACGACAACCGCGAGGCCGCCAAGAAAATTATCACCGCCGTCGGCCAACAATACGCCAACAATGCGCAGGCCATCCTCGACGCCACTTTCCTGCTCGGCCAAATCCTGACGGACGAAAAGAAGTTCAACGAAGCGCGGGCGCTGTTTCGGCGCATCGCCGAGCAAAGCAACAACCCCAGCGCCACTGCCGCCCTCTATCAGATGGCAGACTCTTTTTACGAAGCAAAAAATTACACAGATGCCATCAAGTACTTCAAGCGCGTCCAGTCCAAGTCCGCCCTGCTGGCCAACATCGCCACGCAGATCGAGCCGCTCATCACCCGCCGCAATGAACTGCTCCGCGCCGGCGCTGACATCGGCATCGTCACGTCGCAAATCCAGCAGTTGCAGACGCTCGCCAGCCAGATCAACAAGCGCGAAGACCTGCGCGCGGTCGCCCTGTTCCGGATCGCCAACTGTTACCAGGAACTCCGCAAACCCGAACAAGCCACGGTCGTCTATCGCGCCCTCATCGAAAAGTACCCAACCGAAAAAACCACGGAGTATTCCCTCTACGGCCTGATCCAGGCCCTGACCGAAAGCAAACGCCTCACCGAGGCAAACGCCGCGACCGAGCAATTCAAGAAACAATTTCCCCAAAGCAAAATGCTCGACAGCGCCGGTTTTCTGCAGGCTGTCTCCATCTTCGGCACCGGCGATTACAAGGACGCCCTCGAACGATTCCGCAAGTTCCTGACCACCTGCAAAGACCCGCAGATGAAGGAATCCACCGAATTCTACATCGGCGCCTGCCACTACGCGCTGGAAGAGTATCCGAAGGCGCACGAACTGTTCAGTGCATTCCACCAGAAATACCCCAACAGCCAACTCACTCCTGAGGTCCTGTTCCGTCTCGGCCGCTCCAGTTTCGAACTGGCACAGAAAACCGAGAAGCCCGAAGAGATCAAGAAACGACTCGGCGACGCAATCCAATCCTACGAGCAAGTCCGCACCCAACACCCCAAGTACGAATCCCTGCCCGAAGTCATCTTCCAACTCGGTTACCTCTACAGCTACTACGGAGCGCACAATGAGCCTGACGCCTATCCCAAAGCTGTCGGCGCGTTCACTGAGTTCGTCCAGAAATGGCCCAACCAACAATCCGCCAGCAACCGCCCGCTTGCGCCAGAGGCTTGGTACCAGATCGCGCGCGCCAACCTCGCGTCCCGGCAGTTCCAGAAGGCCATTGACGCCTACCTCCAAATCACTGAAAACTTTCCGGACAATGAACTCGCTCCCCACGCCGCCCTCGAAGCCGGTAGCGCCTACTACGACCTGAAGAAACCCGAGGAAGGTCTCGCTGCCCTGCGCGCCTACGTCGAGAAATATCCCAACCACATCAAACTCGGCGATGTCCTCTTTGCCGTCGCCGCCCAACTGGAACACACCCAGACGTCCGAGGCGAAAGACCTTTACAAGGACCTCGTCGAACGCACCGCCAAGGCGGATCCCACGAATCGCAACGCATGGCTCAATCCCGCCATCGAATCCCAACGCCGGCTCGTCAACCTCCACGAAGCCGCCAACGAAGTTCCCGCCGCCATCGCCAGTTGCGAGAAATTCCTCACTCATTTCGCAGACGAATCCATTGCCGTTCGCGAAATCATCGCACGGCTCTCCTCGCTCTACCGCAAGGCCAAACTCATCAAGGAAGGCTACGCCCATTTGGAGAAGCTGGCCGAAAACACCAAGAACGCCGCCTTCCGCATTGCGACGGCCACCGGCATCATCGAACTCGCCCTCTCCGAAAGGGATTATCCGCGCGCCGCCGCCGCCGCCAGCAAGCTGCTCGAAGATCCGGAAAAAGACCGTCTCCCCGCCGTTACCTACGTCGCTCTCGGCAACACCTTCCTGAAAACCGACAAACCCGATCTGGCACGCGACGTTTTCCAAAAAACACTCAAGCTTTACCCAAACGACAAGAACGCTGAGCCGCTCGCCAATCTGGGCCTTGCCCAAGCGCTGCTTGCGCTCAAGGACTTTGACGGCGCGGAGGTCGCTTTTAACAAGCAGATGCCTCCCAATCCAACCGATGCCGCCCCGGAAGCAATCATCGGTCTTGCAAAGATCTACGAGGAAAAAGGCCGCGACAAGCCTGCGACTGACCCGATTAACGTCAAGGCCGTCCAGTTCTACCAACTCGTCGCCAAAAGCGGACGGCGCGACCTGAAGAATGAAGCCTTCTATCACTTGGGCATGTTTTTCTACAATAATAACGAAAAGAAAGCCGCCCTCCCCTTCCTGATGCAACTATTCTCCGCCTCGGAACCCATCGCCGAAGAAGGATCATTCCGCACCGCTGAATGCCACGAGGCGCTGGGCAACCCGACGGCCGCGCTGACCGCTTACAGGATCTATCTGCGACGATACCCCAACGGCAAATTCAAGGTTGAAGCCAATAATAAAATAGGCGAACTTACGCCCAAGGTGCAAACGAAGACCCCATGAACATCATCCCGGAAAAAATCATCGGTTGGACGTCGGGGTTGACCGCGTGGGTGCGCAACCACGTTATCACCCGAAATTTCATGAGTTGGTTGATGGGCTTGACCATGTGGATGCGCTATCTGGTGATCGCCCTCATCTTTCACGGCGCACTCCTCTTCGGTTTGGCCACCGTCAAAATCGCCGTGGCGATCCCCACCATCATTGCCACCTTCACCAGCGACGCGCCGCCTCCACCGACCCGGGTCATTGACGACATTGATCCTTTCGCCGCCCTCCGCGACTTCGACTACAGCGGCCCGACGCTCGGCGGCGGCGGCGGCACGCCCGGCAAAGGCCCCGGCGGCATCCCCACCGCTGCCGGCACAACGCCAACGGAATATACCGCCTCCGTGCTCACAAAAGATGCCGCTGTCGGAGATAAGACCGTTGGCGAAGTGATCGGCGTGGACGTTGGCAATGTCGCCGGTGCCGTCGCCCGTCTGCAAGGCGGACCGGGCAGCATTGGCGCCCCCACCATGGGACTCGGCGAAGGCCGATTCGGCACCAGCGGTGTCCGCGGTCCCGGCGGCGGCGGTTTCGGCCAGCGTATCGGACCGATGCGCTCTAAACGCATCTCCACAGCAGGCAGTTCCGGCGAGGCGGAGCGAGCGGTGCTCGCGGCATTGCGCTGGTTGAAAAACGCGCAAAAACCAAATGGCAGTTGGGAAACCAAAAATCCAACCGCGATCACCGCGCTGGCGACTCTCGCGTTTCTCGGCCACGGCCACACACCCGATGATCCGGAGTTCGGGCAGACGTTGATGAAAGCCTTCCAGTACCTCGTTGCCCGGGGACCTCAAAACAACATGTACGAACACGCGATCCTGACCTATGCGCTGGCGGAAGGCTACGGCATGACACAGTCGCCCGCCCTCAAGGCGCCGCTCCAGAAATGCGTGGATGTCCTGATCAAATCCCAGGAAGTCCCAAAAGACGACCCGCTCCACACCGGCGGCTGGCGCTACAATCAAAGCTCGAAGGATTCCGACACTTCCGTGGCTGGTTGGTGCGTCCAAGCCCTCGAAGCCGCCAAGCTGGCCGGCATCAATGTGCCGCCCGCCGTCTTTGAAAGCGCCTCGCAATTTCTCTGGAACATGTACAGCAACGGTTCGTTCGGTTACAGCGCACCCGGCGGATTCCGCCTCGGAACCACTGCCATCGGCGTTTTGTGCCAGGCATTCATGGGACAAGGCGGCGACCCGCGCATCAAGCAGTCCCTCGACAAAATCCGGAACGAGAAGTTCGAGTGGGACAAGGACAAAGGCTGGACCGTCTATACGTGGTATTACCAGACACAAGCCTGCTTCCAAGGCGGCGGCTCCTACTGGGAGACGTGGAACAACAGCTTCCGCGACGCTCTCATCCGCAAACAGGCTGCCGACGGCCACTGGCCTCTGCCGCCGCAAAGCAAGGAAGAATACGGTTTGGCTTACACAACCGCCCTCTGCACCCTGATGCTGGAAGTCTATTACCGTTACCTGCCGACCTACCAGTCCATTGAGCAAAAACAACTGGAAGGCAAACCCGGCTCCGCACCGGTGGCGCCCAAGCGGTGATTGGATCAATCTATCGTTCCCGAAGCAGCAACCGCAGGATAATCAGATCCTCAGCCGCCAGGTAGTCCCAAACCCTGCCCAATACTCAACACCGCTCCGCACAATCCCGACGTAACCCGCGCCAATGCCTTGTAGTCCACCTTGTCAGGCGTATCCGTCGCCTCGTGGTAGTGCGGATAACGATATGGCGCAGTGTCCGTCACCATGAACGCGCGGTAGCCCTCGTGCCAGAAGGAACCGTGGTCGCTCCAGTCAATTCCGGGCACCGACGCAAATGTGGCGCAGCATTCGACCGGGAAATCCGAATGCGCAGCGAACGCGCGCAACGCCTCGTGCATCACGCCACGCGATTTGAAGTTCGAAATGAACGCGATAAAGTTGCCCCGGTTCGGATAAAACAATCCGAACGGGAACGGATACCGCTGACTGCCGGGCGCGTCGCTGTACCAGCCCATCGTCTCCAGCGCAATCATCACGCGGACATCATCGCCGCGCTCCCGGCAGGCGCGCGCATAAACACGGCTCCCCTGGCGCGGCGTCTTGAAAAAGGGCGGTTCTTCGTTCACGAATGCAACAAACCGAAGGGTGCGCTTCGTGGTCTGGCCGGCAAAGAAACGTGAAAGCTCCAGCAGCGAAGCGACGGCGCTGGCATTGTCGTTCGCGCCCGGACTGCCTGCGACGGAATCGTAGTGCGCGCCGATGACGATGATCTCGCTGTTGCCGGGCCGCGCGACTTCAAGGTTCTCGCAACCATCTCCACCGTCTTGGCGGACAACGTGATAACCCTGCGCCCGCCAGACGTTTTCGATATAGTCAGCGGCAAGCGCAAGCGAGCCGGGCCGAAACACGCTGCGTTCGCCGATATCGCCGGCGAGCGCCTGGACGTGGGCGCGAAGCGCGTCGGCGGAAATGACAGGCGGCGTCATGATGCGTTGCCCCGGATCGGGCCGCACGCACATGTACCACAGCCCGGCGGCGAGAACGAGCAGGATCGCGCCGGCGCGGAGCGCACCGTTGCGGGTGATGAGTTTCAACGATTATTTCGGAGAAGCGTCGGCAGCGAGGTCGCCGAGTGCGTATTGAATGCCATCAAGCAGGAATTGCAGGACCGCCGGTTCCTGAAAGACGTTGGCGGCGTGGCCGAGCGAGTTGTAGAAGACGCGGCCTTTGCCTTCCTTCTTGATCCAGGCGACGGCGTAATCGTTGTCGGCGCGCGGGGCCTTGATGTTGACTTTGCCGGTGGCTTCATCGGCGAGATCAAGGCTCAGCAGGACGAGACGGTCAGCGCGGGTGTACGGCTCTTTGAACTGATAGATCTCGTCCTTGAGCTTGAATCCTTTTCCGCCAAATGCCTTCGTCAACGTGTGGTGTGGCTCGTCAATCTTGAACGCCCACGTGCCACCGCCACCCCACGGATGGCCGCAAAACAAGCCGCCCATCATCATTGCGCCGTCGGGCCACTCGTAGAAGTTGTCGGTCGCGGCATGGATGCCGACGATGCCTTTGCCGCCGCGCACAAACGCGAGCAGGGCTTTTTGTTGCGCATCGGAAAGCGTGAGGCGGGTGGTGTTGTTGAGGACGACAGCATCGTATTTGTTGAGGTTGGCCGCCTCGAACACCTCGTACTCGCGGGCGATGTCAGCGGTGTACGCGCCGGTCTTGGCGCCCATCAACTCGATGGCCTTGTTGCCGCCGGCGATGCCGTTGCCGTGAAAGAAACCTTCGCAACGCCAGAAGACGAGGATCTTGCGGGCGCTCTTCGGCGTCGCGGTCGCCGTGACGGGCAACGCGGCTTCGATTTTCGCAAGATCATCGGCGGAAAGTTCCGGCACCTTGGTCTTGTCGGGCGGCGGTTTTGGGGCCGCTTTCTTCTGTTGTGCCGCCGTGCCGAGGATCAACGCAAGAACGCATAGGCCGATGCTGAGTGCTGTTTTCATCGTGGGATTCTCCTGTGGTTGTTCATTTGTTGTGACTGAAATGGAAATACAGCGCGGCTTCGTATTTGCCGTTGGCGCGCGTGGGCTGGCCTTGTGGGCCGGTCTTGTCGGGGTCGTGGAATTTGTTGCCGATGGGCGGAATGGCGTGAAGGAAGGAAATGTCGCCGGGCGGATACGGCACGGCCACGCGGCGGGACTCGACGCTGCCGGCGTCGGTGCCGAGCTTGGGCGTGTACAGGCGATGGAACAGGTTTTCGGTGGGCGTGGTGATGGTGATGTCGCCTTGCGTGGTGGTCAGGCGCAACCAGTGCCCACCGGCGAAGCAGCCTTTGAACTCCGGATATTTCCACGACGCGCCGGGCACCGGATCGTTGTAGGCGACGTCAAACACGCCCAGTTCAGGGCCGGCGAGGCGATTTTTATAAACGCGGTACGGTCCTTGTCCGAGCCAGCGTTTGGAGCGCATCGAAGATTCGGCGCAATCGAAACTGATGCCGTGGTAGTCAAAAAAACCTCGCAGTGGATAACAATACTTCAATTCAAGGACGCCGTTGGGCTGGATGCGCCACCGTAACGACTCAAAGCCGCTCCCCTGTTTTAGCTCGATAATGTAGTCGTCGCCTTCGCGCTGGTGCACAACGGTCGTGTAGTACGGATTGTAAGGACCGGATCTTTCGAGTTTGCCGTCGCTGACCAGTCGGGGACCGTTGCCAAAATTGAAGGTCTGTTTGTCGGTGGCGACATTGAGCAGGCGGGCATCCTCGGCGCTGAACGTGAAACGCATCACGCCGGCTGTGACAAGGATGCGGTTGCCGGTTTGCTGCGCGCCGACGGCGCCTTTGCCCGGCGGAGGCAAAACGTTGGACAACTCGCGCGCGCTCCGGACCGGCCAGACCCACGTCCAAACGGAGTCGCCGTTCGGCGCCAGCGCCTCCAACGACACGGCGTCGCCGCTGCGCCAGTTGCCGGGCAACGGAATCCGCATGGTGGCGTCGTGGCCCGGTTTGGCATCGGGACCGATCAGGCGGCCGGAGTTGATGACTTTCGGCAGGGCGGCATCGCCGGGCAAGGGAAACTTCAGCAAACGCCACCGGAACCGGCACGATTTCAGATTGGTGAAATCGTAGCGGTTCCCCAGGGCCACTACAAAGTTCGGCTCTTTCGAAACCACGCGCGCGTGGATGGGCGACCAGAGTTTGCGGATGGTGTAAAAGCTGCCTTCCTTTTCGCGGCGTGGCCCGACGATGCCGTCCGGCCCCCAGTTGCCCGCGCAGTCAATCTTGTTTCCCCTGTCGGTGCGCACCACTCCTTCGTCGAGGAACGCCCAGAGGAATCCGCCAAGGCACGTCTGGTTGGTCCGCATCGCGTTCCAGTAGTCCTCAAGCCCGGCGCCGGCGCCGCCATCGTAAAGGCCGTGCAGGAATTCCGTCGGCATGTAGAGGTCAGGTCCCGCGCAGGCGGCAAGATGGTTGGAATAGACCTGGTAGTGGGCCGTGTTGATGCCGCGGAAGTTGGACCAGGGATGCAACACCGCGCGTTGTTGGGGGTCCCACTTCGCAAACTCGTCGTCCAACTCCGTGTTCCAGCCGCCCTCGTTGCCGTTGTCCCAGAAAATGACGCTCGGATGATTCACATCGCGCCGAACCATCTCGCCGACCAGTTGGCGCCCGATGCCGGTGTCGTATTTCTTTTGCCAGCCGCCAAGTTCGTCGAGCACGTAGAGACCGAGTTCGTCGCAAGCATCAAGGAAATGCGCGTCCGGCGGATAATGCGACATCCGCACGGCGTTCATGTTCATTTCCTTGAGCAGCTTGACGTCGTCGCGGCTGATTGTCTCGCTCGTCGTGCGGCCCGATTCCGGCCAGAAACTGTGTCGGCAACAACCTTTCAACCGGACGCGCTGGCCATTGATGAACAAGCCTTCGCCGGGCCGCGCCTCGACGGTGCGGAATCCGAACCGCTGTGTGATTGTGTGCAACACCGCGTCGCCTTTCTTCAGCGACACCTTCACGCGGTACAGGTGCGGCGTCTCCGCCGTCCAATTCCGCTGGCCTTTGGCTTGCGTCGTCAACACGACCGGCGATTTGCCGATGGCTGCGCTGAACTCCGCGCCGAGTCCTTCGATGTGCGCCGTGACGCGCTCAGCGCCGAGCGGTTTGCCCCCGATGAAAACGTCCATCGCAAACGAACCGTTGGCGCGCGCGTCAATCGCCACACGCTCGATGTGCTGCCGGGGCATCGCCTTCAGCCAGACCGGGCGAAAGATGCCGCCGAAGACCCAGTAGTCGCCGTGGCGCTCGGCAATGGTGACGCTGTCGTTGGTGGAGATTTTGCTGACGGTGACTTCGAGCCTGTTTGTCCTGCCCGGTTTCAGCAACGCCGTCACATCGTGCTCGAACCGGTAGAACGCCCCGCAATGGCGCGGCCCGGCGGACCTGCCGTTCACAAACACCTCGGCATCGGTCATCACGCCGTCGAACACAAGATGCACCACTTTGTCGCGCCATGACGCCGGCACGACGAAATGATGGCGGTACTTGCCCTGCTCGTTGGTTTCCTTGGCGGCGCGACCGTAGGCGTAGTTGCCAAAGCCGTGAAGTTCCCAGCAACTCGGCACGGGAATCTTGCTCCACGAGTTGCTTTTCCGCCCTCCCGTGCAGAAGAACTCCCACGCAATGGCGTCATCCTTGCCTTTGCCGGACAAATACTGCACCTGTGTTTCGATGTCCGCCACGGCAGCGGAGACAACCAGCAGGATCATGACTGACCAAAGTTTCATCGCGCCGTAGCTTACCGCAAAGGAAGGCAAAATCCAAAGTGAACTTTTTGGCCTGGAAGAAACGGCGATCATGAGGATATCAGAACCCGATATAGGTTCGCCCTGCGGTGAATGGCGAGTGACAAAGCGGAGAATTTTCAGTATTTGTATCGTACAACTCATGAACACATCGCATTTCCTGTTTGCTGTGGCGCTTGGTTGTGTCTTTGGCATACCAAACGCCTTCCCTGTTGCTGAGCAAAAACCGAACATTGTCGTCATTCTCTGCGACAATCTTGGCACCGGCGATATCGCCTGTTTCTATCCGGGCACGAAGCATCGAACGCCGAACCTCGACCGGATGGCGGCGGAAGGCCGTCGGTTCACAAGCTTCTACTCGGCAAGCGGCGTCTGCACGCCGAGCCGGGCGGCGTTGATGACAGCGTGCTATCCGCGACGCATCGGACTGCACATCAGCGCGATCGGCGCGTCGGTGTTGCAGCCGGTGGCGACGCGCGGGATCAATCCAACAGAGGAAACAATGGCCGAGTTGTTAAAGCGCGCGGGGTACGTCACGACCTGCATCGGCAAATGGCATCTCGGCGATCAACCGGAGTTTTTGCCGACGCGGAATGGTTTCGACTCCTATTTCGGCATTCCGTACAGCGAGGACATGCTGGCGCGCCCGGACCGCGACTGGCCGGAATTGCCGCTGCTGCGCAACGAGAAAGTCATCGAAGCTCCCGTGGATGCGCAGCATCTTACGAAACGGCTGACGGAGGAGGCGGTGACGTTCATCGCGGCGAACAAGGACCGCCCGTTCTTCCTCTACTTCCCCGAAGCCGCGCCCGGCAGCCGCACTGTCTGTTATCCCGGCCCCGCGTTCCGCGGCAAGTCGGCAAACGGCCTTTATGGTGACTCCGTCGAGGAACTCGATTGGTCGGCGGGCGAAGTCCTGAAGGCGCTGAAACAACACGGTCTGGACAAGAATACCATCGTTATCTGGACGAGCGACAACGGCGCGGCCAATCGCAATCCACCGCAAGGCAGCAATGCTCCCTACAAAGGCATGGGCTACACCACGGCCGAGGGCGGCCAGCGGGTGCCGTGCATTGTCCGTTGGCCCGGCAAAGTCCCCGCAGGCACCGTGTGCGACGAACTTTCCACGATGATGGATTTGTTGCCGACGCTGACCACGCTCGCCGGCGCTCCGCAACCGAAGGCGAAGATAGACGGACACAACATCGCACCGCTGATGTTCGGCAAACCGGGCGCGAAATCGCCGTATGACGACATCGGCTTCTACTACTATCAAGTCACGCAATTACAGGCGGTGCGCGCCGGTCCATGGAAACTGTATCTGCCGCTGGACGACAGACGCGCCCACGGCCCTGCCCGCATGAAAGGAAAACCTCAGCCGCAACCGCTCGCGCTCTACGATGTGCGGCATGACGTTTCCGAAGAGCGCGAGGTGTCTGCGCAACATCCGGAGATTGTCGCCACGCTGACTGCAATGGCCGAGAAAGCGCGCGCCGAGTTTGGCGATGGCGACCGCAAAGGAACCGGCCAACGCGACGCCGGCCACGTGGAGAATGCCAAGCCATTGTTGCTGACGCCATGATCGCTGTTCGATTCCTTGTGGGATTGTTGTTGTTATGCGCCACCCCGGCCCTCGCCAGTTTGCGCGCCGGCGCGGCCAAGGTTGACATCACGCCGACGCAGTCGTGCCAGTTGGCCGGTTATGCAGCGCGCACGAATCTTTCCGTCGGCGTGCATGATCCGCTTTCGGCGCGGGCCCTCGCACTCGAACACGACGGCAGACGGCTCGTTCTTGTCTCCGTTGATGTCATTGCGTTCTACCGAACAGTAATAGACTACATTCGCCGTCCCATCCTTGACGCCTGCGGACTCAAACCGGAAGAACTGGTCATAGCGGGCACACACACGCACGCTGCGCCAAAGCCTGCGCTTGACCCGGCGATCACTCACCCGAACAACGTCGAATACACCAAAACACTGGGATCGAAACTGCTGAAGGTTGTACAAGACGCTCTGGCAGCACAACGTCCGGCACACATCGGTGTCGGCATCGGCGCGTCTCCGGTGGGTGTGAACCGTCGTGAACCGTTCTTGGACAAGAAGGGAGAACGTCAAATCCGTCTTGGGCGCAATCCTGACGGGACCACTGACAAAGACGTACAGGCCCTGCATGTCCGTGACCGTGAGACGGGGCGGCCGTTGGCGGTGTTGTTTGCGTATGCAACGCACAGCACGTCGCTTGGCGCAAAGAACCTGTTCGTCAGCGGCGATGTGCACGGGCTGGCCGAGCAATTCATCGAGAAACACCTCGGCAACGGCATCATCGCGCCGGGATTCGCCGGTGCATCGGGCAACATTGATCCGTGGTTCCGTGTCCTGCCGGAGATCAAAAAGGACAACGGATGGATTCCGGAACCTGTGTTGCTCGGCACCCTGCTCGGCGAGGAAGTTGTCCATACCTCCAACAAGATTCAGGAGTTCACACAAGACGGCCCGATCCAGTCCATCATCAAGACGATTGAACTCCCCGCCCAAATGAATCAGATGGCGACCGTCCCCCTCGTGCTCACAGCGGCACGCGTCGGCAACGTGGCCTTTGTCGGAATCGGCGCTGAGGTGTTTCACGAAATCGGCCGCGCGATCAAGGAGGCATCGCCTTTCCCGCACACTTTCATCATCACCCACTGCAACGGCGGCGCAGTGGGCTATCTTGTCGTCAAGGAAGCCTACGCTGAAGGCGGCTACGAAGTGCGCGTCAGCCCCTTCGCGCCCGAAGCCGCCGACATCGTGATCACGGAAGTCATTGGCTTGCTCAAGCAATTGCGCGCGAACTGAGCGGCATTCCACCCTCAGCGGGCGGATTCCTTGAGACATTCGCGCACTGTTTTTTCAATCTCAGCGAGGTTGAACGGTTTCGCGAGCCAATGGTTGCCCGTGCTCTCCAAGAACGTGCGCGACGTGCCGCTCACGGTGTCTCCCGTGATAAACATCATACGCTGGCCCAACGCGGGTGAGAGTTGGCACACCCGCTCGTAGAGCGCTTCCCCGCCCAAGCCCGGCATGCAAAGGTCGCTGATGACAAGGTCATAACTGGCTGCTTGAATCAGTTCCAACGCCTGAAGGCCGTTGTTGGCCACCTCGATCACGTAACCGTTCTCCTCCAGCAACGTCCGCAACACCTCCAAGATCCCCGGTTCGTCGTCCACCAACAGGATCCGGTGCCGCGGGGCGTCGCCCGCCGGCTTCGCCGGTTCCGATTGCGGCACGGGCGGCGCCGGGACCGTCACCGGTTCCGGGCATCGGACAATCGGAAGCTCAACGTAAAAACGGGTCCCCTTCGCCAGGTCGCTCTCGACGCTAATCCGTCCGTGATGTTCCTGGATGATGCTGTGACAAATGGACAAACCCAAACCGGTCCCCTTCCCCGGTCCCTTGGTTGTGTAGAACGGATCAAAAATCCTTGGAATCACTTCAGGGGGAATCCCGAGGCCTGTGTCGGCGATGGTGATGCGCAACTTGGCGCCTTGGCGTTCTGTGCAGACGTCCAATCGGCGGACACCGTTGTGCTCGCTCAAGGCGTGGACGGCGTTGGTGATGAGATTGTTCAACACCTGTTCCATCTGGTGCGAATCGGCCATCGTCCGCGGCAGTTCGGGTTGCAGATCAAGGTGAAACTGAATGGCGGCGCTCTCCATCTCCGCCTCGTAATTCTCCGTCACGTTGACGACCAGCGCGTTGATGTCCACCGGCGCCATGTGCGGGTCGCGCGGACGCGCGAAGTTCAACAGGTTGCGGACAATCTTCGCCGCGCGTTCGCTCTCGTGCAGAATCTTCTGGAGATCGGTGTGCGCACGCTTGGGAGGATGTTCCTGCGCGGTAAGAATCTGCGCGTAGCCCATGATGACGGCCAGCGGGTTGTTCAATTCGTGCGCCACGCCGGCCACCAGTTGCCCAAGCGCCGACAACTTCTCGGACCGCCGCAATTGCTGCTCGAATTGCTTGCGCTCGCTGATCTCGCGCATCGTCACCACCAGGACTGGCCGGCGATTCTGTTCGACCATCGTGACGCTGCCCTCGCAGGGGGCCAATGTGCCGTTGGCGCGCAGAATTGCAAACTCGCGCGACGGTTGAATGATGGCCGTGATGCGACGGCTGGTTTCGAATGCGGATGCGCCGTGCCCCCGCAATTCCGGAAGGATGCTGTGGAATGATTTCGGCATGTCACCCTCTGTGTTTCTCCCCAGAACCAAGCGTTGCGCTTCCTCGTTCGCCTCCGCAATCTCGAGCGTCTCCATGTCCACCAGGAAAATCGCCTCGCCGGATGCGTGGAACAACGCGCGGTATTTCTGTTCCGAGATCACGGCTTCCTGTTCGAGATCTCGTCGGGTGGCCATGCTTTGCTTGAATTCTTCCAACAACTCGCGATGCCGTTCCTGTGCCTGCTCCAGCACCAGCACAATCATGCCGAGCGCAATGAACAACGCCAGGACCGCCGTCATAAAGTGCGCCATGGCCAACATCAACGGCGAAAGCCAGGGTTGCAGCGGAAACACCAGCAAATGCACGCCCCACAGGATGAATCCGGATGCCAACAACGTCGCGCCACGGTATTGTCCACGGTAGTACAGATGGCGACTGCCGCTGAAGACGCTGGCCGCCGCCAGCAGCAGGAACACCGGCGCCGTGATCCAAAAATGATCGCGCACCTCGTAGGCCGCCACGTAACTCCAGCACACGATCAACGCGATGCCGCCGACCAATTCACGGCCCGAGCGCCCGCGGTTGAGCATCGCCAGGCTGCCCCAAAACATGCACAAGGCGCTCGCCCCAATGCAGGCGCGCTGCGCCATCAACAGCCAGGGCGCAGTCGGTGAGCGTTCCAACTGGATGCAGGCGCCCAACCAGATGGCATACAACATCCACGCCACCATCCAGTAGTTCAGGTAGGATTTCTTTTCAAAGCGGTTCAGGTACGCGAACACGCCGATTACGACATACGTGCTGAACAAAGACAATAACAACGCCGAATGCAACCATTTCGGGTCAAATACCGGCTCCCACTCCTTGATCAACTCCAGTATCGCCACTGCGTGCATGTCTGGTCAGTTCCTTTCAAAGGCTCTGCGCACACCATTACCATGCGCCTCGGCGTTTGCACAGCATCAATTCACAGGCTGGCCATGCTTCCGTCGGAGATAAATTCGCGGTGCAACCCGGCATACACCCCCTGGCGCGCGACCAACTCCGTGTGCGTGCCGCACTCGACCAGCCGTCCGCGCTCCAGCACCAGCACCACGTCGGCATGGCGGATCGTGCTGAGCCGATGCGCCACGACAAAACTCGTGCGCCCCCGCAACAGCGCCGTGAGCGCCTTCTGAATCCGCGCCTCCGTCAACGTGTCCACCGAGCTTGTCGCCTCATCCAGAATCAGAATCCGCGGCTCCGCAATCATCGCGCGCGCGAAACAGACAAGCTGCCGTTGCCCCAACGAAAGACTCGCCCCCCGCTCGCCGACCTGCGTGGCGAACCCGGACGGCAACGAGCCGATGATGTCCAGAAAATCCAGCTTCTGGACCACGGCGACAATCTCCTCGTCCGTCGCCCCCGGCCGGCCGACGCGGATATTCTCCGTGATGGTGCCGGTGAAAAGAAAGTTGTGCTGGCTGACAATGCCCATTTGCCGGTGAAGCGAATCGCCGGTGAGCGCGCGCGTGTCGTGCCCGTCAACCAGAACCGCGCCCGCATCGGGCAGATAAAACTTGGTCAGGAGATTGACAACGGAACTTTTGCCACTGCCCGTATGCCCGACCAGCGCGATGGTTTGCCCGGGTTCAACTGTAAAACTGATGTCGCGCAGCGCAGGACGGTCCGTGCCGTAGCCGAAAGAGACATCGCGAAACTCGACGCGCGCCCCCACGGGTGTGCTGGCCGCCGTTGTAGTGGCCGCCGTTGTAGTGGCCGCCGTCCCGGCGGCCAATGCTGCCGGCGAGACCGCCGAGACGGCGGTCACTACAACGGGCAGATCCATTGCCGTCGCCGGCTCCTTCCAGTCCGGCTCGGCATCCAGCATCCGAAACAAACGTTCGGCGCCGGCCATGGCCGTGAGGGCCTGATTGTACATCGTGCCGAGCGGCTGGATGGAACTGAAGAAGATGTTCGCGAGAAAGAAGAACTGGATCAGATTGCCCACCGGCATCTGAACCTCGGGATGCAGGACGCGCCAGCCGCCTGCCAACAACAACGCCGCCGTGAAAATCTGGCTGTTCAGTTCGAGCATCGGCAGAAACACACCGGAGGCGCGGGCGACGCCGAGGTTGACTTTCGACTGGTCCACCATCAGCTCGGCGAAAATACCGGCGTTCACGTCCTGGCGGACGAAGCCCTGCGTGACCCGGATGCCGTTGACCGATTCGGCGAGCGTGGCCGTGACGCGGCTCCAGTTCTCCTGCACCTTGAACTGAACA
>Ga0194113_10005727_pt1 | contig 15927 bp, 14 predicted proteins | sample TA2MahC200mmetaG_FD_146193 | JGI IMG/M metagenome (GOLD analysis project Ga0194113, IMG submission 146193) | Freshwater microbial communities from Lake Tanganyika, Tanzania - TA2015017 Mahale Deep Cast 200m | ecosystem: Environmental > Aquatic > Freshwater > Lake | place: Tanzania: Lake... | reverse complement strand
CTCATAGCCCAGGTCCAGGTGGGCGATCTGGTCGATGGTGGCTCCCAGGCTCATGGCCGTGGCCGCCACGTCCAGCCGTTTGGCCACGTCGCCCGGTCCTACGCCCTGGAAGCCGATCAGTTCGCGGGTCCGCCGGTTCATGATCAGCTTGAGGCAGAGCGGCTTGCTGGACGGGAGAAAGTGCGGGCGGTCGCCCCCGGCCCAGGTCACGGTCTCCACGTCATAACCCAGGGCCCGGGCCTGCGCGGCGCTCAGACCGCTCCGGGCGAGCGTATAGTCAAAGGCCTTGCAGATCACGGTGCCCAGAATGCCCGGGAAACGCTCGGGCATGCCCGCAATGTGGTTGGCGATGACGCGGCCGTGCTTGTTGGCCGTGGACCCCTGCGGGGCGAAGATGCCCGTGGCGTGCACGCCCTGGAAATCGTCGTTGGAGACGCAGTCCCCGCCCGCATAAATGTCCGGGTCGCTGGTCTGGCAGAAGGAATTGACCAGAATGCCGCCCTTCTGGTCCAGGGCCAGCCCGGCCTGGGCCGCCAGCTCGCTGTTGGGCCTCACCCCGATGGAGAGCAGCACGAAGTCGGCCTCCAGTTCCCCCTTGGAGGTGCGGACGGCCTTGACCTTGCCCTGGGCGTCTCCCACAAAGGCCTCGACCGCCTCGTTCATGCGCAGGCAGACCCCTTTTTCCTCCAGGTGCTTCATGGCCAGCAGGCCCATGTCGATGTCCATGAGCATTCCCATGACCGTGGGCAGCATCTCCACCACCGTGACTTCCACCCCCTGGAGCCGGAAAGCCTCCGCCATCTCGATGCCGATGAGCCCGGCCCCGATGATCACGGCGTGTCGGATTCTCTTCTGGTCCACCAGGTCCCGGGTCAGTCCCGCGTCCTCGTACTGGCACATGCGATGCACGCCCTGCAGGTCCCTGCCGGGAATGGGGGGGACGAAAGGCCTGGCGCCGGTGGCCAGCACCAGCTTGTCGTAGGCCAGCAGCTTTTTTTCCCCGGTGGGCTTGTATTCCGCTTCCACCACCCGGGCGGCCCGGTCGATGCGCCGGACCTCGGTTTCGGTGAGGCTCTCGAAACCCTTGACCTTGCGGAAGAACCCGGCATCCCGCTTCACCCCGACCGGCGTCTCGATGAGCGCCTCCAGCCGCGGCACGTCTCCGGAGACGTAGTAAGGCATCCCACAGGCGCCGTAAGAGAGAACCTTGCCGTTGTGCACCATGGTCACTTGCGCTTCCGGCATAAGCCTTTTCAATCGGGAACCGGTCTTGGGTCCGCAGGCCACGCCCCCTACCACCACGACCTTCAGTTCGGCTGCCATCCTTTCTCCTCCCTGCTGTGTTACGGCCCCCTATTACACCACACCCGCCCGCCTTTTCCCAGACGGGCCCGCGACTGCTTCGGCGTCGCTCTCCGCGGCGGACCTGTTGATTTGGGGTGGGCGTTGCAGGATAAATAGTGCCGGACGACCGCCTTGACTTGGAGGAATCTGCCCATGGAAGCATCCCATCATTCCCCCCTGGACCGGCCGCGGCCTGAGCCGGTGGGAGCCCGGCCGGCAAGACCCGACCGCTGGCTCAACCGAACCGTGGGCCGGGCCGGGCTGACCAGCGCTCTGGGCGATTTCTGTTACGAAACGACCACCGTGATTCTCCCGGGTTTTCTGGCCGTGCTGGGACTGCCCGCTGCTATCCTGGGTCTTATAGAGGGCATTGCCGACGCCGTGGCCAGCTTCACCAAGATGGTTTCCGGATACATCGCCGACAAGCTCGGACACCGAAAAGTGCTGGTGCTCGTGGGCTATGGGCTGACCCCGCTCGGACAGGCACTGATCGCCCTGGCGGCAGGGTGGCCTCTCATCCTGATGGGACGGCTGGTTTCCTGGTTCGGCAAGGGATTGCGCGGGCCGCTGCGGGACGCCATCGTCACGCAGGCCATCGCCCCGGAGACCCGCGGCCGGGCATTCGGTTTTCATCGTGCCATGGACACCCTGGGAGCGGTCGTGGGGCCGCTCCTGGGGGTGGCCTTGCTCGGGTGGGCCCAGGCACGGGGGGGACCTGATCCGACCGGACCTTTTCGCTTGGTCTTCTGGGTGACGCTCGTTCCCGGCGGGTTGGCGGTTCTGGCCTTCCTCACCCTGGTAAGAGACCCCGGGCACACACCCAATCCGGCCCTGAGATTCTTCACCGCCCTGCGCGAATTCCCCCTGCGTTTCAAACGTTACTTGGGCGCCGTGGGTCTTTTCGGCATCGGCGACTTTTCCCACACCTTGCTGATTCTGGCGGCGACGCAACTGCTGGCGCCCTCGCTGGGAACGGTGCGGGCAGCGCAGGTGGCCGGGCTGCTCTACGTTCTCCGCAACCTGGTACAGGTCAGCGCTTCCTACCCGATCGGGGTGTTGGCCGATCGTTACGGTTCGGTGCCGGTACTGGTCATCGGTTACGCGCTGGGCGCCTGCACCGCGGTGCTGACTGCGCTGGCCTTCTGGTTCGGGGTCGGCAGCGCGGCCGTCCTGGGATCGATCTTCCTGATCGCCGGCCTGTACATGGCGGTGCAGGAAGCGCTCGAGGCGCCGGTCACGGCTGAGCTGGTTGACCCCGACAAACTGGGTATCAGCTATGGAGCCTTAGGCACGGTCAACGGAACCGCGAAATTCGTTTCGAGTTCCCTGGTGGGGGTCTTGTGGACAGCAGTTTCTCCTGTCTTCGGTTTCGGTCTGGCCGCGCTCCTCATGGCCGCGGGCACAATAAGCCTGATGCGCTTGCGGCGGTTTATAGTGTGAACCTTGTGGGTTACATCTCCGGGGTTGGTCTTCACGGTGACGACGACAGAGTAATTCGACATACATCACCTGGGCCTTTCTCAGCGGCCTGCCGGGCACAGGAGGCGGACATGTTCAAGCCTGATCTTTGCACGCTCTGCGGGGACTGCCTGGTCGAGTGCCGGTGGATGGAGGTCGAGCGCGGGCAGGCGGTGGAGTGGTGGCGCCAGATGATGGAGGGCGTGCACACCCCGGCGCTGGAACGCTGCATCACCTGCTATGCCTGCAACGAAATCTGCCCGGAGCAGGCGAACCCCTTCGATCTCATCGCGGCCCTCCAGGAGATGCACGGGGTCCTCATGTCGAGGGAGACGATCGGCAAGACCGAGGCCCGCTATGCGTTCTCCGGCGAGTTGCAGGATCTGCCGCGGGCCGAACGCGTGTTGTCCACCTGCGTTTTCGGCAGGACCGACCCCGGGCTGATGCAGGGGGACCTGTACGACCTGCCCCAGGTCGGGGGCAAGCCCTTCTTCTGCTGGGTGCTCTTCAGCCACATGTGCGCGGAGAGTGTGCAGCGGAAACACGCCGGCCAACTGGTGGCGAGGCTTGCGGCCACCGGCGCCCGGGAGGTGGTCTGCTTCCACGACGACTGCTACGCCATGCTCGCGAAGCTCGCCCCGGATTACGGCCTCGAGGTGCCCTTCCGGCCCGTACACCTGGCCGAGCACCTGGTGCGGCGCCTCCAGGCCGACCGGCAGCGTCTCCGTCCCCTCGACCTGGAAATCGCTTACCAGAGACCGTGCGCCTCGCGACACACCCCGGAGAAGGAACCCTGGGTCGACCAACTGTTCGAACTGGCCGGGGTGAGGCGGGTGGAGCGCCGGTACGATCGCCGGGGCGCCCTGTGTTGCGGCGGGGTCAAGCTTTTTCTCGGCATCGGGGACCCGGCCCCGGACCAGGAGAAAAACCTCCGCGACGCCAAAGAGGCGGGCGCGCGGGCCGTGGTCTGCCTCTGTCCCATGTGCATGCGTTCCCTGGCCGGCGCGGCGGCCGGACACGGGCTGCCCCTGATCTTCCTGGGGGACATCGCCCGCATGGCTTTGGGCGAGATCCCGCCGCCTGGTGTTCCTGCGAGGAGCGAAGCGGGACAGTGACGGAATCCTGACCCGAACCCAAGGGAGACTTGCCATGACAGCACCGGAATACCCTCAGTGCGCGGTTTGCGGGGTCAACATCTTCGAGAAGGCCTGTTTCGTGGAGGCGGGCAAGGGCCCGGCCTCCTGCCCGACTCTCAACGGCCGCGATCTCGTCGAGGAGAGCCGGCGGGAATACCAAAAACCCACGGTTCGCGAATTCGCGCGCCTGGCCTCGGTGCAGGAGGGTGAGTGTTATCTGGAACGGGAGCGGCGTCCATACATTCCCCACTGCGGCAAGACCCGGATCCAGGAGGTGTGCGAGTTCGCCCACAAGATCGGAGCCGGGAGGCTCGGGCTGGCCTTCTGCATCGGCCTGGCCCAGGAGGCGCGCCAACTGCACGAGATCTTCACGGCTCAGGGCTTCGAAGTGGCGAGCGTGGGCTGCAAGGCGGGCCGCGTGCTCAAGGAGGAGGTCCTGGGGGTCAAAGACGAGCAGAAGATCCTGATCGGCACCCCGGAGGCGGCCTGCAACCCCATCAACCAGGCCAGGGTCTTGAACCGGGCGGGCACGGACCTGAATGTGCTGGTGGGCCTGTGCGTGGGCCACGACGCCCTGTTCTTCAAGTACGCGGAGGCCTACACCACCGTGCTGGCCGTCAAGGACCGCGTGACCGGCCACAACCCCCTGGCCGCCCTTTACACCTCGCACCTGTACTACATGTTTCTGCGCCGGCCGGGGTTTTGAGGGGAGCCTCCTACCCCCCCAGCCCGCGCCACTTGAGGAACACCTCCTCGGTGGTGATGACGTCCTGCATACAGTAGCTCTTGAGCTTGGCGAAGTTCCGCTTCTTCCAGAACCGGATCGCCTGGAGCCCGGAGCCGGACTTGGGGGAGCACTTGAGCAACTTGGCCATGTCGCTCAGGGTGACCCACTTGTCGGTCAGAAGGTGAAGATCGAAGTGTTCGTAATCGAGCAGGAACAGGCCGGTTTCGCGGTTCAGGGCGCCGGTCAGGGCCAGGCGCGCCAGCAGGAACGGCACGTCGAACTGCAGGCCGTTCTTGGTCACCAGCAGGTATTCCTCCGGGGTGCGGATTCTGAGCCACTTCAGGAAGGACTGGATCAGCTTCCGCTCTTCTTCCCCCACCTCCTTGAACTCCTTCCCCTGACTGTCCCGGGCGCAGATGCAGGTCACCCGGTCGCCGTACCAGGGGGTCAGTCCCGTGGCCTCGATGTCGAAGACCACGTATTCCCTCCTGGTCGGGGTACCGGCCGGGTCCGGGCTTTTTTCGGGTCCGCTCTTTTTCACGATCGGGCACCCCCATCGGAACCCGGGCAGCGATCGCTCGCCTCACGCGGGTCGGGGACGAATACCAGCTTGCCCTTTTCGATCCGGCGATAGAAGCAGCCCAGGCGGGGAACGCCGTCCCGGTCCCGGGTGTGACAGGAACCGCGACCGCGCAGCTTCACCCGGTAGAGCAGGGAGGTCTGTTCGCAGTTGACCCGGATTTCCACGATGTCAAGAAAGTCGCCGGAGGTCGCCCCCTTGACCCAGAGTTCGTTCCGGGAGGTGCTCCAGAAGGCGGCCACGCCATTTTTCAAGGCGTGCTCCAGGGCCATCCGGTTGGCGTAGCCGATGATGAGCACCTCGCCGCTGTCCACGTCCTGGGCCACGGCCGGCACCAGGGCCTGCCCGCAGGCGGCTGCCTTCCGGAGTTTGCCGAAATCCAGAAGCAGTTCCGCGCCTTCCTCGATCGCCGTCTTGTCGCCGCTCATGGTGAACCTTCCATGCCCGCCCTTGGTTAGCCGGCAGGGGATATCCCCTTACTCAGGCGATGCAGATGATCTTCTTTGCCGCGCAGGATATTGTTCTTCGTCGACCATGACAAACAAGCAGGAAATGGATTGTGGCAAGCTGATAGCAGATGCCCCCGTCGCCGCTGATGGCATATCCCCTTCGATTCCGGGACATTCTACGGGCCGGACCGCGATGGCGTCAAAGGGAAAGCCGCGGCCCGGCTGGGCACCGGTTGCGCCCGCGGGCAGGGAAACCTATAATTTTCAAGGTTTTGACATGTTCAGGCTCCTGTCGGCGTAAATGCGCTGAAGTGTGTGATTCCTGAACCAGGGCGGTAAGGGTCCGAGTGGTGGAGGGATTTGCGGTGTTTCGATTTGGAAGAGGGGCCGTGAGCCGTGAGGATTTCGTTCCCCCTGCAGGTTGCGACCGGCAGCCGACGCTCCTTGCCCGGAGGGGAATAGCGGTCAGGGCCGGGGTCGTTCCGGCAGGGTTTGTCTGGGCTCTGTGTTTTCTTGTTCTATGGTCTCCGGGTTGGGCTGCCCCCGGCGCGGGCGGGGAGAACCGGCTTCCCGTGCTGGTGAGCATTCTGCCCCAGGCCTATTTTGTGGAAAAGGTCGGCGGCAGCCGGGTAGACGTGGGAATCCTGGTCGGGGCGGGTCAGGATCCCCACACCTATGAGGTTACGCCCAGGCAGATGGCCCGGTTCGGCAGCGCCCGGGTTTACTTCCGGGTCGGGCTGCCGGTGGAGGATCGAATCCTCCGCAGAAAGGACCTGCTGCCGCCGGACCTGGAGGTGGTGGACACCCGTGCCGGGGTGCGGCTTCTCCACGAGGGTTGCGTGGGGCCGCACGGAGGCGCGGACCCGCACATCTGGCTCGATCCCGGCCGGGTGAAAATCCAGGCCCGGACCATTGCCGAGGCCCTGAGCCGGGCGGCGCCCGCGCATGCGGAGGAATTCCGGGCGAATCTGGAGGCCTTTCTGGGGGAACTGGAGCATCTTGACCGGAGTCTGGCGGACAAGTTGAAACCCTTTCGCGGCGCCAAGATGTACGTGTTTCACCCGGCGTTCGGGTATTTCTGCGACGCCTACGGACTGGAGCAGGTGGCGGTGGAGGCGGAGGGGAAGGAACCGAGCCCGCGGGAGCTGGCCGGGCTGATCGAGCGCGCCCGCAGGGACGGGGTGAAAGCCCTCTTCGTGGAACCTCAATTCGCCGCCGCGGATGCGAAGACCATGGCCGGGGCCATCGGGGCCGACCTGATCACGGTGGATCCCCTGCCCAGGGACTACCCGCGGGAACTGGAGCGCCTGGCCGAGGCCCTGGCAGACGCGTTGGGAAAGAAGGACGATTGATTCGCGGCCACGAACCCCAAAATGAGTCGAAAGGCAGTTCCCCCTCACGCAGGGGCTCTTCCTTTCTGCGCAAGCTATTATTGTTGTTTGTCGACCATGATGTGCACAAGATGCCTGAGCAAGCCGATTCAAGGAGATGCCCCCTTGGTCGATATCCGGCCCGTAACCCTCTAATTTCATCGGGGCCGGTTTCCCGCAAAAGGGGTTTGTACACAGGAATCAACGACTAATCGGTCTCGGAAAAGGTCGCAGACATGCAAGAGACGCCGGCCCCGGTGGTTGCCATGGACAACGTGTCGTTCTCCTACGGCGACGGTCCGGTGCTGGTCGATATCCATCTCGCCATTGAAGACAGGGACTACCTCTGTGTGGTCGGCCCGAACGGGGGCGGCAAGACCACCCTGCTGAAGCTGATGCTGGGCCTGCTCAAACCCGCCGGGGGCCGGGTGCAGGTTTTCGGCCAGGCCCCGGAGAGGGTGCGCTCCCGCATCGGCTACGTGCCACAGTACACCACGCTGGACCCCCTGTTTCCGGTGAGCGCTTTCGATGTGGTGCTGATGGGCCTCCTGGGCCGGGGCCTGCAGATCGGTCCCTTCCGCAAGGCGGACCGGGAGGCCGCGGCGGCCGCCCTGGACAAACTCGAACTGCTGCCCCTGCTCAGCCGTCCCTTTTCCGCCATGTCCGGCGGGCAGCGCCAGCGGGTGCTGATCGCCCGCGCCCTGGTATCGAACCCGGAACTGCTGCTGCTCGACGAGCCCACCTCGCACGTGGATGCCGCCATCGAAACCGAGCTCTTCGAGATCCTGAAACAGCTCAACCGGGAGATGAGCATCGTGCTGGTCACCCACGACCTCGGGTTTGTCTCCAAGTACGTCAAGCGGGTGGCCTGTGTGAACCGGCGGCTGGCGGTTCACCCCACCAGCGAGATCACCGGGGAGATGATTCAGGAGATCTACGGCTCCGACATCCACATGGTGCGGCACGACGAGGTGGCGGCCAAGAGGGGCTGCCATGTCTGAGTTTCTGGCGGACCTGCCGCGGCACACCTTTTTGCAGCACGCCCTGCTCACCGGCCTGCTGGTGAGTATCGCCTGCGGGATCATCGGCAGCTACGTGGTCTCCCGGCGCATCACCTACATCGCCGGCGGCATTTCCCACTGCGTGCTGGCCGGCATGGGGGCGGCCCGCTACTGCCAGACCGTGTGCGGCTGGGAGGCTTTTCATCCGCTGCTCGGCGCGGTGCTGGCGGCCCTGGCCGCGGGGCTGATCATCGGCCTGGTGAGCCTCAAGGCGAAGCAGCGGGAGGACACGGTCATCAGCGCCGTGTGGGCGCTCGGCATGGCGGTGGGAATTCTGTTCATCTTCAAGACCCCGGGGTACAACCAGGATCTGATGAGCTACCTCTTCGGCAATATCCTGATGGTCTCTTCCCGGGAACTCTGGCTCATCGCCGGGTTGGACGCCGCGATCGTGACCGCGGGCCTGCTCTTCTACAACCAACTGCTGGCCGTCTGCTTCGACGAGGAGTTCGCACGTCTGCGGGGCTTGCGCGCGGACTGGTATTATCTCCTGCTGCTCCTGCTGACCGCGCTCACCGTGGTGCTGCTGGTTTCGGTGGTGGGCATCGTCCTGGTGATCGCCCTGCTCACCCTGCCTGCCGCGGTGGCCGGGGAGTTCTTTCGCCGGCTCTGGCAGGTGATGGCCCTGGCTACCGGGCTCACGGCCTTGCTGACGACTGCCGGTCTGGCTCTGAGCTACGGCCCGGACCTTCCCCCCGGGGCGACGACCATCGTGCTGGCCGGCATCGTGTATCTGCTGGCGGTCACAGTCGGCAGACTTTGGCGCTCCGGGAGGTTCCGCTGAACCCCGCGGCCGGCGTTTCGGCGCGGCTCAGGGTCTAACGCGGGTGCGAAGCAGGCAGAGCGGCATGCCGCGGATGGGCGTCTTGGTTGTTTGCGGATTCCGGGGGGTCGAACTTGCCGGAATCCCAGGACAAGGGAAAAGGAACGCAGAAGAGATGACGAGAATCGCTGCACCGGTTTTATTTCCCCTGCCGCCCCGCCGGCGCGGCGGGTGTTTTCCGGCAGCCGGGAGCGGTCTGTCCCGGCGCGCGGATCGGGGCCGCAAATCCCCCGGGGGTCCCTGCGGCGGTGCGGGCGCCCTTCCGGAGTGCCCGGTCCGTCGCCTTGAGCCCGCGGTATTTCGAGCCCAAACCCCGGCAGGGTTCCGCGGGTCCACGGCCTGGTGTCCTGAATCCCTGACAAAACCCCGCGAGTCCTCCAGGTGGCCAAGCAATTCTCCGGCGCGGCACCGTGAGCCCCGGGTGACTCATCCTGAAGCCCCCGCGTCGTCGGGCGTGCCCGGGGTCGAGCGCCGGGAGGGAGGTTTCCTGTACGACCGCCGTCTTCGAGGCACCGCCGGCAACCTGTTGACGCGGCCGCCCCCGCTGCTCCTGCCGCTGCTCGCGGCATTGCTGCTCGGGGCGAGTGCGGCGTGGGGGCAATCTCCTCTGTCACCCGACCAGCTCAAGGAGACGGTTAAAGGCACCCTGGAAATCCGGCAGGATACCCAGAACAAGCAGGACGGCTGGGAACGGGAGAAAGCCGAACTCGAAGCACGGTACCGTTCCGCCCGGGCGCACCTGGAGGCCCTGCGCCGGCAACAGACGGCCCTGGCCGACAAGGACCGGGCCGCGGACCGTGAGATCGGCGGGCTGCGGCGGCGTCTGGCCGAGTCCGAACGGCTGGAAGCGGGCGTGGAGGACCTGCTCGGCAGAATGATGGCGGACCTGGAGGCGTGGGTCAGGCAGGACCTGCCCTTCTTGCCCGAGGAAAGGGAGGCACGGCTCGCTTCCCTCCGGGAAACCCTGGCGCACCCCGGCCTGGCCCCGGCCGAGAAGCTGCGGCGTCTGTTCGAGGCCCTGCAGGTAGAGTGCGAATACGGAAACACGGTGGAGGTCTACCAGCAGGGGATCGAGGTGGAGGGCGAGCCGGTCTTCGCGGAGGTCCTGCGGCTGGGCACCCTTTCGCTCTTCTGGCAGACCCCGGACGGCAAGCGGGTCGGCGAGTTCGACCGGGCAAAGGGACAATGGCTCGAGTTGCCTTCCGGACACCGGTATGGAATCCGGACCGCGGTGGAGATCGCGCGCAAGCGGCGGCCCGTGGAACTGGTCACACTGCCCCTGGGGAGGATCAGCCCATGATGCGCAGGCTGTTGTGCGTGGCGCTGCTCCTGGCGCTGCCCGCCGCGGGGGCGTGGGCCGAGGATCTGAGAGCGGCTTCCCGAAAGGCCCAGGTCGACCGCCGGGCCGCGGAAGAGGCGGCCCGGGCCGCGGAAGAGCACATGCTGCAGGACCGGCAGGCCCTGCTCGCAGAAGTGTCGCGTCTGGAGGCCGAGGAGAAAAGCCTGGAGGGGGCGGTCAGGACCCTGGGGGAGACGGTCCGGATCAAGGAAAAGGAGACCGCGGCGCTCGCGGAGCGGTGGTCCGGCAAGGAGATGCAGTTTCGCGAGATCACCGGGATCTTTCGCAGCGCGGCGGGCGACCTGGAAACCGTCCTCCGGCAGTCCCCGTTCACGGCGGAATCCCCGGAGGGCCTGGTTCGGGTTCAGGGGATGCTGGCAAAGGGGTACTTTCCGGGGATCGACGACATCACGCGGCTGACCGAGGTGTACCTCGAGGAGATCCGGCGTTCCGGCGAGGTTTCCGGCCGCCGGGGCCTGTTTGTGGACCGGGGGGGCGCGGAGCGAGAGGGAAGGATCCTGACCCTGGGGAAGTTCACCTCCGTGTATCAGGCGGAAGGCGAGACCGGCTTCCTGCAGTACTCCGAGGAAGGCCGGCGCTTCTATGCCCTGGCGGCGCTGCCCTCCCGGAGCGTGCGCCGCAACCTGGAGAGGTATCTCGGAGGCCGCGCCGAGGCCGTGGCGCTGGATCTCTCGGGCGGGGCCGCCTTCCGGCAGATCATCGGCAGGCCGGGCCTGTGGGAGCACATCCGCAGCGGCGGGCCGATTGTCTGGCCCATTCTGGGCATCGGTCTGGTGGCCCTGCTGCTGGTGCTCGAGCGTTTCCGGTATCTCAACCGGGTGCACGGCAACACCGACCAGGTCATGGACAGCATCAACCGGATGGCGGCGCGCGGGGAATGGGAGGCGTGCGGGGAGCGCCTCCGGGACTATCAGGACAAGGGCTGGCCGGTGATCGAGGTGCTGGCCGCCGGCCTCGCGAGCCGGCACGAAGACCGCGAGACCCAGGAGAATGTCCTGCAGGAGGCCATTCTCCGGGAGGCCCCGCGGCTGGAACGCTTTCTCTCGGTGCTGGGGATCTTCGGGGCCATTGCGCCGCTGCTGGGACTGCTGGGCACCGTGACCGGCATGATCAGCACCTTCCGGACCATCACGCTCTACGGTACGGGCGACCCCAAATTGCTCTCCGGCGGCATCTCCGAAGCCCTGGTCACCACGGAACTGGGGCTGGGGGTGGCCATCCCGATCATGCTGCTGCACACCTTTCTCAGCCGGCGCGTGGATCACATCATCGGGGACATGGAGGAGAAGGCCGTGGCCCTGACCAACATCGCGCAGAAGGAGCGGGCCCAGGGTGGACCTGCTGCACCGGGCGGTTGAGTATTTTGTGCAGGGCGGCTGGGTGATGGGCCCCCTGTCGCTCTGCTCTCTGATCATGTGGGCGCTGATCGGGGAGCGCGCGCTGTTCTTCTATGCCCAGAAGCGGGAGGACATCGATATTCGGGAGGCGATCGAGATGCTGGAGGGCCGCAGGCCGGCCGCGGGCGGCCGCGGGTTGCGTGCTCGCCTGGTCAAGAACTTCCTGAAGGAGAGGACCGGCATGCGGGATCTGGACCGGAACCTGCTCTATCACTGGTCGCTCCGGGAGAAGCCGCTCCTGCGCCGCCGCCTGGCCGCCATCGGGGTCCTGGCTTCGGTGGCGCCCCTGCTCGGTCTGCTGGGGACCGTGATCGGCATGGTCCACACCTTCCAGGTGATCACCCTGTTCGGGACCGGCAATACCAAGGCCCTGTCCAGCGGCATCTCCGTGGCGCTGATCACCACCGAGGCCGGCCTGATCGTCGCCATTCCCGGTCTGTTCCTGAGCGGCTGGCTTTGCCGCCGGGCGGATCGCCTGGAGAGACGGCTGGAGGAGATCACCGCGGTGCTGATGCGGCATGTCGGCCGCAGGGTGCTTCCATGATCAACGTGAGGCGGAACCTGAGGCGCGGGGGCCGGGGCGTGGAGATCAACATGGCCCCGCTGATCGATATGGTCTTTTTGCTCCTGATCTTTTTCGCGGTCACCACCAATTTCGTGAAGGAGGCGGGGGTCGAGGTCCAGCGTCCGGTGGCCGCTACCGCCGAAGTGAAGGAACGGGCAAACGTGCTGATCGGCGTGACCCGGGAGGGCAGGGTGTTCCTGGACCGCAAGCAGATCGATGTGCGCAGTGTGCGCGCCCACGTGGCCCGGGCCCTGGCCGAAAACCCCGAAAGCGCGGTGGTCGTGGTGGCGGACCGGGCCAGCCAGACCGGGGTGGTGATTCAGGTGATGGACCAGTGCCGGCTTGCCGGGGTGAAGAACGTGAGCCTGGCCGCCCAGCGGGAAGCGGGCGGCGGTTGAGCCGGCGGCCGCGACGCCAGGAGCGGGAGGCCGGCTTTCCATTGGGTAATCATGCGCTGTCAGCTTGCCTTGCCCGTTCGCGGGAGAGACCCGGTCCTGTTCACCGACCTGCGCCGCAGCGGGCGACGGCTGTTGCCCGGCCGGCCGGCCTCCGGCTGGGCGCCGGCCCTCGTTCTTGCCCTGCTGATCAACGGGTTCCTGTTTCTCCTCCTGCCGCTGCTGACCCCGGACAGCAGCCGGCCCCTCGATCTCACGGAGCCGCACCCGGTCCGTGTGGTGCGGGTGTCCGAAAAGGATTCCCCGGCGCCCCCGGAGGAGGCGGTTTCCGAACCCCCGGTCCGGGAGGAACTCCAGGCCCGGGGCCTGATCGAGCCGGACCTGGTCAAGCCGGCATTGCAGGATCAGACCTTGCCGCCGGTGCGTTTTCAGGTGACCCCGAACCTCATTCTGCCGGCGGGAATGGGGACGGCCGGCGATCCGGGGTTGGCCGGCGGGGGCGCCGGCAGGATCTACAACCTGGAGGATGTGGAACAGGGACCCGTGCCTCTGGGGGGAATCAAACCCCTGTATCCGCTGCGGGCCAAGCGGCTGGGAATCGAGGGGGTGGTAAAAGTGAGGTTTGTGGTGGACGAGCAGGGGAATGCCGGGCAGGTCCGGATCCTGGAGGCCGCGCCCGAAGGGGTTTTCGAGGACAGCGTGCTCCAATTCCTGGCCGCCTGCAGATTCTCGCCCGCCAGCATCGGTGGCCGGCCGGTTGCCAGCATCGTCATGCAACCCTTCCGCTTTGAATTGGATTGAGGCCGTGCGCTCCCCCCGGAATGCCGCTCCGGGGTCGACCACACAGCCGTTTCTCTCTGTGAACCGGCTGGAGGACGAGCCGGCAAACAGGTTTCTTCCCACGCGGAAAAGCTGAGCAGCAGGAATGAAGGTCCGGGCGCCCGAGGAACCAGGCCGCATCTGTCGCAGGGTCTGCACGGATCCCACATCCGGCCGGCCGGGCGCATCGCTGTCGCCGCGGCTGCGGTATGCCGCGGTTGAAGCGGTTGCCCGCAACCGGCGCGCAACGCCGGGGCGCGGGCGATTGGAGCCGCTGGTCGCGGCGCTGGCCCTTGAACCCTTTGAGAAAGCGCTCCAGGCTATTGCGCGTATGTTCTGGCCTCTCCTGGTGATCCTGCTGTCGGTCCCCGCGGAGGTGGTCTCCGAGGAAGCCTCGTCCGGCGCCGGGGCACCGCAACCTTTCGCGGTGCAGACCTCCCCCGCGACGCACCGGCAGCCCGAGACACCGCAGAACCCTGAGGCCACGGCATCGCCAATCGTCTCGGCGGAATGCGGACCTGCGGCCCGACAGGGCCGGGAAGCCCCCCCGTCCGTCCGGCGTCTGCTCCAGTCGGTCGAGAAAGAGATTGCCGCGGGCAGGTTCGACGAAGCCGCCCGGGAACTGGAAAAGCATCGGCGGGAACAGCCGGAGCAGGAACACGGCCTGCTGGAATTCCAGCTCGGCAACGCCCTCTACCTGGCCGGGAAAAAAGAGGCGTGCCTGGCGCCCTACGAGCGCGCGGTTGCTCTGGAACCCTGCTACGGGCCGGCCTGGGTGAACCTGGGCCAGGTGGCTCTGGAACTGGGCCGGTACGGGCGGGCCGCTGAGGCGCTGTCTCGGGGAACGTTGCTGATCCCGGAGAAGACCCCGGAGCTTGTCTATTACGAGGCCCTGGCCCTTCTGCTCAACCGGGAGCCTGCCCGGGCCGTCCCGCTCCTGGAGAGGTTGGCCGGCGGCGAGTACGGTTCCCCCCGGCCGGCCTGGTTCGAGGCGCTGCTGCAAGCCTGTGTGGAACTTGGCCGGCAGGGCGAAGCGGCAGCAACCCTCAGGCGGATGACGGCCGCTTACGGGGAAGACCCGCAGACCTGGAAGCTCTACTCGCGGTTCGAGATCAATCGCCGGAACTACCCCATGGCAGCCGTGGCCCTGACTATTTACGGGTATCTCACGGAACTCACCCGCGAGGAGCAGGTGCTCCTGGCCGACCTCTACGCGGCCGCGCACGCGCCGGCCCTGGCTTGCGAATTGTATGAAAAGGCCGAGGTCTGGGGTGAGCTAACCCCTTCGGAGCACGAAAAGCTGGCCTCCGCCTGTCTGGCCGCCCACCAGCCGGGCAAAGCGCGGCGAATCCTGGACCCGGCGCTCGCCCGCCAACCAACCCCCAGGCTCTGGTCCTTGCAGGGGGATCTCCTTTTCCGAGAAAAGGACTACGAGGGAGCTTTCCGCGCCTTCGAGGAGTGCTTCAAGCTGGACAGCGGCAGCGGCCGGCCGCTTGTCATGATGGCCCGCTGCTCCTTGGAGCTGGGGAGAAGGGAAGAAGCGGCGGCCCTGCTGCGCCGGGCCGCCGGCTTCGAGGGGCAGAAAAAGGAGGCGGGGACACTCTTGCGGCGGCTCGCGGGGAGCGGGGCTGAAGCCCCTGTGCCCCGATGATGCCGGTTTGGCTCGCCAGAGGCCGAAATATCGGGCCGCGCCGGTCATGCGGCAACCCCGGGGCCTCGTCAGGATCGCGCCTAAAGCGTCATGCCTGCGGAACGGGTTGCCTGCCGCAAGGCTGCGGCGTTACGCCGCAGCCGGTGCCTTCCCCCGGGAGAAGATCCGCGTGCGGTTACCGTCTCAATGCCATTCCCATTCGATGAATCCCGGCTTGACGTCGGTCATGGCGTTGACGATGAGTTCGACCAGCCCGCCGTAAAGAATGCCGCACTTCTCGAAGGCGTCGAAGTAGGCCAGGAAATCGCGAATCTGGCCCTTGCAGTTCGAGCACGGGGCGCACACGTACTTGTGGGTTTCCGGGGAGAGGTCGTCCGAGAAGGCGTTGAGGATCTGTTCGAACTTCTTCCTGCCCGACACGTTGAAGCGCCACGGCCCGAAGTTGTAAGGGGACATGATGGCGAACCCGCTGCCTCCGCCGCAGCAGTAGTTTTCGACCCCGTGGGGGGTCATCTCGCGGAACTGGGGGCAGAGGTGGCGCACGACCTTGCGCTGCGGCTCCACGATCCCCATCAGGCGCACCATGTTGCACGGGTCGTGCAGGGTGACCGGGAAATCGTTGCGCGAGGGGTCGAACTTGATCCTGCCGCTGAAGACGATCTCCTCCAGGATGGTCATGGCGCTCTCGCGCGGCACCCTCAGGTCGCCGGGGAGGACCCGGTCGGCGATCACGGTCAGGGCCTTGTGGGCGTGGCCGCATTCCCCCAGGACGATTTTCTTGACCTTGAGCTT
>Ga0194113_10005724_pt1 | contig 15929 bp, 16 predicted proteins | sample TA2MahC200mmetaG_FD_146193 | JGI IMG/M metagenome (GOLD analysis project Ga0194113, IMG submission 146193) | Freshwater microbial communities from Lake Tanganyika, Tanzania - TA2015017 Mahale Deep Cast 200m | ecosystem: Environmental > Aquatic > Freshwater > Lake | place: Tanzania: Lake... | reverse complement strand
GGGGAATTGGGCCGAGATGTTCTTGCTCATCCAGGGAGCAGGGGCAGGGTCGAATCCTACTTCTATTCTCGCCAGCGCTAACCTCCCTCTCCAGGCAGTGGAGGCGTTGTTACTCCCTCTCGCTACCGTATTCCTCCTCCAATTCGGGGCAAGGCTAATCGCCACTGTCAACCAGAGATATCTCTGGCTGCGCTGGGTCCCCTTGGCCCTGATTGCGCTTTGGCTGTTGACGCTCCTGCCGGTGGTATATTCCTCATCTGGGACGAGCGCCGCGTGGCTGTTGGCTGCTGACGTTTTGGCCCGCTACTTCCTCTACTTACCAGGTGCGGCATTGGCAGGCTTAGCCGTATTCCTTTACGGCCGTCGCCTCTCTTTGGAGATGAAGCTGCCACACATGGCCAGAGACTACATCGGCATGACAACAGCCTTTGGGCTTAAGGCGATTGTCGCTGGCTTGGTTGTCCCTCCGGCCCCCTATTTTCCAGCCTCCCTATTGAACGAAAGTTCCTTCCTGGCCGTCGTGGGCCTGCCGGTGCAGGTCTTCCGGACGATCACGACTTTAGCCATCGCCTACTTCGTCGTCAGTATCTTGAAAGCCTTCGAGGGCGAGCAGAGCCGGCAGATGGAGATAGCGATTCAGCAGCATTCGCAAGCTCAGCAGGAAGCCTTAGAAGCCCAGCGCCAGGCACGTGCCGAGATGGAGCAGTGGAACAAACAATTAGAAGACATGGTCAACACCATTGCCACGGCCATCGGTCAACCCCTGGAGCTGAGAGAGATCTTGAATATTGCCCTCCATAAGGCGTTGGAGTTGCCGGGGCTCGATTCCGGTGGCGTGTTCCTGGTAGATGAGCAAGCACAGGAACTGGTATTTGTCGCTCACCACGGGCTGTCCCAGCGGTTTGTCCAGGCGGTAGAGAGGATGAAGCTTGGCGAGGGGATAGCGGGACGGTCGGCCGTATCGGGGGAGCCCATCATCGTTGAAAACCTCTCCGCTGATCCCCGGCTGACCAAGGCGATACTCAGGGAGGAGGGGATTAGGTTTCACGCCAGCGTGCCACTGAAATGCAGGGGCAGGGTATTAGGGGTTATGAATCTATCCAGCAAAAGCCACCGCTCATTCACGCCCCAGGAGGTGATTTTGCTCACCGCCATTGGCCAGCAGATTGGCGTGGCCATCGAAAATGCCCGGCTCTATCAGCAGGTGCGTCACCTGGCGGCGCTGGAAGAGCGGGACCGGCTGGCCCGGGAGCTGCACGATTACCTGGCTCAGGCCCTGAGTTATCTGAACCTGGAGGCCTCGGTTACCGACGATCTGCTGTCCAAAGGCCAGATCGCCCAGGCCCAAGCCAGCCTGCGGGAGATGAAGAAAATTGCTCAGGAGACTTACACCGATGTGCGGGAGGCCATTTTCAGCCTGCGCGCTGCGGTGTCAGGACTCCTACCCACACTGCGGGACTACCTGGACGAGTACCGGACGCACTATGGCGTAGACGCCCGGCTGGTGGTGGATAGTGAAGACGCAGCCCAGTTCTCGCCTGACGTGGATATTCAGCTCCTGCGCATCATCCAGGAAGCGCTGACCAATGTGCGCAAGCACGCTCAGGCGAGCCATGTGTGGGTCCGTTTCGCGCAGGACGGTGACTGGGCCCGGATCACCGTCAAGGACGACGGCCGGGGGTTTGATCCGGCTCAGCTTACCGGGGAAGGCCGGCCGTATTTTGGCCTGCAGATCATGCGCGAGCGGGCGGAGGGTGTGGGTGGTAGCCTGGAACTCACTTCCCGGCCCGGCCAGGGCACGCGCGTCGTGCTCCGGGTACCCCTCACGCCTGGAGGGTGAGAAAACAATGGAGCCATTGCGTATCCTGTTGGTAGACGACCACGTCCTGTTTCGCAAAGGGGTAGCATCCTTGCTGGCTGCTCGCCCGGACATGGAAGTGGTGGGGGAGGCCGGGGATGGGCTGGAAGCGGTGGCTAGAGCCAGGGAGACCTTGCCGGACGTCATCCTGATGGATCTCAGCATGCCCCGGTGCAGCGGTCTGGAGGCTACCCAGCTTATCAAGCAGGAGATGCCCCACGTGCACATCGTCATGCTGACCGTGTCCGACGACGATCGAGACCTGTTTGCGGCTATCAAGAACGGAGCAGAGGGGTATTTATTGAAAAACCTGGAGCCCCAGCAGTTATTTGACCTGCTGGAGGGGGTGCGCCGTGGTGAGGCGGCCCTCTCGGGGACGTTGGCGGCGAAGATCCTGCAAGAATTCAGGCAACCAGACAAAAGCCTGGCGCGACAACTGGAGGTGAGAGACGAGTTGACGCCCCGAGAGATCGAGGTCCTGAAGTTGGTAGTGGAGGGCGACTCCAACAAGGAAATCGCCGCCAAGTTGGGTATCCAGGAAAACACGGTTAAGATTCACCTGCGCAACATCCTGGAGAAGCTGCACCTGCAGAATCGCCTCCAGGCCGCTGTCTATGCGGTCCGCCAGAAGCTGGTTGAAGATGTACTCCAGGGCCAATAACCCATCCGGGCTATATCGCACAATGGTCCTCACCCGTTAGAGCTATCACCAGATAGCTCTTTTTTTATCGCCAAAATTGCCCAGGTGGGTGTAGGAGAAAGTGGCCGGAGATGGTACTCTATATATAAGAGGGCGGATTGCGCCTATCCGAAGAAGAGGGGCCATGAAGCGCATCTTCATGCTTTCCAGCCATCCCCTGTTTAGCCAGGGCGTGGAAAGCCTGCTCCGACAGGAGACGGGGCTGGAGATTGTGGGCCGGGAGGCGGATGCCGACAAGGCCCTGGAGCGCATCAAAGAGCTGCGGCCGGACGTGGTTGTCTTGGACTCCGCTGACCTGTGTGACCCTATGCCGGTAGTGATGCGCATTTTCAGAGAGGGGGTGGGAGCCAAGATTATAGGATTGAATATTCAGGACGACACGATCTGCATCTATCGCGGTGAGCAGCGTGTGGTCAAGGGAGTAGAGGATTTGGTGGAGGCCATTTCTACCGGGGCATCCCCCGGATGACGAAGGCCTTCGTGCTGGATGAGGCCCAGAAAGTGGCGGAGTACCTGGAAGGGGCTCGCGCTGCCGCAGTGGTATAGATAATAGAAGGAGGTAAAGTCATGAAACTGACGAGACGTGAATTCATCAAGACCACGGCTGTGCTTTCGGGTGCCGTAGGCATTGGTCTAGGCATAGATGGAAAGGTTCTGAAAGCCTTGGCAGAATCAGCGGCGCCAGTGGCACAAGGAGGGGAGAAGACGGTCTTAACCTGCTGTCCTGGGACGGGCTGTCACCAGTCATGTGTTTTCCGGACCTATGTCAGGGAAGGCAGGATCGTAAAGGTCGAGGGAGCCGACTACCCAGGGGAGCCAGAGCTGAAACATGCCTGTCTCAGGGGATTGGCGAGTGCGTGGCTTCCCTATATGCCCGACCGCCTGAAGTACCCGATGAAGCGAGTTGGCGAGAGGGGGGAAGGCAAGTTTGAGCGCATTTCGTGGGACGAGGCTCTGGACACCATAGCCACAAAACTCAAGGACATTAAGGCGAGGTATGGCTCGCAAGCGGTCTCGATAAGCGCTGGGGGCAGCACCGCTGTCCCGGGAGGAAGTACCTCTGGTAGCGGGGGTCTCGGGTCGAGATTCGCCAATCTGTTCGAGGCCGGGAGCCCCCCCGGCGGCACGGGGATGGATCTCGTGGAGCGCATTGCTAACGTTTATATTTACTACTACGATCCTAAGACGCGTGAGACAGGAGCATATGCAGGTCACGACTACCGAGACGTTCTGAACTCGCGCCTAATAGTCATCTGGGGTGACAACCTTGGCGAAGCCCGGCTGCGCGACTTCATATATGTCCTAGAGGCCAAGGATAAGGGCACGAGGGTGATAGACATTTCGCCATTCTTCAACAGTTCCACTGCCGCCAAGGCCGACCAGTTTATTCCTATTAGGCCTGCCACCGATGGTGCATTCGCGCTTAGCGCGATGGACGTCATCATCAAGGCAGGGCTCTACGATGCCGACTACGTCAAGAAGTACAGCAATGGCCCCTTCTTGGTTCGCAGCGATAACAAGAAGCTCTTGCGAGAAAGCGACATCGTTGCTGGTGGGAAACCCGAAAACTACGTCGTCTGGGATAGTGTGACGAACGCTCCTAAAGCAGTTGCTCCCAAGGTCCAGGAGATTGCAGGCGTTGACCCGGCGCTCCTGGGGACTTACAGCCCAAAGGGCATCGCTTGCAAGCCGGCATTTCAACTTTTGGCTGATCGCGCGGCGGAGTACGCGCCAGAGACAGCCACAAAGGTATGTGAGGTCCCAGCAGAAACCATCAGAAGCTTTGCGTTGGAGTACGCGAAGGCCAAACCTGCCTGTATCAGGCACTCCCACGGTACTTCCCGCACCTACCACGGTAACCTTTCCCATCGCGCCATCATTACTCTGGCAGTGATCTGCGGGAACATCGGCGTACCGGGAGGTGGTGTCTCATATCGAGGAGGCTACACATATGAGGGGACGACTAGAGAAAAGTTCACAAGAGGCATTACCACAGCGACCGCAACCCGGACGAAAAGGGTAGCGACGCGCGAGTATGAGGAACCCTACGCCACCAAGGCCATGCTGTGGTTCACTAAAAATCCCCTGGGTGGCGACCGTGGGTTCAGACGGAAGATGGAAAAGGCTTGGCCACACATTGAACTCCTGGTGGTTCATGACCTGTATATGACCTTCACCGCTAAATATGCGGATATCGTGCTCCCGGGGACTTTCATATACGAGCGCAGCGACATCAGTACTGCCAACGACTTTGTCGCGTTCTCGGAAAAGGCCATCGAGCCCATGTACGAGTGCAAGTCGGACGTATGGGTCTGGACAGAGCTGGCCAAGAGGATGGGGTTTGGCGAGCACTTTACAAAGACGGAAGAAGAGTGGATTGAATACCAACTTGACCAGACGAACCCTTACATAAAGGGCATAACGCTGGAAAGGCTCAAAAAGGAGGGAGGTATCATCCGCGCTAATGTGCCCAAAGAATGGTTTGTAGAATGGCTGGATAAGAAGTTCAAGACAGTTTCGGGCAGGCTCGAGTTCTACTCAGAAGCGCTGACCGAGTGGGGCGAGGAACTGCCTCTCCATAAAGAGCCCATGGAAAGCCCGCTGACCTCACCACTCGCCAAGAAGTACCCCTTGATCTTTTACACTATGCGTATAAAGAATTTCGTCCAGACGATGGGGTTTGACCCCTTGATGCGAGAGTTGGAGCCAGAGCCACGGTTGTACATGAACCCGGCGGACGCTGAGAAGCGAGGCATCAAGGATGGGGATTGGGTAATCGTGTTCAACGATCTGGCGAGGCTCAAGGTCAAGGTGCGCTTCTTTGAAGGGATCCGCCCTGGAACACTGAACCTGCCGCATGGCTGGCACGTCGACGATTTCCCCGAAGGACATTACCAGGATCTGCTCTATGCAGACTTCAAGGAGACACCGTGGCCGGAGAACCCTGTTCATAGGCTGATAGGGTTTGCAACCGAGATTGTCTACGACCAGCTAGTTGAAGTAAAAAAAGCTTAGGAGGGTAGAAAATGATTAAGCAATATGGGATGTTGGTTGATCGCAAGCGTTGTATTGGTTGCGAGGCGTGTACGATCGCCTGCAAGACAGAGAACGGCACCCCGATCGGCGTGAACTGGCATCGCGTGCTCACCATTGGTGGCAAGCACAAAGACACGCCAGCAGGCACATACCCGAATCTCTCCATGTCCTGGTTGCCTGTGCCTTGCATGCACTGCCAGAATCCACCGTGCGAAAGAGTGTGTCCCACGGCAGCGATCACACGGCGCGCCGACGGCATTGTCCTCATTGACAAGGGCAAATGCATCGGGTGCCAGTACTGTGTCTGGGCATGCCCCTATGAGGTGCCCCAGTACAACGCGCAGGCAGGTGTTGTGGAGAAGTGCACCCTCTGCGCCCAGCGGGTGGATCAGGGGCAGCAGCCGTTCTGTGTGGAGGTCTGCGTGTGGGGGGCCAGGATCTTTGGTGACCTGAACGACCCCAATAGCGAGGTGTCCAAAGCTATCGTCAGGAAGCACGGGGAGGTGCTGATGCTAGAGCAGGGTACTAAGCCCGTGGTGTACTACAGTCCCCCCTAGGGACCGCCCCAGGCGTCCACAGACATCGTTTACGCGCCAGGAAGTAGAGGAGGGCATAGTCTTGATCCCAGACACCACAGCCGATGATGCTGCCCTGGTTGCCCAAGTGCGTGGCGAGGTATATAAGTTGCTGGCCCTCTGTTTCTACGAGCCCACGCGGGAGCTGACAAAGGACATTGCCCAAGGCTCCCTGGCTTCTGCGCTGAGCAACCTGTTGGAGGGTCTGGAGGCCACGGGCTGGGAAGAAAGCGTCGCGGCTATAGCGGGGAGTCATCGCCAACCTGATCGTCTGGATGCAGAACTCCTGTACAGCACCCTCAAGGAAGAATATACCAGGCTATTCATCGGTCCAGGTCATCTGCCGGTGCCTCCATACGAATCCGTTTACCGGCAAGACGTGTCTGAGCTTGAGCGTGGGCTGGTGATGGGCAGGTCAACGGTGGATGTCCAGCGGCGATACACCGAGGCCGGGTTACAACTGTCACCAGACTTCACCGACCTGCCTGACCACATTGCCGTCGAAATGGAATTCATGTGCTTCCTGTGCGCCAAAGAAGCCGAGGCGTGGCAGGCGGGAGATGGAGAGGCGGCTGTCCGATATCAGATCCTCCAACGCGCTTTCCTTGGCGAGCACCTGACTAAATGGGTTCCCGCTTTTTGCCAGGCCGTCATCCAGGCTGCGCAGGTGGAGTTTTACAGAGGTCTTGCGCGGCTGACGCAAGCGTATATCGAAGACGCTCGTACCCAGTAATATAGTCGTCAAGGAGGTTCAAAAGATGATTGGCAAGGAATGGTCATTGGTCGCGTTTACCATTTTGAGCCAGATGGCTGTGGGGGCCTTTCTCATCGTGTGGTTCATCCACCTTAGGTCCCGGCAGCAGGCCAGCGATGCGGAGGTGAAGAGGCTGTGCAATGGTGCCCTTTTGGGCATAGGTCCGGTGATGGTTCTTGGCTTGTTGCTCTCCCTCTTCCACCTAGGTTCGCCTCTGAACGCCTGGCGGGCCATCAGCAACCTTGGTTCTTCCTGGCTCAGTCGTGAGATCTTCTTTGCGCTCGCCTTCTTCGTCATGTGGATCATCTGCGCGTACCTACAATGGCGTAGCGTAGGCACGGAGGCGCTACGGGGCATCTGGGCTGGCCTGACCGGGGTGGTGGGCTTGCTGCTCGTCTTCTCTACCTCGATGGCCTACATGCTGCCTACGCGGCCGGCCTGGAACGACTTAGCGACGCCCATCTTCTTCTTCGCCAGTACTTTCCTGCTCGGTGCGTTGGCTGCGGGCACGGTCTTTGCTGGCTATTATCTAGTTGCTGGCAGGAGATCGGAGACGCAGACGGTTCTGGTGAGGATGGCGTTGCAGAACATTGGCTTGGTGGCCATGGTAGCGATTGTCATTCAGGCGATAGCGTTGGTCTTTCAGGGGGCGCATTTGACCAGTGGCACGGTACAGGCACAGGAGTCTGGGCGGTTGCTGTTGAGCACGTATGGGGTGTGGTTCTGGTTGCGGGTGCTCGTAGGGATTGTGGCCGGCTTTGTTCTGGTCTGGCTGGGCTGGCGGACACTGATCAGGGCAGAGAGGGGAGTACCTGTAGCTGCTACCAGTCTGGTCTTTGCTGCCTTCGGTTGTGTGCTGGTAGGGGAGATCTTGGGGCGGGTGCTGTTCTATGCGACCGTGGTTCCCGTGAAGCTCCCCGGAGTTGGCTAGGTATGTCCTAGGGCAAAGAAAGAGAATACAGAGGTCTTCTCCGAGTCTTCCGGCCTAAAGGCGTGGCCTATGGCTGAGAAGACCGTTTCGGGTAGGGAAGGAAACAACCCTGCCTCCGCGTGTTTGGAAAGGAGAGGGCTTGCCATAGCTGTGGAAGCAAAACTGGCTGTCTTCAAATTCCCAAGACAGCCAGTTTTCTCTCCAATTGAAGCAACGCTGTAGTGAAGTTCGAGAGGATATTGCAAATGCTGAGGAGGATTGAGAGCCTCGCTCGAAACAACAGGGAGCCCGTTGTACTCGGGACAGCCTTCAATTCGTCTCTGACTCGACGAGCATTTCTTGCCTTGGTGGGTCAAGCCGCTGCTGTAGTCGGCCTCGGTGGTTTCATTCGTTGTTTAGGACGAAAAGACGGGTTCCTCCGGCCACCGGGAGCTCTGACAGAAGGGGAATTCTTTTCCCTTTGCATAAAGTGCCAGAAATGCCAAGAGGTGTGCCCCACGGGAGTCATAATCCCTGTGCTCGTAACTGAAGGCGCTGCCAGTGTTGGCACCCCTAAGCTGAACTTTCTTCTAGGGTACTGCAACCTGTGTATGAGGTGTATCGAGGTTTGCCCTACAGGTGCTCTGCAACCTACCAAAAAGGAAGCGGTCAGGTTGGGTGTAGCGGGGATTGACAAGGAAAGATGCGTAGCATGGACCTGGACAGGCTGCACCCAGTGCCAGCAGGTTTGTCCTCTAGGTGCCATAGTGTTGGACAATAGCCAACGACCGACGGTAGATGCCAGCAAGTGCAACGGATGTGGTCTTTGTGAGTACATCTGCCCCAGTCCCTCCCTGAGATCGTATACCAGCACCGTTGGTAAGGGAATAGTTGTGGTTCCCCTGGGTGCCGAGCGACCTAGGGAGTCATAGCATGTCTACCCTGCTCTTCGATAAAGCAGATACCACTGTTCAGTCGCAGGGAAGGAGGTCATGAGCAAGATCAAGATAAGGATGGTCCGTGTCCTGACCGCCTCGATAGTGATTCTTGTGATCCTTCTAGGTGGCACTTGTAAGCTTGGATATGGAACTATCTGCTCCTTTGGTGTCTGGCGGATTTCTTTCACCTGTCCTCTGGGATTCTTGCAGATGGTCCTGGCCAGCAGGAATCTCCTGCCCCAGTTGTGGTTGTCTGTAGCCTTGGTTGTGCTATTCATTATCCTTCTGGGCCGCTTCTTTTGCGCCTGGATCTGTCCCGTGGCCCTTCTACGGGGTGTGTTCAGCGGCAAAGGAGCAGTGAATTCCAATAGAGGAAAGCGTGAAGGGAAAGAGGCCACTATTCAACTGCGTGCGTCTTCTTCAGCAAACCCAAATGGACTTCTGGAACTGCCGCCGAAGGGGACGGTCTGGGCCTCGTATTCTCGCTATGCTATCCTGGGCGGGGCGTTATTATCATCATTCTTGTTTGGCTTCCCTGTCTTCTGTGCTGTTTGCCCTATTGGCCTGTTTTTCGGCAGTCTTTTCGCCGTGAACAGACTCTTGTTTGCCAAGCAGCCAAGTTTGGAGCTGCTGCTTTTCCCGGCATTACTGGGGTTCGAGATATTTGTGCTGAAATCTTGGTGCCGTTCGATCTGTCCATTGGGAGCCTTGCTTAGCATTATAAGTACCCTCAACTGCTTTGTTCGCCCAACTATCCAGAAAGACCTCTGCCTTGCCTCGCAAGGCACACATTATCGCGTGTGCAATGAAGCATGTCCTGAGGGGATTGACTTGCACAATGACAGCGCTGGTTCCCCTCTGAAGGATTGTACCAAATGCCTGGAATGCTATGAAAAGTGCCCAGCAAGAGCGATTAGGCTTGCTATTTTAAGATAGTGCAAGGGATGGTCCCCATGCCTCACCTTGGTCCAATGGAATTGGTGCTCATCCTGGTCCTGGTCATGATTATCTTTGGCGTGGGCAAACTGCCGGAGATTGGCGGGGCCATCGGCAAGGGGATACGGGAGTTCCGTAAGGCTCAGTCAGAGGTAGAGGAGCTTACCAAGCCCATCGAGGTACAGAAGCAAACAGAGAAGAAGACTGAATGAGGTGCTGCCCATGCTTGGGTTGGGACTTGACCAATTAGTAGACGTGTTGACCCGCCTGGAGAGCCGGGCCATACGCGTCTATCCCCGGCAGTGTGCGAAGCTACGACACCGGCGCTCTACGTGCACCCTGTGTGCCGACTATTGCCCCGTGCAGGCCATCACCTGGGGAGAATCACTGCAGGTTGATCCCGACAAATGCACAGGCTGCGGCATCTGTGCTGCCGTGTGTCCTACGGGAGCTTTAGAGGCCCAGAACCCGACGAACGTGGAGTTGCTCACCCGGATTCAGGGGCTGGCCAAGGAAGGAGCTTCGACAGCTTTTGCCTGCCCAAAATATCTGGAGGCCAGAGGCGGAGATGCTAATCGCTTCCTGCAGGTCAACTGTCTGGGCCGGCTTGACGAGTCTGTCCTGGTAGGTGCTGTCTCCCTGGGGGCTCAGACTATTTGGCTGCTGGATGGGGCATGCCAGGAATGTCCCTACGCGGCCGGTCGTACCGTCGCTGAGCAGGCCTTGCAACGGGCGAACGCCCTGCTCCAGGCCTGCGGCGTTCCGCAGCGCATCTTTATCGGCCCGCAGGTGCCTCTTGGGCCACGTACAGCGCCTCGACCATCTGCGCCCGAGGGAATCTCCCGGCGGGACTTCTTCACCCTGCTGACCCGCCAGGCCGTCAAGACGACAGTGGTGGCTGTTGACAGCGTCCTCGGCGGCCAGGGCGCGCAGGATGAGGAAAAACAACCACCTAAGAAAGGTGAACTACCCGTGCGCCTGCCGGCCAAACGGCGGCTTATCCTGGCGGCTTTGCGGCGGCTCGGGAAACCGGTCGTTGCTAGCTTCACAGGCGGCGGGCCCTTCGGTCCGGCTCAGGGCGAGCTCTGGGCTCAGTTCGGCTTCCAGGAGGCCTGCACCGGCTGCCAGATGTGCGCCTTCTTCTGTCCTACTGGGGCGCTGAGCAAGGTGGAAGAGGGTGGCAAGGTCGGCGTGGCCTTCAGGATCTCCCAGTGCACCAACTGTCGCCTGTGCCAGGACATCTGCTATAAAGAGGCTGTAGTCCTCTCCTCCGCCGTTGATCTGAGCCAGGTGTTTGACGACGCCGTTGATGTGTTATTGATGCGGGATGTGGATGCCACCCCCTGGCTGGCCTCGCCAGAGGAGAAGCTCAAGAGGCTGCTAGAATCCCGTCAGCGTCAAACAACCGAATAGATTAAGGTTTCTCCGAGCCCTCGAGCCTACGGCTTCTGAGCCAGGGCTTAGTGGGCCGGACCCTGACAGGGAGACCGGCGATATCCAGGCCGCTGTCTATGCGGTTCGTCAGAGGCTGGTTAAAGATGCACCCCAGGGCGAATAACCCATCTGGGCTATATCGAACAATTGTTCTCACCCGCTAGAGCTATCGCCATATAGCTCTTTTTCCTCGCCAAAATCGCCCAGGTTAGTGTTGTAAAAACAGGACAAAAATGGTATCCTAATTATTAAGAAGGCGGATTGCGCCTATCCGAAGAAGAGGGGCCATGAAGCGCATCTTCATGCTCTCCAGCCATCCCCTGTTTAGCCAGGGCGTGGAAAGTCTGCTCCGGCGGGAGACAGGTCTGGAGATTGGGGGCCGGGAGGCGGATGCCGACAAGGCCCTTGAGCGCATCAAAGAGCTGCGGCCGGATGTGGTTGTCTTGGACTCCGCTGACCTGCATGATCCTATGCTGGTAGTGATGCGCATCTTGAGGGAGGGGGTGGGAGCCAGGGTCATCGGGTTGAATCTTCAAGACAACACCATGTGCGTCTATCGTGGGGAGCAGCGGATGGTCAAGACGGTGGAGGACCTGGTGGAAGCCATCGAATGACCCGCTCTCGCCGGAGCCGGTGAGCTCTGAGGACCTGGCTAGACTAGCCAAGTCGCGGAGCCAAAGAAAAGGAGGACAGCAAAATGACAGAGGAGAAGAAACCCAAAGGCCTGAAGGGAGAGCAGGCACTAAATTCACCAAAGGAAGGAGAAACAACCATGAGTACCGTGGAGAAGGAGCAGAAAGGGATAACGCGCCGGGATTTCATCAAGGGAGCCGCTGCTGGGGGAGCGGCTGGATTGGTGGTTGGAGCTGGAGGCACAGCTCTGTTAATGCCCGCGAAGGAGGCTCCGAAGGGGGCTCCTTCGGAGATTAAGCCGTGGCTACCCGCTAAGTGGGATATAGAAGCTGATGTGTTGATTGTGGGTTCAGGTGTAGGGGGCTTATCAGCAGCTATAGAGGCGTCCAGAGCTGGAGCAGGGGTTTTGATCTTGGAACGGTACGGGCTTCGAGGTACGCTTGGGAGGATTTGTGCGGCCGGCACTAAGTGGCAAGCAGCACTGGGTATCAAAGACTCTCCCGATGAGTTTTTTAAGGATTGGATGTGGGCGAGTCAAAACAAAGCTGATCCTGAACTAGTACGGATAATGTGCGACCAGTCTGCTGATGGCTTACATTTTCTGGCAGAGTTTGATGGTGGGATTAAGCACGATGTGAAGTTGGGCGAGGGTACCCTGATTCCCAGGGCTCACATGGGCTGGACTGAACAGGGTCTGTGCAGCAAGAATATGTTAGCCGCTATAGAAAAAAATGGGGGAAAGATCATGCTCAATACCACGTTCACAGAGCTATTCAGAGAAGGCTTCCTGGCGGGGAGAGTGGTAGGAGGCAGGGCAGTCGGTAAAGACGGAAAAGAATTCACGATTAAAGCGAAAAGGGCTATAATCATGGCCACAGGCAGATGGAGGGAGGATGAAAAGATGTTAGTGGAGCACTGGCCTTTAATCCCGAAAGAGATGATCCGAGCTGTGGAGCCTGGTGTATCCGGAGAATTAGGAGAGGGCATTAGAGCAGGCATGGCAATTAACGCGAGCATGAGACACATGGATTACATACAACTAGCTCCATATATATCCACGACTCCAGGTGTCAGCAATTTAACAAAAGCCCCAATGGAGATCTGGGTCAATCTTAATGGGAAGAGGTTTACAGACGAAAGTGCTCTGCGAGGTAAGGTAGCTGAGGATGTATTCAACCAACCAGAGCACAAATACTTCTGTATTCAGGATAGTAATCCTAACACATTTAAGAAGTATCTCAGCCCGACCATGGAACTAGTGGATACATGGGTGAAAGAGGGAAAAATTGGCAGAGCAAACACAATAAAAGAGTTGGCCGATTGGTTAGAGAAGAAATATGGAATACCCGCCGATGCGGTAGTTGAAACGGTCGCTGATTACAATAAATACTGCGAGGCAGGCGTAGATCTGGAATTCAAGAAACCCAAAGATGCTCTTGTCAAGGTAGAGGTACCCCCATTTTATGGCAGTCCCTATACATGTCAGATAGCGATGACGACTGGTGGGTTCCATATCAACGCTAAAGCCCAGGTACTAGACACTGAACTCGAGGTCATTCCTGGCCTATATGCAGGCGGCATGTGTTGTGGTGGCCACCATGGGGTGTACTCAGTTATGGGGAATTACCAAATAGATGCCATCGTCTTCGGTCGCATCGCCGGAAAGGAAGTAGCGGCTCTAAAGCCATGGGCATAGATTGGCATCTTTAATAGGGGGTGCGGGTCGCTCAAATTGAAACTCGCACCCCCTATAATTAAGTGGTAAAATTACAGAAAGGGGATAGGGAAATATGAGTAGAGCTAGAGTCTGGCTATTTCGCAGTTTGGTCCTGGTCAGTGCTGGTTTGATGCTGTTATCATGGTTTCTGCCTTGGTGGGGTGTTAGCGTCCCTGCATACTCTCCTAAGGATGTAGTCGTAATCCACCCCTGGGGTCTGGAACAAGATTTGGGGCCTTTTGCTGGATATATACATGGGTCTGAAATGCCGGTCTGGTTCGCCCCACTTATGTGGATTTATCTAGTGATATGTATTGCCTTGCTGTTATTCAGTTTGTTGGCAAAGGAGAAAGCGGTTAGCTTAGGCAAGTTTAAGTTGTCACTGCCTCAGGTGCTTATCGGGGGTGTTGGCCTCTCATACATCTTTGCCGTTGTGATAGCTGTCATTGTTATTGCCATTCGTGCCGGGGATTTCAACACGCCACTGCAAGGGTATACTTACATCGACTTAGAAGAGATAGGGAGCGGCGCATGGACAAGCCTCCGGTTGGGCTACTGGCTAGCTTGTGCGGTGGGACCTTTGCTTGTAGCTCTGGCTTTGCTTCGCAATAGAATCATAGGCAAACCGAGCTAGAAAGAAGAAAAGGCTCGGGGGGCCCCCCGAGCCCTACTTTATCATGCTCTAACCACTGAGCAATGAGCCCGTCGGCTAAAACGGGCTCATTGTGTTTTCTTTGTCCTTGGAGCCTTGTACGGGACATCAGCAAGCAGGAGGATGGCTATCGGCATGGGCGACCGAGAGAATGAGACCAAGACAGGTTTCAATTCACCTCTGCCCCGACGAGCGTTTCTTGGATTGGTGGGAAAAGGCGCTATCGTAGTTGCCCTCGGTGGTTTCATTCGTTTCTTAGGGCGAAAAGACAGTTTCATCCGACCACCGGGAGCTCTACCGGAGGAGGAATTCCTGTCCCTTTGCACAAGGTGCCCGAAATGCCAAGAGGTCTGCCCCAGGGGAGTTATTACTCCTGTACTCCTTACTGAAAGCGTTATCAGTGTTGGCACCCCTAGACTCCAGGGATACTGCAACGGTTGTATGCTGTGTAACTGGGTTTGCCCTACGGGCGCTCTGCGGTGGCGTAAAGTCTTCTATAGAGCGAGTGGATAATGTTATGACCAAGATAAAGATAGTTCGTATCGTGACGGTATCGCTAGCGATTCTAGCAGTCGTTCGTGGGGTTGTTGTTGGTGAGTTTGGATATGGAGGTATCTGCTCCTTTAGTGCCAGGGAAATCTGGGCTACCTGTCCGTTGGGATTCCTGGAGAGGTTCTTGTCCACCAGGGAGCTGTTGCGGCTGTGGCTTTTTTCTGTAGCCTTGGTTGTGCTCTCCGTTATCCTGTTGGGCCGGGTCTTCTGCGCCTGGGTCTGCCCCACGGTTCTTCTGCGGCGGGTGTTCAAGGACACAGGAGGATTGAATTCCAAGCGGGAGGCTGCACCAAAGGGGACAAGGTGGGCAGCTTATTCTCCCTATGCTGTCCTGGGTGGTGTGCTGTTCGCATCATTCGTGTTCAAGTTCCCCGTTTTCTGTCTTTTCTGCCCTATCGGACTCTTCTTTGCTTTTCTTTTCACTGTGATGAACCCCCTTTCCCCTGGCGCGCTAAGGCCGGAACTGGTGCTCTTCCCGGTAATGCTAGGGCTTGAGCTATGGGTACTAAAATCCTGGTGCCGTTCGATCTGCCCCGTGGGGGCCTTGTTGAGCATTGTAGGTAACCTCAATCGCATTCTTCTTCCTGCTGTGCGGAAGGACAAGTGTCTTTCGGAGGGAGACATCAATTGCCGGGTGTGCGAGCGGGTGTGTCCGGAAGGGATTGACTTGCACAAGATCAGGAGCAGCTACCTTCCGAACTCCTGCACGAAATGCCTGGAATGCTACTTCAAGTGCCCGGGGAAAGCGATTGAGCTTCCTCTGTTAAGGTTGAAGTAGTGCAAGGGAGGTCTTCTATGCCGCACATTGGTGCCATGGAATTGGCGCTCATCTTGCTTCTGGTCATGTTCGTCTTCGGCGTGGGCAGACTGCCGGAGATTGGCTCGGCCATCGGCAAGGGGATACGGGAGGTCCGCAAGTCCCAGTCCGAGGTAGAGGAGCTTACCAAGCCGGTCGAGGCGGAGAAGCAAGGACAGAAATCGGCTGGATGAGGGCTTTCGGTTCTTAGGCTGGCCTTTGGTCAATGCGTGGGCCTTGTGACCGGCCTGAAGAGCAGAGCCATAAGCGCGTTTCCCTTGCGGTCGTGAGTAGCGCCATAGGCCTAAGGACAGCCAACAATTGAACACAGATTTCTCCGAGCCTGCAAGCCTAAGGCTTCTCAGCTACGGCTTAGTGGGCCGGACCCTGAGCGAATCTCAGGGGACCGCCTCCTCCAAAAGGAGACGGCCGTGGGTA
>Ga0194113_10005716_pt1 | contig 15946 bp, 15 predicted proteins | sample TA2MahC200mmetaG_FD_146193 | JGI IMG/M metagenome (GOLD analysis project Ga0194113, IMG submission 146193) | Freshwater microbial communities from Lake Tanganyika, Tanzania - TA2015017 Mahale Deep Cast 200m | ecosystem: Environmental > Aquatic > Freshwater > Lake | place: Tanzania: Lake... | reverse complement strand
TACCGGCATCCGCGCATAGGTAGGCATCACTTGACCGCTCATTGAACCACCACCGTCAGAAAGCAAAAAAGGCAGTCCGCGGACTGCCTCCGTAAAAAATCAAGCCGGGAATTATAGAGAAAATCAGGGGTTAGGCAAACGATAAATACAGACCCACGATAAGGCGGTCATGTCGCACCTGAGATCAGGGCTTTTCCCGCAATAGCGGAAGCTCGCGGCATACGACCCAGGACGTTACCCTGAAAGCTCTGTTCGGTTTCGATGTCGTCAGGGACCCCAAGGATATGGATCAATGAGCGGGTAAAGATGCATCAACTCCCTCTCCGCCTCCGGCATAAGCATCTACACACAAGCAACCCATTGATTTTATTCCCCTCTCCAGGAGGGAGAGGGGTTAGGGGTGAGGGGATTTCAAATGAACCTTTATCTGCTCATCCATCCATAACCACTATGTCGTCGCTCTGGTACAGGAAACCGCGGGGGCCCGATTACCCGCGTTGAACCGCCCAGCCGGTGGGTTAATCGCTCTAAAGTTCGAGGACGATTGGCGGCACGCTTCGTGGCAAGCCGTGCCAAGGATGGAATTAAGCAACCGGCTGAATTCCGGGTCAATTCGGCCGGGAACCCTCGCCGCGCGGGCCGGCCATGCCGTCTTCGTAAGCTGACGCCCCGGGCGTTTCAGCCCTCGCCGTGAGCCTCGCCGGGGGGAGACGTCGATTCGTTCCGGTACCGGGACAGGAAACCTTCCAGGACGAGGGCCAGGGGTTCCCGCTTGAGCTTGAGGCTCTTCCGGAGGGTCGTCCCGGCCTCGTCCGGGTGGTCTCCGGCGAGCAGGCCAATGGCCTGGCCCACCAGCCGCCCGGCCTCGGTTTCGATGGCCACGACCTGACTCAGGTCGGTCTTGCAGCGCGCGCAGAGCGCGGGGTCGCGCAACCGGGCCTGGCAGGTGGGGCACCGCTCCATCAGTTTTCGAGATAGTAGAGGATGTCCGCAAGGCGCTCCGAGGCTTCCGCCAATGATGGGCTGTCCTTATCGGCGATGGCCTCGCGGATGTTGGCGATCAGTTCGACCATGTCCATGCGGTCCTCCTCGGCGGCCTGGTCCAGCATGCGCTCGGCCTTTTCCACCAGGGCGATGGCCTTGATTTCCTCGTGATGGGCCTCCTGCTCCGGATCGGTGTCGCCGGCATCCCCTTTCAGGGTCTGGCCGAGCAGGCGGGCGACGCGGTCCCGGGCCGCTTCCTTGGCCTCGCCTTCGAACCGGCCGATGGCATTGTTGATGGTGATGGATTTCTCCAGGCCCGTTTCCTTTTCCCGGGCGGAGACGTGGAGGATGCCGTCCAGGTCCAGACTGAGGGTCAGCGTCACGGGATTGCCCGCCGGCACGTCCCGCAACCCGTTGACGGTGAACTCGCCAATTTCGATGTTGTTGAGCGCGTCCCGGTCCTCGCCCTGGAAAATCTTGACTTCCACGGACGCCTGTCCATCCCGAAGCGTGTAGAACACTTCGGTTCGGGTCACCGGCAACGGGGTGTTCTTGCGTATGATGGGCACAAAGCAATACAGGTAGGGCGCGCCGTCGATATCGCTCATCGCGCTGGTGCCGTAGGTGTAGGGGGTGACGTCGACCAGCACGGCGGATACCGACTCGCCGGCGATCATGCCGGCCTGCACGGCGGCGCCCAGGGCGACACAGAGATCGGGGTCGATGTTGCGCTGCGGTTCCTTGCGGAATTCGGCGAACAATCGCTCGCTGATCACGGGAGTACGGGTGCTGCCGCCCACCAGCAGGATTTCGTCGATGTCCGAGGCGGTCAGGTTGGCCCCCTTGAGTGCGATATGCACCGCTTCCAGGGTTTCGTCCACGTAGTCGGCAATCATCTCCTCGTATTCGTGGCGCGAAAGCTCCAGTGACAGATGCACGGGCGCCCCCTCCTTTTCGAACAGGAACTCCTCTTCGATGCGGACGAAAGGCTCCTCGGACAGCCTGCGCTTGACGTTTTCCGCCACCCGGTTGAGACGGGCCATGATCTGGCGCGATTCGGTGATGTCGAAGTCATGTTCGCGCCCGATATGCTCCACGATATGGTCGACGATACAGGCGTCGAAATCGTCGCCGCCCAGGCGGTTGTTGCCGTGGCTCGCGAGCACTTCCACCACGTCGTCCTCGACGCCGACCACGGACACGTCGAAGGTGCCCCCGCCCAGGTCGTAGACCAGGATTTTCTTGTGGGCATCGGTTCTGGCCTCGTAGGCGAGCGCGGCGGCGGTGGGTTCGTTGATGATCCGCACCACATCGAGGCCGGCGATCTCGCCCGCCTCCCGGGTCGCCTGACGCTGGGCATCGGAGAAATACGCGGGGACGGTGATGACCGCCTTGCTCACCGGCTGACCCAGGTATTCCTCGGCGATGGCCTTCAGCCGTCCCAGAATCAGGGCGGAAATCTCCCGCGGGGTGAAGCTCTGGTCGGCCAGGACCACGTGCATGTCCTCGCCCATGTGCCGCTTGATCGACTTGACCGTGCGCTCGGGGTAGAGCTTGTACTGGTTGCGGGCGGGCTCCCCGACCAGGATTTCACCGCCCTCGCCGATGCCGACGAAGGAAGGCAGAATCCTCCGCCCCTCCGGATCGGCCAGCACCGTGGCCTTGCCCTGTTCGAGGATGGCGACCTCCGAGTTGGTCGTGCCCAGGTCGATGCCGATAATGATGTCTTTCATGGTTTGTTGGCTCTGACTTCGCTTAATCGCAATGTGGTGTCACCCCAAAGAAAACCCTTGCGCAGTTCGGCGGTGACAATGCCGCTGGGCAAATCGGGCTGTCGGTCGAGCTCCAGCACGGTCATCCGGTGCGGGTCGACCGGCATGCCCACCGTGACTTCGATGGCCCTGACGCCTTGGCGCGCCAGGGTTTCCTCCAGACGGCGCAGGGTCATGGCCTGCCCCTCGCGTATGCTGTCGATGAACCGACGGTCCTCCAGGCGGGACTTGACGCGGAACCAGCCGCGGACCGGCCGGTACTGATTCAGCGCGCCCGCGCCGGCCGCGAGCCGGTCGTACAGGTCGAGGAGTTCCAGCAGGACGGGCCGCAGCGCCGCCCGGCGCAGGTTGGCGAATTCCGCCGAAAACCGCTCCAGCGCGGTTTCCATGCCGGACTGGTTGTCCTTCAGCCAGCCCTGCGCGAGCCGGAGATCGTCCACGGCGCCCCGGAACAGCCGTGACTCCGCCCGTACCTCCGCGCGCAGCGCCGCCAGCTCCGAGAACAGGGAAAAAAGGTCGGGCGCCGGCTCCTCCGCCGGGGCATCCCCGGGCAGAGTCTCCAGCGCCTCCAGATAGCGCCGAAACTCCTCCAGCAGGCGCTCCCTGTCGATGCCCTCCATCAACGCGGGTCTCCCGCCCCGCGACCCCGTTGCTTCGCTGCCTCGGCCAGCGCTCCGATCAACGTCGCGGCGTCGGGGCGCCCCGGCCGTCCCGGCTTCAGGGCCCGAGCCAGGAGGTCCTCGACATCCGGCAGGCCGCGGTCAAACAGGCGATACTGCCGCCGCCGCTTGTCGGTCGCGATCCGCTCGTAGGCGTCCCGGATTCTCTGGAAAGCGGCGCCCTCCCGCTCCGGCGGAAACTCCCGCACCTTGCGCAGATAGGCCTTCTTGATGTCGTCATCGCCGGCGTCCGCGGCGACTTCGAGGATTTCATAGGGTGTTTGCATGATCTCTCCGGATTCAGCGCCGTTTCCTGGGCTTCCCGCCGCCAGGCGACGGGAAGATCGGCAATTCCTCGTCCTCGGCAAGGCCGATCAGCTTGCGCATGACGATATCCATGGCCTCCTTCTCGGGTAACTGACCGAGCTTCTCGACTTCCTCGTAGCCGCCAAGGACCTGATTGAGCAGTTCAAAAGGATCGAGCTTGTCCAGGCCTTCCAGCCGCTCCAGCGCCTGCTCGGGCATGCTGAACGGGAAATCCATATCCGGCAGCCTAGATTCCTCGTGTTGCTGGAGGAATTGGTCGATGAGCGCCAGCGCGCGCTTGTCTTTGGCGAAGCTGGCTTGGTCCAGCAGGAGCCGCAATCGGCCCTCGCCGTGAAAATCGAGCCGGGCCGGATCACCCTTGCAGCGGGCCAGCTCGTCGTAATAGCCGAAGACCGGGGAGAAGTTGCGGCGCCAGGCTTTGCTGGCGCACTCTCCAAGGAGTTCGTACTGACCGGCGGCGGCCAGTCCCTGACAGAGCCCGACCAGATCGTCCTCACCCAACGCGGGCTGCTTGAAACTCCGCTTGAGGAGGGGCATCAACTTGGCCAGAGCCTGACTGACATGTTGCCTGGGCTCGCTGGCGTAGCGGCCCAACTGGCCGACCAGCGCCAGCAACGCGGCGCGGTCGAGCGAAGTCTTGGTGTCGGGGGCCTGGACCAGGCGGCTGACCGAGGACAGCGCCAGGCCCACGGACTGGACTTCCATCGCCCATTGCAACCATGCCATCGCCCCATTTCCGACCAGGGCATGCGCCCGGTTCCACCGATCGCGACAACCCTCGCTGTCGGCCTGGAAGAACGCCAGCAGGCCATCCACGTAGAGCAGGGCGGGACTGCGGCCCTGCGGATCGAGTTCGCGCGCCGCTTTCAGCTCGGCCTCGGCCAGATCCCACCGCTGCGCCTTGAGCTGTTTCCGCGCGTGGCCCAGGTGCGCCTCGACCAGGCATTGGCGGGCCTGGCTATTGATGGGGTCGATCTTGAGGAGCGACTTCGCGTAGCTGGCCGCTTTCTTGAATGACTTCCGGCGCAGGGCCGACTGAATGCCGAGGCCGAGAAACTCGGGATCGGCGGGATATTGCTTCAGAGCCCGGTCGAGCCAGACCTGGCCGGCCTTGGGGTCATCCGCCTGTTCCAGCAGCTCGATCAACAGGAGGTAGCTCTCACGGTCGTCCGGCTCCAGCTCCAGGCTCTGTTCCAGGCAATCGATGGCCAGCTCCGGCGCCTCATGCCGGGCCAGACCGGCTACATGGCGATGGATGAGCGCCTGCGTGAGCGGTTGCCGCGCAGCGGTTCCGTCTCGCTTGAGCAGATCGATGCAGGCAAACCAGTGGTTGCTGGCTTCGGGGTAATTACGCTCTTCTTCCCCGTGCAGCGCCTTGAGCCGACTTCGCTCGAAGGGGGTCAGCTTGCCGAAGGCCCGTTCGTAGAGGGGTATCGTCTCGGGACAGCCAACCAGGGACAGGAAACAGAACCGCTGGCTGGCGGCGTCGCCCAATTGGGTTCGATAGCGCAGCACGGTCTCCACGAGGGTCCGTGTTCCGCGGGCATGGGCGGCCTTTCGCACGTCACGCCGCATGGCCAGTTGCGCCTTGTCGTAACCCTGCAACCGCTCGAGGACCGCGCGGTGCCTGGGCCAGTCATCGAGAGCCGGGCCTGGCTCGGTATCGGCGGACGAGGCTTCGAGCAGGCTCCTGGCCAGCAACCGGCAGGGGGAGGCCGGCTCGACGCGGCTCATCAACTCCCGCGCTGTCCCGGGGTTGTCGGCGAGGGCCGCCAGGCCCTTGAGCAAGAGACCCAGGTTCCGGTACGGCGAGCGCGAGGGTATGGCCTGCAGATAATCCTTCATCTCGGCGTCCTTCCCGGCGGCATAGGCGGCGATGGCCTCCTTGACCCGGGGGTGCTGGCGCGCAATGGGATGATCCGCCGGCAATGATTTCAGCCACTTATCGTTCTCCAGCGCCAATATCGCCAGGGATTCCAGGAACCGGGCGGCGTCGGGGGCATCGATCAGCCCGGCCGGGGCCGAGCCCAACACCTGGCCCAGGCGGGCGACCTGCCCGGCTTGCAGCAACCAGTCGAGGTACTCCAGCGAGGGGGCGACCCCCTTGCACAACTGCGCATGGTTTTCCCAGAGCATCGCGGCATCCTGGAACATGCCCTTCTCCGCGACTTGCCGCGCGCGCGCCAGATAGGCCTGGGCCAGTTGGTCCTCCCAGGCCGGGCGCCGCTCGCGCTTCAAGAGATCCTTCAGGACAAGGATAGCCTCCTTGAATTGACGCTGCCCCAGGAACCGTCGAGCGTCCCGTTCCAGTTCCTCGGGGGATTTAGGTGTCTTGCTCTTGGCGGGTGATCGCATCGGAAATCCTGCTTCTATCTCATGACTTCAAGTCGGCCCGGAATTATCGCAGAAAACAGGCAAGGTTCGCGTGCTTTGCAATCGCGAGACCGGACTCGTCCAACCCGCCGCGTATCACAAGAACATTTAGGTCTTGTGAGTCGTGGCGGCGGCTTCCTGCAAGGTGCGCTTGACGCTTCATGTGGCGCGGATATCAATTCGGCCGGAATTTGCTTGTGCCGCTGGGTTCATCGGTTATCCCCCTGTGCTTTACCTTCCTTCTCGGCATACACACGTTGTCATTAGAGGTAGACGCGGCAGTTGAGAACAACTCCCGCCCCCCCGGCAACTCCACCCACTCCGCGAAGCTCGGCTGTTAAGCGTCCGACCCAATGGCATCACTGAGCCGTCCTCCCCAACGCGGAGCGAAATGGAAGGGGGGGTCCCCGCGCCCACCCGGTACTCATCAAAGGCCATGTCGAAGTTACGCAATAACTGATGCAGGCCGCCCCGGACGCCCATCCGGCTGACCGGCTCCATGGCCACGGCCAGCACCACCAAGCCGGACAGCAAGACCATTTCGGCCTTGCCGCCGACGTCCAGCCGGTAGGCGGACCGGCTCGGCATGACGACCCGGATCGGCGATGGCCTGAACAGGTCGATGCCGCGCACAAGGGAAAAGAATACCGCCAGGCCCCAGCCGACCGGCCCGGCCGGGTACTCGAACAGGGCGGAGCCGCCCAGGTAGAGGCCGATGGCGACGGCGGCGTGGGGGGGCGGCGATCATGGGTGGCCTATTGAGCTATGGAAATAGATTCCATACCATAAGGCGATGACTACCAAGCATCGCTTTCGCGGCAAATATCGGCTGGAGATTCGCGAACGCGACCATGGCCCACCGCATTGCCATCTGGTCGGCGGCGCGGTGGATGTCATCATCGATCTGGCGACCCTGGCCAGTGACGGCCAATGGCCGCGGGGCCTCAAGACCGAAGTCATGGCCTGGGTGGCCGCTAACCTGGATGAACTGTGGAGGGAATGGCGCCAATGGCATCAATGAAACGCCCGCGCTTGACGCACGTCGAGCCCCTGGACGGCTGGCAGTTGCGGTTGACGTTCGTGGACGGCAGTGTGACGACGGTCGATTTCGCGCCACTGCTGGAGGAATCCCCCGGCCTTGCGCCTCTGCGCGAGGCGGGCGTCTTTGCCCAGGCGATGCTGGTGGCAGGCGAAGGCTGGGCAGTGACTTGGCCGGAGGTCGATATTCAGATCGGCGCCGATACGTTGTGGCTGGACGCGCAGGCGCAACACGCGGCGGATGAGAACAGCCGGATTTTCGCGCAATGGCGCGCGCGCCATGGTCTGTCGCTCAAGGCGGCGGCCAGGGCGCTGGGGCTGACGCCTCGCACCATCAGCGCCTATGGCACGGGCGCCCGTCCGGTGCCGCGCTATATCGCCCTGGCGTGCCGTGGCTGGGAAGCCGAACAGCGTTGAACCGCCCAGGTAGTGGCAGGTGGCGAAAGCGGCGTGGGTGGCGGCGATCATGGAGGGTTAGGGTGGCTGCTCAGGGGGGCGAAATCACCCATGGGCCAAGCGTGTAGCCCGCCTGACGGAGCGCGCAATGCGGGGTGTCGTGGCTCCGGTCATCCCGGATTCCGCCGCGCTTCTTCCGGACTACGCTGGCTGACCAAACTCATGGCCTATATCGAGGCGCTACAAGCCGCTCACAAAATCTATGGGAGACCGGAGACTTGTGGGTAATCGGTTGGTCGATGAGGTCTGCAAGATGACTACCGGCCAGTACGGAAGTAGATCCCATCCCGATAGCGGCCATCGGGATGGCGGCTCAACGAAAAGCAGTCACACAAGGCAAATCATTGGCTTCTTGTGGCGACTTAAGATCGATGCACAGGCAAGTTGCCATGATGATAAAGTTAGCCTCTAACCCTCCAAAATCATTCCATCGTGCTGACCACGGGTCTCCATCGTCACTTCTTGCCGCTTTTTCTGCCCATCCTTGTCCTTGTGATGGGGGGTGTAGGGTTCTACGGCAAGACTGACATTGAGCAGCAGATCGCGCTGCTGCAAGCCCGCGAAAATCTGAACGTTGGCCGGGGCGCTACGGTCATGGCGGGGAAGCTCGACGACATTGCTCGCGATCTGGCTTATCTGTCGTCCAACTCCGTACTACATGACGCCTTGGATAAGGGGAGTGCCGCCAGCATCGGCGAACTCGCCAATGCCTTCGCCAGCTTTTCGAACAGCAAGATCATCTATGACCAGTTGCGCTGGATCGACGAAACCGGCATGGAGCGCGTGCGCGTCGATTATGTCGGCGGCAAAGCGATAGTGATTGCCCGAGACAAGCTGCAGAACAAGGGCCAGCGCTATTTCTTCACCGACACAGTCAAGCTCAACCCGGGCGAGATGTTCGTTTCCCCTCTCGATCTGAACATCGAACAGAACAAGATCGAGGTTCCCTACAAGCCGATGGTGCGCCTCGCTACGCCGGTAGTGGACAGCCGGGGCAACCCGCGTGGCATCGTTATCATCAACTACTATGCCCGCGGCCTGCTCGACGCCTTTGACGAGGCGACCAGTGGAGTGCGCGACCACGTGATGGTTCTCAACGGCGACGGTTACTGGCTAAAGAGCCCTAACCCGGATGACGAGTGGGGCTTCATGTTCAATCAGACCGAGCGCTCGCTGGCAACGAGGGCGCCTGAGGCCTGGCAGCGCATCCGGGCCGAGGACAGTAGCCAAACACTGCTCGCCGGTGGTCTTTGGACTTGGCAGACCGTTTATCCGCTGAAGGCCGGCCTGCGTTCGAGTACTGGGACAGCCGAGGCTTTCGTGCCCAGCCGGGGCGAAGTCGAAATGCGTCAGTATGTTTGGAAAACCGTTGCTCATTTGTCGTCCGACACGCTCGACGCCGTCAGCCGGCCAGTCTGGCAGCGGCTGTGGTCGGTCGCCGCCGTACTGCTCGGCTTGCTCGGTTTCGGTAGTTTCAAGTTGGCACAAGCCTGGAGTCATCGCGATGCGGCCTTGGCGCAAGTGCGCCACATTAACGCTAATCTCGAGTCGACCATTGCGAAGCGCACCCACCAGTTGCAACTGGCAGCCAGCGTATTTACGCATGCGCGAGAGGGCATCCTGATCACCGACCAGAATGCCGCCATTGTCGACATCAACCAGACGTTCTCCGACATCACCGGCTACAGTCGGCAAGAGGTCATCGGTCAGAATCCGCGAATACTTAAGTCCGGCAGGCAGTCGAAGGAGTTCTATACGTTGATGTGGAACGCCCTCATCGAGACGGGACACTGGTACGGCGAGATCTGGAACCGGCGCAAGGATGGTGAACTTGTTGCCGAACTCGTCTCGATGAGCGCCGTCCACGATGCCAATGGTCAGGTGAGCAACTATGTCGCCTTGTTTACCGACATCACGCCGATGAAGGCGCATCAGGCACAGCTAGAACATATCGCGCATTACGACGCGCTGACATCGCTACCTAACCGTATGCTCTTGTCCGATCGTTTGCATCAGGCATTGATACAATCCAAGCGGCATGGACGCGCATTGGCAGTCGCTTACCTCGACCTGGATGGGTTCAAGGAGGTCAATGACCGGCATGGTCATCAAGTGGGTGATGAGCTGCTCATTGCGCTTTCAGCACGCATGAAGGATGCGCTGCGCGAAAGCGACACCTTGGCCCGCATGGGTGGGGACGAGTTTCTCGCGGTTCTTGGGGATCTGGAGCACGCCACCGATTATGAACCGGTCCTTTCCAGGCTATTAAATGCTGCATCTGCGCCCATACGGGTGGGGGACGCGATTCTCAATGTATCCGCCAGCATCGGGGTCACCTTGTCTCCCCGGGATGGCATTGAGCCTGATCAGTTGATCCGCCAGGCAGACCAGGCCATGTATCAGGCCAAACAGTCCGGCAAGAACCGCTATCACCTGTTTGATATCGATTCCGACCAACTGGTCAAGATGCAGAACAGTACGCTGGACCGCATACGTTTGGCACTGGCTCGTAAAGAGTTCGTGCTTTACTACCAGCCCAAGGTGGTGATGAGCACCGGCGAAGTCATCGTGGCCGAGGCCCTGATCCGCTGGAACCACCCTGAGCAGGGCATCCTCTCTCCCGCGGCCTTCCTGCCGCTGGTTCACGATCATCCCCTCGGCGTTGAGCTGGGTGAATGGGTCATCCATGCAGCGTTGACCCAGATAGAAGCTTGGCATGCCACGGGACTGGATATCCCGGTCAGCGTGAATGTCGGAGCGCGCCAGTTGCAGCAAGGCGATTTCGTGGCCCGACTGTCAGAAACGCTCGCCGCCCATCCGGATGTTCGGCCGTCCTGCCTTGAACTGGAAATACTGGAGACCAGCGCGCTCGATGACCTGAACCTGTCCACCGAAGTCATGCACGCCTGCCGTACCCTGGGTGTGCGTTTTGCACTGGATGATTTCGGCACGGGCTATTCCTCGCTGACCTACCTCAGGTATTTGCCTGCCGATGTCATCAAAATCGACCAGACGTTTGTGCGGGACATGCTGACCGATCAGGAAGATCAACATATCGTGCAGGCCGTCGTGGAACTTGCCAGGGCCTTCGGCCGCGATGTCATCGCCGAAGGCGTCGAAACGGTTGAACATGGCAACGCGCTGATCAGGCTGGGCTGCATTTACGCCCAGGGCTATGCGATTGCGAGGCCTATGCCCGGAAACGACTTGCAAAGCTGGGTCGCGACATGGAAGCCCGATGCGTCGTGGCTCGCGCACTAATAATGGTATCTGTCCGTAGCTTCAGAACATCCTTTTTGTAACACCCTTCTGAGGGAACTCATCATGCTGGCGTGGGATAACAAGTATGAACTCGGTCACCAACGGATCGATGCGGAGCACCGCATCTTCCTGTCCCTGCTGTCCGACTTTCAGATGGCGATGGAGCAAGGCCTCTGTAAGCATCCAGCCCGTCCATCTACCCCCAGGCTCAGCCCCGCGTCATCCTCTGCTTTTTTGCACGAGGAATTCCGATGGCGACTACGCACGAATGGCAACAACAGCTTCAGGCCTGGCAGGCAAGCGGGCTGACACCCGCGGTGTACTGCCGGCAACACGGGCTTAACCCCAATACCTTTAATGGTTGGCGGCGGCGTTACCGCGCCGCGCCGGCGAGCGCCCCCGGCCTCCTGCCCATCTAGGTTACGCCAGCCGCCCCCGCCAGTGTCCTGGTGTTGCGGTTAGCCAGGTAGAGACCGGTGACGAAAGCGGCGTGGGTGGCGGCGATCATGGGGGGTTAGTGTGGCTGCTCAGGGGGGCGAAATCACCCATGAGTCAGAAGTGTAGCCCGTCTGACGAAGCGCGACATGCGGGATGTCGTGGCTCCGGTCATCCCGGATTCCGCGCTGCGTTTCTTCCGGGCTACCTTGCTTTTGTTAGGGGCTAACGCGGTTCCAGGAAATCCACCACTTCCGAGCCGCTGCCCTATCTTTTAATATAGCAAAGTGGGTTCACCTCGCCATTCAGAGCCATAATAAAGGTGGCTGATCCCTTTTCTTAGGTTTAATCCGCCAGCGCGGTCAGGCAGAATGCTTTCAGGCATTTCTCAATAACCACTGGTTCGGGGCGGCAGTCTTTGCGGGAATTGCGTTGGATTATGGCTTGCGTTGAGGGTGCTTGCACAAGGGGGTGTTCTGTCGCACGATATTCGCGTTGGATAGGTAGTCAAACCGGGTGGGTTATTCGCCCCGCCTGCACCGTTTCTTAGTCGTTAGTTAAGCCGGGCAACGACTGTAGTATTGCCAGGCGAACCGACTATATTTTGGAGTAACGACCGATGTACAAAAAATATATAAGGGGTGTATTTCTGCTACTAGTGGCTTTGCCGGCGTTGTTGCCTTGGCCGGTTCATGCGGCGAGTTGGACGACGACTGGCGCATTGCCCGAGCGGCGATCTGAAAATACTGCCACGTTGCTTGCCAACGGCAAGGTGCTGGTCGCAGGGGGATATGACCAGAATCCCGGCACCGCAGTTCTGTACGACCCAGCGACCCAGCGATGGGTGACGACCGGGTCAATGACCGAGTATCGTTACTCTCATACCGCCACGCTGCTGGCCAACGGCAAGGTGCTGGTCGCGGGGGGATTAGGCTGTTGCTATCTCGCCAGCGCGGCGTTGTATCACCCGGTGACCGGGCAATGGGCAGTGACTGGGGCGATGCCCGAGCCACGGGTAAATCACACCGCCACGCTGCTGGCCAATGGCAAGGTGCTGGTCGCGGGAGGTAATTATTATAACTATTCCACGAATAACTGGGTCTATCCAACCCCGGCGCTGTACGACCCGGCGACCGGGCAATGGACGGCGACTGGGGCGATGCCCGGGCAGCGAGTGAACCACACCGCCACGCTCCTGACCAACGGCAAGGTGCTGGTTGCCGGGGGGGTGGACGCCAGCGGTTCCCGTTTAACCAGCGCGGTGCTGTACGACCCGGCGACTGGGCAATGGACGGCGACTGGGGCAATGCCAGAGCCGCGGGACTTGCACACCGCCACGCTGCTGGCCAATGGCAAGGTGCTGGTCGCGGGGGGAGGAAGTCATACATACCCCTATTCGCTCGCTAATGCGGTATTGTATGATCCGGCGACCGGGCAATGGACAGCGACCGGGGTGATGCCCGATAGACGGGAGAACCACACCGCCACGCTCCTGACCAACGGCAAGGTGCTGGTTACGGGGGGACGGTTCGACGACGGCCAACACGGCTACTACTGGATCTATAACGCGGCGTTGTACGACCCGGCGACCGAAAGCTGGATAGCTACCGCCGCGATGACCAAGTCGCGAGACAATCACACCGCCACGTTGCTCGCCAATGGCAAAGTGCTGGTCGCTGGGGGAATCGACTCCAGCGCCGAGCTATACACCCCCGACACCGGCGACGCGAATGCGGCGGATTTCGTCGTGACCAAAATCACGCTTAGACCGGCCTCGCCCGTTCTCGGCATGGCCTTCAAAGCGCTCGTGACGGTCACGAATCAAGGCATGAGCGCGGGCGACGGCGGTAACCTGCTGGTCTGGACTCAGCAAGTCGCGAACCAAGCCTGTAGCGCAGGCGCTGACGGCTCGGTGGCGGTGGGATCATTGGCGGCCGGCGAGAGCAAGACATTAACTGTCAGCGGGCTGGTCAGCGACAAAACGTTGGGACATACCTTACGCGTCTATGTCGATGGCAGTTGCGTCACACTGGAAAGCAACGACAGCAACAACCAGCGTACGGCAACCTATCAGACCATCACCATGCCGGATTTCGTCGTCAGCGCGATTACCTTAAATCCTGCGATCCCATCGCCGGATAGCGACTTCAAGGCGACGATAACCGTCACCAACCAAGGGACGGCGGCGGGGCGAAGCAATCATTTGAGTGTCTGGGCCGATCAGCCAACGGCCCAAGCCTGCGGTGCGGCAGGTGATGAGGGGGGATGGCCCGGCTTTTTGGCGGCAGGTGCCTCGAAGACGATCACAGTGACGTTTTCCTCTGCTGGCCCGGCCGGCGTGAAAAGGCTCCGAGCATTCGCTGACGACTCATGCGACACGCCAGAATCTAATGAAACCAATAACCAAGCTGTCAAGGCATATAGGGTGAATTAGTCATCTGTCGGGTGCGCTAAAGCTGCGCCCGGCTTACAGGCTGGTGTGTTTCGGCAGTGCCGCCAGCCAGCCTAGCCTGGATGAAGCGTAGCGGAATCCGGGACGCACCGGCGCCGAATACCCGTATTTCGCTATGCGGCATACGGGCTGCAGCGTCTTGTCAGTCATCGTCGTGATCCTCGTTTAAACAGGGTGTTGGAAGCTCCAGTTTTAACCCAGGTGGCCTGGGCCCTCAAGACGCTGCATAGCATCTACTGGCTAAAATGGATACGGCTTTCAGCCGCATGTAGCGGCAAGATGCCGCTTCTACCCTGGGCGGGTCGTTTACCGGCGCTCGCCTCAATCATCCTCGCCTGATGCCAGCACCCCGCCATGGCGCAGTACCCGCCGGCGGATGGCGATATCGAGCACGTCACGCTGGCCGGGGGTGACGAGGGTGAAGGCCTGGCTGGCGCGGGTGATGCCGGTGTAGAGCAGCCAGGTATGCTGTGCATACCATGCCTGGAAAGGCACGCACAGCGTACCTACATGACTGTCCATCGGGAATCGCATCGGCCACGATAAATGCGGTTCCCTCCGTTCACCACACCCTATTCGAGCTTATGACATGCGGCGACCAAGGCCGGGGCAATCAACTACCCGCCTGCCTGCAACCGCCATGCTCAGCGTGCCGGTCAGTCAATAGATGACAGGCTGATCCCATCGCGCCCCTCCCCACGCCGGTCATTGAGGCCGGCCATCGGCTACCGGGTGTACTACCAACAGCAAGGACGAGAACTGGTGGTACTGTTGGCTGGCGGTGACAAAGGTAGTCAATCAAGAGATATCAAAACCGCTCTTCGGCTTGCCCGTAATTTGTAGGAAATCCCATGAAAAAGACAGCGACTTCCCGGTTCGACGTTGCCGAGCATCTGCGTACCCCCGAAGAAATGGCCGCCTACCTGGAAGCCTGCCTGGAAGAGGCGGAAGGTGACGCGGCTTTCATCGCTAAAGCACTCGGCGACATTGCGCGCGCCAAAGGCATGTCGCAAGTGGCACGTGATGCAGGGGTATCCCGCGAAAGCCTCTATAAAGCGCTTTCCGGCGAGAGAACTCCCAGCTTCGATACCATTCTCGAGGTCGTGGCAGCTCTGGGTCTGAGGCTTCATGCCGAACCTGCCTATGTCCCAAACCATGCCCAACCCGGCGCCCTAGCGGACGCTTGCACCTCGCGTGATTGAGCATTGGCGTTATGGTCGCTCCAACGGCCTCGCCACATTCCACGAACCGCACCGAATCCCTTGAGAAACAGGGGTCAAACACGCCAATGGGTCTTTCCTTGGTCCGCCCATTCCCTTCGACATGGCGCGCCACCGTCCCAGTGGGTCGATCTGCTCCATGAAGGTTGAAGTCGCCCCAGTGGCGGCCGCGACTTTCAGACGGGTCCTCCCGTGTCGGGATGCCTGGGCTCTTCTCAAACTGATGCCAACATAAGCTCTGGAAACCTTCACTCATACCATACCCTGACGATAAACCCGCTGGCCGGGCCGGAGGGGGTCTGGACCTGGATTTCATCGTCCACGGCTTTCTTGAGCAGGGCGCGGGCCATGGGGGAGTCGACGCTGATCCAGCCCTGCTGGGTGTCGATTTCGTCGGCGCCGACGACGCGGTAGGTGCTCTCCTCGCCGTTCTCGTCTTCCAGGGTGACCCAGGCGCCGAAGAAAACGCGGTCGCGGTTGCCGGGGATTTGATCGACGACGGTCAGCGCGGGCAGGCGCTTTTGCAGATAGCGTAGGCGCCGGTCGATTTCGCGCAGCTCCTTCTTGCGGTAGATGTACTCGGCATTCTCGGAGCGGTCGCCCTCGGCGGCGGCGGCGGCCAGATGTCGGGTCACGTCGGCGCGGCGCTCCCAGAGGGCCTTGAGTTCCGCCTCCAGGCGGCGTGCGCCCGCGACGGTGATGTAAGGGGAGGATTTGGGCGATGGGGGCCGCCAGCGGGACATATCCGAACCAGCCTATCGGGAAATGGCGAGAGTATAGCAGTCCGCCCGATCGATCTTGATCGGGAATCCGCCGGTTGCGCTTGACGATCAAACAGGTGTTTGAATACCATGTTTGAAACGTTCGTTCGCCATCCACTGCGCCATGCAACCAACCGACGACACCGACCCGACCCATAACCGTATTTTGCGCGCGGCGCTGGAGATCTTCGCCGAGCGCGGCTTCAGG
>Ga0194113_10005709_pt1 | contig 15960 bp, 8 predicted proteins | sample TA2MahC200mmetaG_FD_146193 | JGI IMG/M metagenome (GOLD analysis project Ga0194113, IMG submission 146193) | Freshwater microbial communities from Lake Tanganyika, Tanzania - TA2015017 Mahale Deep Cast 200m | ecosystem: Environmental > Aquatic > Freshwater > Lake | place: Tanzania: Lake... | reverse complement strand
CGCCGCCTCCACGAGCAACGCGCCTTCGCGTCAGCGCCATTTCAGCTTTTCAGCTTTCAGTTTTCAGCTTTTCAGCTTTCTGTCAATGTGTCTGGCGGCAGTGGCGGTAGTGCCTTGATGCGGCCGTTGCGAACCTCGAATCGGGATGCGGGCTTGCCGATCGCCGTTACCGTGCCGTCCGGCGCTACGCACAGGGCGCCGCCGCTGGGAATCCCGAAGCCGACAGTTCCGGAGACTGATAGTCCCAGCAAGGCCTTCAGTTCTTCCCAATCGTCTGCCTCCGCATGGGTGTCGCACAGGATGGGGGCGAAACCGAGACAGGGAAAGGCGGTGCGCACGAAGCGGAACTTGCCGGATGCCTCCGGCTGGAGTGTGTCTTCCGCGGTGACCGTGATGCGCACGTTGCTGCCGTAGAGTCTTGCGATCTGTTCGCGGGCTTCCCGGCATGCGGCATCCGTCGCCCCGGGTTCGGCGAGAAGTCGCAGGCGCAGCGATTGCGGATCGGGAAGATCCAGTTGCCAGCCGTCAATGCCGGGTGCGGTGGCGAGGGCCGCGTCGAGATCCTCCACGGTAAGGACGCGGCCGTCCGGGGTGAATGTCACATCCTTGATGCGTCCCTCGATGGCGGCGAGGGTCAGGCCGGCCGTGCGGCCGCAGGGGCATGGCCCGCGCGTGTCGAGGCGGGCGACGTCCCCGATGTCGAACCGGAGCACGATGAACCAGGAGTTGTGGAACACGGTCACCAGCAGGCGCCCGCGGTCAGGGCCGCCAGAGGGGGTGGCCCACGGTTGGAAATCGACGCGGCAGTGATCGGTGTTCTGGTGCAGACGCCCGTCTTCGCACTCCATGAAGACGTGACCGGTTTCGGTTGAGCCGTACGAGCTGATCGTGGGCGCCCGGAACACGCGGCGAATCTGCCGCAGGTAGGTGCGTGAGGGAAACGAATAGGTCAGGAAGATGAGGGCCGGCTGGAATACGGAGGGGGATTCCGGCGTCATTGGTGGACAGTATACGGGAACGCCAGCCGATTAGCGAATAGAAACGGATCTGTGCAAGTTCCCGGGAATGTGCGATACTCCTACGACCGGCTCCGATTTCGGGCGCAGGGGGGGGTGCACGAGACCCGGTTATGGGAAGAAAGACGAACAACAAGAGGCTGTTGATCCTGTTGCCGGGAGGGCAGCCGCATCTCCTCAAGCTGTGGCCGTTCACCGTGTCTTTCCGCGAAGCGCCATTGACCGGGGCCTTGCTGGCGGCGCTTGTTCCGCCCGAACTGGAACTGGATGTCACCTATGTTGATGGTAGCGTCTCGCGGATTCCTCTCGATGCGACGTTCGATCTGGTCGCCATCAGCCTGATCACCGGGATGGCGCCCAGAGGCTATGCGCTGGCGGATCATTTCCGGGCGCGCGGCGCAACGGTTGTGCTCGGGGGCATTCACGTCTCTCTTCTTTCCGATGAAGCCCGGCAGCATGCCGACGCGCTGGTGATCGGATTCGCCGAACAGACCTGGCCGCAACTTCTGAGGGACTGGCACGCTGGGTGCATGCGCACTGTTTATGAACAGCGCGGTCCTGCGGCGCTCGCGGGCTTGCCGCTTCCGCGCCGCGACCTGCAGAAACCGTTCGGCTACATGATGCCGCGCACCGTCAACGCCACGCGCGGGTGTCGTCAGACCTGCGACTTCTGTGTCGCTCCGGCGGTCCCGATGGGGTGGAGCGTGCGTCCGGTCGGCGAGGTCGTCGCCGATATCCGGTCCCTGCGCGGGAACACCTTTGCGTTTCACGATCTGAATCTGACCGATGATGCGGACTATGCCAAGGAATTGTTTGCGGCGATTCGCCCGCTCAAGAAAACGTGGGGGGGCCTCGTCTCCACCCAGGTGGCCCGCGATCCGGAACTGCTGGATCTGATGGCCAAATCCGGCTGCAGTTATCTGCTCATCGGCTTCGAATCGGTCAGCACCGCCGCGCTGCGCGGCATGCGGAAACGCTTCAACGCCCCCGATCATTACCGCGATGTCGTCGCCGCCCTTCACGAACGCCACATCGTGGTCCAGGGCTGCTTTATTTTCGGACTCGACGATGATCAGCCGGATGTGTTCGACCAGACGGTGGCCGTGATTGACGAACTGCGCATTGATATTCCCCGCTTCGCCCTTTATACCCCGTTTCCCAATACGCGGGCCTACCACCGCCTCACGGCCGAGAACCGGATCCTCCACGAAAACTGGCGTTATTACGACACCCAGCATGTCGTCATCAAGCCCAGGCACATGTCGCCCGGCGAGCTGGATCGCGGGTTTATCCGCGCCTGGCGCGACAGCTTCACACTCGGCAGGGCCGCCCGACGGATGCGCTTCCACCGCAACACCCGCATTGCCGCCGTCGGAAACCTGGCCTACCGACTCTACGGCCATCGCCTGAAGACCGACGCCGACCGTTTCCCGCACGAGCCCGGCGTGAGGGCAGCCTGGAACCAATCTCCTGAAGCGCGGACGGCCAATCCTCTTTTAAACGCATAAACGCCTTTAAACGGCTCATCCTTGCGCAAGCTGGAAGTCTAAAAATATTTGTTTGTTACGCGGTTTCAGAAAGCCTATACTGCACCTGTATCTGAAGGTCGGATGCGTGTTTACAGGGGGCGGGTATGAACGCGGAAGTATACGGGAGCTTGGAGGCTGTGTTCAGGCAGCCCCGACTCGTCGGTTATTACCGTGTCCTGCAGCGGGCTTGGAGCGAACTCGGGCTCTCTTCCGTACTCTGCGTCAATCAGGTGCCAACGCTCTATCGTGTTGACAGTAATAAGGTTGTAGACGAATACACCCTTGCCGATCTGCACCGCAAGTTCTGGAACCAGGGCGTTGCCAGCGTCCTGCTCGTGGTCGATCCGAAGACGGCTTACCTCTTCTCCGGGCTGCAACGGCCGGTCCGGAGAGGAGAGCAGGAGATTTCCGATCCGGCCTGCGCCGGTTCGCCGCTGGTCGGGAAATTCGACCTCGCGGCCTTTTCACAACAGGAACAGGCGTTTACGGAGTCTCTCCGCACTGGCGAGTTTTACCGGGTCTATAGCACGAAGTTCAAGCCTGCTTTTGCCGTCGACCAGTCGTTGACCGCCAACCTCATGGGTCTGCGTCGCTGCCTGGCGCGCCCGGGGCTTCCGGCGTTGCCGGATCACATCGCGCACGATTTCATTTGCCGCCTGTTGTTCGTCTGCTATCTCGTGGACCGGGGCATCGTTCCACTTGAGGGCCATCCCCCCGGGGCTCGGGTACATGAGGCGCTGGCCGCCTACGCCGACGCCACGCAAGCGCGCGATTTTCTGTACGACTTGTTCAGGAAGCTCCAGTACCAGTTCAACGGCAGCATGTTTGACGCCGACCTTGATGCCGAAAAAGCGTATTTTAGCGCCGAGTGGATGGATGCGGTGAGAGACTTCCTCCGGGGGGACGCCCCGAACACACGCCAACCAACATTCGGTTTCTGGGCCTATGATTTCAAGTTCATCCCCATCGAGACAATCAGCGGCATCTACGAGAGTTTCCTGCCCGGTCACAGCAAGGGAAACCTGGGCGCCTATTACACACCGCGCTTTCTGGCCGAGTTCGCTATCGACGTCGCCGTGGACGGCAAGGACGATTGGCACAAGCTCAGCTATCTGGACCCCTCCTGCGGTTCGGGCGTCTTCCTGGTGACGCTGTTCAACCGTCTGGCCACCTGGTGGGAACTCGCGCACCGCGAATTGGAGGGCGATCCTCGCTACAATGAGATGAAGGATACTGCCCTGCGGGATATCCTGCGCAACCAGATCTGCGGCATCGACATCAACCCTCAAGCCGGCACGCTAGCCTGTTTCAGCCTCTATGTCGCCTTGCTCGATTCCTTCAGCCCGACGACGATCCGTGAATACATTGCGAAATCCAAATTCCGCAAGCTCCCGAAGTTGATGGAGCGCCCTCAGGCCCGTACAGACGACAAGAACTATCTCCCGGTCATCTACACGCGTGACACGCTCGCCCCCCGGACAGGCGAAGAAGACGCCTTCAAGAACCGCTTCGATGTGGTCATCGGCAACCCGCCGTGGGGAGGGCCGATGAGGAGTTCGGGCGACATCGCGCTCCGGTTCCTGGGCGGCGTGAAGCCGTTTGTCCGACCGGGCGGCAGTGCCTGCCTGCTGCTCCCCTCGCGCCTATTCCTCAATGTCTCCAGTAACGCCTTTCAGGAACGCTGGATTGCCGAAAACACGCTGCGTCGCGTCGTCCAGTTGGCGGATTTTCGCCGCATTCTCTTCTCGGAAGCGTTATGCCCCTGCATGGTCGTGACGTTCAGCCCCGCGCCGTGCACCGACCCGGCGCACACGTTCCTGTACGACGCGCCCAAGTTCGACACCGCTTCGCGTCGGCAGGGGTTGGTGCTGATCAGTGAAACGGACCGCAAGAGCGTTCCGCAAGCGAAACTGAGCCGCTTGGCCGCGCAAGGAACGGCCCCCACGGCCTGGAAACGCCTCTTCTGGGGCACCCCGCGCGACCAGCGCTTTCTCGAATATCTGGACACGTTTCCCCGGCTGCGCGAGCGGTTCGCGGATCGAAATACCGGATGGCTAAAGGGACAAGGTTTTGTTCCCGACGTGCGAGACAGGAGGGCTGCTCTGCCGCGTCGCTGGTGGAACAACAGTCATCTCTTTCTCGATGCAAGATCCCGTCGGTTCGGAACGGATAACATCCTGTTTGATCAAGATTGCGAGCCGGTGGGCTCTCAGTTTGAGGTGTTGTACCGTTCGCCAGACAAGAGTCTATTCCTGCCGCCCGCGATTCTCTTCAACCAAGGGTTTACTAGATTTGTATACGCCGACTTCCCCGTACTCTTCCGCCATGCCATTCAAGCCATCCACGCGCCGGCCGGGGAGGAAGACCTGTTGCTCTTCCTGCTGGCGCTCCTGCAATCCGACCTGGCCTTATACTGTTGCTTCCACAACAGCTCCATGCTCGGCATCGAGCGCGATGTCGTGAGGTTCGAGGAGGTGCTCGACCTGCCGTTCCCACTGCCTGCGGACGCCCCGTCGAAACGGGCGGAGCAGATCGTGCGCAAAGTGGCCGACCTTTTGCGCGAGGAGAAGGCCACGCTCCTGCGGCGGAAGCAGGATCTGGATGACTCGGCGTGGCAGGCCGTTCGCGCGAAGCGGGCGCTTAAGCTCAAACCGATCTTGGACGAGCAAGTCTGCAACTATTTCGACCTGACCGACTCCGCGCGCTGGTTGATCGCCGACACGGTTCACGTATTCAAGCCGAGTTCGACACCGACCGCAGCAGACCGGACCGATTTGCCGACGCTGCTGCCGGTTCATCAGGCGGGCTCCGTACCGGACTATGCGAACGGCCTGCAAGCCTATGCCGACGCCCTGACCTCGACGCTCAACGGCTGGGCCGAGGAGCAGCAGTCAAGCTGGCGCGTGGCAGCGACGGGCGGCGTCGATGCCGCGAGCGGACTCGCCTTGGTCTCGCTTACCCTGGCCCGCGAGGCCAAGCCCTACCGCGAGGCGCCGCTGACCGGCGCAGTCTGGCGACGCCTGTTCGACGCCTTCGCCGAACAGAAGGTGATCGAACGCCGCGAGCGCCGCGTCTTCGGTTTTGACGGCGACACCTTCCACGTTCTGCGTCCGATCCCGCTGGCGCACTGGACGCGCACTGCCGCCGCTAACGACGCGGACGAGCTGTTCGCCCTGCTCCAGTCCATGCGGAGGGGGCACGGATGAAACCGGCAGAGCCTTCCCCCTCCTGGCTGATCGCGTTGTTTCCCCAATCGTATGTCCCTGTCGTGCTTCAGGACATTCTGGACGCCCTGCCCCGTCTGAAAACGCCCCCGGAAGAGGCAACGCGTCCGGAAGAGCATCTCACAGGGCAGCTTTACAGTATCGTCAAAGGCAACGCCCGCTACTACAGCGGTCCGCTTGAACCGAGCATCGAGCACTGGCTGCCCGACCAAGAGAGCCGCGTGGACATCCGCTTCTCCTGCGGCAAAGGCCAGGAGACTTATTTCGTCGTGGAGGCCAAGCGGCTCTTCACCACCTATCCGGGTGGCGCGAGGGCCGATCTGCTGCAACCCTATATTGACGAGGGGATGATGCGCTTCATCGGAGGACGCTACGCCCCCTACCAGCAGGCCAGCGCGATGCTCGCCTATGTGTTTGACGTGACCTGCGCCGAAGCGCGTTGCGCGGTCAAGACCGCCGTCGAAAAACGTCGTCGCGACCTGCGCCTGACGGGCGACTTCGGGCCGAGCGCGCTGGTGGTGACCCCGCCCGTTGACGAAACGAAACACGCGCTCCGCGCCAAGACCTTCACCCTCTACCATCTGTTCGCGCAACTGTCACCGCGCCACGAGGCCAAACGAACGGCTGGAAAACGGAACCCTTCAAAGGCTCACCTGCCACTCTATGCGGCCAAGTGAATCGCCAAGAAATGCAAGCAGACAGAAATGAAACTGATCTGAACGCGCTCGCAGGGGAGTGGGCCGAGCGCCTTCGCGCATGTCAATACGCTGGCGAGGTCGATATCCCAGAGGACGTTCTACCGAAACTCGCCCAGGCGGTCCGTTGCGACCTCTTATCCGCACGCCGCTCCCGGCATACAGACGCATGCATGTTCGTCCTTGCGGTCAACTGCATGTACTACCACCACGATGAGCAAGGGTTCTGGGAGCATTTCTGTCCACTCATCGGCATATCAGACCAAGCGTGGCTCGGAGACGTTATCGAGTCCAAGCTCCTTGAGTTTCATTTCTTGGAACAGCCGCGCCACGGTCCCTACAAGAACGTTACGCCTTTGCGCGATCAATGCGGGATCACGCGCTCCGAAATTCCCCGCTTTGCTGACCTTCTGAGGTGGATGTCAGAGCAGTACGGATGGGACGGCATTCGCGTCCTGGACCAGGGGCGACTCTCCAGCATCGTGAGTGCTCGAAGTCCGTCGGGGCACTTGTCGGGCTTCTTGAAAGCCGCTCAGGGCCACGCCTTCGTCCGGGATGTTGCGCGTAATGTCTCCCAGTTCCAGCGCCGCATCCTGAGCATGGAGGAACTCACCACCCTCACAGGTTACCGCTCTGGGTTCTTTGCTGAACTATTTGAGGCTATTGGCCGAACCCCATCGCCGCCAGAAGCGAACCTTACGAGACCTCCCCCGCCGCGCCTCTTGTTCTTACCGGAGTTTCGCCAAGTGGGCCTCTGCTTCGACCCACGCGCCGTGATGCGAGGCGATTTCAGGCTTGAGGGCGAAGTGGTGCGTCAGACCCCGTACTTGTGGCAAAGCCCGGATGACTACGGCACCTCCGTCGCCGGTCTCCGTCGAGACTCGGACGGCGAATGGTCGAACTGGTCTGTCCTGGGCTGGGACCCTACGCGCTCCCCGGTTGCGCTCTTCCACGTCGCCCGTGGCTTCATCGATCACAGGGCGAGCCCGCCTCCACCGGGCGAATACTTTATGCTCGGTCCCTACGCAGCGCCGCCCCCGCATGAAATCTGCGCCGGCGACTACGGCATGGTCGATCTGCCCTTCCCCGACATCGAACTCGATGCCTGGCGCATTGTCCTCACGGATTCCACGGACCTCGCATTTCTCGGGCTGGAGCGGCCCGCCGAACTGGAGTCGATCGCCTGGTCCAACACGAACTCCCGCCTCGCCGGAACGCTGGAGAGCGCGATGGCCTTCACCGGTTCGCTCCCGGCGCTCACCATCCGCCGCACCGAGCTCTTCACATCGAACGCCGTGGCCCTGTTCATCGACGATGGCGTGGAATCGCGCCGCATTCATATCGAACCGGGGGCTACAAACGTTCTGCTCGACGTTGCCGCACCGTCTCAGGGCCGCGTGTGGGTAGAACCCATTAGCCGCCTTCGTGAATTCGCGGGCCGCGACACCTTGTGCGAACTTCACTACTGCCTGCTTCCGGAATGCGACATCCAATGGCCGAGTAGCCTCTATTCGTTCGATGAACAACCGGAGATCACGCTTTCCGCACGAGCGACGAACCTGTCATTGGGTTTGGACAACGCGACTCCGATTGACTCAGACAAACGACAGTGGCGTGCCGCCGCAGGAACCACCGTCCTTCAAGGCAGCCTTCGTACAACGCGCTTTGCCGTCCCCATTGCGCAAAGAATCCGCCGGGCAACCCTCCGGGAGCAGCACAAACAAATCGCGACGTATATGCTGCCCGAGCAAACACAGAAGTCTGATGCCTGGATCCTCGATGGAATGCCGCGCGAAAGCGCCGACCTTGCGATCACTGACGGCATCACTGATCTTCCACTTGGGACACTGGGTGACTTCAATGCTGCCGGCGAGTGCCGTTTTCCGGGAACGGCCATCCGCGATGCCCTTGCCCACTGGGGGAGTCCTGTAGGCATGCTCGCGGTCTGCCGCGCCGGACAAGCCGTGCCGACAGGTACACGCTATGTCGATAGCGCGGCCTTGATCGAGTGGATCTCGACCGCATGCACGGACGAAAGCCCGGCCTGGCTCAACGTGCTGGATACGCCCCTCCGCAACTTCGTCGAGACGGTTTTACTCGTCCGCAACGCGCCGCAAAGAGTTGTGGGTTTCCCAGAAGATTTGACGATGATCCCCGAAGAACTCCAAACATTTTTCACGACTGTGCGCGCCTGTTCGGTCATTTTTGACGATGCGTTGCTGCCAGAGAGTCCCGACATGCCCACGGAACGGGTCGCTGAATCGGTCGCGACGGCGTCGGTAATGGCGTCCAAGATGCTCTCGTGGTACTTGAAAGCGAACGCCTTCGTTCAGGCACCTCCGCGAGCAGGGAACCCCACTGCCGAAGCACTCTGCGAGGAATACACCAAAATGAGTTGGCGCCCGCCATTTCCGCGATGGCGCAAAGCAATCGATGGTATTCTGGGCCACATCAAACCTGATGACGAACTTATTAAAGAATGGAAGCAAGACGTTGAGGGAGGCTTCCGATCTTGCTATCCGAGTCGAATTGCCAACCAGAACGGCGGGCGGAAGCTGACTGAAGCATGGATACAGTACTACAAACATGCCCAATACCAGAACCCAATTAACGAACTATACTACCTCATTCCCAAGGCCGGCAGCCCCGTGGCCGAGACGGCGGCAACCCTGCTCGTCATCTGCTATATGCGCAAAGGTGTGTTCTCTTTTTCGCCACCTCAACTTCGCACCTCCCAAGAATGCACGCTCAACGACGTCTATGAGGAGATCAAACAACTGGCAATGATGGGAGCAAAGTCAGGAATTGCCGCACGCCCAGACCTTACGGCACTTGCCAAGTTTCTCTCGGCGCTGCCGCTGCGTGCGGAGGATGTGGCACTGATCAAGATTCTTGGAAGTGAGACCGGATACAAATCCCATGATTCGGATTGGTTGACGTGCTACTATCTTTGCCTCCTCTATGAATCCGGGCTTGAAATGGAAGAACCCATGGCCACGCGCGAAATGTTGAACGTGGTGCCGGCGTCTTCGCCGGTAAAACAAAGGATTATCGATACACTGGAAAGGCATTTGCATGACTGAACGATCCGATCTACTGAAACGGCTGCAAGACCTGCGCGAGTTGAGCGTCCACAAGAAGTGCCAATTGACCAAGGCGGAACAGGAAGAGATACGCACCGTCCTTTCGGCTCTGTGCGCTGCGGATACGGAGGGGTACCGCGCCAGCATGGAGGCACTTGCCGATTTTCCTGCGGAGGTCGGCGCCACCTTGCTGGCTGACGCATGGTCCGCGTTGATAGGGGCACAATTCCCTGTCCCGCGAGACCTTCGGGAAGCAAAGTTCAACACCGACCTGGGGAAGCGCCTGCGCATCTCACTGGCGCAGCGACTGCTTGCCAAAGACCAGGATAGTGCACTGCGCGTGCTTCTTGATGTTTGCATGGAAATGAAGCCTGCCAAGAAACCCATACCGACATCCAAAGATTTGGAACTCCTACGAACGGCCCTACTCGAACCCTCGGGACAATCCCTTGGTCGCCTTCCTCTGGCGAATGCGATGGGATCCCAGGTGTCGATACTCACAGCCCACCTGCTTGCCGCTGCCTTCCTGCATAAGAAGTCCCAGAAGCCTCTGCCGCCGCAGCTACAACTCGCCATCATCCGTTGGGCAAACGGCTGCCCCAAGCTGGGGCAGCCGACACCCGAAGTCGCGAACGCCATCGTCCAGGCCGTAAAGACATGGGATGGCGACTTCCGCGCGATCCTCGCAAAGGAGGTTGGCATGTTTCAGGGAACCCTCCGCGACGTGCTGGCGTCTGCTGGTTGTACGGGTAGTGACACCGAGAAGACTCAGACGGCGCAAACAACCGTCGCTTCTTCGCCCGCTGACGCGACTGCGGAATTGCGCTCGCCTCGGCAACCTGCTCAGTACGACGCTCTTTATGAGATCGAACGCATAGGCAAGTACGTGCAGAACCTGGAAGGGCAGATCAAGCAACACCGCCAAAAGATTCAAACCGCAGAGCGTGACTGGCAGCAGGCGCATAGCGAACTTGAGATAGCCCGCCGCGAGCGGGAAGATGCCCGACGGCAGGCATCCGTTGAGCATGACTCGGCCACGCGCCTGGCGGGCGAGAAGAGTGAACTGCATAAGGAAGCGGAGTCCTTGCAGTCGGAGATCGATAGGCTCCGAGAGCAACTAAGAGCTGCCGAGAGCCGCCACGAACAGGCCGTGGCGTCGCACAGCGAGCAATTGAACACATTGTCTGAACGGATCGCTCGCGAAGGCGAGCACTGGGTGGGTGCATTTCGCAACAGAATTGGAGCAAGAGTCCAGAAGTATGCTGATGACCTCAAAAACGCTTCCGATATGCCCATGACTGATGATCTTGGAAAAGCAATTCGTAATCAAATGAAACAACTCTTGTGGATACTGAAATCCGATGGTGTCAAGATCAACGGAGATTTCTAATGCGAGAATATTTCGGTATTGACTTCGGAACCACGAACAGCGCGGTCGTCGGGAACCTAGGCCGTCATTCAACACGATACGGTGTCGACGATGAACAGCCATTCCCATCGCTTGTGGCTGTCAATTGCACGACGGGCACAGTGGATTATGTGGGAAGAGATGTCTTTGACAAACGCCTGCAACTCGCTGAATCATGTCGCATCTTCTCGTCCGCGAAAATGGATCTTGGAGAAGGCAAGAGTTGGATGGTCGGCCCAGAGACATGGACTCCTGAGCGAGTGGTCGCCGAGGTGCTGAAGGGGCTTAAGAAGCGCGTCAAAGAGCGCAGCCATGGTGCCAGTCTTGAGGAAGCCGTCATTGCTATTCCGGTGGGCTTTCCGCCGAAAAAGCGAAATGCCCTGAGGGCGGCGGCTCTCGAAGCTGGGATTAACATCCGAGGCTTCGTCTCTGAACCAACTGCCGCCGTTTTTCAGAGTCTCGAAGATCTCAAGCAATGGCCGAACGTCGTTGTCTTTGACTGGGGGGGAGGGACACTCGATATCTCTGTCGTGAAAATCCATGGCAACGTCGTGCAAGAAATAGCAACTGTACCAAAAACCCTCGGCGGCGATGACCTTGACCGGATTCTCGCAGAATGGGCGCACGCCCAGATCCTTTCGCAAAAAGGCGGAAGCAAGCTACCATTTTCAGGGATGGATTCTCGCGATCAGGACATGCTCTTGGCTGCGTGTGAAGAGGCCAAGCGAAAGCTTGCCAATCACGACAAGGCGGCGATCAGTCTTCAACGGTACGGGGAGTTTGGATCGGTCGACCTAAATCTGACCGATGAAGAATTTATCAGCCTTATGCAACCGAAGATCGACGAGGCGCTTGCCACATTGGAGGAAGGCGTCATCTACCGGGCACGTCTGAGCTTTGATCAGGTGCATATTCTGATGGTGGGCGGAAGTAGTAAACTCAAAGGGTTACAAGACGCGATGACAAAGCAGAAGTGGCAGTTCAGTCTCTCGAAGAACTCGGACTGGCATGTAGCCGAAGGAGCGGCGAGACTTGCGTCCAGTACCGGAAAGTATGTTTCCGCCCAAAACGTTGGCGTCAGGCTCTGCGATGATACGGTCTATCCCATCATACGCGCCGGCCAGACAGTCGACCATGGAAAACAGAGTGCCACGTTCGGACTGATCGAGGATGCGAGCAATGCACGATTTGTGTTTGTTGAGAGTGACGATCCAGACGGTCGGTTGACGTCCATGAATCGCACAATTGGCCATCTTGTCGTTCCCGCCTTTGGGTTCACCAATGAGCCGATCCACCTGGAAAGCCATGTTGACGAAGACCTCCTCTTGCACGTGACTGCACGCAGTCAGGCAAAAGGCGAGAAACCTGCACCCGTTTGGACATACCCGGAACTTCGCTTCAGCTATGCCTTGCCGGAGACAACATGAACACCGAACGGTCCAACCTGCATATGACCAGCAACGTCTATCCGGTGAAGGCGCCGAAAGGACAGTTTGACGTCTACAATCCTGATTTCATCAAGCAAATCGCGGATCCCGCGATCTTGAAGAACCTGATCAATGAGCGCTATGGCGGTGCAAATGATTACCGGGTGTTAGAGCGGTATGCTCGGGCTCTGCACGGGATTCAAGAGTGGCAAATTCGCCGCTTAAGGGGGTGCGACACATGCCCTGATGCCGACGCAGGCGATAGGCCGTGGGGTTTTCGTATTCGACGCGATGGCAGATATGAAGAGATCTGTCGTTGTCAAAAGAGAGAGTGCAGGCATTACGCGGGATGTCGTCGTGATCTGGAGGAAACCAATGTCAACCAGTAACGAGATCGATATCCTGGCCTTTGAGGAGGATCTGCGGCGCACGTATGAGCGGTACATTTACACGGCCAACCTTATTTCCGACCAAGAGCCGGAACTCCAAGGGGCGTTTGCGCAACGCATTCGTGAGGACTATAACGTCTTCAACGGACCCTACGTCCATTGCACCCCGTGCTACCGGCAGTCTTTCTCGCTGCGGGAGCTTATCGCGGGCAAGGAGGGGATCAAGCTGGCCGCCGGAATGTCCGCTATCCCTCAACAGCAGTTCGATCCCTCGCGCCCCCTCTACGCGCATCAGGTGGAGGCGCTGCGCATTCTCGGCTCGGACCGCAATCTGGTTGTCGCTACCGGAACCGGCAGCGGAAAGACCGAGTGCTTCCTCCTGCCCATTCTCGACCATATCCTGAAGAACCCCGGGACGGGGCTGCGGGCCATTATTATCTACCCCATGAACGCTTTGGCCGACGACCAACTCGGCCGGCTGCGGAAGCTCTTAGCCACCATGCCGGATGTCACCTTCGGTCGTTATACGGGCGACACACCCGAGGAAGTTAAAGATGCTGAGCGCCCTCCCGAAGTCGCAGCCAACGAACGGTACACGCGTCGGGAGATCCGCGGCGTTCCGCCGCACATTCTTCTCACCAACTTCGCGATGCTCGAGTACCTGATGCTTCGGCCACAGGATTCCGAGATCTTCGCGGCGAACAGGCTTCAGTTCATTGTTCTGGACGAGGCCCATACATACTCCGGCGCACAGGGCATTGAAATCGCTCTGCTCATGCGACGGCTGCGCGAGTACCTGGTCGGCACAGAGAGGAACCTCCAGTTTGTCCTCACCAGCGCCACACTGGGCGATGAGGAATCGGCCACAGCAAAAGTCGTTCAATTCGCCAAGGACATCTCGGGCACCGCGTTTGCCGAAGCGGACGTACTACAAGGCGAAACGGTTGACGAATTCTCTGACGAACGGACCCGTTTCCCCGATAACGCAACGCTCATGCGAATCGGGAGCGACGAAGACGGGTTTGTCGCATGGGGCAAAGCCTTGTCAAATGCGGCTGATCTCGCCGGGAAGCTGGCGACCGCTGGCATCCAATGTCCTGATACACCCGGCAAGACGCCTGCTCGCGTGCTCTTTGATCTTCTCGCCGCAAGTGAGCCGCTGAACAACGTCCACCGTCAATGCCGGCGTCAACCATCGATGCTACTGGAACTCTGCGACCTCTTGGCCCTGCCGCGGGACCCAATTGGAATGCGTGCCGTCCAGTGGCTTGTCACGATGGGGGCATTCGCACGCCGCAGCCCGGATTCCGCCCCGCTATTGCCGACCCGGTTCCACTTCTTTGCCCGCGGGCTTTCCGGTGCCAGCGTCTGTCTTGCCGACGCCTGCCCGGCGAAGGCAAAGCATCCTGAGACACGCTGGAGCGCCTTCTACCTTGAAGACCGTAACGTCTGCCAGCATTGCGGCAGCAAAGTCCTTTCGCTCGCCACATGCGTGCATTGCGGACTCCCGGCATGTCGCGTCTTCCTCGTGGACGGAAAGTGGCAGTCATCTACGCCTCCATACCTCGTTCCCGATGCTCGTGTTCTCATCTGGACCGAGCAATTGGAGGAAGAGCAAGAGGAGCTACTTGAACGAACAGCGTGGATCTGCCTCAAGTGCGGCAACTACGCTGAAGACGTTGACAAGCCCCCATGCCCGACGGATCACCCGAGCGTTCGTCTTAAGGTAGTCTCTGCGGATCGGGAGGGCAACCTGCCGACGTGCCCTCGCTGTGGCGGTCAGAGCCGCAATTTTCCCTCGATTTTGCGCGAGTTTAAATCACAGGAGAATGCACCCACGGCCGTGCTCGCGGAAACGGTCATCCGGAACCTGCCATTCGACCCGGAAGACCCTGAAAAGACTGAACTGCCAGCCAATGGCCGAAATCTCCTCGTGTTTTCCGATGCTCGACAGCGTGCGGCGTTCTTCGCCCCATACTTGGCTCAAACAACGCTGGAAACAGCGTACATGGGGCCGCTCGTGGAAGCAATCGCCATAGCCGAAAAGCTTGAGGGGCGGCCGGTCACTTTCGAAGAGGCTGCGCGCGCCTATGTGCGCGAGCTTGAAAAACAACCCATCGCCGCCATCAAGAAACGCGATGAAAACGGCGTTGAATATCACGACCTTGTACCCCGGAAACGGCTGCGTAGCGCTGATCGAGCAACAGCAAAGCGCGAGGCAGAAATTCTCCTTTACAGCAACTTTACCGCCTCCAACCGCAGCAAAGCGACGCTGCCAGGTACCGGCATAGCCGCAATCAAGTTCGATTTCAATGAAGAAGAGAGGGAGACGATCCCGCAGCGGTTGCCGGAACTATTCGAGGGCAACGCGGCCAAGGGATGGGCCGTTTTGCACGCCCTTCTGGAAGTTTATCTCTTCCGAAAAACGATTGCATTCCCCGATCATATCTCGCTGCGCGACATTCTTGACCCCGGCCCCAAAATGGTCACTTTCCACTTTTCTCTCAGCGGAAATCGTGACGGAAGGCAATTCGTCCGCTGGAACCCCTATTCCGCCGACCCCAATGCTGTCAAGCGGGCCGTTCGTGCAAGCCGGCAACTGAACATCGTTGTCCGTGCGCTTCGCCTCGACAAAGAGAGAGATTCCGCAAAACTGAACGACATCATGACCCGTATCTGGGACTGCTTCAAGGATAGTATGCTTCTTGAGGTGGGGGGACGCCCCGGAGAGTACCGTATTGATCCGGCCTTGATCCAGATTACCAGAACCGTGCAGTGGGGCATTTGCAACCGGTGCGGGAGACTCACCGAACTGACGAATCTCGGATTCTGCCTTACGCCTGATTGCGCTGGCACGGTTCGCACACTTAACGGGGAGGAATGCTCCAAGCTCTTCGAAAAGAACCATTACCGGCAGCGGCATTTTCTTCCGCCGCTTGCCATCTCCGTCAAGGAACACACTGCCCAACTCACCAATGAATGTGGCAAGGAATACCAACGCCAATTCATGCGGGGCGAAATCAACGTCCTCAGCAGTTCGACAACGTTCGAGATGGGTGTCGATGTCGGCGCGCTGAAGGCTGTTCTCATGCGGAACGTCCCTCCCACGACAAGCTCATACATACAGCGGGCTGGGCGGGCAGGCCGCCGCAAGGACGGCGTTTCCGTGGCCCTTACCTTCTGCCGGAA
>Ga0194113_10005708_pt1 | contig 15960 bp, 9 predicted proteins | sample TA2MahC200mmetaG_FD_146193 | JGI IMG/M metagenome (GOLD analysis project Ga0194113, IMG submission 146193) | Freshwater microbial communities from Lake Tanganyika, Tanzania - TA2015017 Mahale Deep Cast 200m | ecosystem: Environmental > Aquatic > Freshwater > Lake | place: Tanzania: Lake... | reverse complement strand
GAGCGTCCTCGGAGGCGAGCATCTCGGCTTGGGCGCGAGGCACCCAGGCTTCGCCCCAGAAGAAATGGCAACTGGTTTCCGCGCGCAACAGCCGCCATAGGGCTTGTTCCAGCAGTTCCTGGGTTTCGGGGTCCTGGATGCCCAGTTCACCGGCGCGCCAGCGGGCGTCATGCACGGACTTGCTCAGCTCCCGCAGGCGGGCCAGGGCGTCGCGTTGGGTCTGGGAGCCGGTCCACTGGACGAAGCCATGGCCATGGTGCCAGCCGGTGTTCCAGGCGCCGGTCCCCACCTTGACCTCGCCATAGGGGCCATATTGGTCCAGGTAATCGTCGATGAAGGTCGGGCGCACGTCGCCGCCGGCGCGGGCCTGGTCCATCAGCGCCTGATACAGGCCCCAGAAATTGGCCTCGGGCCGGGGGTTGCGGAACCAGCCGCCGTTGTCGCCGTCGGTGGCGGTGGTGACCAGCGGCGGGTAATCGCACCATTGGGTGCGCGACTCCAGTTCGTTCAGGAACCAGCTCAGTTCCATGCCGGATTCCTGGGCGTCGGACAGGTCGCGGTCGCGCACGACGACGATGATTTCCTCGTCGTTGTAGCGGGCGATATGCGGGCGATAGCGCAGTTCATGCCAGTCCATGGGGGTGACCGGCTCGACATGGTTGCTGTCCACCAGCACATAGCGGTAGCCATGCCGGCGCAGCAGGGGAATCAGCTCCATGGCGAAACCCATCTCCGGCGGCCAGAAGCCCTGGAATTCGCCGCGCCAGAACAGATGGCGCGCCTGGCCCAGCCAGCGGCTGACATGCTCCTCGCGGTCGGCCTCGGGGATCAGCGGCAGCACGGGGTGATAGAAACCGGTGCCGAGTATCCGGAAGATCGCCGTATTCTGGAAATGCCAGAGCAGCGAGCCGCAATCGACCACGCCATACATGCGGCTCTGGAAGTCGGGATCGGTCAGGGTTTCCAGCAGGGTGCCGGAGAGCGAAAGATGTACGCGGCCCACATCCTCGTAACCCCACAGTGAACGCGGAATGCGGTCCATGGCATAGAGGATTTCCTGAGTTTCCCAGGTCTTGAGGGCAAGCAACTCCTGAAGATTGCCCGCGGGCTGGTGGAGGTTGAGCACGAGGGCATGATGTATCGTCTGAGACATGAAGATTTACCCAAGTTATTGTTATGTTGTTGAAACGTGATGGGGCGAGGCCGATCGACGGGTCGGGGCTGGCGGACCCATGGGTTGGATATGGATAAACGAGCAGGTTAAAGATACATCAACTCCCTCTCCCTCCGGGAGAGGGCCGGGGTGAGGGCGTTTCAAACGAACCTTTACCCGCTCATTCATCTATTCATCTATAGCACCACCGCTCCATACCCGCGGATCAGAGGACCCGCGTCCGGAGCCGGATCATCGGCAGCGGCGGTCCGCCCCGGGACCGTCCGATCAGGTCGGGAGAGGCGGCGCCTCGATCCCGACCCGACGGCATGAATGCGGATTGTAAAGGATTCGGCCGCCGGACATGCGCCGCGTCTCATCCCGGCCAGAAATTCTCATTTTGGCCCAAGCCCGGTCAGTCGTACCCTGAAGGGCTGAATTCAGCATCCCGCAAGACCGCCATCGGCGTGATGGACGCCTGATCCGGGTCTTTTGGCCGGTTCCGGTTCACGTCCCGCCGCCGGCCTACTCACTACTCACTACTCACTACTCACTACCCACTACCCACTACCCGCGTGACGCCGATCACGCCATGGTTTAATCTCACCGCACGCCAGCCGATCCTCACACGATTCAACGCCAGGAGGAATCCATGCCATCACGGATACCCAGACTATTCTGCATCGCCATGGCCGGGCTGTTGACGGCCTGCGCCAACCGGTATCTACCGGTCAAGAGCGATTACGCCCACGACTATGATTTCGGCAAGTTGAGCGCCTGGGATTGGGCGCCCAGGAGCGGCGAACTGCAAACCGACGCCGCCACGAAAACGGCCGAGCGCATTCAGCTTGACACCCTCGTCAAGGGCCATATCGCACAGGAACTGCGGCAACGCGGATTCACCTATGGCGGGGGCCGGCCCAGCTTTCTGGTCGCCTGGTCCTTCGGGGAATGGGCGCTGGAGCGTCGCACCAGCCCGAACGGCGGTTATGGCGCGGTGGGGTTGATGTATCCCGGACTGCATGCCTCGAACCTACCCAGCAACGCCGATGGCCGCGCCGAGCCGCCCTCGCTGGACCCCTACTCCTCGAAATACGAGGAGGCCAAGCTGGACATCGCCGTCATGGACGCCACGACCCAACGGGTGATCTGGAACGCGACGGTGACCGATGACAGCGATTTCGGCTACTTCAAGTCGAACCAGCGTGACCGTATCGGCGCCGCGGTGGACAGCCTGATGGAAGGCTTCCCGCCCCTGGCGCCCGGCGCGCCCTGAACCCGCCGGCGCCCTGGCCGTCCGTCCGCCCAGCCACCCCACCGAGGTTACCCACATGGCCGATCGCAAGACTGATTCCCCCGCCGGCCGCCGCCGGTTCCTGCAACGTCTCGGCGCACTGGGCGCCGGCGCGGCGCTGACGCATCCCGCCCTCACGGCCTGGGCCGAGGGCAGCCGCATCGTGCTGCCCTTCGCGAATGGCGAACGGGAGTTGCTGGCGTTTCCGCAGAAGCGGCCCTTGATCGTGCAGACGATGCGGCCGCCACAGCTCGAAACGCCGTTTGCCGTGTTCAATGACGGCCTGCTGACGCCGAACGATGCCTTTTTCGTGCGCTATCACTGGAGCGGCATCCCGACCTCGGTCGATCCCGCGCGTTATCGGCTTAACGTGGGCGGCAAGGTCAGCACCCCGCTGACGCTGACCCTGGATGCACTCAAGACACTGGGCACGCCGGTGGAACTGGTCGCCGTCAATCAGTGCTCGGGCAATAGCCGGGGCTATTTCTCGCCCCGGACCCACGGCGGCCAATTGGGCCATGGCGCGATGGGCAATGCCCGCTGGACCGGTATCCCGCTCAGGACGGTTCTGGATCGGGCCGGCGTCCAGGCCGGCGCGGTGCAGGTCAGCTTCAACGGGCTGGACCAGCCGCCGCTGGGTGACGGGCCGGATATCGTCAAGGCCCTGGCCATCGATCACGCGCGGGATGGCGAGGTGATGCTGGCCTGGGGCATGAATGGCGCGGACCTGCCGATGCTGAACGGCTACCCGCTGCGGTTGATCGTGCCGGGCTATTTCGGCACCTACTGGGTCAAGCATGTCACCGACATTCAGGTGCTGGACCGGCCCTTCGAAGGCTATTGGCTGGGCACGGGTTACCGGATACCGGACAACGCCTGCGAATGCGTGCCGCCGGGCACGGAACCGGACCAGCTCAAGCCCATCGGGCGACTCAAGATTCGCTCCTTTCTCACCAGCCTGAGCGACGGCGCGACCCTGCCGGCCGGCCGCGAGACGGTGCTGCGCGGCATCGCCTTCGATGGCGGCCAGGGCGTCGCCAGCGTGGCGGTGTCGACGGATGGCGGCCAGACCTGGCGCGAGACCCGGCTCGGCGCCAGCCTGGGCAAGTATTCGTTCCGGGAATGGACGCTGCCGTTCAAGCCCGAGCGCCCGGGTCCGCTGGCCATCCAGGTGCGCGCCAAGGGCGGCGCGGGCGAAATTCAGCCCTTGCAGGCGAGCTGGAACCCCGCCGGCTACCAGCGCAACGTGGTCGAAACCACCCGCGTGACCGTCATTTGAGGCCGCCATCATGAAAACCCGCCAACTCCTGTTCCTGCTGGCCTTGGGTGTCAGCCAGACCGCGCCCGGGCTGGATATCACGCTGCCCCGGGAGACCGCCGCCTATGCGCCCAGCGACCTTCCGGGTTACAAGCTGGTGCAGCAAAACTGCCTGATGTGCCATTCCGCCCACTATGTCCTGTACCAGCCCCCGGGTTCACCGCGCGCCTACTGGGACGCCATCGTCCGCAAGATGCGGCGCCCCTACGGCGCCTTCTTCGCGGACGAGGATATCGCGCCGATGGTCGACTATCTGGTGAAAACCTACGGCGCCGAGCAGGCCGGCGCGCGCGCCGCACCCCCATGACACCAGCGGGCGCCCCGCCGGCCCCCACGGAGGCCGAAATCCGGCCGCGCGAGGCGGCTGTGGCGTTTTACACCGAGGAACGCTGTCACATTCGCGAGTTGTCCAATATCGCCCATGACCCGGCGGTCTCCATCGCGGAGGCCCGGGTCGAACCGGGCGTCGTCACCCGCTGGCATCGCCTCGCGGGCATCACCGAGCGCTACGTGATCCTCCAGGGCGAGGGCCGGATGGAAGCCGGGACGCTGCCGCCCCGCCTGATCGGACCCGGCGACGTGGTCATCATCCCGCCCGGCTGCCCGCAACGCATCGCCAACACCGGCGGCGAGGACCTCCTCTTTCTGGCCGTTTGCAGCCCGCGTTTCGTGCCGGACGCCTACGAGGATATCGATGCGGAGCCGATGATTCTCGATGGTTAGTGAATCACACCTTGCCGCCGAATCGATATCCCGGCAGTCATTCCAGGCCTCCCGAGATCGGCAGTGACGCCCAGGTCCGGTTATCCACCACCGGTGACTGACCGATACTCGCGGATCAAGGACTCCGCGCTGATGATCCCATCAAGCCTCACCCAGGGTTTGTCGGCTCCGGCACGAAGGAAGGTAACGGGTATGTGGTTCATCTTATCGCCCCGATAAACACCAAAGGCCTTTAATATGGCTTCCACGGAACCCGCCGCTCCCGTGTAGAAATCCCAACCGGGTTTGGCCTTCATCTTTTTTGCATAGGCTTGCAGCAACCGCGGCCTATCGTTTTCCGGATCGATCGAAATCGATAACAGATGAACCCGGTCACGCTCTTTCCCCAATTTGGATTGCACGCTGGCAAACAGGTGGCTCTGAACCGGGCAGATGGTGGTGCAGGTCGTGAAGATAAAGTTCAGCATGAGCGGCCGGCCATCCGCCATGGCTTCGGACAATGACATGGACTTCCCATCCTGACGCAGCAGTTTGACCTCAGGGAGGTTGACCCCCACCTCACTGCGCTCCGAAGGCGCCGCCGTGGGCAGGGTGGAATGCTCGTGAGCAGGGTGCTCCGTGGCCTGCTCTCCGGCAAGACCGTCGGGTACGGCTATTGGATTGAGCGTCAGCCACGCCAGCATGACACCGAATGGACGCCGCCACACAATCCGATCACCACTCTTCGTTTTCATCTCACTTCCTGTCTGGCAAGGAAAAAGGTCAGGAAATCACCCCATACCGCCGGTTGAGGATTTGATCCTAGGGAATGATCCAGTCCGTATCCGCCTTGATGGCGCCACCGCTCTCGATGTGGGCTATGTACGCACCTTTGGAGGCGAATCTCTGACCAGTACCCAGACTCAACCGTGGATAGGCGGTGACGTTCTCACCCTGGCTGAGCATATCCTCGGCTCGCTCGATCAGGTAATCCCGGTAGTAGTTATCCAGTAACTGGGTGGTCAGGTCGGTCAAGAGCAGAAGGTTGAAAAAAACCTCGGACTGCATGGTCTCATCCACCGTGGGCAGATGGTAATTCCTCAGCCATTCGCGCGCCGATCGCAGGGCCTGATCGCGCTTGGCGCCGACTTCGAAGGGATAAACCAGTTTGGCTCCAGCTTTCCAGGACTCAGGTATCCCGCTCGCCGCGATACCCAGCAAACGCCCGGAAAAATAGCTCGCCCGTGCCGGCAACTCCGGGGCGGCTTGTGCCAGCGCCTTCAGGTCATTCGGCTGCAACCAGAACACAACGGTGTCATCCGCATGCAAGTCGTTCAGGACCGACGCCGGACTTATGAGATTCAGCACTCTGTCTTCCAACCTCGGGTGAGTGCCGACCAAGGCCTGGCGGAATTCCATTGCCGCATTCCGCCCCACCGTATCTTCCCGAAAAACCTGGACGATACGCGACACGGCTGGCTTTGCCTCCCCACTCAGATAGCGAGACAGCACTTGAGCCTCCAGACCGACACCGCGCGAGAAATACAGGGCTTGATAGGACTGTTTGGCAGGAACGTAATCCACGCTTGGAAACAGACAGGGGATCTGTTGGCCATCACAAAACGCCTGGACCGGTTCCCAGTCGCCATGAGAAAGCCCTGAGATCACGGCGAATACGGGCTCGCGCCGGTAGTAATCCGCGAGTTGGGCCTCCCAGGTTGACGGGGCGCCCTTGAGCGCCCAGACGGAAAGCCGCCAATCACGCCGGGTATGCGGCAACATTTGCAAGGGCATGCGCATCTGGCCGGGGTGAGGACGTTCATTGAAGTTCCGCTGCTGGAATGCCGTTCGGAGCATTTTCTCCAGCGCCTGCGCGTGAGCCGGATCAACGTCCGGCGTCACGATGGTGGCGAATCTCACCGTTTCCTGGCCTACTCCAGGTGACATCTGGGACGAGAGTTGTTTCAGGTAGGCCGCGAGCGCCTTCATGTCGGAGGACTTCAAGGCGTAGCGGGGCATGAGCACGCTCATCGGCCTGCCCTGAACATTGGTTCCCCGGGTCACGGCCTTGGTCAGCGATGCATCGGTGTAGGGCGCATGCGCCTGGGTGATGTCCCGCGGCGAACGGGTGTCCAGCAAGGCCAGCGGCTTATCCTTACCGGCGAATAGAAACCGTCCCGTGACGGGCGGAACAGGCGTGTTGCCCTCCAGGCCGCCCATGCCGCTGCGCCGATGACATTTAACGCAGGCGGCATCCTCGCCCTCGACGGCGGCGTTGCCAAACCGGACACCGACCAGCCTGCCGCCCGAGGGCAGGATACCCTCCTGGTAAATTCGGCGTCCCTGTTCCGCCAGGCTCGTATCCGCTCCGGCCGGGGCTTGGGTCAGGCTGGCGATGACTAGAATGATGAGTGCGTTGAATGACACGCGCATGGGTTTCTCTTGCTTGTTCGGGATTCGGTAACTCTGGTTGGTTTATCACTCAGCGGGCTAGGAAAGCCCCCTAGCCCTTGTCCGACAATACCTTCAGCAAGGCGAGTATTTCTTCCCTGCCCAGATGGACAGGTCCCAGACGGGCACCCATCGGTTCGAGGGAATCTTCATCAAAATTCACATCGAAGTCCAATTTCTTAGAAACCTTTTCACCCAGATGAAAGATGACATCCCATTCTTCATGGTGCATGGAATTGCTCTGGTCGTCGGGGGTGGAATCAGCCATCACGGAATCGAATGCGTACTCTGTTCCCTGTGGGTGATCCAGGATTAACGAGGTATCACCGTTGTGCGGGTTGCCAGCCGGCCCGCTGGGCATGGCTTGGGAAACCCCCATGGAACTCAGGCCCGGCAGCGGGGTGCTGGCGATGGCGAAGGGGTTACTCATGATTTGTCCTCCGTGTTGATACGGAAAATGGATTAAAAGCGGATGATCAGGTGGAGGGCAGGCAGGCCCCTCCCGGATGGAAGAGGCCTGATGCCGTATCGAGTTGGCGCGTCCCGTTGCAGGACACGCCATGCAGACTCCCGGTTTAGCGGGCGATTGCCGTTACCGCGACGGGGGTCGCCGGCGTCCAGGCTGTGGCGCCCGTCGCATTGACGGCCTGGACCTGCAGGTACACCGTGGTGTTGGCGGGGATGCCGTTGGGACCAAAGGTGGTCACGTACACTCGGGAGTTGCTGGTCGCATTGGGGAAGGTCTGTACCTTGGTCGTCATGCCGTTGTTGGTGGCGATGCGTAAGTTATAGCTGGTCGCTCCCCCCGTGGGAGCCGTCCAGATACCGCCGACCGCCACGAAGCCTCCGGGAGTGCCGTTGACGCCCGACAGATTGCTGGGCAGATTCGGCAGCATGAGCTGGGTCCTCATGGCCGAATAAGCACTGGTACCCGCCGCCGTGGTCACGCTGACCCGGAAGTAGTAGGTCGTATTCGCCGAAAGCCCCGTTACCGCCAGACTGTTGGTGGTCGCGTTCAGCGTTACCAGACCCGTGGTGAAGGTATTGTTGGTGGCAGATTGCACCGTGTACCCGGTCGCCCCGGTCACCGCCGTCCAGTTCAAGGTCAAGCCGGAAGCCGTCACACTGGCCGTGGTCGGCGCCGCCGGAGCCGCCGCCAGGGTCGACTGGGTCAGAGTAGCCGAGTTGGCGCTGGTGCCGGCCCCCGTCGTGACGCTGACACGGTAGTAGTACGCCGTGTTGGCGGTCAGGCCGGTTACGGCCAGGCTGGTGGCCGGTGCGTTGACGTTGATCGTGGTCACCGTGCCCGTGAAGTTGGCATTGCTTGCCCGCTGCACGGTATAACGGGTCGCACCCGCAACAGAACTCCAACTCACGGTCATGCCGGTAGTGGTCACATTACTCGCGGCCAGTCCCGTCGGTGCGGCCAAGGCCGTCTTCTGGGTCAGGGTGGCCGAGTTGGCGCCGTTGCCGGCCGCATTGGTCGCACTGACGCGGAAGTAGTAGGTGGTATTGGCCGTCAATCCTGTCACCGCCAGGCTGTTGGTGGTCGCGTTCAGCGTTACCAGACCCGTGGTGAAGGTATTGTTGGTGGCATATTGCACCGTGTAGCCCGTGGCACTAGCCACCGCACCCCAGTTCAGCGTCAGACGGCTATCCAACACGCTGGTGGCGGTTGGTGTGGCCGGCGCGGCTGGCAGGGTCACCTGACTCAGCGCGGAGGAGTAGGCGCTGGAACCAGTGCCGGCCGTGGCGCTCACGCGGAACCAGTAGGTGGTACCCGCGGTCAGGCCAGTCACGTTGAGGCTGGCGCCCCCCGCAGGTGTGGTCACCGCACCCGTGAAGTTGACGTTGGTCGCCCGCTGCACGGTATAGCTGGTGGCGCCGCCGACGGCGGGCCAGTTCAGGGTCAGGCCGGTCGTGGTGATGGCGCTGGCGCCGGGGGCGGCCGGAACCGCGACCAGTCCGGTGCCGGTCAGGCCGGTGGTGCCGGTCACGTTATTGACGCTGTCGGTCAGGGTCAGGGTGCCGTTCATCACAGCGGCCGAGGTCGGCGTAAAGGTCAGATAAAGGTTACAGGTCCCCTTGGCCGCCAGGGTGGCGCCACAGTCATTGGCTCCCGTGGTCCGGACAAAGGCCGGGTTGGAAGAACTGACACTGCTGATATTGAGTGTGGCTCCGCCGTTGTTGGACAGGGCTACCATCCGCACGCCGCTGGTTTGCCCCATGGACACGGTGCCGAAGTTCAGACTGGTGGGCGACAGGTTGGCCTCCGGCCCGTAGACGATCTGCGTCGTGACCGGGAAGGAGTTGGCCGTGACGCTGCCGTAGCCGATGAAACCGGGCGTCAACCGCGCGGGATTGCCGTTGGTATCGGTGACCGCGGCCAATTGGGTGTTCCAGGCCCCGCTGGCGGGGTTGTAACCACCCTCGACCATGCCATTACCCGCGCCGACTGTGTTGTTGCTGCTCAGCTTGTAGTAATAGGTGGTCTTGGCGGCCGCCGTCTTGTCGGTGAAGCTCCGGGTACAACCGGTCTGGCTGGCGCACTCATCCTGAACGACGTTGAAGGTCGTCAGGTTCTGGTTGAAGCCCGAGTCGGTGGAGCGCTGGATGCTGACCCAGTTGGACACCATCGAGTTGTCGAACCAGTCGAGTATTACACCGTCGGTAACGGCGCTGGCCTTGAACAGGGTCGGCGCTTCCGGCTCGGCCGCGACGGCGATGGAGCGCATCATGTCGTTTTCCTCGTGGCCCAGGATATGGCAGTGCCAGATGTATTCCCAGCCGAAGTTGGAGGCCAGGTTAGTGACGTTGGAACCGTTGCCCGTGGTCGGATCCAGGTTGAAGGACATAGCGGGGTTCATTGTGGTCGAGGGGTTACCGGGGTCCTGAGTACGATGGCTGTTGGCTATCTTGAATGGCAGGTCCATGGTCTTCGGCCGCAGAGCGACGATGACATCCTGTAGCGGATTCATTCGCACGATTTCCTTCCAGCCCACCTCGTTGGATTCCGGCGGTACCACCGCTCCGTCCCAGCCGACACGGTTGAGCAACTGCACGCTGAACAGATGGAAGTGTATCGGGTGAGTATCCACGCCATTGTGGGTAATCTTCCAGATCTGGGTACCATCCGGCATCACCCCGGTGATGGGCGTGCTGGCATGGGAGATCTTGACCAGCTCGGTAGCGGGGTCGATGTAGCCCTGAGGCATGGAGGTCTGGTTGATGGCCGTGGTGTGCGGCATCTCGACGCCCAGCGTGGCATTCATGCGTCCAAAGTCGAGCGTCCAGTCCTCGACAATGGACTTGGGCTGGAAGGCCAAACTGATCGGCTGCGAGTCCAGAGCGCCTGTCGCCATACCGTTGCCGTCGACGGTAAGCGGTTTGAAGGTCATCTGCTTGTCGCTGATGCTGGACATGCTGCCGCCTAATGCGTCACTGACATTCGTGCCATAAACCGGGTTATAGGCCGCCTGCGGCACCACGATCGGTTCCTGGCTGGTCTTGAAGGCATTCCGGACGGCAGAGGTCAGGGTGCTCAGATAAGCGGAATCGACATAATCCGGCGTCGTGCTGCTGTCGCAGGCGGAAGCGCCATCGCAAGTTTCCTCCACGCGGAACTGCATCAATGTGCGGCTGTTGGGACCATACCCCGGCAGGGTGGAGAAGGTGCCTCCACTGTCGGTATTGTCGGGATCGCCGGTGAAGTAATCCAGCCGCAGGTCACCCGCCGGCAGGGCCGCCGGCGCATCATTGTAGAGAATGATGGTCGAGCCCTTGAACTTGGAGAAGTCGACGACCACATCGGCGCGTTCGGCCGGTCCCAGCAGCAGGGCATGCTCCTTGACACTGCCAACCACGATGTTCTTGGCGTTGTACTCATAGTTGACCGGCTGGTTCTTGATGACCGCCGGGGAGGCCAGGAAACCACCCTCGGTGCCGATCTGGATCATGGCCGGACCCCGGGTCGCCGGGTCGAACACACCCCCGGTACGGCCGTCGAAGGTAACGCCGGTGTTGAGCGGACTGTACCAGTGGGACGGAAAGGGCGTGGACCTGTTCTGACTCTTGTCAAATGGCACCATGCGGACCTCGGTACATTCCGGCGAGGCGCCTGCCGGCTTCAACAGATCGCTTTTCCCGCTCTTGCCGTCACAGAGGATACCCTGCTGTTGTGAGCCGGTATTGCCAGCTTCAGTAGTATCCGACTGGTTGCTGGCGGCCACCACCAGCGACAGATTCAGGTGGCGATCATTGCCGGCGGTGAGGAATCGCAGCCGGTACTTCTTGGGCTTGACCACCATGTGCGGATAGACGGTACCGTTCACCAGCGGGGTGTCGTTGAACGACTCGGGAGTGCCCGAGGGTTCACTGATCGGGCTGCCGCCGCCGTAGACATTGATGGCGCCATTGGGCGTGCCTGGTATGAACCGACCCTCGCAAGTACCCAGCAGAGGATGAACACCATCACCCGTGGATGTGTTGCAGGCTGGGTCATAGTAAGGATTTTCCAGCGGGCCATTGATCAGGCCGACACGCGGCGGCCAGAACCAGGGGCCATAGTCCCATCGCCCCACGGCGTTTGCGCCGCTGGGGTCACCCGGGTTCTGGTTCGGCATGAAGACATGCGGCACCCACAGATCGCCGGGCCCATTCTGGCCCGTGGCGCCCGTCCCGCCGCCCCAGCGCCAGGTCGAATCCTGAGCGTTGAGTTGGGATTTGAAGGCGCCGTAGAAATTCAGCACCGGTGTGGTGTCATCAGGGACGAAGGTCCTTTCCTGGATCACCAGCGGAATCGTATCGGCCAAAGGCGGCAAAACACCGGAGGTCACCAACTCCTGTTCCTTGGCATCCTGGAGTACATAGCCACCCGCTAGCCCCGCATAGACGTTGAGGCGGGTGATACCCTCGGCATGATCGTGGTAGAACATCATGCGTTGGGATTGCTGATTGGTGTAGTAGAAGGTCAGCGCGCCCTCACCGGGATTATTGGTGGCGCCGGCGACACTACAGGTTAGTTGGCCCATGCAACTCAGCAGAGCCTTGCCGCTGGCATCGAACCACATGTCAGGCACATCGCGCGCGCTTTCACCCCGGTTCGCGCCTTTCTCACCCGCCGGCTTGATCCACTGCCGCGGCAGACCGTCGCTGATCCAAGGGGTGTTGCCTCCGTGCAAGTGCATGGCGGTACGATTGTCGGTGTCGGCCGCCTTGTCGGCTCCCATGTAGGTGTGGTCAACCGGGAAGGGTAAATTGCCCGCTTCGCCGGTCGACAGCCTGTTGACCAGCTTGATGCGGACGGGACGATCCTTTTGGGCCACGATGATCGGACCCAGAACTTGGGGCTCGCCGATCGTCTGGCCCGTTTGGGGATCGATCTGGACATAGCCGCGCAGATGGGTCGCCGGCAAGTCGGAATGCAGCTTCTTGGTGTACTCGATCTCGGCCAGCTCGTAGTAGTCGGACTGTTTGCCATTGACCTCCGTGAGGATTGTCGGCGTGGCGATCGGTAATTTCTGACCCAGGTTGTTGCCGGCCGAGTTGCCAGTCAGATCCAGAGTCGACAGCGAGTCGACGAACTTGCGAATGCCGGTGCCGGTCTTCGGCGTATCGTAGCCCGCGCCCGGCTGTACCAGATTAAAGCCGGTAATAACGCCGCCGGAGATGACCGGAATCGCCTTCGCCGCCGTGACATTGGGGCCGAATCCCTTGATCAGGACTTCGGTCGCCGCCGTGTAGCCGGTCCCACCGTCGACGACCTGAATGTCCTTGATCTGGTCGGTCTGCACGCCGTTGGCGTAATCGTAAGTGGTCGCCGCCACGACCGCGCCCGAGCCGCCCGTGGCGACCTGGTCGATGACTTCGACCCGTGGGTTGCGGTAGCCGCTGCCCGCGCTCACGATGGTATAGCCGGTGATTTCGCCATTACCGTTACCGGTGTCGGCCACCGTGGGTGTCACTTCAGCCCCCGAACCCGTCACCGTATCGCCGATCACGATCCGCGGTGAGACATAACCGGTGCCGACGGTGAGGATATTGACAGCGCTGATGGCGCCATTGGCATCGACGCTAACCGCCGCGGTGGCGCCCGAACCATTCCCTGCGCCATCCTCTACAGTGACTGTTGCCCGCGAGGAATATCCCGAGCCGGTGTTGATGACCTGGATACTATTCAATGTGCCATCGCCCACAGCGTTGATGACGACCGCTGGCTGATCGGCCGCCGGGTTGGCGGGATCGACGAGGTTGACGCTGCCACCCACGCTGTAACCTACGCCCGGAGTGGTGACGCTGACACTGACGATGGCGCCGGCGCCATCCGTGATGGCGGTACCCTGGGCGCCGAGACCCGCTCCGCTAGTGTCCACCAGATTGACCGGCAGGCTGGCATTGGGTGTGAAACCGGAGTTGGCTGGCACGGTGGCGGAAAGTTGGGTGATGCCACCCAACGGTATAAAGTCAGGTCCGGGAGCCGCCTCGGCGCCATTGGCCAGTGAGACGTCGGTGAGGATGACCATGGGATTGACATATCCGGCGCCAGTCGCGCCGGCGTTGACCGCGGTCAAGGCGCCGGTGTCGGGATCCACTGTGGCGGTCGCCGTGGCGCCGCCGCCCTTGCCTGCGTCAGTGATGGCCACTTCAGTCAGGACTGGCTGTGGGCTGGTGGCGTAGTTGGGCACGACGCCGAAATAATCCGGTACCTGACCGGGTCCCGGGGGGGGAATCTGAACCCCGAGAGCTGCGAAAGCGCTACCACTAATAGTGGCTGCGCTGCAGATCAGGGCGATACTCTGGGCTAAAGTGCGCATGATGGCTCTCTCCTGGACTTTTTTATACTTTGGGGTGTTTGTGCTGACGGCCACTGGCCTGGCCGGAGAATTCATGGCGGTTGTAGCCTTTGGGCGTACCGTCGGCATTGAACAAGTGCCGATGGCGGGCCTCCTGGTATCTCTGTTTCAGACGTTGGGCGGAAGCCTTGCGATCCTTCATCTGCGCCTCACGGGCGCTCTTGCGGTCGATGGGGCTGATCAGTTCAGGCTTCTGGGCATAGGCGCTCTGTATGCCGACCAAGGCCATGTTCAGCGTGAGTACCCCCATGAGCAGGGTGCGAGCCATTGTTATATTCATCCTCTCTCTCTCTTTTAAGCATTGGACATTGGAACCGTGAAGGGCCCGAACCTCCGTCCCTGGCGGGCAGGCTTGGGCGCCATTCTGAGGATGTACATACATTTTGTAATGAATTGAAAGCCTCATTTTCGTGCGGGTATTTCCACCCAGGAGAACAGCCGCTCAACCGGGTCAACCTGCCCAACATAAGAACCTGCTAATTGGGCCAGTTATCCCGGGTGTATTTGGGACACATTGGGCATGAGCCGAATCTGCTGATGCTGTGCCATGACGAGTCGCTTGATCCGGATCGATCAAGTTATCTTTATGATTTATAGGTATTTTTAAAATACATGGCGGACCCAAGCATGGCTGCGTAAGCCATGTTTGATGGGGCGAATATCCCGGTTTCCGTTGGGAGCGGTGGATAGTTTGGGTCACTGGAGAGCAAAAAAGCCCGGGGTTTACCCAAATCGTCAACCAGGAACGGAAGGGATACGAGAGCGATCATACCCATCCGAATCGTAGGAAAAATATGCTTCATGAGCGATCAGGATCAGCACATGACAGCCGCTCAACCGGGTTAACCTGCCCAGCATAAGAACCTGCTAATTGGGCCAGTTATCCCGGGTGTATTTGGGACACATTGGGCATGAGCCGAGTCTGCTGATGCTGTGCCATGACGAGTCGCTTGATCCGGATCGATCAAGTTATCTTTGAGCCGGCGCGCGCGGGCGAGTCAGCCTGAGAGTCCAGCGGTCCCGGCTCGGGACCGCTTACACTAGCCCATTCCAGCCCATTGTGACATGGCCATACGCGTACCGACCGCCGGGGCGGCTGTCTGTTACCGCAGAACCACGATGAAGCCCTGATCCTCGCGCTGCACGTTGAGCATGATCTGGCTGGAGCCCTTGACGGCCCGTCGCAGATCGGCGACGGTGGCGGCCGGCTTGCGATTGGCCATGACGATGATGTCACCCGGGGCGAGCCCCGCCTGATAGGCATAGGATGCCGTGCTCATTTTCTCGATCAGCACGCCGGCATCGCCGCCCACACTCACGTCGCGCAGCAGCATGCCCGCCAGCTTGGGATGGAGGCTGCCGCCATCGGCGTTGGTGAAACGGGGTTCGGCGACCTTCGCTTCACGGACGAGCGTGGCGCCCTTGTGGACGACCTCCACCTCCACCTCGTCGCCGATCTGGGCCAGGCCGATGATGTTGCGGACATCGGCGCTGTTCTTCACCCGCTTGCCGTTGATCGAGAGCACCACGTCACCCGGTTCCAGGTCGGCGCGCTCGGCGGGTGAGCCGGGCTGCACGCCGGTGATGACGGCACCCTGAGTCTGGTTCAGCTTGAAGGCCTGCGCCAGTTCATGGGTCAGATCCTGCACCGTGACCCCCAGCAGGCCGCGCTTGACTTCGCCATGCTCAACCAAGGTGTTCATGATGCTCATCGCCATGTTCACGGGGATGGCGAAACCGATGCCGACGTTGCCGCCATTGGGCGCGAGAATCGCGGTATTGATGCCGACCAACTGGCCATTGAGGTCCACCAGCGCGCCGCCGGAGTTGCCGGGATTGATCGAGGCGTCGGTCTGGATGAAATCCTCGTAGCCCTCGATGCCCAGACCGGAACGGCCCAACGCACTGACGATGCCGGAGGTCACGGTTTGCCCGAGCCCGAAGGGATTGCCCACGGCCACCACGAAATCGCCCACCTGCAAACGGTCGGAATTGGCGACCGGCACTTGAGTCAGCCGCTCCGAGCCGACCTTGATCACCGCCACATCGGACTCCTTGTCCGCGCCCACCAGCTTGGCCTTCAGTTTACGGCCATCGGTCAGGGTGACCGTGATCTCATCGGCCTTGTCCACCACATGGTTATTGGTCAGCACCAGACCCCGCGCGGCGTCGACGATCACACCCGACCCCA
>Ga0194113_10005707_pt1 | contig 15960 bp, 14 predicted proteins | sample TA2MahC200mmetaG_FD_146193 | JGI IMG/M metagenome (GOLD analysis project Ga0194113, IMG submission 146193) | Freshwater microbial communities from Lake Tanganyika, Tanzania - TA2015017 Mahale Deep Cast 200m | ecosystem: Environmental > Aquatic > Freshwater > Lake | place: Tanzania: Lake... | reverse complement strand
GGACTCGCGCGGGGATACCGCACGTCGACGCCCTCTAAACGCGCCTCGCCATCACTGAACACGGTGATGCAATCCCCGAAACTGCTCATCGACAGCCATGAATTCTCACAGTAAGCACCCTTGCATCCTTTGCAGAGATAACAGTGAGTAAATCCGGGAATCATGCCGTCATCCGGGGTTCAGGCGGACACGTGCGATGTCGCGCCCGACGTGCGTTCCATCCAATGCGTCCAAACGATCACCATGGCTAGGGTGTCCAGCTTGCAATACTCCCCGCGAAGCGAGATCACTCATAGTTGCAGCTTAGTCCGTCAATGTTGGTCCCCCCCGCCGCGCGGGTTACCATTCCCGTATGCAGCAGCGAAGCAATCGATCGGGCGTGTGCTTGGGTGTGGCGTTCCTACTGACCCTGACCCTCGCGGCCACCGCCGCCGTTGCACTTCCGCAGTACGGCGGCGGATATGGTCCGCCACCGGCAGCACCGCCCGCGCCGCCGCCGAGCGAGAATCCGCCTGCCAACCCGCCACCAGCGGAGACCGATCCAACGGACGCGGATACGCCCGAGTCCCCTGCTACCCCAGCTGCCCCCACCGCACCCGCTGCACCCGCCGCGCGCGTCGACTGCGCCGCGCCCGAAAAGGCGTGGGTCGCCAAACTCGCGGCCGATGACCGCGCCGCGCTCGAGCCAAACCTCGGCTACCTCCTCCCACCGCCAACGGACGGCGTGCGCGCGCTCGACAACTCATCCGCCGCGCTCCCCACCGGCAAGATCATCGTGCTGCAAAGCGTCGATGCAGCCGCCACCGCGCCGACGGTTCTCGACAAACTCGCCACCGCGCTTGGCGAACTGCACACAAGCGGCGATGTGGTCATCGTCGCACTGCAAGTCCCCAACAAGCTGGACGCGGCCGAGAAGAAACTCGCAAAGTTCCAGTCCAAGGCAACCATCATGCTCGACACCGATGGCGTCTGGTGCGACACCATCGGTCTCTACAAGAAGCCCGCGAACCTCATCATCGACCGCGGCGGCGCCGTGCGTTACATCGGGCTCAACGACAAGGGCGTTGCCGAAGCGGTCAAAATGCTCGCCGCGGAACCCGCCCGCACCACACCACCCGCTATGCGCCCCGATCTCGCGAAGGCGAAGGGCGAGGCCGACGCCAACACCGCCGGCGCCGCCGACGCCACAAAGACGGCGCAGTTCCCCACCTACACGACACCCGTCACGAACGCAATCGACCTGCGCGGCAAGCAAGCGCCAGCCCTGTCTGTCGATACCTGGATCGCCAAGCCAGCCGACACCAAGGGCAAGGTGATCGTGGTGGACTTCTTCTTCACAGGCTGCCCGCCCTGCCGAGCCGCGATCCCTCACATGAACGAACTCGCCGCACACTACGGGGACCAAGTCGCGGTCGTCGGCGTGTCGTTTGAGAACAAATCCGTTTACGATACCGGTCGCAAACGCTTCAGCACCGACTTCGACAAGGTGAAGTACGCCATCGGACTCGACTCAAGCCGCACCATGATCAACGCGTTCGGCGTGAGGAGTTACCCGTGCATCGCCGTGATCTCGGCCGACAATGTTGTGCGCTGGCAGGGACACCCAAACAGCCTCGACGCGCAAGTGATGGATCCCATCGTCGCGGCCAACAAAGCGATGGTGGAAGCATCGGGCGGCGGCAAAGGCAAAGGCTCCACGAAGAAGAGTCAACGCGGTTGGGCCGCCAGCCCTTCCTGATCCTTCAGCCAACGAATTCAATCCGCACGAAGATCGGTCAGCCGCTCAGAACGCGCGCTCGACCGTCGCATCGGCCATCAGCGCGAGCAGTTGCCGCGGACCACTCGGCGGCAGCACCTCAAGCCGCGCCTTGGCGCTCGCCACCAACGACAGCGCATGCGTACGCGCCGCACCAAGCGCATCGGTCGCCGCCATCAGCCGCAGCAGCGTGCCCGCTTCGCCCGCATCGATCGCCTGCACGGTGCGCGCACGGCTCTCCGGAGTGCACCGCGCAAGATGAACCACCAGCGGCAGCGTCAACTTCCCCTTGCGAAGATCGATCCCGAGTGTCTTGCCCACCGTCTGCTCATCGCCCACCAGATCGAGCACATCATCCTGAATCTGGAACGCCATGCCCAGCTCCTCGCCATACAGACGCAGCGAATCAGCGACCTTCAGGCTCGCCCCCGACAGCCGCGCCGCCAACTGGCAGCATGCGCCCGACAGCACGCCCGTCTTGCGGCGAATGATCTCGAAGTACGTGTCCTGCGTCAGCGTGAGATCGCCGCGGTGCGACAGTTGCAGCACCTCGCCGCTGCACAGCTGCATCGTCATCGCGCCCAGTTCACTGTTCAGCCACGGCTCACCGATTGTCGAGCACAAATGGAACGAGCTTGCGATCAGAAAGTCGCCCAGCATCACCGCGGTCTCATTCCCGCGCAGGCTGTTCACGGTGTCACCACCGCGCCGCATGTCCGCTTCGTCGAGCACATCGTCGTGCACGAGCGTGGCCATATGGATCATCTCCACAACAGCGCCAAGCGCATCCAGCGCGTCATCGACGGAAGGATTTGCCGGCGCACTGCCACGCACCGCCAACCCCGACGCAATCACGAGCGTCGGGCGCAGCATCTTGCCTCGGTAGCGCTCGACATGCCGAACAAGCATCGTCACGCATGGCAGGTCGCTCTGCAGCTGATGTTCAAAGCGCCGCGCCACCGCCTCGAGGCGTTCGCCCAGTTGAGGCAAGAATGTTTCGGTTTCAGGAAGCACGCCGATCACGGATAATTCTAGGCGCCTTACGAGCTGCGATCCGCGGTCGCTGCGCCGCCACGTACACGATCCACCCCTCACACGCCTCGCCGCGCGTTGTTGGCTTGAAGACCCCATTCCCCTCACCCGTTCTGCGTTCCGTCCCCTCCCAAAGCACCGTCGGACGCACGAACCCGACCTCCTCAAGCACCTCCACAATCTCTGGAATCGTCCACAACCGCCATCGGTAGGTGAACGCTCGCCGCATCTCGCTCCCATCCGGAAAGCGAAAGTGAATGTGGTTCACGACATGATGATTGATCGGGTTCACCTGCGCCTGATGCCAGACATACACGAACCCATCGAGCGAGCGCTCTTCCTCGCCCACGGACCACGACCCCGACCCACCGTAGGCATCGAAGAATGCCAGGCCACCCGGCCGCACATGCGTCAACGCTTTCGCGAAATAGTCGCGCAGTTGCTTTCGGGTATGCAGGACAAAGTAACTGAAGTTCAGTGCGACCAGCAGATCCACCGGCTCGGTCGTCGTACGGTTCACATCGCCCCGCAGCAGCGTCACCCGCGCGCGCTCACGAGCAGGCAGAGCGGCGAGTGCAGTCCGCGCACGCACTAATACGGAGGGGTCGAGATCCACACCGACACCACTGTTCCCCTTGCGCCACTGCACCCATTCTCGGCACAACAAAGCCGTTCCGCAGAAGTCCTCTCGCAGCGAAGTCGGCAGCCGACCCGTCCACTGCTTGTACACGCGATCAAACAGTGCACAATCGGATTCACATCCCTGCACGGAAAGTTCGTACAGCTCGTGGCGATCGGAATTTGCCGCGGTGCGCCAGCCTTTGCGGCTCTTGGAACGACTCTTGGCTCGGGGCATAGGGCGCGGGAGTGTAGAGGCGATGCCACACTGCGGCGCGCGACCAACCGCATCGGACACGATGCACCGTGCTACGGCGTGTTGCGCACAAGGATGAAGACGTCAGGGCAATCGGCGCGGTTCGTGCGAACGGCAAGAGTGAGCATAGACCACCGCCCATTCGGATCGACCGTTACGAGCGGCGATGTCGAACGCCCATCCTGCACGAGCGCATCCACTGCAGCCCAATCGACCGTCACGATGTGCTCACTGAGTGCCCCCTCGTAGCGGGCCTTCGCCACCGGGGGATCAAATGACAGCACTTGAAACGGCAGCCGCGTCGGTGCCTCCACGAGAAACTCTCCGTCGGGATTGACATCGCGGGAAACGCCACTCGGCCGCGTTCGAAGCACCGAACGAATCTGATAGGAGATCACCACACGCCCGAGCAGATCACCCTTCTCACCCACGAGCCGCACGAACTGCTGCTTCGGACCCTCACCCCACGCCTCCAGCCGCACCCGAACCTCACGCTCGTCGCCTGGCTTCAGTTCTGTCCCTGGAGGCAGATCCGTTGTCGTGCATGTGCAGGTGGATACCGTTGACCTCACCGTCACGGGCTGCCGCGTGGTGTTGCGAAGCAGGACAGCCACCGTCGTGGGCGGATCGCACTGTGATACCGCTCCAAGATCGACTTGGGACGGCTCCACAAGGAGGACTGTCGGTATGACACGCCGCTCCGACACGGGAACAACGTCGCCGGACATGCAGGCCACAGACATCCACACGCCTGTGCCGCAAAAAGCAGCGCAGACGAGGGTGCAGCAGGAGGCGATCTTCTTCGGAATCACGCCGCGAAATCTACCGCGCTCTCAATACCGATAGTGATCGGGCTTGTACGGTCCCTCGACAGGCACGCCGATGTACTCCGCCTGATCCTTGCGCATCGTGGTCAGCCGAGCGCCAAGCTGCGACAGATGCAGCCGCGCCACGCGCTCATCGAGATGCTTCGGGAGCGTGTAGACCTTCTTCTCGTACTTCTTCGAGTTCGAGAAGAGCTCGATCTGCGCAATCACTTGGTTCGTGAAGCTGGAACTCATCACGAAGCTCGGATGACCCGTCGCGCATCCAAGGTTCAGGAGGCGACCTTCCGCAAGCATGATGATGCTGCGGCCGTTGGGCAGCTTCCACTCATCGACCTGCGGCTTGATGTTCACGCACTTCGCACCGGGGACGCGCTTCAGACCTGCGATGTCGATCTCGTTGTCGAAGTGACCGATGTTGCCGACGATCGCGTTGTGCTTCATCTTCAACATGTCTTCTGCACGGATGATGTCCTTGTTGCCCGTCGCGGTGATGAACACGTCCGCGGTCGACACCACATCTTCGAGTGTGACAACCTCGTAGCCCTCCATGCACGCCTGCAGCGCGCAGATCGGATCGACTTCCGTCACCTTCACACGGCAGCCCTGCCCACGCAGGCTTTGGCAGGAACCCTTGCCCACATCGCCGTAGCCGAACACAACGGCCACCTTGCCTGCGAGCATCACATCAGTTGCACGCATGATGCCGTCGACGAGCGAGTGTCGGCAGCCGTACAGGTTGTCGAACTTGCTCTTGGTGACGGCATCATTGACGTTGATCGCAGGGAAGAGCAACTGGCCAAGCTCCTGCATCTGATACAGACGGTGAACACCCGTGGTTGTTTCCTCCGTGACGCCTTGAATGTTCTGCACCGTGCGCGACCAGTAGCCCGCGTGCTTCTGCTGCAGGGCTCGGAGCAGACGCAGGATGACTGCATACTCCTCGCTGTCTTCACTGGTGCCTGCAGGGACGCAACCCTGCTTCTCGAAGGCGATCCCCTTATGAACGAGCAGCGTGGCATCGCCGCCATCGTCCAGGATCATGTTTGGGCCCTTGCCATCCGGGAAGTGCAGTGTTTGCCACGTGCACCACCAGTATTCGTCGAGCGTCTCGCCCTTCCACGCGAACACCGGGATGCCCTTGGGGTTCTCTGGAGTCCCATTGGGACCCACCGCGACCGCGGCCGCGGCGTGATCTTGGGTGCTGAAGATGTTGCAGGAACACCAGCGGACCTCGGCGCCGAGATCGACAAGCGTTTCGATCAGCACGGCGGTCTGGATCGTCATGTGCAGACTGCCGACAATGCGTGCTCCCTTCAGCGGGAACTTGCCCTTGTACTCCTTGCGCAGCGCCATCAGGCCCGGCATCTCCACTTCTGCCAACTCGATCTCCTTGCGGCCGAAGCGCACAGTCTCGGGCGACAGGTCCTTCACCTTGAACGGTGGGAAGTCGACGAGCGAGAGGCGCGGGTTGGCGAGGAACGGCTCCGAGGTGGGGTGGGAGGTGGTTTGGGTGGCAGTGGCGGTCATGGGATTCCTTTCATCCGTTTATCCGGATACTTGAATACTAGCCCGATTCCCTCCGCTCGTCCAATGAAAGTCAGGAGTTCTCGAAACGAGTGCAGCCGATCTACACTTGCAGGCGATCCAAAGGAAACTTATGCACCTTCCCACCATGCCGTCCAACCCATTTCGACCGACCGCCCTCTTTGCCCTGCTCGGGCTCGCCTGTCTGGCGATCGGATCGGCCCCGCGCGCGGAACTGCGCGGATCACCCTTCCCACTCGCCAACTGCCCCGTCTCGGGCAAGCCGCTTGGAAAGGACAGCGTCAGCTTCGTCATCGAGGAACAGGGGAACGGTGCGCTCGATGGACGCGAGATCCGATTCTGTTGTCCAAACTGCGTGGAGACGTTCAAGAAGGATCGCGCGAAGATCCTCGAGACCGTGGATGCCGCAATCATCGAGCAGCAAATGCCGCTCTACCCGATGACCAATTGCGTGGTGATGCGTGATGAAGAGATTGCTGCGCCCAACGCACCCGATGCGGGGAACGTGAAGAATGTTGTGGTGCTGAACAAGCTGGTTCGCTTGTGCTGCCCTGGCTGCATCAAGAAGGTTCGCCGCGATCCGATGAAGTACCTGACCGCGATCGACAGTGCCGTGATCGAGAAGCAGAGTGGTTCGTACTCCCTCAAGAACTGTCCCGTCTCGGGTGAGCCGCTGCCCGCGCAGCCGACCGACATTGTGATTGGGGAACGCCTTGTTCGTCTGTGCTGCCCGAGGTGCGCGGATTCCGCTCGGAAGGATCCCGCTGCAGTGTTGGCGAAGTTCGGTGGATCAGGCGCTGCGCCGGCCGCGCCGGCCGCTCCCGCCGCGCCCACTGCTCCCGCTGGCACCGCGAAGTAAGGCGCTAAAGAGCCCCGGCCCCTTCGCCTCGATCGCCGGCGACATCTTGTGCCAGCGTTCCACGCGAAGGCCGGCGGCGAACGCCCATCTGCGGATATCCGCCTGCGAAAAACCAAGGTGTCGATGCCCCATGGTGGATCGGTACTCGCCGCGAGCATGCGCGATCATGTCGATCAGCAGCAGCGCGCCGCCCGGCTTCAGGAGCTTCGCCACCGCCTGTACCGCGAGCGCAGGATCCGCAACGTGGTGCAGCACGAGCGACACCACCGCCGCATCGAGCGTTCCCGCGCGGATCGGCGGGCGCATCAGATCGCCCTCCGCACACACGACATTCGCTTGCCGTGCAAGCCGCTGACGCGCAGCCACGATCATCGCGCGCTCGCTGTCCACGGCGAACACCTTGCCCACATAAGGGGCGATGCGTTCGGCGATTTCCCCTGTTCCGCATCCGAGATCTGCAACGACCGCATCGGGCTGCAGCAGTCCCAGCGCCGCTTCCCATCCGATGATGCCACCGAACAGTTCCTTGCGGATGATGTCCCAGTCGCCGCCCACACGGCTGAAGAAGCCGTTTCCCGCGCGACGTGCCGCGATCACCGCCGTGAGACGCGCGTCATCCTGCTCCAAATCCGCCGCGCGGGCGAGCGAAGTCTGCGCCAGTTTCCACAGCGAACGCACCGCACCCGGCATGCCATCGCGGTCAACGCGGTACAGGCTGGTGGTTCCCTCGACTCGCCGCTGCAGCATCCGCACATCAAACAGCAGCTTCAGTTGCCGACTGACTGTGGACTGCGGCATCTGCAGCGCACGCCCAAGTTCACCCACGGCCAACTCATGCCGCGACAGTGCACGCAACAGCCGCACTCGGTGCGGATCGGACAACAGTCCAAGCACCGATGACCACTGCTCCATCGAGAGCGTTTCATCATCCGCGCCACGTGCCGCGCCAGTCGAGCGCGCGCGAGGACTCATGCGTCAAAGCCCCGGCGGCAGTGCCGTCGCCGCATCGATCGCCACGCCCTGCCCCTGCAGCGCCTGCACGACTCGCGGATCGCTCGCTGAAATGCCGTATGCCTGCCGCAGCCTGCGCACCGCCTCATCCTTGCGTCCGAGCGACAACTGCAGCATCGCCATCTGGTAGTAGGGCTCGGTCGTACGCGGACGCACCGCACCCGAATCCACTTCAATCGCCGCAGCAAACGCCTGCTGCGCGCTGTCGTTGTCCTTCAGGCGGATCGCGTAGAGCCCGAGCGTGATCCACGGATCAGGCGTGCCAAGCGAAGCGCCCGCGCCGCGCAGCAGCTGATACATCGCACTCGTGTCGTTCTGGCGGAACATCACATCCGCAAGCGACTCGATCACCTTCATGTTGCCAGGCGACTCATCGTTCGCCGTCTCGAGACAGCGGCGCGCCGTGACAAGATCGCCGAGATTCGCCATCGCGACGCCATAGCCGTACTCCGCCTCCCACTTGCCGGGACTGTTCTTGATCACGGGTTGGAACGCATCCGCCGCCTCTTGCCACTTGCCGAATTCGAGGTAGTGGTTGCCGCGCTCGATCGACTGCTCCGTCGATGGTGGTCCTTGGCATGCACCGAGCATCAAGGTGAACGCAGCCGCGGCGGCGAGCGAGCCGTGAATACGTGTGCGAGCTGTGAAGGCCACGAGTCGGTCTGTGGCGACGGTCAGGGTCGTTGCGATCCATCGCAGGGAGGTTTGGCAGTCCATTGCGCGGGAGTGTACGGTCGTCGCGGTGATGACTGCGAGCGAGCCAAACTGGCTACCCATGGCAACGGCGCTGCATCGGCTGCCAGACGGATCCTCGCATTTTGACTGGTTCTTCGGGCAAAGTGCCGACACGAGCGACCCCGACGTCCGCTCCGCGCGCACCTTCCGCTGCTCCCTCGACCCGCGCGTGGCGCGTGCCGGCTGGGAGTGCCCGCTTGAAGCGCTGACCGACCACCGTGCGCACTATCTCACGACGACCGCCGAGCGCCGCCTCGCCGACGGCAGCACAGTCACGCCGCTGCAGCGCGGGCAGTGGATGAACGCCGGCAGCCAAGAAATCATCATCCGCTGGAACGACGGTGATGCGTTCCACCGAATCCGACTGATCGGCCAACCGCCCACCCGTGGTGAATGCGTCGCAAGCGGTCCCAACCTCCGCGCCGTCTAGTCTTTCCCAACCATGTGGGCGTTCTATGTCTCCGCCTCTCTGTTCTCGCTGTTTGCGGCGATCGCAGGGCTCAGCACGCTGCTCGCGCTGCCAGGCATCTGGCTCATGGTGCTGCTCGCCGTGGTCCATGAACTTCTCGCATCACTCTGGCTCGGGTACGCGGGCGGCTGGGTGACATGGACCACGATCGGTGTGGCACTTGCCATCGCGCTGGCGGCGGAGGTGATCGAGTTCTTCGCAGGTGCCGCGGGCGCAAAGGCAGGCGGCGCATCCAAGTGGGGAACGATCGGCGCACTTGTGGGCGGCGTGGTCGGCGCGGTCGTTGGCACGCTGTTCATACCACTGCCGCTGATTGGAACACTCGCAGGTGCAGCCCTCGGTGCAGCGATCGGTGCATCCACGGGCGAGATGTGGAGAGGCGGCAAATCCGCGGGGGAATCGATCAAGCCGGCGATCGGCGCTGCGGGTGGACGCGTGGCAGGCACGCTGCTGAAAGTCGCGCTCGCTGCCGCGGTTTGGGTCATCCTGGTCTTCGGCGCGTTCTGGCGCTGAGGGGCGCGGCGACCATCACCCGCCGCGCAAATGCTGCGCGAGATCCTTCACCGCCACCACGACCTGTTCGTTGCGGTCGAGATCCTTGACCTGCACCATTCCATCCGCCAGTTCCGCGCCGAGAATGACCGCCATGCGCGCACGGCACTTGCCCGCATCCGCGAGCAACTTCCCGACATTCCGCGTCGACTTGTAGCTCTGCCGCACATGCAGACCACCGCGCCGAAGCGATGCGAGCAGTCCGGGCAACATGCGATCCGACGCCTCTCCCTCGGCACTGATGAAGAACGCATCCGGCCGCGGCAGCAGCGACTCACCCTCATCGGCGGGCAACTTGCCGCGATCACGCAGGACCAGCGAAAGCACGACATCGCCCATCCCCATGCCGACCGCGGGCGTTCGCGGACCACCGAACATCTCGACAAGCCCGTCGTAGCGCCCGCCGCCCGCGATGGCGCGTTCACCGCCGCTCGCCTCATGCACTTCGAACACGGATCCCGTGTAGTAGGCCAGACCACGCACGATGCCAAGATCGACCTCACACCACGCATCCAGCCCGCACGCCTTCAACCCATCGAGCACCGCCGCCAGCGGCGCTGCATCGGCGGCCGTGCAGCCCGTTGCCTCTCGCACGGCGTCCACCGCGACCGCGGCTGGAAAACGTGCGCGCGCCACGCGAGCAAATGACTCCAGTGCCCCGGCACCAAGCCCGATCTCCGCAGCACGCGCCGAGAACGCTGCCGCATCCAACTTGTCGCGGCGATCGAGCAGCGTGAATGCATCCGCCGTGCGCTCCTCGGAAACGCCGAGCGATCGCAGTGCGGCACTCACCACACCGCGGTGGCTCAACTTCACCCGCACATCATCCGGCGACAATCCAAGCCGCTCGAGCGCGACGATGGTCGTCGACAGCACCTCAATCTCCGCCTGCGGTCCATCGATGCCAAGCAGATCCACGTTCCACTGCAGGAACTCGCGCAGACGCCCCCGCTGCGGGCGTTCGGCGCGGAAGTGCGAAGGAACCGCGAACCACTTGATCGGGTTTGGAAGCCCCCCCGCCTTTGCGGCCACCATGCGCGCAAGCGTCGGCGTGAACTCAGGGCGCAGCGCGTAGTCATCCTCGCCGCCGGCGCGGCGAAAACTGAAGAGTTCGCTGACGATTCCTTCGCCGCTCTTCACCGTGTAGAGGTTGAGGTGCTCAAAGGTCGGCCCATCAATCTCCTCAAAGCCGTGAACGACCGACGACTGCCGCCACGCGGACTCGATGTGCCGCCGCAGCGCCATGTCGTGCGGATAGAAATCGCGTGTTCCCTTGGGACCTTGAAACTTCAAGCCCGCAGAGTAGCGGACGGCATCGAGTGGTCGAACGCGCCGCCGTTGGACGGCATATCCCGCCGCACCGCGTCGATCACCACTCCGGACCGCCGCTGTAGCGCCCGTAGATATCCGCGAGCGCCTGCACCATTTCGCCAAGCGTGCAGCGTCCATGTGCGCCGTCCACGAGCGCAGGCATCGCGTTCTCGCCCGCACGCGCTGCACGGCGAATCTCGTCGAGGCAGCGCTTCACACGGTCGCCATCGCGCACGCGGCGGAACTCCGCGAGGCGTTCACACTGACGCATCTCCACCGTGTGCGGAATCTGCAAGATCTCGACGGATCGTTCGTCGTTTCCTTCGGGGTACGCATTCACACCGACCACGATGCGGTCACCCGCTTCCATCTCTTGCCCGACGCGGTAGCTCGCCTCGGCGATCGCACGGCGGAAGTAGCCCTTGTGGATGCCCGCCACCACACCGCCCATGCCATCGATCGTGCGGATCATCGAATCGGCATCCGCCTGCATCTGATCAGTCAGCGCTTCCACATACCACGACCCGCCAAGCGGATCGACCGTACGGTGCACGCCCGTCTCGTGCGCAAGGATCTGCTGCGTGCGCAGCGCCACACGAACCGCCTGCTCCGTGGGCAGACCGAGCGTTTCATCCATGCTGTCCGTGTGCAGGCTCTGGCAGCCGCCGAGCACACCAGCCATCGCCTGATACGCCACGCGCACGATGTTGTTGAGCGGCTGCTGCTCGGTCAACGAACAGCCCGCGGTCTGCACATGCGTTCGCATCAGCCACGACCGCTCGTTCTTCGCGCCGAACCGCTCGCGCATCGCATGCGCCCAGATGCGCCGCGCCGCGCGCAACTTGCAGATTTCCTCGAAGAACTCGTTGTGGCTGTTGAAGAAGAACGAGAGCCGCGGCGCGAACGCGTCCACGGGCAAGCCGCGCTTGATGCCCCACTCCACATACTCCATGCCATCGCGCAGCGTGAACGCCAACTCCTGCGTCGCCGTCGAACCCGCCTCACGAATGTGGTAGCCGCTGATCGACACCGAGTTCCACTTCGGCGTGTGCTTGCCCGCGAACTCCATCGTGTCCACCACCAACTTCACGCTCGCCTCGGGCGGATAGATGAACTCGTTCTGCGCGTGGAACTCCTTGAGGATGTCGTTCTGCAGCGTGCCGCCAAGGCGATCCCACGGAATGCCACGCTCCTCCGCCATCGCCAGATACATCGCCCAGATCACCGCGGCGGGTCCGTTGATCGTCTGACTCACCGTGACATCACCCACGGGAATGTCCGCATACAGGCGCGCCATGTCATCGATCGTGGAGATCGCCACACCGCAGCGGCCAACCTCGCCGACCGACAGCGCATCGTCCGAGTCTCGCCCCATCAGCGTGGGCAGGTCAAACGCAGTCGACAGACCCGTATTCGCCTTCGTGCCCTTGGCATTCTCGAGCAGGTACTTGAAACGCGCGTTCGTGTCATCCGCACTGCCGAAGCCCGCGAACTGCCGCATCGTCCAGAGTCGACCGCGGTACATGGTGCTGTGAATGCCGCGCGTGTAAGGGAACGCACCCGCCTCGCCGATCCGCTCATGGGGACGCGACGCATCGCTCGGATCCGTCGTCGACCCAGCCTTCGGGCCGTACGAGAGATCCACCTGATACCCCGACAGGGTCACCGACTCAGGATCCACTGCGGACTTCCGCGCCTGACCGAGCGCCGCATCGGGTGTCGTCGTCGGCGCGCTCCCGGCGGGCGTGTTGGACCGTGAAGGCAGCGTGCTCATGCCCAAAGTCTAATCGCTTGCGCCCCGATCGCTACGATCCCGCGCGAACTTGCCCGCGAGCGTTTCCATCATCGTTCCGACCTACCGCGAGGCGATGAATGTCCCAGAACTCGTGAGGCGGGTGCGCGAAGCCATGCAGCCCACGGGCCGCCGATTCGATCTCTGGCTGATGGATGACCCTTCCGGCGACGGCATCGACCGCGCGGTGAAAGAAACCGGCGAGCCATGGGTGCAACTGGTGACGCGCAAGCCGCCGCGCGGGCTCGGGTACGCCGTGCTCGAAGGGTTGCAGTCGGCGCGGGGCGACATCCTCGTGGTGATGGACGCAGATCTGTCGCATCCGCCCGAGCGAATCCCAGCGCTCGTGGAAGCGGCGGAACGCCCAGGGACCGACATGGTGATCGGCTCGCGCTACACCAAGGGCGGCACGATCGCAGGCGACTGGTCGCTGCTTCGCCACATCAACAGCCGCGGCGCCACTTGGCTGGCCCGACTCTTCACCTGGGTCGATGATCCGATGAGCGGATTTCTGGCCATGCGCCGCGACCTCCTCGCGCGCGCGGCGGGCGAACTCGATCCCATCGGCTACAAGATCGGTCTGGAACTGATCGTGAAGTGCCGCTGCCGCGGCGTGACCGAAGTGCCCATTCACTTCAGCGATCGCGCGCTCGGCAAGAGCAAGATGGGGCTTCGCGAACAGCTTCGGTACATCGTGCATGTACGGCAGCTCGCGCGGTGGAAGTACGGCGAACTCGCGCGCTTTGGCGAGTTCGCGCTCGTGGGTACGAGTGGACTGCTCGTCAATCTCATCACCGTCACCGCCGTCTCCGAAGCGCTGAAGGCGACGGGCATGACTTCACGCGAGGCGATCCTGAACACATCCGTCACCGCGGCGGTGCTTGTATCGATGGCGAGCAACTTCCTGCTCAACCGCGCACTCACCTTCGGAGACCGCGCCCGCCAACCTCTGGCGAAGCAGTTCCTCTTGTTTGTCGGGGTGTGTCTCATTGGCGCAGTGGTCAACTGGTTCGTCACCACTCGGCTTGCGCTGCGCTGGACGGACTTCACGCTTGGACTGCAGACAGCATCGATGTGCGGGGTGCTCGCAGGGATGATCTTCAACTATCTCGGCTCGCGCCTTTTCGTGTTCCGCGGCGCGCGGGCGTGACACGCGCCGCGAGAGCGCCGCGCGGAGCGGCGGGTCAACCCTGCGGATACTCGAACACACCGCGCCCCGTCTTGTTGCCCAGCCGACCAGCGGTCACGAGCTGCCGAAGCAGCGGGCACGGGAAGAACTTCGGATCGCCGAGTTCACGGTGCAGCACCATCATGATGTCGTGGCAGACATCCAGACCGATGAAATCCGCCAGTCGCAGAGGTCCCATCGGGAAGTTGCAGCCGAGCAGCATGATCTGGTCGATGTCCTCGGGCTTCGCCACGCCCTCCATCCATGCATGGAACGCTTCGTTGATCAGCGGCATGAGCACGCGATTGGATACGAAGCCCGCGCGGTCGTTCGCGGGAACGGGTGTCTTGCCCATTGCCTTCGCGAGTTCGAGCGTGCGGTGGACCGTCTCATCGCTCGTGGCAAGTCCTCGGATCACCTCGACCAACTTCATCACAGGCACAGGGTTGAAAAAGTGCATGCCGATCACCTGGCTCGCGCGGTCCCCCGCTGCGGTTGCGATGTCGGTGATGGAAATGGAACTGGTATTCGTAGCCAGCACCACATTCGGCGCAAAGATGCGGACGAATGCGGCAAACAGACGCTTCTTCGTCTCTGGGTTCTCGCTCGCGGCTTCGACAACCCAGTCCGCATGGCGCGTCTTCTCAAGGTCGCTCTCATAGCACAGCCGCTGCCCGGCAGCAGTCGCGGCATCGGCCGTCAGCTTCTGCTTCTCGACAAGGCGAGCGAGTGTCTTGGTGTGGTACGCACGCGCGCGAGTCAGCTGCTCCGCGCTGACATCCACGAGCACCGCACCGATCCCGGACTGCGCCGCAGTCAGTGCGATACCGGATCCCATCGTGCCGCCACCGACCACCACCATCGTCTTCACTTGGTTTGCCATCGTTGTGGGATGGTAATGAGTGCGCGCGGGCGAAAGGTCATGAGTCGATCATGTCGAGCGCCACATCGGCCCAGCCTGCACTGTGCGTGATCGCGCCAACGGAGATGCGGTCCACGCCCGACGCGGCAATCGCAGCGACCGTATCCAAGCGCACACCACCCGACGCTTCCAGCAGCAGCTTCGGTCTGGACGCATCACGAAGTGCCACCGCATCCGCAAGATCACGCACGGTGAAGTTGTCGAGGAGAACGATGTCGAGCGTTCCCACGGGCAGCGCCAGCAGCGAACGCAGTTGATCGAGCGAATCAACTTCTGCGCAGACGAACCCAATCGGCCGACCTGATGCGCGCGCGCGAACTGCGGCCGCTTCGACCGCCGCCGCGAAGTCTGCGCCGTGCAGCCCGGACAGATGGTTGTCCTTCAGCAGCAGCGCGTCCGAGAGACCGAAGCGGTGCAGATGACCGCCGCCGCACCGTACTGCGTACTTCTGCAGCCAGCGCAAGCCAGGGATCGTCTTGCGGGTATCGCAAATCACCGCCCGCGTACCACGCACGGCATCCACGAACGAGGCGGTCGCTGTCGCCGTCGCGACCGCAATCCCAAGCAGGTTCAGCAGTGAGCGTTCGACGGGCAGCAGCGCATCCAGTGGTCCACGAAGGGTCAGGAGCCGCGTGCCCGGCTGCGCGCGCATGCCATCGGCAGCGCCAAGAGCCAACTCGCAGCGGAGTGTCGGGCACTGCGCTGCGAAAAGTCCACCGAGACCGAGCCCCGCGACGCAGCCGCCACTCCGCAGGACGACCGCAGCCGAGCGATCACCACGCACACTGCACGACTGTGTCGTAATGTCGCAGCGCGCGCCGTCCTCCTCCAGTGCACGGTCCACCGCTTCCGCGCCTCTGCCATTACAGAGGTGATCCCACAATGCACTGAGGGTCATCGAGTTGAGGTCCTGCACAGGGCAAAAGTCTAGAGACGCCGTACCCATGTGGATGCAACTATGCCGCGCAGGAAAGATGCCGCCAAAAGCGATAGCGGGCGGCGCCAAGCGCCACCCGCTGTCAGTCCAAGTTCGATTGTCTCAGGCGTAAATCTTCAAGGCGGGAGGCGAAGCCAACCGCACCCAAGTTCAGGCGCGCCGACGTCGAG
>Ga0194113_10005706_pt1 | contig 15964 bp, 10 predicted proteins | sample TA2MahC200mmetaG_FD_146193 | JGI IMG/M metagenome (GOLD analysis project Ga0194113, IMG submission 146193) | Freshwater microbial communities from Lake Tanganyika, Tanzania - TA2015017 Mahale Deep Cast 200m | ecosystem: Environmental > Aquatic > Freshwater > Lake | place: Tanzania: Lake... | reverse complement strand
TCGTCGGACAGCGCCCCAGCACCAGTTCGCCCACAGGGTAAAGATCGGCATCGCCGAGATACGCGACGGCTCCGCTGGCGGACAGTTCCTGCGCCAGTTCCGGCCCTTTGCTGGCCGGGCTTAACAACACCGTGACCAGCCCCACGCGCCAGCAGGTCAGGATCGTGACCGCCAGTTCAATCGAGTTGAGCGCGTGGATGCCGATGCGTTCGCCCGGTTTGAGTTCGAGCGCTTCCAACGCAGCCGCGCATTGTCGCACGCGATGAGCAAACTCGGCCCAGGTGATTTCCTCCCGGTCGTCCACCAGCGCGCGTTCGTGCGGAACGCGCGCGGCTTGCTGATCAAGCGAGTCGTTGAGCGTCATCGCGGGTCGGAGGGTGGCACTGTTTTCGGCTTTCATAAATACCATTCCCAATCGCGGCAGTGGACGTAAGTCCGCTCTGACTTCCCGGAGAAGTGAGCCGACTGACATCGGCTGCTCCACGGTTTCACCAGGCGTGGGCAACACATCATTCAAGCGGGCACGGCCGCGGTCGCGGCCAGGCTTTCGTTGGTCTTACGATACGGCTTGAACCCGAAGGCGAAGAACCCCACGGCGGCGAGGCTGCCGGCGGTCAACGCGGTCGCCAGAGCCAGATGAAGCGATTTCCCGTCGGGCGACAGCCAGTCCGTCAACCAGCCCGTCGCCAGCGGCCCGAGGCCCATGCCGAGCAGGTTGACGACGAACAGAAACAGCGCCGAAGCCTGGGCGCGCATCGGGCCGGGCGCGAGTTGTTGAATCGCGGCGGCCACGACTCCGAAGGGCGCGCTGAAACCGATGACCATCGGCGTCAACCACGCCGCCGCCCACGCGCCGGAGCCAGCCAGTGGATAGCACACCCCGGCGATCGTCATGGCGACGGCCCCCAGCAACGCCACCCGCAGGTTGGCGTCGGCCCGACCGCGGCTGCGCCAGAAGTCCGCCAGCCGCCCGCCGCCTACCGCGCCCACCGCGCCACCCAGCGCGACGATCAAGCCCACGACCACACCTGCGTCCGCGCCGGACCATCCGTGTCGAATGGCGAAGAGCTTGATCACCCAGGTGCTGTTGGCGTAACCGGCGAAGGTCAAGCAGGCCATGCCCAGAAACAGGCTCAGGAACGTTCCGCGATGCGTCCACAAAAACGTGAACACTTCGCCTAGCGTCATGGCGTGGACGCCAGCCACGCCGGAAGCGGGGTTACGAACGCCACCCCGTGGCACTTCGCGCACCGTGGCCAGCAACAACGCGCACAACACGCCGGGCAAACCCACGATCAGGAACAACGCCTGCCAGGGCCGCACCGCGCCGACCAGCGGCAGCACCGGCGACTCGGCGCTCCCGAGGAACCCCATCAGCAAGCCCAGGCAGACCAGCGACAGCCCGGAGCCGAGGTAGACGCCGAACGAATACACGCCGATGGCCGTGGCGCGGCGCTGCGGCGGGAAGTAATCCGCGATGAGCGAGTAGGCCGCCGGCGAGAGCGTCGCTTCGCCCACGCCCACGCCCACCCGGCAGAGGAGTAGGTGCCAGAACTTCTGCGCCAGGCCGGAGGCTGCGGTCATCAGGCTCCACAGCACGAAGCCCACGGCGATCAATCCGCGCCGGCTATGGGTGTCTGCCCAACGCCCGACCGGCAGGCCAAATAACGTGTAGAAGAGCGCGAAGCTCGTCCCGTGCAGCAACCCGATCTGCGCGTTGGTGAGGCCGAAGTCGCGCTTCAGCGGGTCCACCATGAACACGATGATCTGCCGGTCGAGGAACGAGAACATGTAGGCCAGCGTGAGCACGCCGACGACATACCAGGCGTAGGTCGGGCGGGGATAAGCCGCTTCCGCGCCGGGTTCCACAACGAGCGGCGGAGCGGCGGGCGGTTCAGAATGGGATGGAGGTTTCATTGGCTCATCCTTCAAATGAGCCGCGACACGGTTTCACGTCCAGTCGTCGGTGTGGGGGGCGTTTCCAGGATCAACCGATCGCCCTCGAAACGGTAGAACCGCATTTGCTCGCTACCGATCCAGTTCGGCAAGGTGCATTGTTCGAGGCGGTGGATGATCCGGCCTTCGCCTACTTCATAGGTCCCGGCGTAGGCGATGCACGATTCGAACGCAGCGGCCTTTTCCTCCACCTCGACCGCCATCGGATCCGGCGTGCCAAAGGGCGCCCGGCCGGCCTTGGAGAGCATCACGGACATCCGCCCGGCGGCGGTGTATATCAGGCAGCCGGTGGCATCCTCGCCGAACGGGAAGGTGACCTCACCTTCCGCCGTGCGGTTTTCGAAGGAGACGAGCTTCCAGGTGCCCACGAAGCGTTCGCGACCGGCAGCCAACGCGCCTTCCCATTGCGCCCTGAGCGCGAGGCCTTGCGCGATGCGGGCCCGCACGGCCTCAGTGGATTCCGGGGTCCAGCAGTAGAACCCTTTCCCCGTCTTCACGCCCAGCTCGCCGCGCGCGATCATTTCGTCCAGGAAGGCCGGGGGCTTGTCTTTCGGGTCGCCGCTTTCCTCGAAATACACATTCTCGATGTCGCGGATGACGTCCAAGCCGATGTGGTCCATCGCTCCGAATACGCCGAGGGGCCAGCCCCAGGTCATGTGGACGAGCCGATCGAGTTCCTCGGCCGCGCCTAAGCCCTCGGAGTACTCGCGCAACGCCTCCCGCTTGACCGCGTGCCAGAGACGGCCAATGAGGAAACCTGTGCTGTCGCGACGGGGCACGAAGGGCGTCAACCCCAGCGAGGTGGCGAAAGCGCAGACCCGCTTCAAGACCTCGGCTGACGTCGCGGACCCCCCCATGACTTCGATGGCCTGGTACCCTCGAGGGAAGAAGTGGAGGTTGCAGACCCTTTCGCGCCCCTTCACCTCCATCTCGATCCGCGACATGCGCAGCGAGGAACTGTTCGAAGTCAGGATGACCTCGGGCGGACAGAGCGCATCGAGTTGCGCGAAGATGCGGCACTTGAGTTCGAGGTTTTCGGGCAAGGATTCGATCACGAGATCGGCGCCAGCGACGATGCGCTCCAGCGACTCGTCGTAGCTGATCCGCGCCAGCGTGGAGTCGCGACTCAATGCGTCCGACATTTCTTTGGCCGCCCAATCGCGGTGTTTGGCGCGCGCGGTCTCGAGGGCGCCGGACGACTGATTCATCAACCGGACGGCGTAGCCATGCTTGGCGCAGGTGAAGCTGATCTGGGAGCCCATCGTGCCGGCGCCGAGGACGGCGACGGCTTCCAGTCGTGGTTGGATTGCGGTCTTCATCAGATTTGTTCGAGTTGGGGTTTCAGGCGGTGACTGGAGACTACTCCTCACGGTCTGACCAACCGGAAAAACTCCGCGCCGCCGTTGGCCGGCAAGGCGGCCGTGTTTGTGCCCTCGAAGCCGGGCAGCTCCAGCCAGTCGGGATTCGTGAGCCGCGTGGCGCGCTGCAATCGCGCCGGGCCGAAGCCTTCCCAATCCAGTTTCACGTTCGGGCCTTCCTTCGCGATGGATTTGATGAAGGGCGGCATCTGGAAGAGGATGAGGCCCCGAAAGCTCACCGAAGCGAAGATCCGGCCCTGACTCACGGTGATGGGCACATACTCATTCTCCGATTCGACGAAGCAGACCTCGCCGATTTGATGCGGCCCGGTCGGGTCGGAAACGTCAATCACCTGAATCCAATGACGCCGGGTGTCATCCCAGTCCTTTCCAGAGATGTAGGCGTAATTCCCGGATGCAGCGAGTCTTGGGGAACCGAGGGCTTTCACCGAACACCTTCCGAGGCGCCGTGGGGCAGCCGGATCGGAAGAATCCAGCACATCCAAATAGTCCAAGCCCGTCCACCTGTCTTCGCCCAGCAAATACACACGCGTTCCCAAAGCCGCAATCTGAAAGACTATCTGGTCCCGATCATAATAGCCGCCCAGGCGCTGCGGTTCAGCCGGGTTGGACAGATCGATCACATAAAACTCACCCCCCCCGCCTCCTGGTTTCACGTAGGCGCGTTCGCCTGAAACGGCGAATTGGAATCCGAATCCAAGTCCTCCGACCACGCCTACGAGCCGGCCGATTTCGCGGGGATTTGACGGGTCCAAAACGTCGATGATAATCAAGTTGGACGGGTCTAGCACGTAAGCGTAACGGCTGGATACAACCACCCTGGCGAGATTGCCGATATTGGCAACCACACCGACTTTTCGCGGGTCGGCGGGATTGGCCACATCGATCACGTTCAAGGCAGCCGTGTCCCACCAACTGTCGCCGACAAGCACGTAGGCGTGGTGACCGTCCACCGCAACGTCACTGGCGAAGTAGCCGTCGGCATATCCTCCAACTCTCCTCGGGTGCGCGGAATCGGAAACGTCAAGCACCTGCAATCCTTCCCATCCGTCCGCCACGTAGGCGTAATTCCCGGCAACAGCGCTCGCCTGGGTCTGGCCAACGGCGTAGTCACCCACTCGCTTTGGCTCGAGTGGATTGGAAATATCGAAGGCGTGGAATCCCCGTGAGTTCACCAAGTAGATATAGTTGCCTGACAGCGCGATGTCGGTAGCATCGGAATCCTGGCCCGTGGCGATGGTGGCGAGGGGCCGTGGCGCTGCAGGATTGGAGATTTCGAACAGACGCAGACCACTTGTGGAACCTTGGTCCGGTGTATTCCAACCCGTCCCGACGACAAGGAGATTGGCGGAGACGGCCAGTCTGGATCCGCCAGAGCCCGCCAGGAAGGCGATTCGCTGCGGATTGGCCGGGTTGGAAATGTCGAGCACCGACAAATCGCCTCCCCACGACACATACACGTTGCTTCCTGAGATTGAAATCGGCGCATCGAAGACGGATCCCGCGAGTTGATACCCTCCCACCGATCGCGGATGAGCGGGATCGGAGATGTCGATGATTTCGATCCAGCCTGACCATGGCGCGATGCGGCAGGCGTATTTCTCAGACACCGCGATTTGGTAACCCCCGTGGGTGAGCGCGCATTGACCGGCCAGCGAAGGATTGGCCGGATCGGAAATGTCGATGACTTCGAAACGAGTGCCATCCGCGGCGTAGGCGTGGCTGCCCAGGAAAGCCATCGAACCGAAATAACGGCTGTAACCGCCCACTCGCTGCGGGTTGCTTGGATTCGAGATGTCGATCACTTCGAAGCCGAATTCGGTGTTGCTGCCATTTGCAAAAGCGAAATTGCCCGCAACGGCCACATCTGCGAACGAGTCCTCGCCGCGACGATAGCTGCCCAGTCGCCGGGGCTGGCGCGGGTCTGAGATATCCAGCACCACCAGTCCCCCGCCCCCGGCCACGCAGGCCCGGTTGCCCGCGACGGCCACTGCGGACGGATAGCCCCTGGGAAATTCAGGCCACGAGCCGACCAACACCGGATTGATGTCGCCGGCCAGTGCCAGGCGGCTCGTCGCCACCACGAGGGTGAAGGCCGCTGCGATTTGTCGGAAGAATGAAGTTTTCATAGGTTGGATTGCGTTAGGGCCTGACCAGCCGGAAGAAGTCCGAGGCCTGGCTGGCCGGCAGCGTGGCGGTGTTCGTGCCTTCGAAGCCGGGCGCGTCCAGCCAGTCGGGATTGGTGAGCCGCGTGGCACGCTGCAACCGCGCCGTGCCGAAGCTTTCCCACTCCAGCTTCACGTTGGGGCCTTCCTTCGCAATGGACTTGATGAGTGGCTGCAACTCAAGAATTGCAAGGCCCTCATAGCCCGCTGCGAGGAAGATCCTCCCCTGACTGACGACCACATCCTCGGCAGAAGGCGCGAGCGAGTTGCCTCCCAACCACCGCAGCCTGTTCGGGTTGGACACGTCAATCACGTCCAGGCCGGATTGGCCGTAGCCAGAGTAAGTGAGAATGGCGTGTTTGCCGGCCACACCGACCCTGGACGCTCCGGAGGGATAGCGGCCCACGCGCCGTGGTTGGGCGGGGGCGGAAACGTCAACTACTTCCAACGCCCCGCCACCTGTCAGGAAGATGTGGTTGGATGACGCCGCCGCGTCCCAAGAAGGGCCTGCATCATAGTCCCCCACTCGACGCGGCGCCGTTGGGTCGCTCACGTCAAAGATCAGCAGACGGTTGCCATTCCCGCCGCTCACGATGACATACACGTCATGGCCGGATGCGATCACACTTCCCGCCGGCCTCTCAGGAAAGGGCCACTGCACCCGCCCAAGGACGGATGCGCCGGCGGGCCTCAGATTGGCCCTGTCGGACACGTCAATTACTTCCAATCGCCCTTCCACCGTGTGGGTTGCTTGGTCAACGACCGCCGTCATCAGCGCCAAATGGTCGCCCGAGACCGCCAGTGCCCAGGCAGAGGCATCCGTGAGCACGTGCGCGCCCACTTTCCGCGGGTTCGCCGGGACGGACACGTCGAGCACTTGAATCTCTTGCGAATTAACCACGTACGCGTAGTTACTTGACACTGCGACATCGTAGGGCAGGAACGAAGGGAATGCCGATTCGGTATATCTTGCGACCAGCCGTGGGCGGCTTGATTCGGTGATGTCAATGACTTGCAGGCCACCTTGCCAGGCGGCCACGAAGGCGTGATTGCCGGAAACCGCTACACTGAAGGCTTGCCCCGGGGATGTAGCAAACGTGCTTCGCCGTTGCGCGATGGCCGGATTGAACACGTCGTACACCGACAAACCAGTGCCTGCAACATAGGTGTACTTGCCCGAAACCGCCTCGCCCCAGCCTCGCAGGTAGGCGACCAACCCCGGAGCGGCAGGATTGGAGATGTCGAACACTCCCAACCCAGCCAAGTAGGCATAGTGGTCGGAGACAATAATGGGCCGAGAACCGTACAGGACCGAATCACCCACTTTCGAATTACTGACCGGCCTGGGATTGGACGGATCGGAAATATCGATCACACTCAAAATCACCCCACCACCACCACCAAAGGGCGATCCGATTACGTAAGCGTATTGCCCCGATATCGCAACGCCTCCTTTGCCCCAGAGAATTTGAGCAGCCTCGCAGGCAGCTTCCAGACGCGGATGCGCCGGGTCCGAAATATCCACCACTTCCAGCATCCCTGAGTGCTTCGCGATGTAAAGACGCCGCCCTGCCACAGCCACCGCCTTTGGAGTATTGCTCGTGAACCTCCCGACCTGCCGCAAAGTAGTGGGGCCGGAAATGTCGAGGATTTCGATGCCCGGTTCCAAACCATCGGAAGTCTCGTCCACCATCACGTAAGCGTAGCTGCCCTCGACCGCCCCAAGCGAGACGGGCTGGTCGTGACTGGCAACACGCAGTGGGTTGGCTGGATCCGAAATGTTGAAGATTTCGAATCCGTCCGGCACGTTTGGAAGGAGCAGACACCCGACACAAATGGCCCTTTGCACGAAGGCATACTCGCCAGACACCACGACATCCGTGGCGAAAGAGCCAAAACGTATTGGAGCTTCGCCCACGGGCTGCAGGTTTGCAGGACTGGTTACGTCGAAAGCCCGTAGCCCATCGCTCCCTGCGGCCACGTAGGCGTGACGCCCGGACACGGCCACCGCGTAGAAGTCGTGCACCGTGCCATGGCGGCCAACCTGCCGAGGGTTGGCCGCGTCAGAGACGTCAATGACTTGGAGGCCAGCCTCCCCATCCGCCACGAACGCAATGTCGCTAGCCACGGCCACAGCCTTGTTGTGCCAATGCCCCAAGCTGGGGGTAAAACCCTGAATGCGCGGATTCGTCGGGTTGGAAACGTCGATGATCCGGAGGCCGTTCAGGTCGCCTCCATGGCCTACGACGTAGGCTCGGTTTCCCGATACAGTCACAGCCTCGGCAGACACGCTGAGGTCAAGGTTGGACACGGTTGCGACGATTCGGGGCGTGGTCGAATCGGAGATATCGATTACTTGGACACCGTCCCCGACCAGGTAAACGTGGTCGCCCGAGACGGCCAACTTGGAACCGTAAAGAGCTGCCGCACCCACCTTTCGCGGATTCGAAGGATCGGAGACATCGAACAACAACAGGCCACCAGCCGGCACGCTTTCAGTGGCAATGATCAGATGATTGCCGTGCAGCGCAAGGTCGGTTGGAGCAACTTGATCGTTCGGAGTAACTTGAATCATGCTGACACGTCGTGGTTCGGCGGGATTGGAAATGTCGAGCACCTCCACCCGGGCTGGTTGATGCTTTCCAATGAACGCCCGGGTGCCGGCAACGGCAATGGCCGTGAAGCCAACTGCCTCGTTAGGGTAGCCCGCCACTCGTTTGGGATGCGTTGGGTCCGAGATATCCACGATGCTCAGCTCACTCCATGTGTCGCGGGAGACACCAGCGAAAAGGAATCCGCCCGAAATTGTCGCCACGTTGATGAACGCTCTCAGTTCGCAGTTGCCGACCCGTTTCGGAGCCGACGAAGTCGAGAAATCGAACACCTGCAGGCCTTCTCCGGCACCTACGTACACATGATGCCCTACCACCCCAACGGTGGTGGCGGGTCCTGTGAGGAATCCCGGCCACGAGCCGACCAGCACGGGGTTGATGTCAGCGCCGAGTGCGAGGCGGCTCATCGCCGCCAGCGTGAGCGTGAGGACCGCGACGAGTCGTCGGAGGAATGAAGTTTTCATAGGTTTTGATGTGTTGGTTGACTGCATTCAATGAGCATCATACGCAGCCGTTGAATGTCACCAAGCCGGCGGGGGTTAGCGGAGGGTTAGTTGAAAGGTCCACCCTGTAGCGGCGGGTCGTGAGACCGTCACATTCTAACAGCCTGTTTCAAAACCCGCCCGGTGAGGTGCCGGACTTACACCTCAAGCCGAATTCGTCCTTACCTGCAGACCGCTTGCTCTCACGCGGCGCGGGGCCGGATTTCCGAATCCGACTCTTGCCGAGTGGAAGTTGGCGGCGCTCTCACGAGGCGCCGCTACCGGCAGTCGCTTCAAGTGTGCCCCGCCCGCGTGGGCCGAGAACTCAGCGGGCGCGGCGCGGGCAAGCCTACTTGCCGAAGGAGGCCCGGCCAGGCCGGGTCCTGCGTCCAATCCCGGAAGAACGGCGAGATTCCAACAAGCCTCACGCCGGCCTCTCGGGACGCCATCGCCTTGGTGAGCCAGGGCCAGGCCTGAGCGCGGTCGCCCAGCGCCGCAAAGACGGCGGCAACCAGGCTCTCCGTGAAATACTCGCGCCCATCCAGCACAAGCACTTCTTTCAGGAGTTGCCGGGCCTTGCCCGTGCGCCCTTGCTTGGCCCGGATCCACGCCTCGCTGAGGTTCGTGTTGAGGGGAGGCGAGCTGGCACGCGCGGCCACGATGGCAGCTTCCATGTCGTCCGATCGCCCCAGTGCGAGCGAGACAAGCGCGATTCCCAAATGCGCCAGCATGCAGTGCGGATCAAGTTCGACCGCCTTGCACAGGTGAGCAAAGCCCAGGTCACTTTGGTCTGCACACCAAGCGTTGAATCCGAGCCAGAACAGAATCTGCGGTGAGAGCGGGTCCAGTTCGTGGGCTTCCAGCAACCAGCCCCGTGCCTCTTCCAAACGGGCCAGCGGCGTGAGATAGGACGCCCCGTATTCGCAGCGGCCTGCGGCGTTGCCGGGATCGAGTTCGAGGCAGCGGGTCAACGACCGCCGGCACGCTTCGCTGTCCCACCGGTAGGTGTTCTCGAGCACACCCAACGAGCAATGGGCGTCGGCCAGACCCGGATTTAAACTGAGAGCCTTCTCGAGCAGCGTCACGGCTTCGGGCAGGATCTCGGAAGGACGGGCATGCGCCATGAACCCCTGCCAGTAAAGAGTATCAGCCAGGCCCGCGTAGGCCGGCGCAAACGTCGGGTCCAAGGCAATGGCCCGGCGGAAATACGCGGCGGGATCTGTCGGCTGTTCCGGGCGCAGGCGGTGGAGGAAATGGCATCCCAGCAAGTAGGCCTCATGCACCGCGGGCGGCAATGGTCGGGGGGCGATGCTTGATCCGAGCGCCCGCAGCTTCAATTCGCGCGCGACGGCGTTGGCCACGTCGTCCTGAAGTTGGAGGGCGTCCTCCAGCCGGCGCTCAAATTGTCCGGACCAGAGGCAGGACTCGTCCTGCGCCGCGATGAAGCGGAGGTTCACGCGAACCCGTTCCCCGATCTGCTGAACGCCGCCCTCGACGAGGACGTCCACCGCCAGGCGCTCGCGCAGCCGGGTCACGGCTGGCGATTTCCCTTTCAAGGCAAACGCGGTCGTCCGCGCCAGCACCCGCAGGCCGGGCACACCGCTCAACCGGTGGATCAACTCCTCGGTCAATCCGTCGCTGTAAAACTCGCGGTCGGCCTGCCCGGTCAGATTCGCCAGCGGCAGAACCAGTAGCCGCGTCGGTTTGGCGGGCGGCGGGTCCGCGCTTTGAACCCGGGCCGTGGGCCGCTGCTCGATGACCGGTAGGTAAGCGCCACTGGGCAGGGAGAGACGCAGCAAGTCGTTGGCGCCTTCCGTCTCGTAATACGCTTCGAGTTTGCGCCGAAGCCGATTGGCCTCTACCCGCACAATAGGGTCGGCCTTCGAGTCGTAACCCGGCGGCCGGTGGAACACTTCCACGCCGATGACGGACTCCTTGAGCGCGCCGTCGTCCTTGCGCAAGGCAGACTCCATCAGATAGGTCAGAAACGCCTGAAGCCCGGGGGAACGCCGAAACTCGCGGCTCTCGCGCACGCGCCCGAGCGCATGGCGGACCAAGTCGGCATCCGGCAACCGGTTCACGGCGGCAGCGTATCCGACTGTTGCCGCGCCTTCAACTTCAGAGCTTTGTCGATTTCAGCAACGGTTCTCGCAGTCACCGGTGGTCACGCTTTTTCAAGAGCCACTCCCAGACGGGATTGTGCCTCCGTTCTCATCAATCAACCTTTGAACCAATTCGGCGTCTCCAACCACATCCTCGTTTCCCGGGAAACGCGAGACTTCCATGTGACCATCCGCAAACACATCGACCTCAACCCGCTCGCCCACCAGCGTCATGGTAACGAGCACGGTATCCTCTCGATGACGTGCGAGCGTAAAGTGGATCTTCGCGTCTTCGAGTCTGCGGAGTAGACTGAAGAGCGAGTGTGAACTGTGATCAGCGCATGACATATTGTAGGCGGGCTTCCCAAGGACTGACGTTGGCTGGATCGAGCGTGACGAATTGACCGGCATCGATCACTCGGCGGAACTCGCCACCCGAATCGCGCCGATCGCGAGCAGTGGCTCCAGCACGTTGGCCGCGCCGCCGTGCTCGACGATCCGACCGTCAACGACGCGGTCCACGTTGACGGCGCTGATTTCGACGCGCTTCCCCGTGGGCTTCATCCCAAGCCAGGTCCCGCCAAGGTGCGTGCCGCGCGCGGTGACGCGCGTCACCACCCATTCACCCTCGGCAATCTGCTGCTCGACGGTGAGGTGCAAATCCGGGTAAGTCTCGCGCACGCCAAGGATGTGTTGTTTCGCGCCTTCGACCCCGGCCGGATGGCGGACATTGTTGAACACCTCCACGTAGTTCGGCGCAATAAAGTCCGCCAGCGCTTCCACGTTCCCGGTGTTGACCACTTCTTCCAGGTAACGGCGCACTCGGCGTTTGTTGTCTTCGACGGTCTTGAGGTTGCGCAAGATCGCCTCCTTGGTCAGTTGTCCAAGAACCTGAGACAGCCCGGCCCGCGCGACGGCTTTCGCCGCCACTTCGGCTGGATTAAGCCCCGCTTGCCGGGCATCGGCCAGTGCCGCCACGCATCGGAATACCCGATCGTCGGCCGGAGGGTCGCGAGGTTTGGGCAACGCGATCCATTCCGCGATCTGTTGGGCATGGAACTCGTTGGTGGATTCGGCCCCCCGAATCTCCAACGCCAATACGATCAGCCCACCAAGAACGAGCCGTACAAGCATCGAGTTCATATCGGTAATGTGACCAAAACCGGAGGCGGGGTGCAATGTCTGTTACTGGTTTGTCGGTTAAACACCGCACAGGACTTGATCATCGGCTCAAGGTGCGGCATTGGGAGTCGAAAGCTGTTCTCGTAGTCGCCGCCGATCCACCTTGCCGGTACGGCCCCGCGGCAGGACCTCGACGAAGTGAAACTCTCCCGGCACGCCGCAATCCTCGACGCGCGCGGCCACGAAATCGCGGAGCGTCGCCGCGCTGACTTTCGCGTCCGGCCGCAATTTCACGAACGCCACGGGCACTTCGCCGTGAAGGTCGTTAAGTTTTCCAATGACGCCGAAGAAGGCGGCCGTGGCCGCGTATCAGGAACTGCAAGCGTTGCAGGACGCGTTATCCAAGTCGCTACGCGCGGTGTTTGCGCAGCACCGGCAGTTCGTGCTGAGGCAGGCGAGGGGACGGGCCGCCATCGTTTGACGGTGCCGTTCCGCGGTAACGCCGAATTGCAGATCAGTTGCCCGCGGGCCGCGCCCGAAAGAAGCCGGCGGCCACGCCGTCGAGCAGCGGTTCGCGATGACTCACCGTGCCGTTCGCCTGCCGGATCAGCAGATTCGTGATCGCGCTCCAGTGCCACAGGTCCGTTGACCGTTCGAGGACATAGGGCACGCCCCGATACCCGCGCAGCGTGAGGGCGAACTCGTTGCCGCTCCGGCCCGCCGCCAGGTGAACGGGATCGCCTTCCTCGACGAGGGTCAGTTGCTGCCTGGCCGCGACATTCGTCAGTTCGGAAACCTGACCGGACGGCCATTCGACCCGAACCCGCTCGGCGAACGGCGCGTCGCCCAGGCCGAAGTGGGCGATCACGTTTTGCCCGCCGAAGCCGCCGCCGCCGGAAATATCGCGCCCTTGCCAGACGGTTTGGCCACCGATGGCCGCGCACACGCGCACCTTCGCGCCGATGGCCGCGCGGTTCGAGCGCGTGCCCACGCACTTCACCTTGAGCCAGCCGTTGCCGTTGCCGGTGTTGCGGTAGAGCAGCTTGGGGTTGCCCCGCACATGCGTCACCACCAAATCGAGGAAGCCGTCGTTGTCGTAGTCGCCCCAGGCGCACGAGTATGCGGCCTTGAAGAGATTGGCGTCGTTCACCGGGCTGCCCGACGTGACGCGGGTAAACGCGCCGTTGCCGTCGTAGCGGTAGAGGTAGTTGACGGCGGAGTTGTAGTTGGCCACGAAGAGGTCCAGGTCGCCGTCGTTGTCGTAGTCGCCCCACGCGCCCGTCACGGAGGGGGCGCGGTCCGCGCCGAAGGGCGCGGCGGTGATGCGCGTGAAAACACCGGAGCCCTCGTTGCGCAAGAGGTGGACGCCTGAGCCGAACGCGCCCACCGTCGCGAAGAGGTCCAGGTCGCCGTCGTTGTCATAGTCCGCCCACGCCGCCGAATTGGCCACGGCGCTCACAATGGCACCGGCCGTCTGGACGGTCATCAGGGTGAAGTTGCCGTTGCCGTCGTTGCGGTAGAGGTGATTTCGCGAACCATTGGACGAGCCGGCCACGAACAGGTCCGGACGGCCATCGTTGTTGTAATCGCCCCACACGCAGTTCACCGCGAGGGTGCCGACGTTGAACGGCGCGTTGGTGATCGAGCTGAACGTGCCGTCGCCATTGTTCTTGTACAGCGCGTTCTTCCCGCCGCCGCGCGGACCGCTGCTCACGAACAAGTCCACGAACCCGTCGGCGTCGAAGTCGGCCCAGGCAACGCCGCGGTGATCGTTGTTATTGGCGGCCAGCATGGGACCTTGAGTAACGCGGCTGAACGTGCCGTCGCCGTTGTTCCGGTGGAACGCGCCCGGCCCGTAATCAATGGTGACAAACACGTCGAGGAATCCGTCGTTGTCGAAATCCGCCCAGGCGCAGTCCTCGGTCTTGGCGATCTGGACGACGCTTCCGACCTGGGCGGCGCTCATGCGGGTGAACGTGCCGTCCCGGTTGTTCCGATACAGGAGACTGGTCCCCGCGTAGTCCTCCGCCGTGCAGGCGAACAGATCGAGCCAGCCGTCGTTGTCGTAATCCACCCACGCCACGCCCTCGTGATCGGCGAGGTCGGTGACGATGGCGCCGGTGGTGATTTTGGTGAAGGTGGGGTCCACTTCGAGCGTGGCGACGCGGCTGGTGGCAGTCAACCCGTTGGCATCGGTCACGTGGACGACGTAGTCACCCGCGTGAGCCAGGGTGACGTTCGTCAGGCTCAGCGTCCGATTCGTGGCGGAGGCAAAGAGCTGTTCATTGCACTGCCATTGGTAAGCGAGCGGCGCCACGCCGAAGGCGGTCACGGTGAAGCTCACCGTCGCGCCGAGACTGACCGATTGGCCGGTCGGTTGCTGGGTGACCGTGGGCTGAGCCAGCGCGCCCATGGCGATGGCCGCGCACGGCACCCAGAGCGGAAGGAGGGACGATTTCATGGCGCCGGTATTCGGGCTTGTCGTCGGTCAGCTTGAGCGGCCGCTCACGGCAATGGTTCGGATTGAATCCTCTCGCCGGTCAGCACGAAGTTGAACCCAGTTCCGGGAGCGATTCCTGAGAACTCGTTTCCGCTTTTGTCCACGGTAATGGTTGCCCGAGATTTGAAGGTCTCGAGTATGTTTCCGGTCGCGGTCTCGGTGACAAAGCCTCGCCAGGTCAACGCGTACTGGCCTGGCGCGGTGCGCACCCAGACGCCATGACTGGTCCCATAGTTTACCGCTCCGCCGGGTGCGGGCATCGAGTAGGAGACAATCATGACGCCGCCCGGCAGGAAGGAGAACAGGGCCGGAAACGGATCAAAATACGGCGGGTCAATCGTCTCGAAAACCAGCCAACTCCCCTCAAGGTGTCCCAAGGCGGCGCCATGGACGGCGGGCGGGCCGGCGATGGCTTGAATCGGGTTGACGGCCTGCCAGACGCCCGCCCCCAGCCCAGCCACGAGCAGGGTCGCCGCGGCGCAGCGCACACCCAATGGGAGAAGAGATGCGAAGTTTGTTTTCATAACTTTGTTTGAGTTGATTGTTGTTGCATTTGTTTGTTGTTCGCCGGGCATTCCTCGGGAATGCCCGTCAAGGAGTGCTACAGGACTTTCCGGAAATGGTTGCAGGGCGGCGGGAGAATTCCGGGAGTCGGTGACACTGGAGCGAGTGGTCTTTCCATCCAACCCGGCGGGGAACGACCGGGCCGGCGCGGGAGCGTGACGGCGCCACGGTCTGTGCGGCGGAGGTGGCAACGCTCGCGGCGAGACGGGTCGCGCCGGAGTTCGGGGTGGACGGTTCGGAGGCCACGCGCTACTTTGGCCGCATGTCACAGACGCTGGAACAACGGGTGGACAAGTTGGAGAAGCAAGTCACCGCGCTGACGCACCCTGCGCCGGAGACGACGCCTCGCCGGCCGGAATGGCAGCAGACCTTTGGACTGTCGCGAGACGACGCCGGCTTTGCGGAGATGATCCGGCTGGGCAGGGAGTATCGCAAAAACCCCCGAGATCAGGACTGCCTTGCTGATTCTTGATACGGACCACCTCAGTGAGTTCGACCAAGCCAGCGCCGCGGGTGCGCGGCTGCGGCAACGCCTGCTGACCGCTTCCGATGAGGTCGCCGCGACGATCGTGTCCGCCGAGGAGCAGCTGCGTGGCTGGCTGGCGCAAATCCACCGGTCGCGCGATGACCCCCAAGCGCAGATTGGCGCCTATGCCCGGCTGAAGCGGCGCCTGGATTTCTATTCCCGCTGGATCGTGCTTCCCTGGGAAGCGGACGCCGCCGCCTTGTTCCTTGATCTCCGCCGCCAAGGCGTTCGCATCAGCTCCATGGACCTGAAGATCGCCTGCATCGCTCTCGCGCACGACGCCACGCTGCTCACGCGCAACACAAGCGATTTCGCCAAAGTGCCGAACCTCCGGTTCGCAAACTGGCTGGATTGAAAGCCGTGCGCTCAGGGTAGCGCCCCCGTCGTCGGCGGCTGCGAAATCTCCGCCAAGGCCGGCGCTTCCCAGAGTCCACAGCTCCTGACATGGTATGACGCGAAAGTGTCCGCTTTTTTGCCTCAAGCGTCTCGAATGGTGTACCAGAGGCGCAACTGGGAGCCCGGAAAACAGGTGTCGGTTCGATTGAGTGCCTTGCAT
>Ga0194113_10005704_pt1 | contig 15965 bp, 9 predicted proteins | sample TA2MahC200mmetaG_FD_146193 | JGI IMG/M metagenome (GOLD analysis project Ga0194113, IMG submission 146193) | Freshwater microbial communities from Lake Tanganyika, Tanzania - TA2015017 Mahale Deep Cast 200m | ecosystem: Environmental > Aquatic > Freshwater > Lake | place: Tanzania: Lake... | reverse complement strand
TCATCGCCTGGGCGTTCAAGTCGCTTGGTGAGTTTCTATTTCTCAGGCCCGTAGCCGCGGCACTGGGGGAAGAAAAACTTCTCCTCTACTTCCTGCCGACGGCCCTGGTCCATCCACTCTATGTCTCACTCTTCGGTTTTCTCGGTCTCTTCGGCGCGTTTCGGTGGAAGGAAGATAAGGCGGGAATACCTAAGGACAGTCAGTAGAATGAAGGGCCTGGGCGTGGACGACCAGTTCCTCCCGTCACCATTCACCACTCACCATCCGCTATTCACTGATGTGGTCACATCATCCCCTGGGGATCCACATCAATGGTCATCGTCACCCCTTTCGCCTTTCCGAGGGGGGACGTGCGGTACTTCTGGCGGGCGCGTGACAGGAGTGTGCGCAGCTGCGCACCCGTGGAATCGATCGCCTTGAGGTTTTTGACAATCACCTGTTTCCGGAAGTTCTTCTTGATCTTCGGGATCGCCGCGTCGGCTGGACCGAGGATCAGGTTGGCAGGCGAGGTATTTTCGGCGTGCAACATTTCGACGAACTTCTTCGCGTGATGGTGCACCTCGTTCTCCCGCTCCCCTTTGAATTCCGCAAGGACAATTCTTGAGAAGGGGGGATAATCGAGTTCCTTCCGATAGGCAAGCTCTTCTCCGTAAAACCCGTGATAGTCGTGTGATGCAACGTACTTGAGACTGTAGTGATCCGGTTGGTGGGTCTGAATGACCACCTCGCCTGCGAGCGCACTGCGCCCCGCGCGCCCGGCAACCTGTGTCAAGAGCTGAAACGTCCGCTCCGACGAACGGAAATCGGGCAATAGCATCTGGGTGTCGGCCGAGACAACGCCGACGAGAGTCACGCGAGGAAAATCCAATCCTTTTGCGACCATCTGAGTTCCGAGAAGGAGATCCGCTTCCCCCCGTTCGAATTGCTGGAGAAGCCGGTCGTGTGCCCCCTTCCGGCTTGTCGTATCAAGGTCCATACGAATCACTTTCACATCCGCAAGGACATTTCGAAGCTCTTCTTCAACTTGTTGCGTGCCGAGCGAATGAAACCGGATTTCAATTCCCTCACACGATGGACAAGCCGAAGGGGGTCTCTTCACAAATCCACAGTAATGACACCGCAGATGTTTCTTCGTCGTATGATACGTCAGCGTCACTTCACAATGATCGCACTTCTCGACAAATCCGCAATCCTGACACTCGACGACATGGGAATATCCGCGTCGGTTCTGAAGTAGAATCACCCCCTCCTTCTTTTCCCTCCGCCGTCGAATCTCATCGGCCAGGAGCTGGGAGATCGAGCGATGAGGGATCTTCTTGGGGAAGGGCGTTCCACTCGCCTTGACGCTTGCTTTGATTTCTTCGAAAAGTCGCTTCCGTTCCTTCGTCATGTCCACAACTTCGATCCGGGGAAGTTGTGCATCGTCGATCCGCTCCGGAAGCTCGAGGAGCTCATATTTGCCGCTCAGCACATTCTGGTAGCTTTCGGCCGAAGGAGTCGCGGATCCAAGGATCACAACTGCTCCGGACTGATGTGCCCTCACAATCGCCGTGTCACGTGCGTGATACCGCGGCGTGCTGTCGAACTGTTTGTACGAGGCCTCGTGTTCCTCGTCGACGGCAATGAGTCCGACATTCTCCAGCGGCGCGAAGATCGCTGACCGAGGGCCAATCACAATCTTCACGCGCCCGTCGTGTGCCAGCCGCCACGCGTCATATCGCTCGCCCGCAGACATCTGACTGTGCATCACCGCGACCGAATCGCCGAAATGAGATTTGAATCGACGAACCGTCTGCGGTGTCAGCGATATTTCCGGAACGAGGACAATCGCGTTCCTCCCGTATTCGAGGGCTTTTCTCATCGCCTCGATGTATACCTGCGTCTTCCCGCTTGCCGTGACGCCATGGAGAAGAAACGTCTTGTATGTGTGGGACTCCAATGCGGCAAGCACAGCATCGAGTGCCTTGCGTTGGTGCGTTGTCAGTGACACGGGTCGTGCCGCAGGATAGTCGTCAAATCGAGGGGATCGCACGACTTCCCGATCAGTGACGAGAATCAATCCCTTCGCCTCAAGAATCTTCGCCGTGGAACTTGAAAGGCGGAGCGAGCGAAGAACGCCCCGGAGCGTCGGTGGAGATTGAGTCGTCGATTCACGCTCACCGATCGCGCGGAGCAACTCCAGCTGGCGCGGAGTAATATTGATCGATTCCCCGGCCAGAACGCTCTTCCCCGTCTGCGAGAGCGTAGCCACGCGCTCGAGTTTCGGTTTGGCCTTTGGCTTGTCGAGCCGCACCTCGCTTCGTATCCACCCTCGTTCAATCATCGGATTGAGTACTGCGTGGACGCTCTTGAATTTCCCACGCCGGCGAATCTGCTGGATCGTAAGCGCCCCCTCGGCCGCGAGGAGCGAGATGAGCTTGTATTGCTGTGGTGCCTTCTTCTCCGTCTCGTTCAGCAGCGCGGCAGGGTCCGGGGCGACGAGTGTCACAGATTGCTTTCCCTCCACGGAGAGCCCCATCGGCATCGCAGCTTTGAACACTTCTCCGATCGGAGCGAGATAATAGTCCGCGATCCAGCCGAGAAGCTGCATCATCTCCGGTGAGAATGAGGGCTTGACGTCGAGGACGTCCTGAATGGGCTTGAGCCCCTTGACGGATGAGAAGTCGGATAGACCAACGACGACCCCGGTGAGCTGTTTGCGCCCGAACGGGACAATCACGCGGGAGCCGATCTTGGTCTGCTCGGCCAACGTGGGAGGAACGAGATACGTAAACGGATGGTCAAGCGGAACGGGGAGGACGATATCGGCGAAGAGCTTGTTCATGGAGAAACTTCGCGATCAACGTGAGGGACAAGGCCGCAAAACCGGATGGGGAATAGGAGCTACGGTCTGAGTTCGCGTTCGATGATCCGGTACACCTCGAGCAGAGGCAGATTGCGTTCCCGCGCAATGCGCTTGCATTCTTCGAATTCAGGGGAAAGAATTTCCCTTCCATCACGTTCGATCACCTTTGCCCGCAGACTTCCGAGTGAGGTTGTGACTTCCCGCTGAGAACGCCGAAGTTTCTTTCGTTCAATCGGTTGGATTCGCAACCCGAGGGTGCTTGTTTCCTTGAAGATCAGCGAAGAAAGATGATCGAGTCTGGCTCGATCCGCCAGGACGGAGAGCAAAATTCCGGGCCGTCCTTTCTTCATGATGGTGGGAACAAGATACGCATCCATGGCCCCGTGTGACAACAATTGCTCGATCACATACGGATAGAGCTCCGGATTCATGTTGTCAATGTTGGTTTCAATGACGACCAGCTCGTCGGCGTCATGGCGTTCGTGCAGCGTTCCAACCATCACCCGCAGGAGGTTCGGAATTCGTTCGAGTTCCTTCGTGCCCGCTCCGTAGCCGATTGATTCGACCGTCAGTTGCTCGAGCGAAAGGGTCCCGCGTGAGAGGGCTTTGATAATTGCGGCTCCAGTCGGTGTTGTCAGCTCAAAGTTGATATCGGTCAGTATGGTCGGATACCCGCGTAACACTTCCATCGTTGCAGGAGTCGGAATCGGCATTGCACCGTGCTGCGTCTTCACAAATCCGCCTTGACCCACCTTCACCGGCGACGAATACACCGCCTCGATACCGAGTTTTTCGAGGCAAATCGCCGTTCCGACGATATCAACCAGAGAATCAATCGCCCCCACTTCATGAAAGTGGATCTTCTCGATTGTAGAGTTGTGAACCTTTGCCTCGGCGATCGCAAGCTCACGGAAGATATTCGTCGCCGTCTGCTTGACCTGGGAACTGAGGGAGCTTCCATCGATCAACAGATTGATCTCTCTCAAGTGGCGCTTGTAGCGAGGCGGATCGGTGACGATGACATCGATCTTCGTGGCGACGATTCCGCTCCGCTCGAGATGCGAGGCCTCAATCTCGAATCCTGAGAGATTGAGTTTTGCCAGTTCTCCGGCGAGATCGTCGGCGCGAACGCCGGCGCTCACAAACGCGCCAAGCGTCATGTCACCGCTGATGCCGGCGATGGTATCAAAATACGCGATTCTCATAGACCGGAGTCACGATGCTTAAGGACTGTTCCAAGGTAGTCGACGAATTTCTGCGTTGCGCCTACATTTTCCTGAACGAGCGAAAAAGCAGCCTTCCCCGCGGCCGTCCGGACATGCTTGTCGTTGAAGAGTCTGCGCAACTGGGGGAAGCAATCATCAACTGATGTGACAACAAACGCACCGCCGCGCGCAACAAGTTCCATGGCCTCGCGGGAGTTTTCATGCTTCGGTCCGAACACCACCGGAATGCCATAGACTGCGGGCTCCAGAACGTTGTGAATGCCCTGCCTGAAACTTCCGCCGACATATGCGAAGTCGGCATACTGATAGAGCGCAAGGAGAATCCCGATGCTGTCGACGAGAACGACGTTCTCGGCGGAGTAGTCGGCGAGATTCGAAAACCGGATAACTCGCAGTTTTTGAAACTCAAGCTCCAATTCAAGCCGCTCGAGCGTCGGGATGGTCGGCTCATGCGGAACGAGGATCATCAGTGCCGATGAATCATAACGGGCGATCTTCCGGAAGGCCGGTACCACGACTTCCTCGTCCTCGGGCCAGCTGCTCCCAACGACAAAGACTTTTCTCCTACGTAGGATCTCCTGAGGAAGGAGGTGCTTCTTTTCGGCCTCGATTTTTCTCAAATGAACTTGATCGTAGCGAGTCTCTCCGACGACGTTGATGCGAGGCGTCCGGAGACCCATGTAGCGGAATGCCGCGGCGTCTTCCAACGATACCGTCAGGATTGCCGAAAGGTTCTCGTAGACGTGATAGTGAAAATCGCGGATCGGCCAGACGAGTCTGGCAGAGCGTCTTTGCAGTGTGGCGTTGGCGATGATCGTGGGGATGTTCCTTCGCTTGAGTTCGCGAAGATGGTTCGGCCACACGTCGTATCGCACCAGCACCGCCACATCGGGCTTGACGAGATCGATGAATCTGCGCGCATTCTTCGGCCGGTCGAACGGAATATAGGTAATGACATCTGCCAGATGGTACGATCGGGAATGCTCATATCCGGATGGGGAAAAGAAACTCGCGATGATGTCGAGATTCGCGTACTCCTGCCTGAGCGCCGCGATGATCGGTTTCGCCTGTTCAAATTCCCCCATCGACGATGCATGAATCCATATCCGCCGTGACGCGCGCAGCTTCTGGATATCCGACCCAAGTTGCTCAAAGAGGCCGCGTCGTCCAACGATTCCCCTTCTGATCTTTCGATGGAAGAGGGACGCGACCTGGAGAACGGTCCAGAGGGCGGGGATGGCGACGACATTGTAGAGCCAGTACCAAAGAACGCGCATGAATACTCAGACCGTGAAGATTCAATGGCTTGTGATGGCCGTCACGATTCACCATGGCAGCCCGACGCATGCGAGTTGAATCGAATGGTGGGCCGCGACAGATACGTGCGGTTGAGTGGATAGATTCGGCAAATCGATGCACGCGGGGAGGACACTCCCGCCTGCGGAAGAAACACGGAATGATGATAGACAAAATCCCGAGGAAATGCAATTCATGGGACAATGTTGCGAATGAGAACGAAACTTTGTACAATGCACCCGGATATCATCTCTCTATCCATCCGATATCAGCCAGTCATGGCATCCAAACCTCCTCACTACGAAGAACTTTCGCAATCCGACATCTTCTCGAACGTCCGGGAGGATATCCTCACCGAGTGCGCACAAGTCGTTCGCGAACGCTCCGCTCCCGCAGGCACCGTTCTCTTCAATGTCGGTGATCAGGCCGATCGGGTCTATCTCGTGAGAACCGGAACAGTGAAAGTTGTCCGAACAACGAGCTATGGGCATGATGCAACGATCTTGATGCTGGGAGCGGGCAGTCTTGTCGGCGAACTCGCGATGATCGACAAACGACCCCGCTCGGCTCGGGCCGTGTGCGAGGAAAATTGTACCTTCTTTGTATTTGAGGAAGAGGACTTTCTGAGGATCTTTGAGGCGGACCCGCACATATCGCAAAACGTCATCCGCCAGATGTGCAGCCGGCTCCGGAGTTCCAACGAGAGGGTCATCACGACTCTCGAGGAACAGTACAATGCCGCTCAGCAGAGATTCCTTCGCCTGAACAATCTCGTTGAAGCGGCGAAAAATATCAATTCGTCGCTGGACCTCGACAAAGTTCTCAAGCTCATTCTCGATGCAGCCGTCAAAGGAGTCGAAGCCGATCGGGGGACCCTCTATCTCGTTGATGAAATCAAGAAAGAATTGTGGTCGAAGGTGCTCCAGGGAAGAGATATGATTGAGATCCGCCTCCCGATTGGCAAGGGAATCGCCGGCTATGTTGCCGAAACGGGCGAGACGATCGACATCGCCGATGCGTACAACGACCCACGTTTCAATCCAGAGATCGACAAGAAAAGCGGCTACAAGACCAACACCATGTTGTGCATGCCGATGAAGAATAAGGATGCGAAGATCATCGGCGTTTTCCAATTGCTCAACAAGAAGGGGGGAAAGTTCGATGAGGACGACGAGATCTTCATCGACGCTCTCTCCGCTCACGCCTCGGTCGCCATCGAAAACGCGCGCCTGGCCCAGGAAATGGTCCAGAGCGAACGACTCTCCGCTGTCGGGCGGATGGCCAGCACAATCATTCACGATATCAAGAATCCGATGGGGACGCTTCGGGTCTACGCGCAGGTTCTCAAGCGAAAGTCGGGAAATGAAGAGGCCGCCAAGCTGGCCGATGAAATGATCAGGCAGGTCGACCGCTTTGTGAACATGGCGCAGGAGATTCTCGACTTTTCCCGCGGCGTGAGTTCCATGTCCATTCTCGAAGTCGATTTCGAGGATGTGATGGAGGGGGTTCTTTCATTCATCGAAAAAGACCTGGAAAAGCACAACATCGCATTGAATCGAAAGACCGATTTTCGCGGGAAGGTGAAGCTGGATACCGACAAGCTCACCCGCGTTTTCTACAATGTCGTCGGCAATGCCCGTGACGCCATGTCGGAAGGTGGTACGATTACAGTTCTCACCGCGAAGGAGAATGGTTTCGTGCGAATCGAATTCACCGATACCGGAACCGGCATGCCGGAAGAGGTGAAGAAGCGGATCTTCGAGCCGTTCATGACCCACGGGAAGAAACATGGGACCGGTCTCGGAATGGCGATTGTGAAGAAGGTGATCGATGATCACAAGGGGAAGATTGAAATCGATAGTGAGCTCGGCAAAGGAACCACGATACGGATCTTCCTGCCGCTCAACTAGTGTCCTGCGAGTCCCTCCCGATCTGAAGTGTTCTCTGCGTACCGGTGAGTGACACGATCGAACGTTCTTACCGCGAATCCGAATCACCCCTCACCCCTGCCGTTTGCTATCATGGACATCCCGTTGACTTCCCTCCGATCTGAGTTTCCGATCCTCTCCAACCAGACGTACCTCATCTCGAATTCACTGGGTGCGATGCCGCGCTCAGTCTTTGTCCGGATGCACGAGTTTGCGGAAACGTGGGCTTCGAAGGGTGTCAAAGCTTGGGCAGATGAATGGTGGGAGATGCCAATCACGGTCGGCAATGAGATTGCGCCGCTGATCGGAGCCCGGGAGGGGGAAGTCTCGATGCATCCCAATATTACGACGATTCTGGCCATCATCCTTTCGTGCTTTGAAGGCATCGAAAATGGAAGACGGACGAGAATCGTCTGTGAGGAAATGAACTTCCCCTCACTGATCTATCTGCTCCGGAATTGGACGAATACCCACGGGTGCGAGCTTGCCCTCGTCCCCTCTCGTGATCGCATTTCTGTGGATACACAGGAAATGGTCGATGCCATTGATGATCGGACTCTCCTTATACCGATTTCGCATGTGCTATTCCGGAGCGGGTACATTCAGGATATCCAGGCGATCATTCAGAAAGCCCGCAAGGTAGGCGCTTACGTGGTCCTCGACGCCTATCAATCGGTCGGGATTCTCCCGGTCGATGTCGGGCGATGGAATGTCGATTTTCTGATCGGGGGAGTTCTCAAGTGGCTCTGCGGAGGACCCGGCGGGTGTTTTCTCTATGTGCGACCGGATCTTTCCGGGACATTTCGGCCGCGCCTGACAGGGTGGCTTGCTCACGCGCGTCCGTTCGATTTCGATGTTTCCGAGATCGAGTATGTGCACGGGGCAAGACGCTTCCTCAACGGCACGCCAGCGATCTCCTGTTTGTATGCCGCGACGGAGGGTCCGCGGATGATACGCGATGTCGGGATCGATCGCATTCGTGAGAACTCCGTGCGGCAGACCTCGATGCTAATTGACAAAGCATATGAACTTGGGTTTGGGGTCCGGTCCCCCCGCGATCCGGACCAACGGGGTGGGACGGTCACACTCGACGTTCCACACGCCCGCGCCATCACGCGTGCGCTGATCGAGCGGAACATTCTTGTCGATTTCCGCGCCGGGAGCGGGATACGAATCGCCCCTCATTTCTACAACACCGATTCCGAAATTCTTGACGCACTAGCGACGATACGCGAAATCATCGACACGGATGAGTTTGAAAAACATCTCAATGATCGGACTACGGTTACCTGAGACAGAGTCTCTATAATATAGAGATGCCCACTCCGACGATCGCGGGAGTGGGCATCATCTCCTCAGGTCATCACTGCAGGCGTTAGAACGGAGATCTGATCAGAACAGAAATCAGGGTCCAGACCAGCCAAAGAACCGCCGCGACCGTCACACCGGTTCCAACAGATTTTTGCGTCACCTTCCCCAGTCCGATTCCGAGGACGAGCGCCTGCCAGATACCGAAGATTTCAACCTTGGAGAGCAGCAGATGTGTCCTGTTGGTCGGGTCGAATTCCTGCAGGATCGTCAGAGCGAGGCCGGGGGTCGCATACACTGATTCGAATCCAAGAATCATGAGGGCTGTCACGATCGCTCCCAGGATTCCAATCCAGGCCGCCAGTCCGTACGTTGCGAGATAGGCGGAGTACGGAAGAGCTGATTTCAGGAGGAGCTTCCCGATCAACCAAAGGACCAGGGCGGCACCGAAGAAGTAGACGGTAATCATGATCACTGCCCCGATTGAACCGAACACGATGAACAATCCCCCCATCCCTCTCATCCCTTCGATCTGGCGATCGGCCTGTTCCTGGGTCATCGAAGCGCTGTCGACCCGTTCCTGGATCGCTTTTTCCTGTGCCTCCATAATCTGGTCCTTAAGCGCCTCGTTCGAGAACATCACGAATGTGAAGGCAATGGCGAAGAGTATCGTCAAGAGGTATGTCGGAACCCAAAAGCGACCTTTCTTCGCGGATGTACCAACTTCCGAAAAAGCCTCACCCGGTGCGGAGAAGACGTTGATAATGTAGTCGCCCAGCGAACCTTGGGAGGCGGTGGTTTCCTGGTTTTCCATATGAATCTCCGTGAGATTGTGGTGGTATTCGATACGCTCCTTTCGACCTGTGACCCAAAGTACACAATTCTCCCAAAAGGTCAAATGAAGCATCGCCGCCGTTGACAATCGAGGACCTTATGAATATATTAATCTTGATCCGCGGCGATCTCCTCGAATAAATGCCTGGAAACCCCGCTTAGGCAAAGAATATGGCTAGTCTGGAAGAACAACAACGAAGAGTTGAGGAACTCAAGAAGAAGATCCTGGAACAGAAAAAGGGTTCGAAGGATTTATCAAAATCCGAGAAGCCCATGGTGCCTTCAACAGAGTCGCCGAGCGAGACCCGGACCTCGGAGGCATCAGTTGAATCCCCCTCGCAGGAGAAGCGCGACGAATTGAGTCAGAGCCAGGAAGAGGCAAACCGGATGCGAGCGCTCGCGGATGCGAAGCAACAGGCCGAGCTGGCAGCTCGAGAGCGGACCGAAAAGGAGAGCCAACGAAAGAAACCGGAACCTGGTGCGGAGAAAGGGGCACCGGCCCCTCCAAAGTCGTCTGGGATCACTTCGATCCGGACATATACCCAGCTCTTGAAACAAGCATGGAGGGACGGCTCGGTCAGCAAGGATGAAGAGCTCATGCTCACGGCGCTCCGAGCCGAACTTGGAATCAGCCTTGAGGAGCATGCGGATCTTGAGCAGGAGGTTCAGATCGAAATCTACATTGAAGCGATGGTCGAGGGGTGGCAGGATGGGGCGATTTCTCATGAGGACTCAGACCGACTCGAAAAGTTGAGGGAGAGATTCAAGATTCCGGCAGAGGAGCACTTCCGGCTCGAAAAGCAGGTCAGGCAGGAGGTATTGAAACAAAAGGGGTAGTGGGGAGCCGGCTACGGGAGTAAGGGTCGTTCGCACTGGTGGGAAGAGGGGGTTCGACGTTGGAGCCCCTGTTTCCTTTCTGGTTGACCGGAAACCGAAGAAGTCGTATCTTTGAACTACCGCAATGACCCGGTCGGGAGAAAAAAAGCAAAATACTTCTTGACTTTCGGGTATCAGCGCAGTATATTTGGTGCCCACATTAAATGGCGTAACGCGCCATGTGGTTTGAGATCTTGATGTGATGCCCATGTCTCATGGGCATTTTTATCGAGTGAACGTTCTTTGAAAAAGTGTGCACAGCCAAAGTCAATTTTGACAGGTTTCGGACCTAGATCGCGCATTCGAGAGGATGCGATAGGTCAAACAAACTTGAAGTTGTATGATTACAACGGAGAGTTTGATCCTGGCTCAGGACGAACGCTGGCGGCGTGCCTAACACATGCAAGTCTGGGAGAAAGGGGTAGCAATATCCCAAGTAAACCGGCGCAAGGGTGAGTAACACGTAGGCAACCTACCTTCAGGTCGGGGATAACTTCGAGAAATCGAGGCTAATACCCGATGACATTCACTCGCAGCATTGCGAGAGGATCAAAGCTTCGGCGCCTGTAGATGGGCCTGCGTCCCATTAGGTAGTTGGCGGGGTAACGGCCCACCAAGCCGACGATGGGTAGCTGGTCTGAGAGGACGATCAGCCACACTGGAACTGAGACACGGTCCAGACTCCTACGGGAGGCAGCAGTGAGGAATATTGCGCAATGCCCGCAAGGGTGACGCAGCGACGCCGCGTGGAGGATGAAGGCTCTATGGGTTGTAAACTCCTTTTGAGAGGGAAGAAGGTGCAGCTACAGGCAGCATTGACGGTACCTCTAGAAAAAGCACCGGCTAACTACGTGCCAGCAGCCGCGGTAATACGTAGGGTGCGAGCGTTGTCCGGATTTACTGGGTGTAAAGGGTCCGCAGGCGGATTGGCAAGTCAATGGTGAAATATCCAGGCTCAACCTGGGGGCTGCCATTGATACTGCTGATCTTGAGTGTGGAAGAGGAAGACGGAATTCCTGGTGTAGCGGTGAAATGCGTAGATATCAGGAAGAACACCGGTGGCGAAGGCGGTCTTCTGGTCCATTACTGACGCTCATGGACGAAAGCGTGGGGAGCAAACAGGATTAGATACCCTGGTAGTCCACGCCCTAAACGATGGATACTCGATGTCGGTCCCGCTGAGCTCATGCTCAGTCGTGATCTCAGCGGGATCGGTATCTAAGCTAACGCATTAAGTATCCCACCTGGGGAGTACGATCGCAAGGTTGAAACTCAAAGGAATTGACGGGGGCCCGCACAAGCAGTGGAGCATGTGGTTCAATTCGATGCAACGCGAAGAACCTTACCTGGGTTTGAAAAGCTCTGTAAACCGGTGAAAGCCGGCTAGCGTAGCAATACGCGCGGAGTACAGGTGCTGCATGGCTGTCGTCAGCTCGTGCCGTGAGGTGTTAGGTTAAGTCCTGCAACGAGCGCAACCCCTACACTTAGTTGCCATCAGGTCACGCTGGGCACTCTAAGTGGACTGCCTGCGCAAGCAGTGAGGAAGGTGGGGATGACGTCAAGTCCTCATGGCCCTTACACCCAGGGCCACACACGTGCTACAATGGCCGCTACAACGGGCAGCGAGAGAGTAATCTTGAGCTAATCCCTGAAAGGCGGTCTCAGTTCGGATTGAGGGCTGCAACTCGCCCTCATGAAGCTGGAATTGCTAGTAATCGCGGATCAGCACGCCGCGGTGAATACGTTCCCGGGCCTTGTACACACCGCCCGTCAAGCCATGGAAGCTGGGGGTACCCGAAGTCGCTTACTTAACCCCGACGCAAGTTGGGGAAAGGGGCGCCTAAGGTAAAACCAGTGACTGGGGCTAAGTCGTAACAAGGTAGCCGTACCGGAAGGTGCGGCTGGATCACCTCCTTTCTAAGGAGTCTCATGGCGCCGTAAGGCGATTATGAAACTCAAGTGATTGAAACCTTGTTGAATGCGGCTTTCGACTGTGCACACATTTTTTTCGATCCAATGGGCCTATAGCTCAGTCCCAAAGTTGCCCACGAACGAAGTGAGTGGTTGCAGCTTTGAGGATCCCGCCGAAGGCGGGATGGCCAGTGGTTCGGTTTCACCGTTCTTTGTTGAATTGATGAAGTGGTATCAAATCCAATGGGCCTATAGCTCAGTTGGTTAGAGCGCACGCCTGATAAGCGTGAGGTCAGTGGTTCAACTCCACTTAGGCCCACAGGCGGGCGTAAGGAACACAAGCCCATGCAATTGCAAATTGAAAATTGACAATTTACAATTGTCTGGGGCTGTAGCTCAGCTGGGAGAGCGTCTGGTTTGCAACCAGAAGGTCGGGAGTTCGATCCTCCTCAGCTCCACAACGGAAATGTGGAATTCGGAATGTTGAATGCGGAATGAAAATTTCCGCAATCCGAAATCCCCAGTCCGTAATTCGATTGTTCTTTGACAATTGGGAAAGAAGCAAGCACTGCATTAGTCGTTGTCCCGCGCAGGCGGGATGAACAAACATGTGGATGCTTGGTTCGATAACGACTCAAGTAATATGTAATGCTCGTCCAAATTCTTATTGATGCACCTTTCCGCCGTTGGCGGAATCTGTCTGTACGTCAATAAAGATTTTTGGTTAAGTTACTAAGGGCATATGGTGGATGCCTTGGCACCAAGAGGCGATGAAGGACGTGGCTACCAACGATACGCGTCGGTTAGGCGGAAGCAGCCTGTGACCCGACGATCTCCGAATGGGGCAACCCTCCGAGAGTCATGTCTCGGAACTTCCCGCTGAATTCATAGGCGGGAGTGAGCAAACTGGGAGAAGTGAAACATCTCAGTAACCCAAGGAAAAGAAAACAAACGTGATTTCCCCAGTAGCGGCGAGCGAAAAGGAAAGAGCCTAAACCATCTGATACGTTCAAGGAGACGACCGTTGTATCAGAGGTGTCGTGGGACTTTCAGGCCGAATCGTCAATAGGCCAGGGAGTGACAAATCATTTTCTTAGCAGAATCATCTGGAAAGTTGAACCACAGAGGGTGATAGTCCCGTACGCGAAAAGAAGATGACTCCCGAAAGTATCCCAAGTACCACGGAGCAAGTGGAAGTCTGTGGGAATCAGCCAGAACCATCTGGTAAGGCTAAATACTTTTTGGTGACCGATAGTGAACAAGTACCGTGAGGGAAAGGTGAAAAGAACCCTTCAGAAGGGAGTGAAATAGTACCTGAAACCATGTGCTTACAAACGGTCGGAGCAATCCCGATGATGCTTGCATCGTCGGGAGAGTGACGGCGTGCCTTTTGTTTAATGAGCCTACGAGTTGCTCGTACGTTGCAAGGTTAAGGATCTCAGATCCGCAGCCGTAGCGAAAGCAAGTCCTAACCGGGCGCAGGTCCCGACTTCCGTCGGGACGAGTAACGTGCGGCAGACGCGAACCCGAGTGATCTACCCTTGGTCAGGGTGAAGTGAAGGTAACACTTCATGGAGGCCCGAACCAGTGTGGGTTGAAAACCGCTTGGATGAACTGAGGGTAGGAGCGAAAGACCAATCAAACTCGGAGATAGCTCGTACTCCCCGAAATAGCTTTAGGGCTAGCCTCGTGTCATAATATCACGGAGGTAGAGCACTGATTGGGCTAGGGGCGTCACAACGCTACCAAACCCAGACAAACTCCGAATGCCGTAGATATGTTTCACGGGAGTCAGGCGACGAGGGATAAGCTTCGACGCCGAGAGGGAAATAACCCAGACCACCAGCTAAGGTCCCCAAATCGAAGTTAACAGAGAAAGGATGTTGAGTTGCTCAGACAACTAGGATGTTGGCTTAGAAGCAGCCATTCATTTAAAGAGTGCGTAATAGCTCACTAGTCAAGCGACTCAGCGCCGACAATAATCGGGACTCAAACTTCGTACCGAAGCTGTGGATTTTTGCCGCAAGGCAAGAGTGGTAGGGGAGCATTCCATCAGCAGCGAAGGTGTGGCGCGAGCCATGCTGGAGCAGATGGAAACGCAGATGTAGGCATAAGTAACGATAATGCCGATGGGAAATCGGCACACCGAAAATCTAAGGTTTCCTGAGCAACGTTAATCGTCTCAGGGTTAGTCGGGCCCTAAGCCGAGGCCGAAAGGCGTAGGCGATGGAAAACAGGTTGAATATTCCTGTACCTATGTGCAGTCGCCTGACCATAAGGGGTGACGCAGGAGTGAAGTCGAGCCAGCTGTTGGATTAGCTGGTTTAAGCCGGTAGGCGTCTCGGGTAGGCAAATCCGCCCGGGAGTTATCGCCGAGAGGTGAACAGGGTGCCCGTATGGGCCACAACTCGACGTAATCATGCTGCCAAGAAAAACCTCGTATGGGAGACTGCAGGTAGTCCGTACCGTAAACCGACACAGGTAGATGAGAAGAGAATTCTAAGGTGCTCGAGTGAGCCGTGGTTAAGGAACTCGGCAAATTAACCCCGTAACTTCGGGAGAAGGGGTGTCCCGATCGGTATATGCCTCGCGCGAAAGCTGATCGGGATCGCAGTGAAATGGGCCAAGCGACTGTTTATCAAAAACACATCTCTCTGCTAAGCCGTGAAGGCGATGTATAGGGAGTGACACCTGCCCGGTGCCGGAAGGTTAAGGAAGCGGGTCATCCCGACGAAAGTCGGGAGAAGCTTGCGACCGAAGCCCCGGTAAACGGCGGCCGTAACTATAAACACTGTTCCTACCACAGTATTGTAGTTGTAAAATTTGGCTATATGCTGGAAACTCCGTTTGTATCCTCCACTACTCATCCCGCTCCGGGATAGTGACAATGTGCGAGGTGATTCCCGACTAACAATGTCGGGATGACGGACAATCAGCAGGAAAGACTTGAAATGATCGACCTCCATAAAGTCCCACCGTCGATCGGCTATTACCTTGCAGGTTTTGCCGATGGCGAAGGGAGCTTCAATGTCTCCTTCCGACCGCGCAAAGATTATGCACTTCCATGGAAAGTCTCAGCGTGTTTCAACATCTCGCAGAAGGACAAAGTGATCCTTGCTCTGTGCAAGCGTCATTTTCAATGCGGCACGCTCCGAGTCCGACCAGATGGGGTGTGGTACTACGAAGTCAACAATATCAATGCGCTGAAGGAAAACATCATTCCCTTCTTCAAGCGGTTTCGGTTTCTCTCGGCGAAGAAGAAACGTGATTTCTCAAAGTTTCTTCAGATCGTCGAGCTGATCGACCGCAACCAGCATTTGCACGAAGAAGGTATCAAAACAATCCTTGCAATCCGTCGCGAAATGAATGATGGGGGCAAACGGAGGTTCTCGGATGAAGAGATTCTCCAAGCGTTCAAGAATCCTCAGAGACTATACGCCAAATCTCCGCCCGAGGGCGGAGAATGATATAGTCCGTTCTTCGTAGCGATACGAAGAGTGTCCGTTGCACACGGACACCGTGAAGTACGAGATTCGTACAAAGCGTAACACCAAGAACGGTCCTAAGGTAGCGAAATTCCTTGTCGGGTAAGTTCCGACCTGCACGAATGGTGTAACGATTTGGCCACTGTCTCAACCACGGGCTCGGTGAACTTGTGGTACCGGTGAAGACGCCGGTTACCCGCACATGGACGGAAAGACCCCGTGCACCTTTACTGCACCCTAGCATTGGGTTCGGTCA
>Ga0194113_10005702_pt1 | contig 15968 bp, 13 predicted proteins | sample TA2MahC200mmetaG_FD_146193 | JGI IMG/M metagenome (GOLD analysis project Ga0194113, IMG submission 146193) | Freshwater microbial communities from Lake Tanganyika, Tanzania - TA2015017 Mahale Deep Cast 200m | ecosystem: Environmental > Aquatic > Freshwater > Lake | place: Tanzania: Lake... | reverse complement strand
CACCGACCTGGTGGGTTCGGCCCACCACGCCTTCGCCGCCGCCGGGGTGCGGCCGCCGTCGGCGGTCACCCCTCTGGGACCGGTCAGTTGAAGACCAGACGCCGGACTCCAATAGCATGTAGTGCCAACCCTTTTTTGCCATGGCTTAACTTACTGATAATCCAAAACTATTTTTTTACAACTGTCGAAGATGAGTCAAAGCAATTATTTTTCCCCTGGTGGTCAATGAATAACCACCAAGTCCCCGACCCTTTGGGCTTTTCCCTGACTTTAACGCCCATGTGATTCACTCCAGTTAAAAAATCCATCCAACCTAAGGCTGGGGTTTTGTTGCCAGGGAAGTCGGCGATCTCTTGGGACTAACTCGTTCCCAGCCGGAAACTGGAGAATAAAATTCCCTTTACCAAATTATTTCAGCAAATTATCGTTTCCGGAGGTAAACTAGTTACGGGCATACAGTCTGACTGCCAAATTTTTGCCGGCGTAAGAGCTGCCGGTTGAATCAAAATCCACCGTGGATGTGAGATGGATAATCACTCATTTTCCTGCTTTCCGGGACGCAGGGGCCAAGGCCCCGCCGCCAGGACCAGGGCTCCGGCTTCGTATTCGGCCAGGAGGTCCAGGGCCCGGGCCTCTTCGGCCAGCAGGGTCTCGTATTGCTCCCGGCGCGTGGGGCTCAACCCCGATTCCAGGAGGTCTTGGATGGCCTCCTGCTGCCGCCGGTGTTGGGACGCCAGCAGCCGCAGGCGGAAAACGATGATCTGGGCCAGGAGGGGGTCCTCCACCCATTTCAGGTAATGCAAGGCCCCGGGGAAATCCTCCTCCTCCAGGGCCGCCAGGACCAGATGGCGGTAATAGCCGGCGGGCAGCACCCCCGAGTCCGCCACCGGTCCCGCCAGCACCTGGCGCCCCAGGCGCATTAGCAAACCCAGACCCAGCATCTTATACCGTTTTTAGTTTTTGGTTTTTGGTTAAAATAGATCGAAATTGCTGTAAGTTACAGATTAAGATTGATGCATGTTAAACGTTCATGAGCCACAAATGTTTCACCCCCGAGAATGAAAATCCCCACTACCCCCCTTTTTCAAAGGGGGGTTTTAAAGTCCCCCTTTAGCAAAGGGGGATTTAGGGGGATTTGGGTTTTCACGGTATAAAAAGCGAACCTCCTATTACGCCTGCTGGGCCGAGATGCCCGCGTCCACCATGTTGCCCAGGATCTCCCGCAACTCCGGCAGGTCCCGGGTCAGCTCGTCGATGCGGCGCTTCACCTCCTGGTAATCGCGGCCCGGGCCGGACTGAGCCCGCTCCAGGGTGTCGGTGAGGGCGCGGGCCAGACGGCGGTCCAGGCGCCACAGGCCCGCGGCGGCGCCCAGGATCTCCAGAAGACCCGTGGTGATGTGGTGCCCGGTGACTTCCTGGATGGCCACTTCGGCCACCCAGCCGGCCATGCCGCCCACCAGGGCGCCTTTGAGAGAAAGATCTTTTTTAGGCATGGTTGCCTCCTTAACAGTTGCCAACCGCCAGTGGTCAGTGGTCAGTGGTCAGTGTTTCATCGCTTTTGCCGCTGAGTTTGTTCAGGCTCTTTTTCCCTAACCGCTCCGCCAGGCGCTGGGTCTCGGTGAGCATCCGCCCGATGTGCCGGTCCTTTTCCGCCAGGCGGCGCCCCAGGGTGCGGTTTTCCGAGCGCAAGCGCCCGACTTCAGAGCGCCCCAGCCAGCCGCGGATGCGGCTCACCATCACGGCGCCCCCAACCCCCAGGGCCAGACCCAGGGTCAATCCGATGAAGAAGTCCAGGGGTTTGATCTCCATGTGAAAACTGTTTTCCGTTTTCGGTGTTCCGTTTTCGGTAGCAGAGATTATCGTCGTTTGCCGCATCTCTGCCCCAAATACTTTTGAAATATTAACATTCATACAGGCTTATGTCAATTTGGACCAGGCCCCGAAAGGCGCTTGTCAAGCCGGGTCGACTCGTGCCACAATAGAACCATCGCCCTGAGGTTGACTTGCCACCTGGGGTGACTAATGACAAAGAGAATCTCAACCCGCAAGGTTGTCGCTGTTTACAGAAAACAGAAAACCGAAAACCGAAAACTATTTTCCCAAGGAGAACCGGTATGAGCGATATCAAGGCCATGTACCGCACCGTGATGGCAGACCATTTTCCCCCGGAGATGACCATCAGCTTCGGCGACCAGAAGCTGATCTACCGCAAGCGCACCTGGAAATTGCCCGACGCCAAGGGCGAGGTCATCGAGATGGGGCTGCGCTACGGGGAGAACCCCGGCCAGGAAGCCGCCCTCTACGAACTGGTGGGGGGCCACCTGACCCTGGGGAAGTGTCACTTTCTGGACCCCAATAACGGTCTTACCAGCGCCATCGATGCAGCGGCCATGGTCCAGGCCGGCAAGCACCCGGGGAAGACCAACCTGACGGACCTGGACAACGGCCTGAATATCATCAAGTGGCTAAACAAGCGCCCCGCCGCGGTGATCCTCAAGCACAACAACCCCTGCGGCGCCGCCTGGGCTGATTCCCTGGCCTTGGCCTACGACAAGGCCAATATGGCGGACCGCATTGCCGCGTTCGGAGGCGCCGCGGTCTTTAACCGGCCCCTGGACAAGGCCACCGCTGAACTGGTGTCACAGAACTATCTGGAGGTCCTTGCCGCCCCGGATTTTGAGGCCGGCGCCCTGGACATCCTGAAAAAGGCCAAGGACCTGAGGATCATCAAAATACCCCGCTTCGAGCGCCTCCAGCACCTGATCCATAACCGCTTCGTGGATTTTAAATGCCTGGTGGACGGCGGCATCATCGTGCAGCAGTCGCCCTTAAACGCCATCCTCAGCAAAGATGATTTCAAGCCCGCGGCGGCCTCCCATAAGGGCCAGGAATACCGCTGCGTCCGTCAGCCCAGCGCGGCCGAGTATGAGGACCTCCTCTTCGGCTGGTGGGTGGAGCAGGGCATTACTTCCAACTCCGTCATCTTTGTCAAGGACGGCGTCACCATAGGCATCGGCACCGGCGAACAGGACCGGGTGGGGGTGGCGGAGATCGCAGTCTTCAAGGCCTACACCAAATACGCCGACGCCCTGTGCTTCAAACAGTTCGGCATGCCCTATAAAAACCTGGAACTGGAAATCCTTCAGGCCAAGCGGGACGCGTCGGACCAGGCGGGAATCGACCTCGCCACCCAGGAGGCCAAAGGCGGCCTCATCGGCTCGGCCATGATCTCCGACGCCTTCTTCCCCTTCCGGGACGGGGTGGACGTGGGCCTCCGCCAGGGCGCCACCGCGGTGGCCCATGCCGGCGGTTCGGTCCGGGACTACGAGGTCATCGAGGCCTGCAACGAGGCCGACCCGCCCGTGGCCATGGTGTTCACGGGGCAGCGGTGCTTTAAGCACTAGAAAACCGTTTTTGGTTTTTCGTTTTTCGTTATTGGTAAAAAAGGCATGTGGGGCGGTGAGCGCACCGCCCCTACGGACACCAAATAGCAAAAAAGTATAGGACCGAGCAGTGCGCGCCCTGCTGCTCCCTTTCCCAATTAGGATTTATTTCTATGAACGAACAGAAGGAAAAGTTAAAAGATAGGGAGATAAAATACTTAGATTTTCTTTTGGCTGATTTCAATGCATTAAAATCAGAGATAGCTCGAAGGTCTAATTTACAAAGAGTTGTCCTCGCTCTATATGGTGGTGCATTTGCTTCTATATTTTACAAAATTAGAAATGAAGAATCTTCATCTATTTCAATTGATATTCTTTGGATTGTCGCTTTTCTCACTCTACTATTCTATTTTCGTGAACATCTCGAAATAAAAAGACTTAGTACCTTAATTAAAGATCGCATTGCTCTTCCTGCTTCCGAATTATTAAATGTAGAACAACACAGTATCCTCACATCAGAAACGAATCCATCTGTTGAAGGAATTGATAAAATCACTCGGCCATACAATAATATTTTTCTCTGGATAGGCTTCTTTTTCCTTCCAATTTTAATTTCTATAAAGTTCATAAACATGCATTGGATTTACTTATTAATTATTGACACTAATGTGTACCAATTGATCGGGATGGTGTCAGCTTGTGCTACAATTTTCATGCTGAAAAAACATGCATGGCCATTATTCCAAATTTCTCCAGACTAATCACTTTAAAATCTCTACTCAAGTTCCACATCCCTATAGATAGTATGATTATGGCATGGTGTCACTACCAACCGCGCAAAAGGCGGGCAGTGCCCGCCCGACATTTGCTGTTTTATATTGGTGGCACAGGCTTTCCAGCCTGTGCACCGCATGTGGCGGGCGGGGACGCCCGCCCTACCCCCTAACCCCTGACCCCCGCTTCTCATACGAAGTTGCAGTCAAAAAACTATGAAAATTCATGTCATTCTGAACGGAGCGCAGCGGAGTGAAGAATCTCGGCGGCTTTAAAGGAGAGATTCTTCGCTGCGCTCAGAATGACAAAAATAGTCTTTTGATTGCTCATTGGTATCAATCCTCGTCGTCCTCGTCATTGTCGTCGTCGTCAAAGGTCCTGATTTTATCCGACTGCACCCGGTGGGAGACCTTGCCGGCCTTGGCGGTTTTGACGGGCGGCGACTCCTTATAGCCGTTATAGCGCTTCACCAGTTCCAGGTACTTCAGGGCATCGAAGTCGGCCTGCTGGTGCTGCTGGAACACCCGGCCTCCGCTTAGGTAGCTGTGGATCAGGCGTTTTTGGAACTCCACGAACCCGAGGGTGTTCTTAAAGGCGATGTCGTGGCTCATGAAGTTCGGGGTCTTCGCGGCCCTGGCCTCAACCGCCACGGGGTCGTTGGTGAACTCAAAGGAATGGTAGAGACCCAGCAAATGGCCCAGTTCATGGATCAGCAGGTTGGCCAGCCAGTGCCGGTTGAGGCCGGCGTCCTTGGGGTCGGTGGAGAATTCGGCCTTCTTGAAACGCTTAAATGAGATGTGGATGGTGGATAAGTTCAGGTGGGCGAAGGCGCACTTGTCCAGGCAGACTTGCAGGAAGCGCAGTTGAAAAGGCGGCGCCACCTCGAAGGCCTTGAAGCTCTGGTTCAGCCACTGCCGGTCGGGCAAAAGTTCGATCCGCAGGCGTTTGGCCGGGGCCAGAGGTCCGGGCTGCGCCTGGCCCGGCGCCTGAACCAGGTTCACTCCCATCCGGGCATAGAATTGGGCCACCTGCTCCCAGACCAGGGCCAGCATCCGGCGGCAGTCGGCCAGTTCCGGCTCCGGGGCGACATAGACCTCCACGGTCACCGTTTTGGGGGAGAGGTCCACCGGCGAAAGGTCCGCCAGAGAGAACAGGGCCGCCTCTTCCCTGGAGTCCAGGCTTCGGGCCTGGGCCAGCGCCCCCCAAAAGGCCCCGACGAGCAGCAGGACCAGGACCAGCGCCACGCCCCAAATATATTTCGCCTTGACGGGTCTCATCTCTCTCCTAAATTGCCCTTCCCCTAACCCCACTGGGGGAGAGGGAATAAAGTCAGCAGTCATATCAGGGTGCGCACTGCGCACCATGACATGGCGGGCAGTGCCCGCCCTACTTTTAATTCCTCTCGTTTTCCAGTTCCTGCTGGGTAACGCCAATGGGTGGCGAAGCTCTGGTTCGCCGGGTGGTGCGCAGTGCGCTACAAATTCTACAAATTCTGCGCTACGCTCAGAATGACAAAACGAGTTTTCCAGAGGTCTCGTAATTCATTGATTGTCCTGAGTTTTAACCGCAAACCGCAAACCGCAAACCGCAAACCGTCTTTTTCCCTTGCTTCCCGGGGATTTTTTTATAAACTTAAAAAGTTTAAGGAGGATGCGTCATGTCCTATATGTGTGACATTTGCGGCAAGCACCCCACGGTGGGCAACAAGGTCAGCCATGCCAACAACCACACCAAGCGCCGCTGGAAGCCCAATCTGCGGAGGGTCAGGGCCGTGACCCGGGGTTCCGTCCGCTATATCCAGGTGTGCACCCGATGTTTACGTTCCGGTAAGGTAATCAAACCTGCTTGAGCAGCCCCGTTTCTTCCCAATTCTTTAGCCTCTTGGGGCTGGGGGAAAAGGGAAAAAGGCGAAAGGGCGAAAAGGGAAAGAAAAAAAATAGCCCCCTTTTCGCCTTTTGACCTTTTCGCCTTTTTGCCCCCTCTTGTTCACCCCGTCATTCGCCGCACGGAAATCACTTCTTTCAGACGCTTCAGGGCGCCGAAGACCTTCTCCAGGTGGTTCTGGTCCGCCACTTGAAGGGTGAACTGCGCGACCCCCTTGTTTTCCGCGGTGGTCTCCACCGAGGCCCTGGTGACGTTGACGTCGGCGGTCTTCAAGGCGCTGGTGATGTCGGCCAGGAGCCCCGGCTTGTCCACGGTAATCACCTGAATTTTAACGTGGTAGAGCTTCTGGGTCCCGCCGGCCCCGTCCCACTCCGCCGGAATGTGGCGGAAGGTCTCGGTGCTGGCCAGATAGGAACAGTCGGCCCGATGAATGGTCACCCCCTTACCTCGGGTGATGTAGCCCATGATGGCGTCGCCGGGGATGGGCTGGCAGCAGTTAGCCAACCGCATCAGCAGATCATCCAGGTCCTTGATCTTGATCTTGAGGCCGGCGGGTTCTTCCTTGCCCCGCTTCGCCGGGGCCTCGGGGAGCACCTCCTCCTCCGCCGCCGGGGCGTTCAACCTTAACAGCCGGCCGGTCACCTGCCCCGGGGACACCTTGCCGTGGCCGATGGCCGCCAAAAGGTCGTCCACGCCCACAAAGGACAAATCCTGGACCACCTTTTTGAGGTCGTCCCCTTCCTTTATAAGCTTTTGCAGGCTGGCCCCGGATTTGCGCAACTCCCGCTCCAGCAGTTCCTTGCCCAGGGCCACGGACTGCTCTCTTTCCGCCATCTTGAGCCACTGGCGGATCTTGTGGCGGGCCTTGGTGGTCTTGACGAACTGGAGCCAGTCCCGGCTGGGAGTGTGGTGGGGCGAGGTGATGATCTCCACCGTGTCGCCGTTTACGAGTTCGGTGCGCAGGGGCACCATGCGGCCGTTGACCTTGGCGCCGGTGCACTGATCGCCTACTTCCGAATGGATGGCATAGGCAAAATCCACCAGCGTCGCGCCCCGGGGCAATTCCTTGACATCGCCGGTGGGGGTAAAGGCATAAACCTCATCCGGATAGAGCTCCAGTCGCACCCCCTCCAGGAGTTCCTGGGGATTCTTCAACTCCTTCTGGAGGTCCACCATCTGCTTGAGCCAGGTGAAGCGCTTGGCGTCTTTTTCGTGGTAGGCCCGCCGCTCTTTGTAGCTCCAGTGGGCCGCAATCCCTTCTTCAGCCACCCGGTGCATATCCCGGGTGCGGATCTGGATCTCCAGGCGCTCGCCGCCCTGGCCGATCACCGTGGTGTGGATGGACTGGTACATGTTGCCCTTGGGCATGCCGATATAGTCTTTGAGGCGTCCCGGCACCGGCCGAAACAGAGCGTGGATGACCCCCAAGGTTTCATAGCAGTCGTGGACTGTTTCCACGATGATGCGAAAGGCCAGGAGGTCATAGAGCTCGTCCAGAGTGATCTGCTGGGCCTGGAGCTTGCGGTAGATGCTGTAGAAATTTTTGACCCGGCCGTTCACTTCCCCCGTGATGTGGCGCTCCGCCAGGTTGTCCCGGAGGAACTGGCACGCGTCCTGGTTGTATTTCTCCAGGGCGCCCTTCTTCCGGGCCAGGCCCTCCTGGATCTGCTGATACGCCTCCGGCTCCAGGTAGTAAAAAGACAGGTCTTCCAACTCGGCCTTGAGGCGGAACATGCCCAGGCGGCCGGCCAGGGGGGCATAGATATCCAGGGTCTCCCGGGCGATGCGCTTCTGCTTGGCGGGCTCCATGATCCCGAGGGTCCGCATATTGTGAGCCCGGTCGGCCAGCTTCACCAGCAGGACCCGGATGTCGTGGGACATGGAGAGGACCATCTTGCGGATATATTCCGCCTGCTGGGTTTGCCGGTCGCCGAAGACCAGCTGGCCGATCTTGGTGACCCCGTTGACCACATCCGCCACTTCCTCGCCGAAGTATTCGTCCAGTTCGTCCAGGGTGGCGGCGGAGTCCTCCACCGTGTCGTGGAGCAGGCCGGAGGAAACGGTGATGGGCCCCAGGCCCATTTTGGCCAGATGATAAGCCACTTCCAGGGGGTGGGACAGGTAAGGTTCGCCGCTCAGGCGCAACTGGCCTTCATGGGCCTTGGCTGAAAAGATGTAGGCCTTCTCAATGAGATCGGTGTCCGCCTCAGGGTGATGCTTTTGCACTTCCTCCACGATGTCCTGGAGGCGAATGATCCGGTTAGACATGCAGTTCCTGCGCGATTTGATCCTTGAGGTAGGGGATCAGGTCTTGGAGCGGGACCATGAGGTTGTCCGGGGCGCCCCGGTGGCGCACTTCAGCGGCGCCCTGGGCCAGGGCCTTGGCCCCCACCACCACCCTGAAGGGCAGCCCCAGGAGGTCGCAGTCCTTGAACTTCACCCCCGGGCGCTCGTCCCGGTCATCCAACAGCACTTCCAGCCCGGCGGCTTCGAGATCGGCGTGGAGGCCCTCGACACACTCCCGGACCGCCGGGTCATTGAGGGCGATGGGGATGAGGCCTACCTGTAAAGGGGCCAGGGCCACGGGGAAGATGATGCCGTTGGCGTCGTGGCCCTGCTCGATGGCCGCGGCCATGATGCGGCTCACCCCGATGCCGTAGCACCCCATGTAAAGATATTGCTCCTTGCCTTCGGCGTCCAGGTAGGCGGCCTTCAGGGCCTTAGAGTACTTGAGGCCCAGCTTAAAGATGTGCCCTACCTCAATACCCCGGAGGAGCATCAGGGCCCCCCGGCACCGGGGGCAGGGGTCTTGTGCGGTTATCGACCGCAGGTCCGCCACCTCGGTGATCTTCATGTCCCGGCCCGGATGGACCTGCTTCAGGTGATAGTTGTCCCGGTTAGCCCCGGTGATCATGGCGTTCATCCGGGCCACCGCCTGGTCGGCGTAGATGGGAAGCTTCAAGCCCACCGGGCCGGCGAACCCCACTTCGGCCCCGGTCAACTCCTGGACCCGGATGAGTCCCGCCAGGATCAGGTCGGTTACGCCCAAAAGGTTTTTCACCTTCACTTCATTGACTTCGTGGTCCCCCCGGATCAGGACCGCCACCGATCCCTCGTCCGTCTCATAGATCAGGGTCTTGACGATGTCCGCGGGCGTCACTTTTAAAAACGCCGCCACTTCCTCCACGGTACGCACCTTGGGGGTGTGGACCAGCTCCAGGGCGTCGCCCGCCGGCTTCGATGCCGAGCCCGGCTCCAGCGCCACCGCCGCCTTCTCCAGGTTGGCGGCGTAGTCGCAACTGGTGCACGAGGCCAACAGGTCTTCCCCCGTATCCGCCAGGACCATGAATTCGTGGGAAAAGCTGCCGCCGATGGGGCCGGAATCCGCCTCCACCACCTTGAAGACAAGGCCGCAGCGGGTGAAGATGCGGTTGTAGGCGTCATACATAAGGCGGTAGCAGGCTTCGGCGCCGGTTTCATCCGCGTCGAAGCTGTAGGCGTCCTTCATGATGAATTCCCGCCCCCGGATCAGTCCGAAGCGCGGCCGGATTTCATCGCGAAACTTCACCTGGATCTGGTAGAGGTTGAGGGGCAACTGCCGGTAGGAATGCACTTCTTTGCGCACCAGGTCGGTGATCACTTCCTCATGGGTCGGCCCGAAACAGCAGTCCCGGCCGTGGCGGTCCTGGAAGCGCAGCAGTTCCTTGCCGTAAACCTGCCAGCGACGGGACTCGTGCCACAGCTCCGCCGGCTGCACCGCGGGCATCAACACTTCCTGGGCCCCGGCCCGGTCCATCTCCTCCCGCACGATCCTCTCCACCTTGCGGAGGACCCTTAAACCCAGAGGCAGGTAGTTATAGATCCCCGAGGCCAGCTTGCGAATCATCCCGGCCCGGAGCAGCAACCGGTGCGAGACCGCCTCGGCCTCCGCCGGATTTTCTTTCAAAGTCGGTATCAGCAGTCGCGAAAACAGCATAAGCACCCCATCGGTTATTTTATCACATACCTCTTACGATATGAATATCTTACGATACGAACTATCTTTCCCACAATCCCATTGGCGCCGGGACGGGCCGGGGCGCGCTATTTATGCCTGAGATAGATGCGGTGGTTGGCGAGAGACTGGGAAGGGGAGGCTAAAATCTCTAGGGCGCGTCTCACGCGCCATTCTGGGTGCGTGAGACGCACGAAGGGAAATTAGCTTTTTTTGGCGCAGCTTGGGAAACAGCAGCTTGGGAAACAAAAGAAGAGCGGCGGCCAGGGACGGCCGCCCCACCAACTCCTAACCGGTGGGGCGGGCCTCCGTGCCCGCCATGTAGGCATGTAGCGACTGCGCACCGAACCTGGACAGCCGAGGGCGGCTGTCCTCCACAAACTTTCAGATTTGTCGGGCGGGCACTGCCCGCCATGCCTTTTCTCAAGCAGACCACCGGTCAGGGCCGGGCCGCCTGGCGCCGGCCGCTCTCCCCCGGGCTGGCCGGGAAAAGCCGATCCCGCTCCATCCGAAAGGCTGCGTCCATGAGCACTTCCAGATTGACCACGTCCTCCCGGTTATAACTGAGAAGCAGGTCCAGGGCGCCCTTGTCCCCGCGCTGGTAGCGCTCCCACAGGAGCACCGCAATGTAGCCGTCCATGCCGTTCACCGCTTTTGGGCGGTGGATGCCGAATCTTGGCTCGATTTTCTTCAGCCCCCCCTTGAACCCGAGGCGGGCCATGAGAAAGCGCAGGTCCACGTGGGCCGGGGGCAGGTTCAGCTCGGGGAAGTAGGCCTTGAGCACCGGCAGGTCGAACTGGGTGCCGTTAAAGGTGACCAGGAGGTCGAACGAGGCCAGAGCCGAGGGGAATTCTTGCAGATTAGATCCCTGAACGAACTGGCGCATGTTCCGGCCGTCGTAGAGGCCCGCCACCGTGACCAGCAACCCCGGCCAGGCTTTGCCATAGGTCTCGATGTCCAGATACGCGGTGCGGGGTCGAAAGTGTTGGAAGAGGCGCCAGTGCTCCCCGGCCTGGAGCCGGGCGGCGAAATAGGCGGGGTCCGAAAGGTGCCCCAGGGACCCCGTAAGTTCGGCTTTCAGCCAGTCCATCCGGACCCGGGACAGGCCATGGATCCGTTTGGCGGAGAGAAAATCCTCCCAGGTGGACAACCCCTGGCGCCAGAAATGCGTCTCCCGCCGGGGCCCCACTCCGGGCAGATGGATGAAGGTGCGCTTTAACATTATTTAAGCATATCATTGCGCCAGGATTCTGTCATCCTGAGGGTAGTTAAACCCGTTCGCAGCAATGGTGACGTCGGCATCTTGCCGGTGTGCCATCCCTCACGCCTCAATCGAAGCCAATTTATTAAGACTGACTGTGATGGCCCGCCAAGGGTTTCTCACTCCTCCTTCAAAATCGCCGCCAGGTGCGGCTGAATGGCCCGCCAGGCCGGGTAGGCTGCCGCGGCCAGGCTCAGGGACAGGACCAGAAGCAGGGTCTGCCAGTAGATGGCTGGGGTGAAGTGGAGGTGGATGGTCCAGCCGAAGGCCTGCTTGTTGATGACGAAGATGAGCAATAAAGACAGAATCGAACCGCACGCGGCGCCTAACAAAAAACTCAAGAAACCGGCCAGGCCCGATTCCACCAGGACCATACCCAGAATTTGCCGCCGGGAGGTGCCGATGGCCTGGAGCAGGGCCAGCTCCCGCTCCCGTTCCATGATGAGCACCAGGAAGGTGGTGATGATGCCGAAGACCGCCACCACCACCGCCACCCCCTCCAGGGCGTAGGTCAGGGCAAAAGTCTCGTCAAAGATCTTCAGAATGCCGTCCCTGAGGTCCCGGTGGGACAGGGTGAGGAGGCGGTAGCGGTCGCCATAGCGTTGCTGGAGTCTGGCCTGGACCTGGGGCACCTGCTTGGGGTCCTTGAGGTAGAGGCGCACCGCGTTTAAATGGGTGTCGTGCCAGAATCGCCTAAATTGGGAAATATCCATCCAGACGCTGGGGCCGTCGGTGCGGTAGTCGTAGAAGACCCCGGCGATGGTGAGCTCTTGGGGGCCGCTGGGCGTCGGCAAGATAATGGTCCCGCCTTCTTTCAGGTGGAAGGTCTCGGCCAGGGGTTCGGAGATGACCACTGACGGTTTGCGGTTTTCGGTTTGCGGTTTTCGGTTGTCGTAGTTCGACCTTGAGTAATCAAAATTCTCTTCCCCTGCTCCCTGGCCCCCTCTTCCAACCTGCATCATAATCTCTTCCGCGTCCCCCCGGCGGAACCAAAGGCCGCCGTGGCGGGCCAGCACCTCGAAGCTGCCGCCGATGACCAGGATAAAGCGGTCCCGAAAGGGGATGCGCACGCAGCGGTAGAGGTAGATGTCGGCCACGTCCGGGTCCCGGCGCAACTCCGGCAGGACTTCCGGCGGCAGGTACTGGTCGTAGGCCGCGGTGGAAAAGACCGCAGGCCCGAAAAAAATGTCCCCGCTGATGCCCCGGCTCACCCAGTCATTCACCGTCTGGCGGAAGGAGCCGATCATCACCGTCACCGCGATGAGCATCCCCAGGGCGCAGGCCAGGGCGGCGATGGACACTGCCGCGCGGCTCAAGGACCCGGCCAGGTAGCGGCAGCCCAGGTCCCCGGCGGGTCCCAGAATTTTCCGGAAAGCGGGCTGCAGGCCCTGCCCCAGCAGGCGGGCCGATAGGGGGGTGAAGAGGGCAAACGCCAGGAGGATGAGGAAGGCCGCCACAAATCCCGGCCAGGGGGGGCCGTCGTTTATCTTCCCGTAAGCTCCCACCCCGGCCAGGACCAGGGCCACCAGACCCCACCCGAAGATGAGCCCTGCTCGGCTTTCGATTTTTTCTTCCAGTTCCTCCCGGTGCCACACGGCCTTAAGCCGGGTGCGGGCCGCTTCCCGGGCCGGCAGCCAGGCCGCCAGGAGAGTGGCCAGCACGGCCAGGCCCCAGGCCTGGAGCAGGAGGCCTCCCCGGACCCCAACTGCCTGGGCCGCCACCGGCATGTAGAGGGAAGAGAGATTCTGGGTCATCACCGCCAGGACGCCCCGGGCCAGACCCACCCCCAGAATCAGTCCCAGGAGACCTCCCACCAGGCCGCTGGCCAGGCCTTCAGCCAGAAACAGGAGCAGCACCTGGCCCGGGGTCATGCCCAAAGTCCTGAGCAGACCGATCTCCCGGCGGCGGCGCACCACCGACAGGGTAACGGACTGGTAAATCAAAAACATCCCCACGAACAGGGCGATGGCGCTCAACACCGCCAGGTTAAGACGATAGGAGGCCACCAGGCCCTCGGTGCGGCGCACCTCCGCGGCCGGCCGCACCACTTCCACCCCGGGCGGCAGCGCGGCCAGGAGGCGCCTCTGGACGTCGGCCGGGGGCCCAGCCCCGATCACGTCGATATAGTCGAGGCCCCCCACCCGGTCCAGGAGTTCCTGGGCCGGGCCGATATCCATGAGCAGCACGGCGCCGTCCAGGGGATAAAGGCCGCGGCGGGAAGTGAAGATGCCGGCTACCCGCAAGGCCTGCCGCCGCGGTCCTACCATCACCGGCAAGGCGTCCCCGACCTTCAAGCCCAGACGCGACGCCAAAGGCCCGCTTACCAGGACCGCGTCGGGCCGGGTGAGAAAGTCAGTCGAGGCCGTGTCGCTCAGGCCGGCAGCGTGCGAGAATTCGTAATCCCGGAAAGGCCGCTCGGAGAAGGGATCGATCCCCAGGAGCAGGACGGGGCCGCGATGGTCCCCGGCCAGTTCCAGGACGGACTCCACCGCGGGCGCCGCGGCCGCAACCGCCGCCAGCCCCCGCACCTTGACGAACAGGGATTCGTCCAGCGGGGCCCCGGGGGTCTGAATGCGCCACTGGGCCTGGCCGGCCACGGCGGTGACCCCGGATTGAAAGCTCTGTAAGGCGCTGGAGGCGGCCAGGGAAATGCTCAAATAGACCGCGGTCCCCAGGGCGATGCCCAGAATCCCCAGGACGGTGCGCCCGGGATATTGCGCCAGGTGGCTCAAGGAAATCCGGAAAAGCCAGGCTCTCATGCCAGCAGCCGGCCATCCGCGAGCCGCAACACCCGGTCCGCGGCCTGGCCGGCCTCAGGGGCATGGCTCACCAGGATGATGGTTTTGCCCCATTGGCGGTGCAGGTGAGAGAAGAGCGCCAGTATCTGGGCCGCAGTGACGGAATCCAGGTTCCCGGTGGGTTCGTCGGCCAGAATGACTGCCGGCTGGTTCACCAGGGCCCGGGCAATGGCGGCCCGCTGCATCTCTCCGCCGGAGACCTGATGGGGCTTGTGGCCCCGGCGGCCGCTCAAATCCACCTCCGCCAACCAATGGGCCGCTTCTTGTTGAGCCTGCTCATAAGTGGCCCCCTGGAGAACCCGGGGCAGGGCGACGTTTTCTTCCAGGGTCAAGAGGGGCAGCAGGTTAAAGGACTGGAATACCACCCCCACCCGATCCCGCCGGAATCGGGTCAGTTCGGGTTCCGCCAGCTGCGCCAGGTCCCGGCCGTCCAAAAATACCCGGCCGCAACTTACGGGCTCCAGGCCGCCGATGATGTGCAAGAGGGTGCTCTTGCCGCAACCGCTCTTGCCGGTGATGGCCACAAATTCCCCCGAGTCGATCTGCAAGCTGAGGTGGTCAAGGGCCTGAATCGTCTCAGGCCCCCGGTGGTAAACCTTGCTCACCTCCACTAACTTGATCACCAGGAATCTCCAATCGGCCGCTGATTTTTCTATTATACCTGCCGCACCCGGGAATTTAAAGTTTGTCAGCCGGCTTCCCGATAGGTTAAGGGAGGGCGAGGCAAGGACGCACGTTTGGCGGGAGCGGCCGTCAGGGCCAATCCCTATGGTCCAGTATTCCCCTGTTGGCTCTATCCCGAGGAGAAGAACCGTTATTTCTTACTTAAGCCCTGCTGAAGTAACCCGTTATTCCCGCCAGATAACCCTGGATGGGTGGGGTCGGGAAGCGCAGGAACGCCTCAAATCGTCTCAAGTCCTCATTGCCGGGGCCGGCGGCCTGGCATCCGCCACCGCGCTTTATCTGATGGCCGGCGGGTTAGGCGCCATACGCCTGGTGGATGACTCCCGGGTGTCCCTCGCCGACCTGAACCACCAGGTGCTCTTCCGGGAACGTGACCTGGGCAAAGCCAAAGCTACCATGGCCGAGCGCCGACTTAAAGAAATCAATCCCTTTGTCATGGTGGAAAGCCATGTCAAACTACTTTCCGAACACAACGTCTTCCGCCTGGCGGCGAACTGCAACGTGTTGATCGACGCCAGCAATAACGCCGGGGCGGGGGCCCTGCTGAACCCGGTGGCGGCCAGGCAGCAGATTCCCCTGGTGCATGCCTGGGTGGGTGAAATGACCGGACTTTTAACCACCTTCTGGCCGGGCCGCGGCCCCTGCCTGGCGTGCGCGGTGCTTGAGACCCCATCCAACCGCCACCCGGCCCTGCTGGGGCCCCTGCCGGGAATCACGGGAGCCCTCCAGGCCCTGGAGGTCTTGCGCATCCTGGGAGGGCTGGGACCGGCGCTCCTGGGCCGGGTCCTGATCTTTAACGGCGATCAGTTCAGGTTCACGGAAAAAACCATCCGGTCCAATCCTCAATGCCCGGTCTGTTCCGTCTGACCCTTCGGCGCGATTCCTCAGATAAGAGACCTCAAAGGCGGACAGCCATTAAGACTTTCTCAGGGGTCTCTCTGAGGGGATGAAGTTCAAGATCCTCGGGCAAAACGCGTTCAGGTCTGTGCCTCGCCCCCGGTCCGGCCTGAGATCAACCGAAGGCCCTATAATAACTGGGGTAACCCGGCCCAAAAAAAAATTAATGCCTATTGACTTAGCTCATAAAGATTTCTGGGTTGTCAGTTGATGATATGTGACAGTTTCAGTTGATATACAAGCCTTGACCAGGCGATCAAAAAGCTCATTTTCCCAAAAGCGACGATTAAAAC
>Ga0194113_10005699_pt1 | contig 15970 bp, 13 predicted proteins | sample TA2MahC200mmetaG_FD_146193 | JGI IMG/M metagenome (GOLD analysis project Ga0194113, IMG submission 146193) | Freshwater microbial communities from Lake Tanganyika, Tanzania - TA2015017 Mahale Deep Cast 200m | ecosystem: Environmental > Aquatic > Freshwater > Lake | place: Tanzania: Lake... | reverse complement strand
ATGGCACTATGCCCTCGATATCCCCTCGGAGAGCGACGCTGCCAAGTATATGTGTCCCAAGACCTTGTGGAGCAGGCGCAAACAGGTCACGGACCAGGGGTTGGATACGGTTATGTTTCAGCAGGTCTGCCACAAGCTGGCCCGGGTCTTTGAGGTGGATACCACCAAGCAACGCCTGGATTCGGTGCACCTCAAGTCCAACATGCGCCGGTTGGGCCGCCTGGGAATCTTGAGCACATGTATCCACCGCTTCCTGGTCAACCTCAAACGGCAACACCCCGAACTCCATGCCGATCTGGAGCCGGAGCTGGTAGCGCGCTATGACACCAAGAAGGCGCTGGCCTGCTTTTCCCAGGTGAAGCCGTCGGCCTCAGAGAAGACCCTGACTGACGTGGCTCAGGAGGGCTTTGGCCTGTTGCAAAGATTCGCGGCGCACCCCCAGGTCAGCGGCATGTTGAGCTATCGCCTGCTGCAGCGGGCGATCAACGACCATTGTGAGGTGAACTCGGCCGGGGGAGAGGCCCCGGCCGAAGTCACCGTCAAGCCGCCCCGGGAGGTTTCCTGCCAGTCTTTGCAGAATCCTTCGGACCCGGAGGCCGCCTACAGCAGCCATAAGGGGCAGGGCTACCAGGCCCAGGTGATGGAGACCTTTTGCGACTCGGAAGACCCCCGGGTCAAGGCCCGAACCCTCAATCTGATTACCCACGTGGCAGTGGCCCCGGCCTCTGAGAGTGACAGCCGGGCCTTGCTGCCCGCCTTAGAAGACACCCAGGCTCGGGAGTTGGGGCCCCAGGAGGTCCTGGCAGACACCCCTTATGGCAGCGACGACAATTGCCGGCAGGCCGCGGCCCTGGGGGTGGAGGTGGTGGCTCCGCTGCCGGGGCTGCCCCCGGCCCCGGGCCTTTCTCTGACGGACTTTCAGGTGTCGCCGGAAGGCCGGGTTCTGGCCTGCCCTCAGGGAGAGGCGCCGCTATCCTGCAAATACCGCAAGCACCGTTATCGCATCGCCTTTTCGTCCGCGCAGTGTAACGCCTGTCCTGAAAAACCCCGCTGCCCGGTCCAGCCGGGGAAGCATTACCATTATCTGCGCTATGCGGAGAAGGCGGGGCGGGTGGCGGCGCGCCGGGCCTACCAGCAGACCGCGGAGTTTCGGGACCGCTACCGCTGGCGGGCCGGCATCGAGGGCGCCATGTCCGAATATGACCGGCGCACCGGGGTCAAGCGCCTGCGGGTCCGAGGGCTAAAGGCCGTACGCTTCTGCGTCACCTTAAAGGCCGTGGGCGTGAACCTGTTCCGGGCCGCGGCGGTGCGTCGGGCCCGAAGCCGGGCCGCCAACCCGGGGCCGGGGTCCCCCTCACGCTTTTCTTGGCTATGTTCTCGTGTCAAAGAGCAAATTAGCGGACTGGGAACCGCGATCATCGATTTTTTGATCCCGGATGCCGATTACAACCCAGTCGAGTTGAAAATGGCTGCCTGAACTTTTTACTAGTTCATCAAGATTCAATAATTGAATTTCTAGCTAATGATCCCCTAACATTTGTGCTAAAATTTTACTGGGAGATGGTTTAATACCGTTTTCTCTTTTATAACCATGACACTAAAGGGGCGGACCTGCTTGCCCGCCCCTTTAACGCAGACCTGGGTAAGCCCTTGCCAGAAACCGGCATAAGCTCGTAACAAGAGGTTCCAAGCGCCCACTTCGGACGACGGCCAAGGGGCCATATAATCTCGGCTAATCTTTTCATATCGACTAAAATCAATTCCATGCGCAATTCCAAAATAATCGAAGACCGGATAAGAATCCCGCGGGGACGAGGCCACCTGAAAGTCTCAGGCGGTTTGGCTCTGGCGTTAATGGTGCTGACTCCTGCGGTAGCCTGGGCCAGCGGTGACGGGGGCAACGGGGGCGGCCACGCGCTGCTGACAAGTATCGGCATCAGCATTATTGCGGCCACGGTGTTGGCCTACCTGGCCAACTTGATCAAACAGCCCCTGCTTTTGGCCTATATTGCCGCCGGGGCCGCCATCGGACCGCAATTCGGCCTGGGGCTGGTCCGCAGCAAGGACGACATCAGCATCATCTCCGAGATGGGGTTGATTCTCCTGCTCTTCATGATCGGCCTGGAACTGGACCTCAAAAAAATCAAAGAATCGGGCAAATCCCTCATCGTCACCGGAATCCTGCAATTCGTCCTCTGCGTGGCCATGGGCCTGGGATTTTTTCTGCTGTTGGGATTTACCGTGGGGCCCCCTTATGAATACCTCATCTTTGGGGTCAAAGTGCTGGGCGGGGAATACGACTTGTTGTATCTGGCCGTCTGCATTGCTTTGAGCAGTACCGCCATCGTCGTGAAATTGCTGTATGAAAAATTCGAGTTGGACACCCTGGCAGGCCGGATTACCTTGGGGGTATTGGTATTTCAGGATATCTGGGCCATCGTGATGCTGAGCATCCAACCCACCCTGGCCAATCCCCGCTTACTGAGTCTGCTTTGGAGCTTTGCCGAAGGGCTCATTTTAGTCGTCGTCAGCCTGGTCCTGAGCAAATACCTGCTGGGGTATATCTTTAGAAAGATCGCCAAGCTGCCGGAACTGGTCTTGGTGGCTTCCCTGGCCTGGTGCTTTTTCATCTGCGGGGTGGCCAGCTATTTCAATCTATCGTTGGAAATGGGAGCGCTGATTGCCGGGGCGGCAATTTCCACCTTTCCTTATAATGTCGATATTATCGCCAAAATCGTCAGCATCCGCGACTTTTTCATTACCCTGTTTTTTGTGGGCTTGGGGATGACAATTCCCAATCCCCTGGACAACCTGGGAATGTTGAAACTTGCCGGCGCTGCGGCTCTGTTTGTGGTAGCCACCCGGTTTTTTTCGGTGTATCCCATTCTCTATTACCTTAAAAACGGCCACCGCGTCAGCCTGCTGACTTCCATCAATCTGTCTCAGATCAGCGAATTCGCCCTCGTTATTACCGCCTTGGGCATCAAATACCAACATATCGTCCCGGACATTCAAACCCTGATCATTTATATTTTTGTGATGACTTCCATATCCTCCACCTACATGATCAAATCCAGCCATTTCTTGCAAACTTATTTGAGCAAAGCGCTCAAGATAGTGGGGTTCAAAGATATTCACTTGGCCCGTCCGGAGGAGCCCGGCGGCCCGCCCAAAGACATCGCCTTGTTGGGTTTCTACCGTATCGCCAGCTCTTTCATCGAGGAAATCAAGGCGTTAGATTCGGAGCTAGAACAACGGTTGTTGGTGGTGGATTATAACCCCGTGGTTTATCAGAAATTGCAGGACCAGGGAGTGAGAGTGGTTTATGGGGATATCAGCCACCTGGAGACTTTGCACCATGCCGGTATCGAGCACGCCAAACTGGTGCTTTCCACTATTCCTGACGATATCCTGGTGGGCACCAAGAATCTCGATATAATCGCGCTCATGCAAAAGCTCTGCCCTGCGGCCAAAATTATCGTCACCGCGGAAAGTCCGACGGCGGCCCTCAAAATGTACGACGCGGGTGCGGACTACGTGCTTCTTCCCAATATGGTGGCTGGCAACCACCTGGTCACCATAGTGGAATATCTACTGCGCGAAGATGGCGCCGGACTCAAGGAAAAGGCCATAAAAAAACTGGCGGGACGCGCCGAGGTCCTTATATGATCCGGAAATACAGTGATTTTTTAACTTACCATCTTCTCACCCAACAAGAGGGCTGCCTGCCGTTAACCCACCTCGGTCACCCCATCGAAAGCTGGAAGAAATTAAGCGGGACATGGGGAAGATGGGCAAGGCCGGAGATTTGCTCCTCAATGCATGCATTTCAACAGTTAGGAGAGGGCCGATGAACAATGTCAAAAAAGTGATTTTAATGAAAGCGCTGGCAATACTGACCCTGTTGACCCTGGGAAATTTTGCCGCCGGCGCGGTTAAGCTGGTGAAAGGACAAACTCTTTACATCCCCAGTTATTCAAATATTATTGGTGATTTCCAGCATATTAATTTAAGGGCCAATCTGATTATTCATAATACGGATCCGGTTCACCCGATTACGGTAATTCGGATCGACAATTATGATACCAACGGCAAGATGGTGGAAAAATATTTGGAACAACCCTTGAAACTCAATGCGCTGGCGGCTACCCGGGTCATTATCAGAAATCCTAAAAAAGGTGATGAAGGGGCCGGGGCTAACTTTATTGTTCAATGGAAGGCGGAAAATAAAGTAACCGAGCCCCTGATTGAATGTATCATGGCAGGCTCACTGGGCACCCAGGGGCACACCTTCTCTTCTCAAGGAAGAGTTATCCAAGAGGAGACCGATTAAACGGCTCTTGGAACGGTTCTTTGTGGGGACCTTCAGAAGTTTGGCGGCATGGAAAAAAAATTTATTGGGTTGCCATCGGTCTTGCTCATTATCATATTTTGTATAGCAAGGTGCATTGGCTATTTGGCCACAATTAGGGTTTTGCAGGAGAAAGACATGAATCTGAAAAGATTGCTGGCAGTATTTATGAGTTTGTCTTTGACCGCGGGTTTTCTGGCGGTGCAGCCCACAAACGTAAAGGCTCGGGAAGGAGAGCGAGGCGGTGGGGAGCAGGAACAGGATCGCCGGGGCCGCGGCCGGGGCCAGGACGACCAGGGAATCCACCCTAGCCGCGGCCGGGGCCAGGATGACCTGGGAACCCAACGTAGCCGAAGCCGGCGTCAGGAACTGGAGCCGCGCCGGGGCCGGGGCCAGGACGATGGCCAGCGCCGGGGCCGGGGAGCAGATGATTTTTAAAACTGGGGGCGGGGGGAGTTGATATTTTGGGGGGAGAGCCAGAGAGCAACGCTCCCTGCCCTCCCCCCCCCCAACAACAACTTTTCGAAGCAGATCCATTTATATGATGGCAATCCGCCGGGGGGTCCGGGTGAGCCATTCCACCCCAGCCGAGGTGATGACCCCAGTGTCTTCTTGGCCGATCATGCCGATATCGGGCAGAAAAAACTTGGGTTCAAAGGCCAGGACCATGTTCTCCTCCAGGGGGTAGGGAAAGCGGGCGGTGATAAAGGGGTATTCGTCCAGTTCCAGCCCCACTCCGTGGGCGATGAAGCTCACCCGCTCTTTTCCGGGGCCCATGAAATAATCCTCCAGGCCCCGGTCCCGAACCTCCTGCCACAGCCGCCGGTGCAGGTCCCCGGGCATTACTCCGGGACGGGCGCGCTCCTCAAAAATGCGGTACATTTCCTCCGCTGCCCGGTAAGCCTCCCAGGCCCTCTCCGGCAGAGATTCCAGGGCGTACATGCGGGTCATGTCCGCGACATAGCCGTTTAAGCAACCCGCCAGGTCCACGCTGAGAGGTTCCCCCGGGCCAAGCTTCCTCATTGACGCTCCCTGAGGGAAAGCCGGACCGAGGCCCAAGCCGCCCGTGGGGGCATCGATATAGGATGCCTGGAGACCGGCATGGCCCGAAAGCACATGGCCGAAAAACTGCTCCAGATTCCAACGGCGCGTCCGTACCAGACCCTGGTGTCCCAGGAGGCGGAGGCGGTATTCCAGGGCCGCGGCCACTTCCAGTTCCGTCACCCCCGGCTGCAGCAAGCCGGGAATCAGCTCAAAAGCCTGGTCCAGCATCGCCGCGGCCCGACGCAGTTGCTCAATTTCATAAGCGCTCTTCACCATGCGCTGGCGGCGGATCAGGGTGGAGAGGTCTTTTACCAGCCGTTGAGGGAAAATCTTTTCCCGGAACTGTCGGTAAAGAGCCGCGGGCATGACGTCCAGTTCCAGGCCCAAGGGCCCGGCCCCCGATAATCCGGCCGCGGCCAACAGTCCGGGAATCTCTTTCGCGTCCCGATAGAACGCCAGGGGCCAGGGATGCTCCATCGCGGCCAGGCGGTGCCGGGGACGCCGCACCAGGAGCGCCGGCGTCCCTGCCGGGGCCACGGCCAGGAAACCTTCCGCCAGCACTCCGGCGTAATAAAGCAGGTCCGCGGCCTGGCCGATGAGGGCCAGGTCAATGCCCCCTTCCTCCAGCCTTTCCTGCAGCCCGGCCACCCGCCGGGTAATTTCTGTCTGAGGTATGGATTCCATCTGATTCCAACCTCGATTCAGACAATCTTCCAACAAGCGCCACCCGCCTTCCCAAGGGGGAGCTTCAGGCATCCGCCTTTCTCAACATCGCCAGACCAAAAGTTTGGGATAATTGCAACTGCAGCACCTCAAAACCGCCCTGGGCAAATTCCTGACGGAGGTCTTCTTCCGACATGAAAACGTGTAAAAATTCTGCTCCCCAGAGAGTGTCACCCTTTTCATATTCCAGGTAGCCCCGGGTGAGGCAAGCCACCGCCTTTCTCAGCGCCTCCGCCGCGGCGCCGGGTTTCCGGGGGGACTCAAATAAAAACCCACACAAAAAGTAGCCGCCGGATTTCAAGGATGTTTTAACCCGTTTTAAAAAATCAACCCGCCTTTTCCTGGTGGGTATAGAGGAATACGTGGCAAAAATCACCGCCAGGTCAAAGGCACCGGGGGGGACTTCCAATTCGTAAATCTCTTGGACCAGTCCGGTAATGGCAACGCCGCGGCGGGCCGCGTGCTCTTGAGCTTTTTCCACCATTTCCGGGATAAAATCCACCCCCACTACTTCAAAGCCCTTTTGTGCCAAGGCAATGGCTTCCCTTCCACCGCCCATGTCCAAAACCAGGGCCCGGCCTCCGGTTACGGGAACTTTCTCCAAGAAGATAGTTTCTTCGGGGAAAAGGCCTTGATCAATGAAGTCGTCCACGGACCAGGCCTCCACGCGTCTCTCACTGGCATATGCCCGACGGTTGAATTCCACTATATCCTTGGGACGCATCACCATGAGGGCCATAGATGCAATAAACTTGCCCAATCTTGCCAGGAAGCGGGCCGGCCCAATCCGGTGGCTCATGATTTATGTCTCCTGGTCCAGAGGTTCATACATGATTACTGCCAGCTCTCCCGGCCCCTGGGCGCCCAGAATGAGGACTTTTTCAATATCCGCGGTGCGGGTGGGTCCGGTGAGCCAGGTCACCATAGGGCTGCCCTCCTGCCGGGTCAGGTCCAGGGCCTGGGAAAAGGTCAGGTCGGCTAATTCCAACGGCACCAGGATAATGTGCCTCCGCGCCTGGAGGGGCAGCCACGAGGATGGGCCGCTCCCGGCCACCAACACGCTGCCGGTTTCGGGGACGGCGCCCAGGCCCACGGTCACCGCGGTGTCCACCTCCAGTTCCCAGGTGTCGCCGGCAATATGGGGCGCAAGGCCGATTTTTTCCAGTTCCGGGACTGCATCCGTCAGCCAGGGATGGTCCTCCAGCCACAGTGGTTCCCCGGCTTCCCGGGCCAGAATCCCGGCCAGGGCTTGGGGTCCCTGGGCATGATAGAGCCGGCCGCCGGCCTCCTTAAGCCGGGCTTCCAGCAGGGGTTCCCGGTTGACCTCTTCTTCACCCACTGCTTTTATCCCTTTTCCCCTTTTCCCCTTTTTCCATTTCCCTCTTATCTTCCATGCGCTTATAAAAACTCTGCCTAGAGAGGGCCAGGCCCAGGAAATTCCGGCTTTTCAGGGGAAGCCGGGGCAGGAGGCGCAGCCCCGCCTCCACCCGCCGGTACATCCGGGGCCAGGCCAGACCCAGGCCGGCCGCCTGGGAAAAAAACCGCCAAGGCCGGAGGCGGGCGCTTCCCCGGCGTGTGTGGATTATCATTTCCGCCAGCCGGATTTTCACCGGACAGATGTCCGTACACGCGCCGCATTGGGTGCACAGGTCCGAAATATCTCCCTTGGGAGCCAGGTACGGGGCCAGGAGGATGCCAATGGCCCCGGGGTAAACCCGCCGGTACAGATGCGCGGCCCCCACTTGGAAAATCGGGCAGACGTTGAGGCAGGCGCCGCAGCGCAGGCAATAGAGGGCTTCCAGGAGTTCCGGCTCCTGGGCCAACTGCCCCCGGCCATTGTCCAGGAGCACCAGGTGAAATGCCTGCTTCCCGCTGGGATGGGGTTTGAGCCCCCGGATAAAATGGACCAGGGCCGTGAGGCGCTGGCCGGTGGCGCTGGCCGGCAGCAGGCGCAGGAAGACCTCCACCTGGCCCAGCGCGGGGATCACCTTTTCCAGGCCCATCACGGCCAGGTGCACCGGCGGCAGGGTGGCGGTGAGGCGCAAATTGCCCTCATTTTCCAGAAGGACCAGGGCGCCCTCCTGGGCCGCGGCAAAATTGACGCCGGTGATGCCCATCTGGGCCTGGCGGTACAAAGGCTTGAGATAGCGGGTGGCCATCCGGGTCAGGGGAACCGGCTCCGGCTCACAGGCTTCTCCCAATCGTTCTTGAAAGATGGCGGCGATCTGGCCCCGGTCCAGATGAAGGGCCGGAGCCGTGAGATGGGCGGGAGGGTGCCCGGCCAACTGGACGATGAATTCCCCCAGGTCGGTTTCCGTCACCCGGAGGCCGGCATGGGCCAAAAACGGATTGAGCTCCAACTCCTCCGTGGTCATGGACTTGGATTTGACTATCTGGCGCACTTGATGCCGCCGGGCCACCTCCAGGATATATTCCCGGGCCGCGGCCGCGTCCTGGGCCATGAAAACCTGGCCTCCCCAGGCTTCCACCTCCCTGGTAAGGCGAGCCAGCAGCTCATCCAGGCGGGAGATGGCTTCGGTCTTGATGGCCCGGGCTTCGGCCCGCCAGTCCTCCCACCGGGGATAGTCCCGGAGAATGCGCTCCCGGGCCTCCAGGGCCCGGTGGCAGGCGGCCCTTACGGCAGGTTGACGCAAGGCGTCTCCTTTAAGGTTGTTTGGGGGAGGGGCTAAGGGCGCCCGCCCTTACCCCCTCCCCCAATTCCCCCTCCCCCAATCCCTTAAGGGGAAGAATTTAGCTTGTTAAGGCGGTTCAATTCATCCGCCAAAACATCCTAATATTGTTTCACCAACTGAAACCCGAACCCTGGCACCTGGCACCTGGCACCTGAAACCTAAAACCTGACCACTGGCCACTGGCAACTATTATTTCCTCTGCTGAGCCTTGTCCCACATGCGGGCCCAGTCGGGATTGTGGATGTTCTCCGGGTTCTCAATGGCCGTGCGCAGGTACTCGTTCACGTGGGTCTCAATCCAGGCATGCTGCCCGAACTGCTGAATCTCCTTGTGCATCAGGTCTTTGAAATCTTTGGGTAAAGTGTCATCATGCTCCAGTTTGCTGTTTAAATTGGAAAGCACTCCGCTAAGAGAGATGAACTGCCCGGCTTGGCTTCCCAGGGCATGCTGAATATCGTCCCGAATCCGCCCCGCGGCTATCTCGTGGAGTTGCCGCAGGGGGGAGGCGCCGCTCAACAATGATTGAATAAAAAACCGGCAATAATGGAATCTTTTGCCGGCGTGCCAGATGTCGTCCAGATGCTCCTGACTCTCCGATCCCTGGCAGTAAACCCCAATGGCCTGGCGGTAGGGCCGTTCCAGGCGGCTTAAAATAACCATGCTCAAAAAATACAAGTTCATGAGGAACATACCGAAGACCGCAGCCTGGGCCAGAGCCGGCCGGATGCCGCTGGACCAACTCAGAAGCAGGTAGATGAAAACCACCGCCAGGACCGCAAAGCGGATCACCCCCACCCGGGAGGAAGGCATGTAAGGGTCTTTGCGATGGCTGAAGAAATACCAGGCGAACAACATCAGGATAACTACATGAACCGCGGCATGTGACAAGGCATTGACCAGAAAATCCCACATAGTGTTCTCCTCAGTTATTTTCGTTGGGTTGGTCTATAGCGGAATTTCAAAAACCTTGATCTTGGCCCGCTGGCGTTCCCCCACCATCCAGCTCTCCAGGAGGATGCGGCGTTTGTAATCCAACACGCTCTTTTCCAACTTATCCCGGTCCTTTTGAAATTCCCCGGCGTCCGGCGGCCGCCGGGCCTTGAAAGTCAGCAGATAATATTTATCCTGCCACAACAGCGGCTTATCCGGATAGGGTCGCTCCTGGGACAGGCTGAAGGCCGCACTGGTCAGGGGTTCGGCGGCGGGCTGGTTTAAAAACCCCGGATAGCGGGTGAAGAAGCCGGTGTCCTTGGCCGCCAACCCGGCCTGGGCCGCCACCTGGGTAAGAGGCTCCCCTTTCTTCAGTCTCTCCAGCAGGTTCTGGGCCTCCTCATCCGCCTGCTTCAAGGCTATCTCCTTTTTCACCGCGTCCTGCACCTTATCCTTGATTTCTTCCAAAGGCGGCACCCTCTCGGGATGATGCTCCACTCCCTGAAGCACCGCGTAGCCCTCGGCCAGCTCCACCACCGGGCTGATTTCCCTGGGTTTGAGCTTGATGGCGGCCTGGTGGAAGTTGGGGCGCACCCCCAGTTCCGGCACCGGGTCCTTAAGGCCGAAGATGGGGGTCTCTTTGGCCGCGGCCTTATATTTTTTGGCCACTTCCGGGAGCGCCGCGCTGCTCAGCTCCCCCCGGGCCTGCTGGGCCGCTTCCCGGGCCAGGCGCCGGGCCTTTTCCTCTTTCAGGCGTTGGGTGGCCCGGGCTTCGGCGTCGGGGGCCAGCTCTTTTTCTTTAACTTCCTCCACCAGGATGACATGCCAGCCCTGAGGGGTGCCAGCCAATCCCGCTTCCCCCGGCTGGAGGGCAAAGGCCGTCTTATCCCATTCCACGTGGTGTTGGTCCCGTTTGACCAAACCCAGGTCGCCCCCCTGGCCCCGGGTCTGCTGGTCCTGGGAATGGGTTTCCGCCAGCTTGGCGAAATCCTCCCCGGCGTTGACCTGAGCCAGCAGGTCCTGGGCCGCTTTTTCCACCCTCTTTTTATCTTCCGGAGAGGCCTTGGTCGGAAAAGCCAGGAACAGGTGCCTGGCCTGAATCTCCTTGGCACGGCTGTATTCGTCTTTGTGCTGAGCCAGAAAGTCCGCCGTTTCCTCTTTGGTAACCTTCGTCTGTTCCAGAAAGTCCCGGGTGCGCAACAGCAGATAATTCACTTTGACCCGGGTGGGCTGGCGGAAGTTAGCCTGGCGCTCCTGGTAATAGCGCTCCAACTCGCTATCCGAAGGCTGTTGGGAGGCCAGGAACTTATCCGGCGCCACCACCAGATAGCGCACCTCCACCGCCTCCCGCCCCATGCGATAAAACTCCTGCAACTCCGCCTCCGAGACCTTGGCCAGGGAGATCACTTCTTGCATGACTTTTTGCATGAGGAGGCGCGTCCGTTCCTGAGCCTCAAAGTCCGCCGGGTTGATGCGGGCCCGGGACAGGGCCTGGAAATAACGCCGCTGGCTGAACTTGCCTTCTTCCTGGAAGAATGGGTACTTGCTGATAGCCTCCTGGACCTCCGCGTCGGTCACTCTAATGCCCAGGCGCGTCGCAGCCTGGAGAATGAGGGACTCGTCAATGAGCCGGCTCAGGGTCTGCTCCTTGAGGCGCATGGCCTTGATCATGTCCTCGGTGAGTTCCCCTTTGAACTCTTCCTGATACTGTTTGATCTGGTCCTGGTAAGCCCGCATGAACGCGGTTAGGGGGATGGGAACGCCGTTGACCTCCGCGGCTTCCTGAAAGCGGCTCGACTGGAAGCTGCCCACTCCCCATAAGATAAAGACCACCACAATGGCCCCGATGACCAGGCCGATGAACCACGACCGGGAGTATTTTCGCAACCAACTTAACATGTTATATACCTGTTATTTTTAATCTTTTTAATCTGTGAAATCTGAGGCTTATCTTTCCTTTAACCACTTTTTGGCTTCCCCGGCCTCGGGGCTTTGGGGATAAGCCTTTTCCAGCTTTTTCAAAGTAGTCCGGTAATTGCCGGTCTGCTGGAGCTCTTTGTAAGCCCGGGCCTGGCGCAGCAGGGCCGCGGGGGCCAGGATGCTCCGGGGAAACTGGGTGGCCAGCTTGTTGAATTCCACCGCGGCCTCTTGATATTTGCCTTCCTGGTAAAAGCTGTCCGCCAGATGGTAACGGGCTTCCGGGGCTTTGGCTCCCTGGGGCTGGCCCTGCAAATACTGGTGGAATTTACTCCGGGCGTCGCGGTATTTTTTCCCCTGATAGAGGCGCATTCCTTCGCTGAAAGCCTGGTCAACGCCCGGCGCGGCTTTAACCGCGCCCGGGGAGGGATAGCCCTTGGGCGCGGCCGCCACTGGCGCCGGGGATCGGCCCGCTTCCTTCCGGACGCCGGGAATCGGGGCCTTTCGGGCCTCCAATTCCGCCACCCGGCTCTCCAACTGCTGCACCCGGAGATCCAAGGCCTGGATCTTCTGGGCCAGGTCCGGCTGCGGCTCCACCGGAGGCGCTCCGTACTGCGGTCCGGGGAGAGGCGTCTGACCTGCGGGCGCGGCAGCCTGGGCGCTGGATTCCCCTGCGATTCCGGGGGCCGGGCGTTGGCCCGCCGGAAGATAAGGGTAAGTGGCGCTGCACCCTGCGGCCAGCAGAATCAGGCCCGCCAGGGACATCATCCTTATCCCGCCTAAACTCCTGATGTGTATCACCTCCCGCCAGACAAACATCATCCTCTCCCATTTTGGCCTGACTGACAACCATTAATAAGGTTTTAGCTATCAGCTGTTAGCCAAAATTCCTTCCACTGACAACTGAAAGCTTATTCAATTTGCTTCCGTGGCGCGGCCCTCTTGGACCGTCAATCCGGTCAGCAATCCCTCCTCCTGAAGCTTTTGAAAAATCGCCTGGGCCAGGAGGTGATGCCCCGACTTTTTCAGATGGCCGGTGTCGGCAAAATGACTCTCAAACTCCGGCACCCTGGCGAAGACCTGCTTCATGGACAGATGATAGACCCCGGGGCCGGCCAGGTATTCTCCCAGGGCGTCCAGGTCGTGGTCACTGAGCCGGGGGCTATGGGCGGGATTGGATTCCAGGCGGCATTGAGTGACGAGGAGAATGGGGATATGACGCCGCCGCGCCAGGTCCACGCTTTCCCGGGTGACCTCCTCCACCCGCTGCCGCCACTGGCGGGTCTTTTCGTCATCTAAGGACGCGGCCAGCTCGGCGTCGGCGTCGCTCAAGGCATGGCGCTGGCGGATTCTGCCCGGAACCCATTTCCAGAAGACCCGCTCCAGCTTCATCTCGTAGACGCGGCGGAAGATGAAGAGTTTCATCAGCCAGTGGCGGGGGTGCCACCCTTTAAATTCCTGGCTGCGCCGCCACTCTCGTTCATCCTCATACTCATTGGTGTGATTGACATGGAGAATGATCAGGCTGGGGTTATATTGGATGGCCTTGTTCAGGACGAGGCGGCAGCGCCTCACCCCGAAGCCCGCCACCGCCAGGTTCAGGGCCTCTGCGGGAACCTGGTTCTTCCGAAGTTCATCCCCTAACTGCCAGACATATGCCCCCTTGAAGCTGGGGCCCCGGGGGATGGAGTCGCCGATGACGAAGACGCGAAACGCGCCATCGGGGCGCTCCTTGGGGAAAGACTGGGGATGGAAGCGCCGCCCCCCGGCCCGGAAGAGTTGCACCGTGCCGTCGGCCTTCTCGGCAAAACCGGCGTCAGGATGGTAGCCGTAGTCAAACCGCCCCGACACGTCCTGGGAGAAGAAAACCCGGGCCCCCACCTCCAGGAGGACGATCAAGACCACCGTCAAAACAAAGGCCGGTTTTATAAGTCCTTTCATCAGAACTGGAAATAAATGAATTCCTGGTCCTGCTCCGAGGATGACACCACCAGGAGCAGGAGCGCGGTGTACAGCAGGCCCCGGGCCGGCCACGGCAAGTGCTCCAGTTTGGCTTCGTCCCCATGTTTCCAGGTGATTGTCTGAAGCAGGAGCAGGGGCGCGATGTGAAAGAGCAGCCACAGGGACGGCTTCTGCCAGGAGAGGTCCCCGGCCTGCCAGTTGCCCAGGGCCGCGAACCACGATCCCAATTGGGCCAGGCTGGCGCTGCGGAAAATGGCCCAGCCCACTAAAGTTAGGAGGAACATAAGAATCACGGCCGCCGCCCGCCGCCACCAGAGCTTTTCTTCCTTAGCCATGAACCCGGAAAGAAACGGCGCAAAGCGGTAGAGAATGAGCAGCGCCCCGTGAAAGGCCCCCCAGATGACGAAAATCCAGTTGGCCCCATGCCACAGGCCCGCCAGCAGCATGGTCACCGCCAGGTTGCGAATGGTGTCCCAGCGGGCGCCCCGGTTGCCCCCCAAGGGTATGTACAGGTAATCCCGGAACCAGGTGGAAAGGGAGATGTGCCACCGGGACCAGAAATCCGAAGGGTTGCGGGCGAAATAGGGAAACCGGAAATTCTCCATGAGGTCAATGCCCAGCATTTTGGCGGAACCCCGGGCAATGTCGGTGTATCCGGAAAAGTCCCCGTAAATCTGGAACGCGAAGGCCACCACCCCCAGTATGGCCCAGGGCCCGTTGAGCGCGGTCTGGGGGTCGAAGGCGTAACTGGCGATGACCGCGCAATTGTCGGCCACAAACACCTTCTTGAACAGACCCACTAAGATAAGGCGCAGACCGTCGTGGATATAGGAGTTGTGAAAGATTCCCAGATCTTCCAATTGGGGGATGAGGTTCTTCCCCCGTTCAATGGGCCCGGAAACCATTTGCGGGAAAAAAGCGTCAAAGGTGGCGAAGGTGAGAAAGTCGGCGCAGGCCGGGGAGGTTCCCCGGTACACGTCAATGACGTAGCCCAGAGATTGGAAGGTGTAAAAGGAGATACCCACGGGCAGGATGATGTGCAACAGCACAAAGTTAGCCTGCAACCCGGTGAACCGGAGCAGATTCTGGGCCGAGTCCACGAAGAAGTTGAAATATTTGAAAAACCCCAGGATGGCCAGACAAAAACCCACGCTGAGGATGAGCAACCCCTTGTTCCGCTTATCCCCGCCCCAGGCCCAGACCCCTTCGTGGGCCGCGAAGAAGGCCAGCCCCAAGGCCCCGGCCACTGCGATGAGGGTCGGGGAGACCTGGCCCCAACCCCAGAAAGAAAAAACAAGATGACTAACTCCCAGCCAGGCGGCGGGGAGCAAGGCTAACAGCAGCACCCACCCCCGGCCAAGCTTCCGCCCCCCCAGGCTCAGGCCGCAGATGTAGTCGATGACCGTGGTGGTGAGGACCAAGGCCAGAAAGCGCACGTCCCAGCAAGCGTAGAAAAAGTAGCTGGCCGCCAGCAATAGCGGCAGCCGCCCCCGGGGAGGAAGCTGCCAGTAGAGCGCGAAGATTAGCGGCAGGAAGAGGAAATATTGCCAGGTAATAAAAGACATCTGTATAAATCTGCGTTAATCTGCGTTCATCTGTGGTTAATATTTTCTTGCTGCCACTCCCGCAAAGCCTCCACCAGCTTATAAGTGACCTTCCTCTGGGAGGGCATGGTTCCCAAGGCCACTTCGGGCTTGTTCTGACCGTGAAAGTCCGAGCCGCCGGTGACGAGCAGGCCCAATTCCGTCGCCAGCTTCAAATACAGGGCCTCCTGCTCCCGGCTATGGTCGGAATAAAACACCTCAATGCCCGCCAAGCCCAGATCCTTCAGTTCCAGGAGAGTATTTTTCAGGGCATAGGCAGAGCCCAACTCCAGAGTGAAGGGGTGGGACAGGACCGGCACGCCCTGGGCCTCCCGGATCATGGCGAGGGCGTCCCGGGGCGGGAAGCGGAACTTCTCCACGTAGGCCGGGGCGCCGTTTCGTAGGTACTTGTCGAAGGCCTCCTGGGTAGTGCTCACGTAGCCGGCCTCCAGCAAAGCCCGGGCGATGTGGGGCCGGCCCACCTGGCCGCCGCCGGAGACCCGGACCACCTGCTCCATGGTGAGGGGGATTCCTAAGGCGTTTAACTTGGCCACGATTTGGGGGTTGCGGTCGGCCCGGGCTTGTTTCAAGACCGCCAGGCGCTCATCCAGCAGGCCGTTGGTGTAGTCGATGAAATAGCCCAGGACGTGCATGGTGCCGCCGGGGAAGTGGGCGCTGATCTCCACCCCGGGAATGATTTCCACCCCCCACCTGGCCCCCGCGGCCATGGCCTCGGGGATGCCGTCAATGGTGTCGTGGTCCGTCAG
>Ga0194113_10005677_pt1 | contig 16013 bp, 17 predicted proteins | sample TA2MahC200mmetaG_FD_146193 | JGI IMG/M metagenome (GOLD analysis project Ga0194113, IMG submission 146193) | Freshwater microbial communities from Lake Tanganyika, Tanzania - TA2015017 Mahale Deep Cast 200m | ecosystem: Environmental > Aquatic > Freshwater > Lake | place: Tanzania: Lake... | reverse complement strand
GCCGGCAACAGGGCACTGAACTCTTTGAGCGTTAATCCAGTCAGTGCAAGAAACTTGCGACGATCTCGTTTCAATTCGGAGTATTTGAGCATGCATACATTTTACCTTATTTTTGATAACGTCTATTGACCGATTGCCTCGCTATGCTATTGACAAAGCAGCCGTCTTGTGGATAATATAGCCAGAATGATTAGAATGTCTTGTTGTGAAATAGGAGGTTTGAATGAATAAAACAGTTAGTGTCGTTGAGGCGAAAAATCAATTCTCCGATTTGCTCAACCGCGTGATCTATCGGCGGGAACGCGTGATTGTCAACAAGCGCGGCAAGCCCGTCGGCGCGATTGTCAGCGCGCAGGATTTGCATCGGCTGGAAGAGATCGAGAACGCGCGCGATCTCGCGCTCGTGCGGCAACTGAAAAAATCGCGCAAGAAATTCGTGCCGTTGGCGCGAGTCATCGAGAACTATGAAAAAAAGTGGGGCGTGGTCGTGGGGGCGAAGGAAGAATAAGAGGCAGCGATGTACAGTATCCAAGTCGCTCAGGATGTCGAACGGCAACTCACCGACTTGCATCCTAGACGCTTTCGGCAGGTTGTCCTCCGTTTGTACGCGCTGCAACACAACCCGCGCCCACCCGATAGCGTCATTTTGGATGTTGAGACATGCCGCGTCAGCGTGGGACCCTATCGCATTTTGTATCAGGTAAACGATTCGACGCGACGCGTTCAGATCATTGCAATCAGAGAACAAGAACTGGCGAGATAGATACTGCTGGAATCTGTCAGCCATCCGTCAGGATTTTTCGGACGGAATATGTTACAATCTCACCAAATAAATTTGGACAAGCGCGCGCGTTCCGACATTTATTTCGCCTCGCGCGCCGCTTGTCACATTCCACAGGAGGAACCCCATGGCTAGTCTACTCGAAAAAGTTCAAACGCTGGTCGCGGCGAATTTGCACGCGCTCGTCGATCAGGCGTTGAAAGCCAATTCGCTCGCGGTGATCGATCAGTACATCCGCCAGGTCGAAGATAATCTCGAAGACCTCGAAGATGCGGCGGCAACGATCGGCGGCGAAGTGAAAACGCTCAAGCGCAAGTTCGACGAGTTTACCGCGAAATCCGCCGAACTCGACCGCAACATTGACTTGATGCTCAAAGAAGGCAAAGAAGAACTCGCCGTCGCCGCGCAGAGCAAACTCAACTCCACCACGCGTCTCGCCGAAACGTACAAGCAACAGTTCGAGCGTCAGCAAACCGAGTACGCCAAGTTACTCGACGCCAAACTGAAACTCGAAGCGAAACTGACGACGGTCAAGCAAGAGCGCGAAGAAATGCAAGCGCTGCTCGATCTGGCGAAATCGAAAGAACTGACCGCCAAGACGATGCAGTCGCTCGACAACCTGCTCGGCTCCGGCGATCAGGATGTCGCGCGCATCGCGGAAAGCATTCGCGCGCGCCTCGACAAAGCATCGGCGCGTTCCGAAATGCAAGCGCAACGTCTCGACGTGCAGATGGACGAACTGCTCGAACGCACCACGCTGGAGACACAACTCGCGGAACGCAAGAAGAAACTTGGCTTGTCGTAAACGCAGTGGATAGTGGACAGTGGGCGGTGGTCAGGCAATTTCTGACCACTGCCCACCTCCCACTGTCCACTTGGGAAGAAACTATGAACCGAACCCGACTCATCTTCTTCGCCGTGATCCTGCTCGCGCTGATCATCGTCGGCGTTTCGTTTGTGGCGACGCAACTCAGCGGCAACATTCCCAACCCAACCGCGCAGCCGATCCAGGTGCGCGTCGTTTCCGCATTGCCGATTGAACCCTGGGTGCAAGACGCCGCGACCAAATTCAACGCGGAGAAGCGCACGCTCGACGGACGCACGATCATCGTGACGGTGACGCCGATGGACAGCGTGACCGCGCTCGGCAAGTGGGATCGCGGCGAATTCAACCCTGTGCCAACCGTGTGGATTCCCGACAGCCGCTACCTGGTCGAACTGGTCAACGCGACGTACAGCGCGAAACTGGGTCGCGACGTCTTCCTCACCGACGGCGAATATCGCGCGCGTCCACTCGTCACCTCGCTCTTCTCGTGGGGAATGTACAAAACGCGCGCGGAAACGCTCGAAAAGAAATTCGGCAAGGACAATATCAACTGGAAGACGATCCACGACGCCGCCATCGCCAAAGGCGGCTGGCGTGAGCTGGACGGCAAAGCCGAGTGGGGCTATTTCAAATTGATCGTGCCGAATCCGCGCAAGAACGCGGCGGGCTTGCTCGCGATGGTCGCCGCGGCGGGCGAGTACTATGACAAGGCGACGATCACGACCGAAGATGTGACGAATCCGCAATTCCAAAAGTGGCTCAAAGAGTTGATGGGTTCGGTCACCGATTTTTCGTCGCTCTCGTCGTACACCGTCGAAGACCTCGCGCTCTTCGGCTACTCGGTCGGCGACGGCGGGCAATTGCTCGAAAGCGATCTGCTGGTCAATATGCAAGGGATTCAAACGCGCTGGTCCGATCCGCTCGTGATCGTGTATCCCAAATACCTGACCTGGTTCGATTTTCCGTTCACGATTTGGATGGGGACCGAAACGAGCGCGGTCGAAAAAAACGCGGCATTGCAATTCCAAAAATTCTTGCTCTCGACGCCGATTCAGTCCACGGCGGCGGCGCGCGGTTTTCGCCCGGCGAACGCCGAAGTTTCGATTGCCGGCGCGGAGAGTTTGTTCGTCAAGTGGAAAGATCAGGGCGCCAAGACACTCGTCCCTTCCACCGCGCGAATGCGCGCGCCGGATCGCGAGACACTGCAAACGCTGTTGCGCTGGTTCGATTTGAACGTGGCAAAGTGACTCACTGTCATTGCGAGGCGCGATTTCCGCGCCGAAGCAATCCCCAATTTGCGATTCGGAGATTGCTTCGCGGAGTTTACGCTGAGTGAAGCGAACGCGCTCGCAATGACACTAGACACAATATGAAGAAAAAGAATCCCGCAATCAATAAAGGTAACAGTTGCGCGCTCTTCGTCGTCCTCGCCGTCATCGGCGGAATGGTGGCGATGCTGTGCGGCATCAGCGCGTTGATCGCGCTCGTCAGTTCGCCCGAGTCAACGCCCGCGCCAACAAACGCGACGCTCGATCTGGCGTACTCGCCCGAAAAAGACGCGCTGATGCAAGACATCATCGCGCGCTTCCACAAGGCGAATTACAAAACGCCGTCGGGCTTGCCAATGAAAATCATCGCGACGAAAATGGACGCGGCAGACATCGTGGACGCGGCGCGCGCAGGCAAGTTCACCGCGATCAGCCCCGATTCGTCGCTGTGGCTCGCGCAGATCGACGCGGGACGCGAGCGCGCGCTCGTCGGCGAATCATCGCGCTTTGCCGTCACGCCGATTGTGATCGCGATGTGGAGCGATGCGGCGCAGGCGCTGGGCTATCCGCAAAAACAAATCGGCTGGCAAGATTTGTTGAGCAAGGCAAAGAGCGACGCGAATTTCAAGTGGAGCCACCCTTCGACAAGTTCCGCCAGCGGCTTGCTCGCGACGCTCGCCGAATTTTACGCGGGCGCGAACAAGACGCGCGGGCTGACCGAAGCGGACGTGAAAAATCGCGCGACGCTCGATTACGTCGCCGCGCTCGAAAAGACGGTGCGCTATTACGGCGAGGGCGAGCAGGCGACGATTGATCAGGTGCTCGCGCGCGGACGCAGTTACCTTGACGCGTTCGTTGTCTCGGAACGAATGGTCGTGTATTTCAACGGCAAGTCATCGCAAAAACTCGTCGCGATTTATCCCGCCGAGGGAACGCTGTGGCAAGACCATCCGCTCGCGCTGCTCGAACAACCGGGTCTCACCGACGATCAGCGTTTGACGTTCCGCCGGTTTCGCGATTTCGTCCTGTCGCCCGAAATTCAAAAACTGATTTTGCAGTCGGGCTATCGTCCCGTGGATTTGAACTTGCGCCTCGACGATCCCGCGTCGCCGATCAAAACATCGAACGGCGTTGATCCCGCGCAACCGCAAACGACGTTGCAAATGCCAAGCGCGGCGATCATCGAAATCGTGCAGTCGTCGTGGTATCTGGCAAAGCGCCCCGCGAACATTTATCTCGTCGTGGACACATCGGGCAGTATGGGCGAGCAGAACAAGTTAACGCAAGCGATTGACGCGCTCGTCACGTTTCTCGATCAAGTGCAAGGCGACCGCGACCGCGTCGGCTTGGTGCCATTTTCAAATCGCGTCTACAACGCGATCCCGTCGCAAGACATTGGCGCGCAGCGCGCGATGCTGAAAACGCAAGTGCGCGCGCTGAAAGCGAGCGGGCAGACCGCGCTGCTCGACGCGGTGTCGTACGCGTACGATGATTTGCAAAAGCGCGGCGACCGCGAACGGATCAACGCGATCGTCGTGATGACCGACGGCATCGAAAATCAATCGTCCATCAAACTGAACGCGCTCACCGACAAGATCAAACGCGGCAACGCGAGCGGCGTGCCGATTGTGATCTTCTGCATCGGCTACGGCAGTGACGCGGATTGGAACGTGTTGAACGCGCTCGCGGACGCGACGGGCGGCTTTGCGCGCCGCGCGGATCCGGAGACGATTCAGAAATTGTACAAGATTTTGTCAACGTACTTCTAATAAAGGATGAAAGCAGAAGGATGAAGGATGAATGAAATTCTCCTTCATGCTTCGAGGAGGAAGAATGACTCAAACACTTGAGGCAACTTTTGACGGGCAAGTATTGCGTCTTGACGAACCGTTAAAGTTGCAGCCCAATACTCGCGTTCGCATCACGATTGAGGCGGAAGTTCCGCATGAGAAAAAGGCGCGCTCATTTCTACGGACAGCGCGCTCACTCAATTTGGAGGGTCCGGCGGACTGGTCGGCGCGGATTGGAAACTCAAGAACCTAAATCCTTGTTTCTTTCACAACACATTGGAGGATTATTAAATGGCAACGAACATTTCATTCGAGATTATTGAGAACCGAGGGCCAAACAATCTTCGTGACGTGTTGCGCGCCAAATTTCCAAAAGCGACGGAAGTGTGTATCGCAGTCGCGTTTGTGACGGAATCAGGAGTACATGAAATCATCCAAGCGTTGCGCCAAGTTTCTGCACACGGGAAGGTACGGTTTGTGACAGGATTGTACCAATCCGTCACAGAACCAGCAGCACTCCGAACCTTGCTCAAACTCCAACAGGCATCGCGCGGCAATTTATCAGTGCGTTTGTCCAGAGAGCCGAAGTTTCACCGAAAGATCTTCTTGGCTGAAGGCAAATCGCGCGCGACTGCGATCATCGGTTCTTCCAACTTGACCAGAGAAGGTTTGAATAGCGGCGGCGAACTCGATGTGATGGTTTCTCTCCCGAAAAGTACTGGCGCGTACAAGCGGTTGAAAGACTCGTTTGAAAAAGACTGGGATAAGCGCCGCGCTGTGCCACTGACCATCCAGCAGATTGCGAAGTACGAGAGATCTCGCGCGAAGACACCAATCCCACCGAGCTACTCACAAGGTCAACTGAAAAGAATCTTGGGAACTGACCCCAAACATGAGCGGTCAAGTTCTACGAACAAAGCAGCGAGATACTGGCGTGACTATTTTGAATCCCACGTGAAACCACGCACAGAGAAAGTTATCGAGGAAGAAACAAATTGGGATGAGGTTTATGATGGTTGGTTTGGAGGCAATGTTTCTCCTGGGTACCAAGAAGGGGACCGTGTTTTTTTCTTTGACCTCAACTCCAAGCGTAAATGTGTGTACCTTGTCGAGATCAAAGAGACTACGCGCACTGCAGTCCCCACGCCAGATGGAAGGCATTTCGCCGCGTACAATTGCATTGGTATGTATAGACGGAATTTCTCTCAGGGCTTGTGGAAAGACACGAAAACTTTGGGAATCACCGAAAGTGAAATACGGAAAGCCCAAAAGTTAGATTCTGTAGCTGCAAAGCATTTGATGAGAAGCATACAAAAAAAACCGAAATGATTTAAATTTGAAATGGGTAGATGAACCGTGAAAAACAACCTCCGTTCCCGCGCGACCTCTGCGATTCTCACGCACGCGTTCTTTCGCTTTGAAAGCGCGGCGACGATCGCGTTGACGATTTTGCTCGCGTACTTTGTCCCGCGCCCGTTCGAGTGGTGGCAGTGGTGGTACTGGCTCGTCATCGGCGTGGTCGCGGAAACGCTCATCATCGTCACGAGTTTGCAAGACGCGAACACGGGCGCGCAAGTCGTCGCGGAAATGCTGCGCGAAGAGTACAATCCTGCGGCGATCAAAACGCCGAAACTGCGCGCCGCCGTGCAACGCGCGCTCGATTATCGCCATCGGATCGAAACGACGATCAGCCAGAGCGAGGCAGGCGTTCTGCGCGATCATCTCAAAAATTCGACGGCGGGCGTCACCGATTGGATCGCGCAAATCTTTCGGCTCGCGCAGCGACTGGACGCGTTCGAGCGCGACGAGATCATCAAGCAGGACGCGACGAGCGCGCCGCGCGAATTGCGCGAGTTGAAAGAACGCGTCGAGCGCGAAGACGACGACGCGGTGCGCGAGCAAGCGCGGCACGCGCTCGAATCGAAAAAGGCGCAAGCGGCGAATCTCGACAAACTGACGAACACGATGGAAAAAGCGGAACTGCAACTCGACGCAACGCTCACCGCGCTCGGCACGGTGTATTCGCAGTTGATGCTGATTCGCTCGAAGGACGACATCGAAGACAGCCGTTCGCAGCGTTTGCGCGGCGACATCGCGGAGCAAGTCGCCAAGTTGAATGAGTTGCAGGGCGCGATGGATGAAGTGTACTCAAGTAAAAAGTGAAAAGTGAAAAGGCAAAAATAAAAACTGGAGGCAAATCATGGAAGCGCTTCTTTCAACGCTCGGTTGTTTGATCGGGATCATCGTGCTGCTACTGTTCTTCATCGTGCCGATGTCCGTGCGGTTGCTCTACCAGTACGAGCGCGGCGTCGTGTTTACGCTGGGCAAGTACGCGGGCACGCGCGAGCCAGGTCTCACGTTTATCGTTCCACTGATCCAAACGATGCGGAAAGTGAACATGCGGATCCAGACGGCGGAAATTCCGCGCCAAGAAGTGATGACCAAGGACAACATTCCGATTCTGGTCAACGCGGTGGTGTACTTCAAAGTCATCAGCCCGGAGACGGTCATCGTCAAAATCGAAGATCACGTTTTTGCGGTCCGACAATTTACGCAAGCCGCGCTGCGCGACGTCATCGGCAATAACGAAATGGATTTCGTGCTGACGGAGCGCGAACAGATTGCCGACAGCATCAAAAAGATCGTGGACACCGAAACGAGCAACTGGGGCGTAGATGTCGAGTCGATCAAGATTCAGGAGATCGAACTGCCTGCCGAAATGAAGCGCGCGATGGCGAAGCAAGCCGAAGCGGAACGCGAACGCCGCGCGATGATCATCGCGTCGCAGGGTGAGTTGACCGCGTCCGAGAATCTGCGCCAAGCCGCCGAGACCTTGTCCAAAAGTAGCGGCGCGCTGCATCTGCGAACGCTCCAAACGATTCGCGACATCGCGGCAGACCCGTCGGAGAAAATCGTGCTGTTCGTGCCATCCGATCTGGGACGGGTCTTGGGTTCGGTCGTCGAATCGAAAAAGGAATAGGCGGGCGCGATGCTCGACTACAAGATTCGCTATTTGCAGATCGCGTTCAATTACGATCTCGCGCTCGTCCAGCGCATCTTGCCGACGATCGCGTTCAACGAGCGCATCTTGATCGAAGCCGGGACGCCATTCATCAAGCGCGAGGGGATGCGGGGCATCCAGGCGATCCGCAAACTGTGGCGCGGCACCATCGTCGCGGATATGAAAACGGTGGACGGCGCGCTCGGCGAAGTGGACATGGCGAAGCACGCCGGCGCGAATGCGCTGACGATTTTGGGGAGTTCGCCCACGGAATCGCTGAACCTTTTCATCGCGCGCTGCGCGCACTTGGAAATGCTCTCGATGATTGATATGATCGGCGTCAACGATCCGCTCGCGGTGATGCGTCCGCTGAAAAAGCCGCCGAACGTCGTCATCTTGCATCGCGGGCGCGACGAAGAAAGCACGCGCGGCAAAGTGATCGAGTACCGGCACGTCAATCGGATTCGCAGCAAGTACGACGTCGCGATTTCGGCGGCGGGCGGCGTCGATCTCAAAGAGGCGCGCAGCGCGATTTTCAACGGCGCGAACATCGTCGTCGCGAATCTGGTGCAGCCGGGCGATGCGTGGCAGGGCATCTTGACGACGGATCCGGTAGGCGACATCGCGCGCAAGTTTTTGCAGACGATTGAGTGAGACAAGGCAAAAGCGAAAAGTAAAAAGGCAAAAGTGATGCGTGAAACGTGATGTATGGTATGGCAGCAGTATTGACAGCGGATGTGCTACAAGACGAAGTGGCGGTGTCGCTTGCGCGTGTGGTTGCGGCGGCAAACGCCCGTGCGCGCGAGGCGGGAGTTGACCTGCGGCAGAGTCTTGTCAGCATCACTCAGCAATCTTTCGACGGCGGCTTGATCTGGCGCGTCAACTACGGTCCGAGAGATTACGTCAGTCGTCGCGGCGGCGATTTCATCGTCGAGGTGGATCCGACGAGTGCAAGCGTCAAGCGCGTGTTGCGCGGGCAGTGAGACAGTGTGCCAGCGGATACGCTCCGCGAACGGATTAGCGGATTCGTGGCGCGCGCCACGAATCCGCTGAAACGTGTTTCCACCTGCGCTAGCCGTCTGTTTCAACCGATGGCGAGTTGCAGGCGCGATGGATGAAGTTTACCGACAAGGTGACAAGGAGACAAAGTGACGGGGAAACAAGGAGACACGGAGAAAGGCGATCGTATGTTGATTCCAACTTTCACTTTCGAGCAAAATCGTTCTGAACGGGCAATTCAGGCAGAACTGTTGGTCTCTGCATTGGCTGCAAAAGACACTCGGCGGAAATTACTCGCAGCAATTCAGACTCCAGCCGGATTTCCGATTGACGCGAATGAGTCAGACGCAGCATCTGTGATGCATTTTGTCTGGGTGTTGCGTGATACATTCTTTGCAGAAAGGGAGGAAGCCGCAAAAAACAAGCGATGGACTACATTGCGCGGGAAATGGCAAACAATACTCGGCTTGCAAGAATGGGCAAGTGAACCTGGTTGGTGGCGGCATCCAGATGGCTCTTACAATAATGACGTTGACTATGTGGTTCATCCCTGCAATCGTGAAATTGGATGGACAGAGCATTCCATCACCAAACGAATTCGAAAATTCGGATTGGATGCTGGAGAAGATAGAATGGCGAGGTTGGTTGAATCGCGCAAGATTATGAATACCGAATGCGATTGTCTGATTCAAACGCCAAATCGAATTATTGTTGTCGAATGTAAGGATAAGACGGATTTCATCCCGGAACAAGAAACTCGGCAGCGGAGGCTATTCGAGTGTCTCGAAAGATTACTTGTGCGTCCCCAAAAGCTTCTTTATGTCGAAATTTCATCACAGCCACTAAAGAGTCGTCCCAATCAGTTCTGGTCTTGGGATATGCTGCGTCACCTTGTCTTCGGAGGGAATGAATGAAACGATTAGCAATCCTATTACTCTCGCTACTCACGCTGACCGCATGTGCCTCACAAACAAAAGGCGAAGTCCTCGTCTACGTCGTCGCGCCGCTCTCGGGCTGGCAGGCGAACGGCGGGCAAACTGTCGTCGGCGGCGCGCGCACGATGGCGGATCAGCTCAATCGCCAAGGCGGTCTGCTCGGCTACACCGTCAAGGTCGTCGCGCTCGACGATCAGGCGGACTCGGACGTCGCGGCGGAAAAAGCGCAAGAAATCGCGGACGCGATCAAGCAAGGCAAAAAAGTGATCGGCGTCATCGGACATCTGAACAGCGGGCAGACGCTCGCGGCGATGCAAATCTACAAAAACCTGCCGCTCGTCGTCGTCACACCGACCGCGTCCGAAGTGTCGCTCACCAAGCAGGGCTATCGCAATTTCTTCCGCGTCAACGCGACTGACGCCGCGCAAGGTCCCGCGCTCGCGCGCTTTATCGTCGAGCAACTCGGCGGCAAGCGCGTCGTCATCGTCCACGCAGACAACGAGTACGGCAACGGCTTGCGCGATCAAATCGCGAACGCGTTCAAATCGCTTGGTGTCACGCCCGCGGCGATTGTGAAAATTCCCGAGGCGCAGACGACGTACGCCAAATTCATCGCGCCGATCAAAGACGCGCAGCCCGATGTCGTTTTCCTCGCGGGCTACGAAACCGAAGGGATGGTACTTTTGCCCGAGCTGCGCGACGCGGGCATCGCCGCGAAATTTATTTGCTCCGACGGCTGCTTCAACTCGACCTTCGTGGACGAAGCCGCGCCCGCAAGCGAAGGGACGTACGTCGGCGCGATCACACCCGATCCGAAACTCATCGCGGACAAAATCTGGTGGAGCGATTACCAAAAAGTCGAAGCGCGCAACCCTGACACGTACAGCGTCCCAGGTTACGCGGCGACGGCAGTTCTCGCCGAAGGGATCAAAAAGGCGAATACGTTCGACGCGGCGCGCGTCGCAGACGCGATCCGCGCGCTCGATTTCAACGCGCTGATCGGCAAAATCACGTATGACGCGAACGGCGATTTGAAAGATCAACGCGTCTATATTTTCCAAGTGAAAGACGGCGCGTTCGTCCAAGTGTATCCCAAGTAGACCGACGACGGAAGACCGACGACCGAAGACAGACTGTTGCACGCGCAACGGTCTTCTGTCTTCGGTCGTCGGTCTTTTTTTGTCCACAAAAATCGCAGAATCTCTTCACATCTTCTTCACACGCGCTTGCTACAATCACGACAGAATCAAACGAAAAACCGCGACGGTCGTCCGTCGTCGGTCTTCGGTCAAAACACAGGAGACACAATGACCAAACGAGGATTATCACTCCAAACGAAAACGAACTGGCTGATCGACGCGGGGCTGTTCATCAGCGCGCTCGTCGCGACGATCACCGGCATCTACTTTTTGTTCCTGCCGTCAGGCGGGTATCGTGGCGGACGCAACCCGTACTACGGCATCACGATTTTGTTCGACCGCCACACCTGGGATGATCTGCACACCTGGTTCGGCGTCGCGATGATCGCCGTCGTCGTGATTCACCTGGCGATTCACTGGCGCTGGGTCGTGTCAATGATCAAACGCACGCTTTGCGCGATGTTCACGCCGTCGTGCCGCTTGTCGCAAGGCGCGTGGATCAACCTTGCGATCAACACGACGATCGCGCTCGGATTCTTGCTCGCGGCGATTTCGGGGCTGTACTTTTTGTTCGAGCCAGCCAAGCGCGCGTTCATCTTCACCGCGACGACCTGGGATCTGATTCATACCTGGTCCGCCGTCGCAATGGTCGGCGCAGCGGTGTTACATCTGGCAATTCACTGGCGTTGGATCGTCAACGTAACAACAAAAATGAAAGATGAAATCGAAAAGATGAAAGATGAAAAAGCAACTTTCATCCCTCATCCTTCATCTTTAACTTAACGGAGGATACAATGTTCAAGAAAATTTTGTTCGGCACGATTTTGTTCGCGCTGATCGCGGTGCTAGGCATCGGCGCGGCAATTCGGACGATGGATCGCACGGGCACGAGTACGTATAGCGGCGGTCAAGGACAAGGACGCGGGCGCGTGAGCGAAGCCACCGCGCCGGTTGGTGGCGGAAATGAAACGGCGCTTGGGGAAGCGCAAACCGAGTCGCCGCGCTGGGGTCAGCAAACGCAAGCGCAAACGATGACGACCGTCGTCGGATCGGCTGCGAGCGTGGATGAAAACGCGATGACGGTGAAGTTGGCGGATAGTTCGCAAATCGTCGTCGAGAATCGCCCCTGGTGGTTCGCGCAAGAGCAAAAGTTCGCAGCGCAAGTTGGCGATCAAATCAAACTGACCGGGTTTTCGTACAACGGCACGTTTGAACCTGCCAAGATCGAAAATGCCACCACCGGCAAAACCGTGCAATTGCGCGACGAATACGGTCGCCCCGGCTGGTCGGGACGCGGACAACGCGGCGGGTAAATATCAGAGGGGTCAGGGGTCAGAGATCAGAGGTCAGAAAATACGGCGTTTACTTTCGTCACCTGATCCCTGTACCCAGACCCCTAACCTGGGCTGATGAAAATTGGCTCTAAACAACGCGCCTTCTCAGTGAGCCGCGATCTCGATTTTGTTCCTGATCAAAGCTACAAACTTGAGTACCTGGTCAGGTATCGTCGGCAATTTACAGCACAATCTTGCGCTCGATTACGGGTTTGGCACTCGCGCACACTGACTGCTGGAAACAAAAATGGGATCATGGTGGACACGTCGCCCGAACGATTTTTCATCACCCCACCCCTAACCCCTCTCCGGAGAGATTAAATGTCTACACAAAATCTATTTCGTGAAATAAAAATGCCCAACACGCCCGCCGCGCAACGGCGTTGGCGAATGGCGTGGACGGATCGAATTCGTCACATCGTACAATTTGGATTTGCCGCGTTCATCATCTACGCGGCGGTCGTGCACAATCTGGCGACGGAAGACGGGATGGCTGCATCGGTGGACGCGTTGTGTCCACTCGGCGGGATCGAAACGTTGTGGCGATTCATCGTCACGGGCGGCACGCAGTTCGTTCCCAAGACGCACTTGTCCAACATCATTCTTGCGATTGGTTTGCTGATCGGCGCGCTGATTGCCGGTGGCGCGTTCTGCGGCTGGGTGTGTCCGTTCGGCGCAGTGCAAGATTTGATGAACTGGGTACGCGCGAAATTGCACTTGAAAGAAATCAAGGTGCTAGAGAAATGGGATCGTGTTTTGCGCTATGGACGTTTCCTTGTCCTCGCGCTGATCTTGCAACAGACGATCTCGCTCACCAAGTTGTGGTTCGCCGATTGGGATCCGTACCGCACGTTGTTTGGTCTCGGCTGGCTGTTCGAGTTCAATCTCGAAATGAGTTGGGTGGCGTACGCGTTCGTGATCGGCATTCTGGGCATTTCGCTCTTAGTCGAGCGCGCGTGGTGCCGGTATATGTGTCCGCTCGGCGGCATCATCAGTTTGTTCGGCAACCTGAGTTTCTTGCGGATTCGCCGCAACGGCGATACATGCAAAGGGTGTAACATTTGCGAAAAACCCTGCCCGGTGAAATTGCCGGTCGCGACGGCGAACACAGTCAGCAGTGATTGCATCGGTTGTCTCGCGTGCGTGGAATCTTGCCCGCGCCCCGGCGTTTTGGAAGTGCAGCTGGCTCCGGCGTGGCTCGCACCCTTCCGCAAACGCGCGGAGCAAAAATAATGACGAGTGACGGACAACCGATGACCGAAAATTTTCCCGTCGTCGGTCATCTGTCATCGGTCGAGGAGATTCAAATGCGTATCAATCCATTCTTAATGCCAATTCTTTTGATCGTCGCGTTGCTGGGAACGACGTTCGCCGCGCAGGCGTTAGGCGCGTGGAGCGTCAGCGGCAAAACGGCGGTTGACGTGACAAACCTGACACCCACCGATCTCAAGGGCTGGATGACAATCCAGCAAGTCATTGACGGTGTGAAATTATCAAAGGAAGAGGTCTACGCCGCCGGGAATATTCCCGCCGATGTGCCGCCGAGTACCGCGCTGAAAGATCTGGAGGGGCTCGTGCCGGGATTCGAGACTTCGGTTCTGCGCGACGCGCTGACGAAAAAACTGAGCGGCGCGGCGCCAGCAAGCGCGGCGCAAACGCCGGTCGCCGCAACACCGATCGCGACGATCAGCGCGACGCGCGTGTCGGGAAGCGGTAGCGGATCGGGCGCAACGCCAACGCCCCTGCCCGCCGGTCAAGCTCTGCCCGCGAGTCAAATCAAGGGAAGTATGTCGCTGAAGAGCGTGAGCCAGCAGTGCGTCGTCCCGCTCGACAAAATTCTTGCCGGGCTGAACTTGCCCGCCGACACGAATCCGGAGACGTTGCTCAAAGACCTGGTCGCGCAAGGCAAGATCAAAGAAGTGAGCGACGTGCAACAAGTGGTTGAAAAGTTGCAGGCAAAGTGAGCATCCAGATCGCTGGTGGTACCCATAACGCGGCAAAGCCGCAACCAAACTCATTGGACACTGACCAACACTGAAGAACACTGATTTTTTCTTTATCTGTGTTTGTCTGTGTTCATCTGTGTCCAAAAAATCCTCGCGGTTGTGATAGTTTTTGTAGAGGAATACTATATCCTGCCACAGAGGGCACAGAGAATTCTATTTTCCCTCTATGTTCCCTGTGGCTAATTCGACAATGTCACATTTCTTTTCTGCCACCGAAACACACAGAATCACACGGAAGAGTTTCTTTTTCTGTGTGTTTCCGTGTGCTTCTGTGGCTAGTCTGACATTGCCAAAGTAATCACCAACCGGATCGGATTTGACTTTTTCTGATTCGTGGAGTACACTGATGATGCAAGTTTGACCCTGGCAATTGGTTCGCGTTTGGCTCGCCGTGATGAGGGAGAAATGATCGCGCTCCAGACCGTCCACAATCGCAACGAACGTCCAAGCACTTGCCGTTGACGCGTGCCCTGTATAATCGCAGGACGCGCGCCGATGGCGGGTGCTTTGCGTTTTTCGGGCGCGGAGTTTCGATGGCGACCTTGAAGATCGAAGCGGGATCGGACAACCAAGTGTGGGTGACGCTGACGCGTTTCTCGGACGACGATTTGGCGCGCCTGAAAAAGATCCCGGGTCATCGGTGGAATCCGGATCGCAAGCAGTGGTCGTTCCCGGCGACGGAGGAAACGCGCAGGGCGTTGGCGGAGATTGTCGCGCTGCCGCCTGCGCCGCCTGCGCCGATAATCGCGGTCAAGCCCAAGGTTGCTGCGCCGCCGCAAAAAAAGCCGCACAAGAAATATGTTCCGGGACGCGACAAGCCGCTAACAACCAATCCGCCGCATCCATTCATCAAACAAGTAGACGACGAATTGGTTTTGCGCGGGATGGCATACGGAACGCGGAAAGCGTACGGACAGCATCTGCGGAATTTTTTCGAGTGGCTGACGCGCGAGCGCATCGAACCGGCGCACACAACGCGGGACCAGATTCGCGCGTATCTGGTACAGATGGCGATGAGTGGACGCGTATCCGCCGCGTATTGCCGCGGCGCGCGATCGGCGTTGATCTTTCTGTACGAGGTGACGCTGAAACAGCGGGACAAGGTGTGCGACTTGCCGCGCATGAAACGACCGCAACAATTACCGGTGGTATTGAGTCGTGAAGAAGTGGCGCGAATACTCAAAGTGACGTATAATCTCAAACACAAGGCGTTGTTGATGGTCGCGTATTCGGCGGGGTTGCGGGTGGGCGAAGCGGTCCGGCTGCATGTCAATGAGATTGATTCCAAGCGGATGCAAATTCGCGTGACGGCGGGCAAAGGCGCGAAGGATCGGTATACGCTTTTATCTGAGACAGCGTTGGTGGTGTTGCGCGAATATTTTCAGGCGTTCAAGCCGAGCGGGTGGCTGTTTCCGGGGGATGCACCGAACGATCATTTATCGGAACGCGCGGCACAGGAGATTTTTCAGGAGGCGCGTAAGCGCGCAGGGATTCGTAAGCCCGCGACGTTTCATACGCTCCGCCATTCGTTTGCGACGCATCTACTGGAAGATGGCGTTGACGTGCGATACATTCAGGAATTTATGGGGCACGATAGTATTGAGACGACGCAACGGTATACCCACGTGACGGAAAAGGGCTTGGAGCGGATCAAAAGTCCCTTGGACAATCTGAAGATGTAGGAGGCGCAATGAGTGGTCCTTGATGGTTTTCCATTGCGGAAAACCCCGTTTGGTTTTCCGCATCAAAGATGCGGGAAGCACGGCAAAATGCCATGCCCCACGCATCTTTAGTTCGTGAAATATATGTTGAACAGAAATGCTTCGCATTGTATTGCGGGTGTTTGAATTGCGCGTAATATTGCCGTCATGATTCGCCTCGCCGAAATTCTGGACGCACATTGGGACGAGTACGTGCACAAAGGTGGACGCTTC
>Ga0194113_10005674_pt1 | contig 16018 bp, 11 predicted proteins | sample TA2MahC200mmetaG_FD_146193 | JGI IMG/M metagenome (GOLD analysis project Ga0194113, IMG submission 146193) | Freshwater microbial communities from Lake Tanganyika, Tanzania - TA2015017 Mahale Deep Cast 200m | ecosystem: Environmental > Aquatic > Freshwater > Lake | place: Tanzania: Lake... | reverse complement strand
GGAGTGGAAGATCCCGTTCAGCGCGTTCGAGGCGGCCGGCGTGAACCTGGCCCGGGTCAAGACGATCTATCTCGGGGTGGGCGACAAGGCCAAGCCCGCGGCGGGCGGCACAGGTGTGCTGTTCGTCGACGACATCAGCCTGGCCAAGACGGTCCCCGCGCTGCCGTAGCGGGTGTGTGAAAAGCCAGCATTCTCTGGGTGGCATCGTCAAGCGGAGTCTTCGGAGCTTGGCGATGGCGGGTTTCCCGTGCGCCGGACCATCGCCAAGGCCTACCGGTCTTGACGATGCCACCCTTTTCACACACCCTCTGAAAATTGGAAGCTCAGGGCAAGCGGCCGAACCTTGGGGGAGCCAAACGCCTATAGAGGCCGGTGGTGGTTGTGTCCGCAGGACCCGGGCGAAACCGATCCCTGCTTGTCGCAGGAACGGGCCGTGGGCGACGGGAAGAAGATACGCATGCAAGACATCGAGCCGAAGGCAGGGAAGACGCGGCCGAAGGCGTCCCGGGCGAAGCGGATCGCCAGGATTCTCGTTGGGATCGTTCTGATGGTCTTGGGGCTTGCCGCTCTCTTGACACCCTTTACGCCCGGCTCCTGGCTGGCCCTGATCGGCCTGGAGTTTCTCGGCCTGCGGGTGCTTCTGCGGGACAGGCTGTATATGTGGGTCGCGGCCCGGCCTCAGAGCAGGTTCCGACGGATCGCCAGTCGGGTCCTGCGCATGGACGGTTTCAAGAGGAGGAAACAATGACCGGGTGGCGGCACAAGGGGAATCATGATTTATGAATTATAACTTATGATTTGGGGTTGGGGGCAACGTCGGCCGGAATCATAAATCATAAATCATAAGTCATAAGTCACCTCCGCCACTCGGGCTTGCGCACCATGAGCGGGGGCATCAATTGCGGGGGACGCCGGTGGTTGCCGACATTGATGCTGCAGCGGCTGCTCGGATACCACCGCAGGAAAAAGAGCTTTGTCTTCAAGAGGAAGCCGTCTTTTTTGGTTCTGCTGAACATGTGTCCCTTCGCCAATGTCTGGGTCAGGATTCTTGAACCATCACCCTCCTCCCTATCGGAAAAAGCGGCGGCGGACTTTGGCGGAAAAAGCGAAGAGCGGCCTTTTTGCCGCCGCTCCAGGGGTCCGCGCCTGACCGGGGGGCAATAAACGGAAAGGAAGCCAAGTCCGAGATCCCGACCGCCGAGGCGGCGGAAATCTCAAATTCCAAGCACCAAATCCCAAACAGATTTCAATGACCAAGACTCAAAATTCAAAACGGGCAGAGCCCGCCAGTGCGTTTCGGTCATTGGAATTTTGGACTTGTTTCGGATTTCGGATTTCGTGCTTCGAATTTCCGCCGCCGCGGCGGATTTGGTGCTTGGAATTTTCTCCCCCCTGTATCACAGGCGGACCGGCATCCCCCGGCTCGCCAGGTATTCCTTCATTTGCCGGATGCTGTAGGTCCCGAAATGGGCGATGGAGGCGACGAGCACGGCGTCCGCGTGGCCCTCGGCGATGGCGTCATACAGGTGCTCCAGCGTGCCGGCCCCGCCGGACGCAATGACCGGCAGCGACACGGCGTCGGCGATCGCCCGGGTCATCGGAAGGTCGTACCCGGTCTGCTTGCCGTCGGTGTCCATGCTCGTCGGCAGAATGGCCCCGGCCCCGAGATCCTCGACCTTCCTGGCCCACTCGACCGCATCGATTCCGGCGCCGGTCGTGCCACCTTTGACCATGACCTCGAAGCCTGAAGGCAGCTTGGGGTTCTTCGCGGTGTCGATGGCGACGGTGATCTTGTCACGGCCGAACTGCTTCGTGGCCTGCCGGACGAGGTCCGGATTGCGCACCGCGGCGGTGTTTATCGAGACCTTGGAGACCCCCAGGCCCAGCAGCTCCTCGATCCCCTCGCAACTGCTGATGCCCCCGCCGACCGTCAGCGGGACCGACACGCGCTCCACCGTCCGCTGGACCGCGTCGAGGAGGGTCTTGCGGTTTTCCACGGTGGCGGTGATATCGAGAAAGACGATCTCGTCCGCGCCCGCCCGGCTGTAGGCGGCGGCGTTCTCGGCGGGGTCGCCCACGTCCTTGAGGTTGACGAAGTTGACTCCTTTGACGAGCCGGCCGTGCTTGACGTCCAGGCACGGGATGATTCTGCGGTAATCCATGTTCTCTTCTCCATAGAACGCCATGATTCTGCTGGGTCATGTCCAACCAGGGCCGTCAGTATAGTGCCTCGGCCCCTCGGCGTCGAGGCCCTGTCGGCCCTATGCCAGGGCAATCGCATATGCGCCACCGGCTTGATGGGGGAAGTTCGGAGTTCCGCCTTATGAATTTTGACGGACAAAACCGGTCATCGCGCCGCACCCGTCGTTTCGCCGATGTGCCTCGCGCCAGGCAACGTGCGGTGGTAGGGTGGGGCTTGCCCCACCGGGAAGCCGGACCCAAGAAAAGCGGTGGGGCAAGCCCCACCCTACACATTACCGAACTTGCTCGTCAAAACTCATTAGGCGGGCTAAACAGTCCGGCCTTCCTTCTTTCCCTTGCGCACTTGGAGTTGAGCCGGCTGCGCCGGAAGACTTCTTGGACCCGCCTAATACCACAACGCTACGATTTGTCCCTCGGTTTGACATAAGCTACGCTAGAACAGGAGGTTATGAAAATGTCACCCCGTAGCCTTATTGGCGTTAAGGCGCCGAAGTGACATTCCCGTATCTCATTGTTTCATAATGACTTACGACTACTGCGGTCCCACAAGATAGCGTTGTAGTACTAAAGGCGGAACTCCGAACACTCGTCACCACCGTGGTGGGTCACATGCAAGTGCCCTGTGTGCGGAACGCGGATGCTTGACGAACTCCGTCACGCCGCGTAACCTTCAGCCCATGGCAAGAGTCGGGCTCACACCAGATGCAACCAGGGGTTTTCGCTCCTGGCTTCCGTACGTCTGTCTTTTGACACTCCTCGCGACTGTGGCTGGAGCCCAGGTCCGCCACACCCACGGCCTGCTCGCGGAAGGGACCGTATGGGAGAACCCCTATTACATCATCGACTCGGGCGTCGCAGGCCCAACGCTTCTGCTCACCGCGGGCCTGCACGGCAATGAGCCCGCCGGTTACTGGGCCGCCGAACAGATTCGTCACTGGCCCCTCGCACGGGGCCGGCTGATCGTCGTCCCCAGCGTTCAGCGTTATTTTGGGGACAGTCACCTATTATTCTGTGGGGATGAAGGGGTCAGGCTTTGGGGGATACCGGGGAGACAGTTCCCTATGTTTCTGTTGACGCGGGCCGGCGCGGAGCGGTAGACTCCTGGGATGCCCAGGTTCGCCAGAGCGATGGCGGTGGGCTGTGCCCATCATGTGCCGCAGCGCGGGAACAACCGCCAGGACGTGTTCTTCGTGGACGACGACCGGCGGGTGTACTTGGAGCTGCTCCAGGAACAGGCCGCCAAGTACGGCTTGGAAGTCTGGGCCTATTGCCTGATGAGCAACCACGTCCATCTGGTGGCGCCGCCGCAGGCGGAAGAGTCGCTCGCCCAGGCGATCGGGCGGACCCACTTTCGCTACACGCAATATGTCAACCGTCTCCACCGGCGCAGCGGCCATCTGTGGCAGGGACGGTTCTACTAAGTAGGTAGCCAAACGTTTTCACAAGAAAGCCTTGAGCCAGAAATCGTCCGACAAAATGCCCGCCTTGCGGAGTGCTTCGGTCGGACTCAGGCCCAAGAGCCAACGTTCCGCGTAGTCCGCCTCTCGGTCAAGCGTTCGGAATTGGCGGTTCGCGGCGATCAAACGTTTCAACTCCTTCCAGAGAGGGTCCTCTGCATTCAGTTCCGGGCACTGCTTGGGCAGCCACAAGGGGAGGATGTCCAAGCGCGCCGCCAGTTGTTGGCTGCGGACCGCCTGGTGACAAGGAGCCTTGTCCAGCAACAGCCAGATCGGTCGGCCCGGATAGCGCCGCCGCAGTTCCCGCAGGAAGGCCTGGAAGTCCTCCTGCCGTTGGCGGGGCCGACGCAGGACCACGCGATGGCCGGTCCGCGGATCGATCGTGCCGAACAGAACCCGCTTGGCATTCTGGCCGGTGATCTTGACTGGGGTTTGCTCGCCGCGGAACCCCCAGGCATAGCGCAGGGGCGGGAACCAGCGGAGAATCGTCGCGTCGGGCGTCGGAAAACAGCAACACCGCCCGCTCCGGTAGGCGTTTGAGGCAACGAATAAGCCCCCTTTTTTCTGGGCCCGGTTCGGGTCCTTGGTCGCGTAGACATCCCGGGGACGTTTCCAACGCAGATCCAGATCCCGCACCCGTCGCCGTAACGTGCGTGGTGAGATCGCCACGCCGTACTTCTTCTGAAGGCGATCCGCCAGCAGCGCCACGGTCCAGCCGGTAGCGTTGTAGCCCAATCGCATCGGGTCCCGGCGGAACTCGCGTACGAGACGGGCCTCCGTGAGCGTCTCGGCCACGCGCGGTCGGCCGGGCCGCGGCGCATCGCCCATACGGTCGGGGCGGTGGGTCTGGAGATAGACTCGTACCCAGGCATAGATGCTCCACGGCTGGGCCCCGGTAATCTGGGCCACCTCCGCCACCGTTCGCCCTTGGGCCACCAGCAAGATCGCTTGGACCCGGCGGTACGTGCGAGCATCGGTGACTCGACGCAAGGCACCAGTAAGACGACGTTTATCATACCGGTCGAAACCACGCTCTGAGGGACTCTTCGCTTTTCTCATGCCTCCTATTCTACCCGCGAAGAGCCTCATTCGTGTGAAAACTCTTGGCTACCTACTTAGTTGGAATTCCGCGGCAATCGGGAGTCACACCTACACGATTCACACTCTGATGACGGTGCCGGGGGTCAGCCATTATTTTACTCTTTAGCGGGTACTCCCCTCTGTTGGTTGTGGCCCGGGCACTTTTCTCCTTGCGGCGGAGGCGCGGCGGCGGTAGGCGGGGGCAGGAAGGTCATCGACTGGCACGCGAAGGACATCCAAGACGCGTTCCCCGGGATCACGGGCTTCGCGCGGGCCAACATCTATCGGATGCGGGCTTTCTACCTGGCCTATCGTCCGGGTACGCCAGATGTCGCACAACCGGTGCGACAATTGACGGGCAAACGCGGCCCGGCCAAGCACGCGGGTCGGACTTCAGCCCCAGAGCCGTCGGGAACATCAATGGTCGCACAGCCCGCGCAGGCCATTCGGAATCTGCGCCAATCGGGAGATTGCCGCGCTTCGCTCGCAAGGACATGATCTGCGGCGGTCAGAGAGTTCCCAGTTCTCAGTTGCCAGCTCCCAGCAGGAACTCCGTGTCGGAAAGACCGTTCTCGGCACGCAAGAGCGCGGGCAGGATGTCCGCGACACGCAAGGGCGAGACGCCCTCGCCACGGCGCCTGGCCTACACCCTTTTTTCCCTCTTTCTCGCTCCTTTCGGCGAAGAGCGGTGGCCGGTAGCCGGTAGTTGGTAAGACAGGGGTCAGGGATCGGGGACGGAGGATTGGAATACTGGAATGGTGGCACGGTGGAATGATGGGGGGAGCGTTTTCCTTGGCGCTCTTGGCGTGAGGTAATCTCGGTTTCGGGCGCGGTTGAGCAGTTCTCAGCGATCGGTTCCCAGTTCCCGGTTCGCAGTTGCGGCCCGCGGTCCGGTGTCCTCAGCCGGGGGCGGCTGAGCTACCTGTCTATCAGTTCGCAGTTATGGCCGTCGCTCAGCCCTCGTCGCTCGAAGGTTGCTGAGAATCCGTGTGAATCCGTGAAATCCGTGTCGAAAAGGCAGTTGCCAGTTCCCAGTTGTCAGTTCCCAGTCGGATTGCGGCGCTGCGCTCGCACTTGTCTGATCTGCGGCTGAAGAAGAGCTGTTGAACCGAGGATGACAGAAAGGAAAATGGCAGAAACGAACATGAATCCGGAAGAACAGGAGACCTTCTTCGGCTTTCCCCATATTCCTTTCTACCATCTTCTCTTCTACCCCTCCTGGCTCCGGCCCAGGCCGGGCTGGGAGAATCGGCGCATTCTGCGGATGAGAGAATGATAGCGGGTCCTCTTGACAGCCGGGGCCGGCTGTCCTAATGAGTTTTGACGAGCAAGTTCGGTAATGTGTAGGGTGGGGCTTGCCCCACCGCTTTCCTTGGGTCCGGCTTCCTGGTGGGGCAAGCCCCACCCTACAACCACACGTTGCCTGGCGCGAGGCACATCGGTGAAACGACGGGTGCGGCGCGATTACCGGTTTTGTCCGTCAAAACTCATCAGGCGGCGGTTCCCGGCCCCGACGGGGACAGAATTTATGCTTTCTGTTCGATTTCTGTGGAACATACGGGCTTCGGAAAGCGTCTCTATTACTGGAAGGTTGCAGAGTGTGAAGTGTTTAGGGCAGTTTCAAGTGTGAAGTGTCAAGTGTTAAGCGGGAGAAGCCGGCGGTCGGAACGCCGAGATTGCTTCGTCGCTGCGCTCCTCGCAATGACATTCTTCGCACTTCGCATTTCACCCTCGGCCGCAGGCCGTCCGTGCGGAACGAAGACAATGGGAGGAGAGTCTGAAGTTTGAAGTGCCAAGTGTCAAGCTGGGCAAGGTCGCGGTCGGGATACCCCACCAATCCAGTATTCTATTATTCCAGCCTTCCAGCCCGAGGCTTCCGCGCCAAACAAACCCAATTTCGGGACGGGCCAAAGGAGGGATAACTACAGTTGGAGAAAAGAGTTATGAGGAATGGAACCGGCAAGGGGCCGCGAAAAAACAAACCCAATTTGGGACGGCGGCAGATATCCCAGTGCTTCCGTATTCTATTATTCGACCCTTCCGGCCCGAGGCGTTCGCGCCAAACAAACCCAATCGCGTGAGGCTCAGAGCTTGCGGTCGAATTTGCGGTAGCCGATGGCCTCGGCGAGGTGCTCGGCGCGGATGTCGTCGCTGGTGTCGAGGTCGGCGATGGTGCGGGCGACCTTGCAGATCTTGTCGTGGGCGCGGGCGCTGAGGCCGAGCTCCATCATGGCCTCCTTGAGCATCATCTCGCTGGTCGCGTCGAGCTTGCAGGACTTCTCCAGTTGCGAATGGCTCATGTGGGCGTTGGTCAGGACCGTGCCGGTGCCGAACCGGCGGGTCTGGCGGGCGCGGGCCGCCACGACGCTGGCCCGCAGCGAGTCGGAGTTGATCTGCTGGGCCCGGGAGCGGAGCTTGCTGAAGGCGACCGCGGGCACGTCGATGTGGATGTCGATCCGGTCCACCAGCGGCCCGGAGACCTTGGCCACGTACTTGGCAATCTGGCCGGGGGAGCACTTGCAGGACCGCAGGTTGCTGCCGAAATAGCCGCAGGGACAGGGGTTCATCGCGGCCACCAGCATGAACTGGGCGGGGAACTGGATCGTCCGCTTGGCCCGCGAGACGATGACGAAGCCGTCCTCCAGTTCGATGGTACAGCTCAGGCCCGGGTCGGTCCGGCGGCCGGGTAGAAGCTCCACGAACGCCGGACCCACCGGCGGCGACAGCGAGGCGGCACCGGCTCTCTCCAGATGCTGGCGAAGTGAAACGTACTCCAGCCCCAGCGTACGGGCGGTGCGGTTGACCCCGTGCACCCGGGCCAGGTCGACGGCTTTCGCCCAGAACTCGCGGGGCAGACGTTTGCGACCGGATTGGCGCCCGCGCCAACGGTCCAGTTCGCGACGGGCCAGACGCAGGGCTTCGGGCACTTCTCTCGATTGCCTTCTTCTTTTTCTCATCAGCGGCTCTCCAAAGACTGCTCTTGCCGGCACACCCGACCCGGCCCTTCCCCGGGCCGACGACTCATCGGGCCTACCAGTTACCGCTGACGATACCCCTTCCACAGACCTTTTTCATGCAAGTTTGCCGAAAGGACACGGCCTGGCTCAGATTCGCCCAGATCAGGGCAACACCTCGACAATGTGCAGCGGGTGGCCGCGTCGAGCGTCGGCGGTGCTGGTAGTGTGCCCGCAAGGGCGTGTCTTGAAGAGAACGCCTGGCGGCGTCACCACAAACGGCCGAGACGCTGCCATCCGCCAAGACTGTTGCCAGGTTCTGAACCATGCCCGGGGACTGCGAGGGTCGCCCTTTGAATCAAGCTGTAGCGGTCTATGCTATATTGGAATCTTTGATACTACCGCTGTTGCCCGGATCTCTGCTACGAACGGGGCGTGAGTTGCCCGTCCAGGAGGATCGTCTCATCCTTGGTCGCCTCGATCTGGAGGGTCCGGCCGCCGTACCGCACTCGGCACAGGCCGTCCTGAAGGCTCGTGATGTCGGCCCTCGTCAGTCTCCTATCCTTCCAGGCAAGGTCCACTTCGAAGCCGCCCCGGGCCCGCAACCCCCGGACCGACCCGTCCGGCCATGCCTCCGGGAGCGCGGGCAGCAGGTGGACTTCGCCGGCATGGCTCTGCAGGAGCATCTCGGCCATGCCCGCGGCGCCGCCGAAATTGCCGTCGATCTGGAAAGGCGGATGGGTGTCGAACAGATTGGGCAGGGTCGATTTGGCCAGCAGGGCGACGAGATTCTCGTGGGCCGTCTTGCCGTCGTGCAGGCGGGCCCAGAAGTTGATGACCCAGGCGCGGCTCCAGCCGGTATGGCCGCCGCCGTGGGCGAGCCGATGGTCCAACGACTTGCGGGCCGCGGCGGCCAGCTCGGGTGTCCCGGTCATGCTGATCTGCCGGCCCGGATGCAGGGCGAACAGGTGCGAAATATGCCGGTGTCCCGGCTCGGCCTCCCGGAACTCCTGCGACCATTCGAGCAGCCGGCCGTCGGAGCCGATCTGCGGCCCGAGCAGCCGCTGACGGGCACTCCGCACGCGTGCGACGAAGGCATCGCCGAGGCCCAGCGCCCGGGCGGATTCGAGAACATTGGTGAACAGGTCCCAGATGATCTGCTGGTCCATCGCCGGCCCCATGCACAGGGACGCCCGCTGGCCGTCGGCGGTGATGAAGGTGTTCTCGGGCGAGTTCACCGGGCCGCTCACGAGCCTGCCGGTTTCGGGGTCCTCCACCAGGTAATCGAGATAGAATTCGGCCGATTCGCGCAGGATAGGCCAGGCCCAGGCCAGAAACTCCCGGTCGCCGCCGAAGGCGTAGTGCTCCCACAGATGCTGACAGAGCCAGGCCCCGGCGGCGGGGAAGAGGCCCCAGCTCGGCGCCTCGCCGGGCGCGGTGAAGCCGAAGACGTTGGTGATGGTGTGCACGGTCCAGCCGGCGGCGCCGTAGTGGACCCGGGCGGTCCGGCGGCCGCTGGGGCGCAGCGCGTCGATCAGATCGAACAGTGGCCGGTGACATTCCGCCAGGTTGCAGACCTCCGCGGGCCAGTAGTTCATTTGGACGTTGATATTCGCGTGGTAGTCGCCGTTCCATGGCACCTGCACGCCATCGGCCCAGATCCCCTGGAGGTTCGCCGGCAGGCTGCCCGGCCGCGAGCTGCTGATGAGCAGATAGCGGCCGAATTGGAAGTACAGCGCCGCCAGGGCAGGGTCCCGGGCCCCCTCGCGCACGGCTGTGAGCCGCTCGTCGGTCGGCAGGTCCGTGTCGCGGCCGAGATCGAGACAGACGCGGCGAAAGAGCCCCTGGTAATTCGCCACGTGCCTGTCCCGCAAATCCGCATAGGATCGGGCCAGGGCCCCGGCCAGTTGGGCGGCGGTGGTCTTGTCCGGGTCGCCGCCCCGATACGCCGGCGGCTGGAGCCTGTAGTCGGTCCCGGCCGCCAGCAGGAGCGTGACGGCATTGGCGCCCTCGACGCGAAGAGTGCCGCCGGTGGTGCTCGTCGTACCCCCCTCGGCCCGCGCCCGCAGGCGGACGACATACCGGATGCCGCTGTCTCCGGCGATGCCGTCGTCCATCTGTCCGGCCATCATCAGGCCGTCGGCGCCGTCGGCAATCGTGGTGAATCGCTCGGGCCGCTTCAGTTCGGCGGTGAAGCTGATCCGCCCGGGCTTGTCGCACGTCAACTGCACCGCCAGGACCTGATCGGCCGCACTCGAAAACACCTCTCGCGTGAACGTGGCGTCTCCCTGCCGGAACCGGACGCCGGCCGTCGCGGAGTCCAGGTCCAACCGGCGGTGGTAGTCGCTCGCCTGCTCCGGGCCGTCGAATGTGAATGTCACGTCGCCAAGCGTCTGGTAGCTGCCGTAGGGCAGCTTCGCGCTGCGGGCGCGGGCCGACCCCGCGCCCTGGCAGATCAACTTGCGGGCCGCCAGTGCGTTGGCCTGGGTGTACTGGCCCGCGAAGATCAACCGGCGGATCTCGTGCAGCGCCGCCAGGGCCTCGGGGTTGTCCGCGTCCTGGGGACTGCCGGACCACAGGCTCACCTCGTTCAGTTGCAGACGGTCCTGCTGGACGCCACCGAAGACCATGGCGCCGAGCCGGCCGTTGCCGAGCGGCAGTGCCTCCGTCCATTGCCGGGCGGGCTGGCGATACCAGAGCTTCAGGTTCGCTGAGGCTTCGTTCTGCTTCCCGGCCGGCAGGAGAATGTAGGCTTTGCCCGGCTTGGTTGCGAACTGGACGACGTCTTTGAAGGGCCGCGTGAAGGAGATGTCCTGTCCCTCGGCTTGGACGCCCAAGGCGACCGAGGCGCGAACGCGGCATTCGTGGCCCAGCGTGGAGAGGATTCGTGCCCGCGTCAGCTTGCCGCTGTTCCAGGCGAGGTCCACTTCGAAGCCGCCCCGGGTGCGCAGGCCCGTGACGGACCCGTCCGGCCAGGCGTCCGGCAGGGCGGGCAGCAGGTCGATGATATAACGGCCCTCGGGGTCCCGGCGATGGTTTTGCAGCAGCATCTCCGTGATGCCGCTGACGGCGCCGAAGTTGCCGTCGATCTGAAAGGGCGGGTGGGCGTCGAAGAGATTGGGGTAGACGCCGCCGCCTTTGTAGGTCGTCAGCGGGGAAGAGGTCAGGGTGAGCAGGTTCTTGAGCATTAGGTGAGCGCGGTTGCCGTCCAGCAGGCGGGCCCAGAAGTTGATTTTCCAGGCGCGGCTCCAGCCGGTGCCGCCGTCGCCGCGAAAGACGAGCGATTGCTTGGCCGCCTGGAATAGCTCCGGCGTCTCGGGCGTGATCTCCTCGCCGGGGAACAGGCCCCACAGGTGCGAGACGTGCCGGTGCTCGTTCTTCGGGTCGTCCTTGTCCTCGAGCCACTCCTGAAGCTGGCCGTGCTTGCCAATCCGGTTGGGCGCGATCCGGCCGCGCAGCGCGTCCAGCTTGCGGGCGAAGTCCGCATCGACACCCAACAGGCGGGCCGCCTGGGCGGTGCTCGCGAACAACTCGCGCAGGATCTGGTGGTCCATCGTCGGACCCATGACCAGGCCGCCGATCTCCGGGCTGTTGCTGGGTCCGCTGATCAGCCAGCGCGAAGAAGATCGTGAAGCGATTGGGGTTGCGTCAGGCGTGACGTCGGACGTCGCACGTCCAACGTCACGAGCCGCGCGACCGATTGCCGCTCCACGATCCGTGTCGCGCGGGTCCTCGATCAGGTAGTGGACGAAGAACTCCGCGGCGCCTTTCATCAGGGGATAGGCCCGCTCGGCGAGGAAGGTCTGGTCGCCGGTGTAAAGATAGTGCCACCACAGATGCTGGCACAGCCACGCGCCGCCGGTGGGCCAGATGCCGTGATTGGCGGCGTTGATCGGGGCGGCCCCGCGCCAGAGATCGAAATTGTGGTGCAGGACCCAGCCGGGGGCGTCGTAGTGCTTTTGGGCGACCGAGCGCCCGGTCCGGCTGATGTCCGCCAAAGCGTCGAAAAGGGGCCGGCCGCACTCGCTCAGGTTGGCCGGCTCGGTCAGCCAGTAGTTCATCTCGGTGTTGATATTCACTGTGTACTTGCTGTCCCAGGACGGATTGAGATTCTCGTTCCACAATCCCTGCAAGTTGGCCGGCTGGCCGCCCGGCCGCGAGCTGGCGATCATCAGGTAGCGGCCGTACTGGAAGAACAGGGCCGCCAGATGCGGGTCCTCCTCCTTCGCGTACCGCAACACCCGCTGGTCCGTAGGCACCTGTGGGCTTGTCGTCGTGGCGAGGGCGTCTCGCCCTTGTCTTTCCGTGGCGAGGGCATCTTGCCCTTGTCTTTCCGTGGCGAGGGCATCTTGCCCTTGCGTGTGGCGGGCATCCTGCCCGCGATTCGAGGGCGGGACGCCCTCGGCACGGAAGGCAAGGCCAGGATGGCCTCGGGACGCAAGGGCGGGACGCCCTCGCCACGTACCACCCAGGTCGAGCGAGACGCGCCGAAAGAGCGCCTGATGATCGGCCACGTGCGCCTCGCGTATCTGCCGCGGCGTCTTGTCGGCCGCCCGTTTCAGGACCTCGGCGCAGCGCGCCGCCGGGTCGGCCGAGAGGTCCTGGTAGTCTTTGACGCTCGTGGCAAGCGCGAGCACGAGCGTGGCCGCATTGGCGCCGGTGACGGTGATTTGCCGGTCCTCGACGGTGGCCTTGCCGCCGCGGACGATCACCCGGCACCGTCCCTCGAACCTCACCGCGCCGGGGACCACGCCGTAGTCCCCGCGCGCCTTGTAGTCGCGGGCCCGACCGCGGATCGCCAGGGTGTCGGCGGCCACCGCCTGCGTTTGGACGTCCTGATTGGGGCTGGTGAGTGTCGCCGTGAAATCGAGGGCGCCGGCCTCGTCACATTGCAGCCGGACCACGATCACCTGGTCCGGGTGGCTGGCAAAGGCCTGCCGGGTGTAGGTGACGCCGTTGACTCGGTAGGTCGTCGTGACGATGGCGGTATCCAGATCCAGCTCCCGGCGGTACGCCTCCACCTTGTCGTGGCCCGGGAACGTCAGTCGCAGGTCACCGAAGGGCTGGTACGGCATTTGTCCCAGCGGCACCGACATGAAGTGCGCCATCGCCAACTGCTCCGCTTCCTTCTGCTTGCCCTCGAATGTGGTGCGGCGGATCTGCGGCAGGTACTGAGCCGCGCCGTCACGCGCGTAGTCGTGGGGCCCGCCGCACCACAGGGAGTCCTCGTTGAGCTGATAGCGGTCCTCGGCCGTGCCGTCGAAGACCATCGCCCCCAGCCGGCCGTTGCCGATCGGCAGCGCCGCCGTCCACGCCTGGGCCGGCTCCAGGTACCAGAGTTTCAGGTCCGACTGGGCGTCGCCCCGATTCGGGATCGAGAAGATCAGACTTACGGCACAAATGGATGGCAGGATCAGGTTTCTCATAGCCAAGCTCCGAGACAAATCCAAAGAACGAGATTCCAAGAACCAAGCCGCGAAAGCGGAGAGATCAATCCCAAACGCGGCCCCGGGCGGAAGCGCCAAATTCCAAATCTCAAACAAATTCAAAAGGGAAGAAAATCCCAAATTCAAAACCGGCCGAGCCCGGCATGAGCGTTTCGGTCATTGGAATTTTGGATTTTGGCTTTGTTTGGGATTTGGGATTTGGTGCTTGGAATTTCCGCCTCCGGCGGTTCCTCCTGGAAGACCCGGCGCTCGCGCGCGTCGAAGAACACTCTCTTGTCTATCCGGACCTGCCTGGGGGAGATCCCGATCAATCGCAGCGGATTGTAGAAAAGCATCTGGCTCAATTCGTTCAGGCCCGCAATACCCAGCCCGACCAGATGATTGGCGCAGGCGAGGATCGTGGCGGAAGACCCGGCCATGTAGCCGGTCGCCGGGTTGAAGAGCTTGCCGTCCTCCTGGAGGCGGACGCGGGCCCCCATCGACCAGTACTCGCCCGGCGGCAGTCCGGCCAACGAGGTGGCGTCGCTGATCACGATGCCGCGTCCGACGCCCTTGGCTCGGATGAATATCTTGAGCAGCGCGGGCGGCAGATGGTGGCCGTCGGCGATGATCGTGGCGGCGAGGTCGTCATTGGCCAGGCCAGCCCAGACGGGGTTCTGATGCCGGGACAGCAGGGCCGGCACGCCGTTGCCCAGATGCGTGAGGGCCTTGGCGCCCGACTTGACCAGCCTCTGGAGGTCCTGCTCGTTGGCCATGTGGTGTCCCAGAGCCACCGCGACGCCCCGGCTGCTCGCGTAACGGGCCAGCTCCTCGGCGCCGTCCTGGTCCGCGGCAATGGTGATGAGCCGGACCGTGCCGCCGGACAGGTCGATGAGCTTCTGGAGGTAAGCAACATCAGGCCGGCGGACCCACGCGGCGTTGTGGGCCCCGCGCGCGCCATCCTCGGTGGAGATGAACGGCCCTTCGAGATGGAGGCCCAGCACGCGTCCCTGGAATTCCTCTTGATGGAGCGCCCACGCGAGGATGGGCAAGTTGCGCTCATAAATCTCGTCCGGACTGGTGATCACGGTCGGCAGAAAGGCTGTCGTGCCCGCGTCGAGCAACTGGCGGCACGCCCGGGCGCAACTGTCTTCCGTGAGACTGTCGCCCGAGAAGTCCACATCCTTGTAGCCGTTGATCTGCAAATCGACGAGGCCCGGAAGAACCAGAGGACGGACGACGGACGACGGACGACCGGGAAGATCGGTACTCTGTCCTCTGTCTTCTGCGTTCCATCCTCCGTCCTCGGTCATCTGCCCTCCATTCTTGGTCTGCTCCATCGGGACGTCGTCCCTTCACCCCACACCTGGTGCTCATATCGCGCGTCATCCTACCGGAGCACCCGTCCCGCGTCAATTCCGCTTGTCTCTACGCCGGGCGATCCCCTACCATTGAGGCACGATCGTGGATGACGGTGCGGTCCCGCCTCAGGCCAGCTTCCACGCCCGGGCGAAGGCTTTGAAGCTGCGGTCGTAAGTTTTTTCCGCATCGGGCGGGAAACAGCAGCCCGGAAGCTGCCGGGAGGCCAGGTGATAGCTCAGGCACTCGCAGCAGAGGCCCTTGTTGTCGCACCCGGGGTACGAACAGGTGCAGTTCTTCAGGTTCTTCGTTTTCTGGCATTCCATAGGCTCTGATCTCCTCTTGAAAATCCGGCACCAGGATGGAGCGAGGGATTGTACTCGAAGCCGACGAGGGATGCAAACCGCGTCGCCGACGCGATGAACCAACCGCGGAAGGGGCCGTAATAAGCACGTGGGGTGATTTTGCCCGGGAGGCGGAGGGAATCGACGTTGCCGTTAAACCCTATTAAGGAGATGGGTCATGGATGCACACGTCAGGAAGGCATTTCGCGTCGGCCTTGTTGCGATCGTCGGCGCCGTCGCTCTGTCATTCATTGGGTGCCAGCCGTCGGACCGGATGGCGGTCAGCCCGACCAATCCGATGTGTCCGGTCTGCGCCCAGGCGGCCCAGGCGCGGCACCTCGCCGACCTGAACGTTACCCAGGTCGTTTGCCCGGTATGCGGAGATGTTGAGCAGGTGGATCCGCAGTTCCTCGAACGCATTGAGATCTTCACCGGCAGGGTGCTCGCCGATCCGGTTTATGCCTGCGCCATGTGCAGCGCGCTGATCGAGCAATGTGCGGCCTGTCCGCCCGCCGCCAGCTCGTTGGCCCGTCGCAACGACTGCAGGTGGCAGTGAAAGCGGCAATCGATCGCGCGCCCGGACTCGTGGACCGTGGCGTCGTCCCGCCGGGAGGTTCCGATCACTTCAGTCGTAGGGTGCGCACCACGCACCGCCCGGCCACCGAACGCCGAGCCCAAGGGCACCCATGCCCGATACCGATCGGCCCATGCCAGGATGCCATGCCTTGGCACGTGCCCACCCTCGGTTCTGGCCCAAAAATCCACATTGTCACGTGCCACGTGGCACATACAGAGCGTGCCGGCACCCAAAACCGCGTTCTTGTGAGCGCCAGGTCAGACCGCCAAGAGGCCACGATGCCGCCAGGCAAAACCGCCTTTCGGGGGTGCCAAGCCGGATTATCAGACCGCCAAATCCCCCCACAGACCCTTGGCGGTCTGAATTCTTGGCCCAATAACGCCATCTCCAGCAACACACCGGGATTGCCTCGGCGATCTCGATGTCTCGGTGGTGAACTGCCCTGTTCGCTCGACAACCGCTGAAGCCTAATACGACAGCGCGAGATAGGCTCAAGCGAGCGAGGGTTGGCGGTCGATAACTCCTTGTGAACCATGAGTTTATAAGGAGAATGGACATGGATGTTCAAGAGATCAAGGGCGTGGGTCGGCAGTTGGGAAAATTCCTGGGTGAATTCGAT